>JAEEGL011349065.1_pt1 | contig 20940 bp, 16 predicted proteins | sample 9134231 | NCBI WGS metagenome assembly JAEEGL01 (sample SAMN16246548, study PRJNA631951) | gut metagenome | biome: gut microbiome; feature: rumen; material: fiber-attached | host: Bos | place: Iran: Karaj | collected 2018-10
AAAAGAGAGACAAGATAGATGACAGCAGGGAAGCGATCTTAAGAAAGGCAAGAGAAGAGGCGGCTGATATCCTGCGCGATGCCAAAGAAGTTGCAGATGAGACGATAAGGACATTTCAACTGGCAGGTCCCGATGCGTCGATACGTGACCTTGAAAAGGCAAGAGACAGAATCAGGAACAAACAGAAAGAGAACTCGGATGGTCTTTCGCTTAAGAAGGACGACAAGTCTGTAAAGCAGGTAAAGCCTGAGGAATTAACTCTTGGGATGAACGTTAAGATCAGATCATTGGGGATGAGCGGAACTGTCAGCTCGCTTCCGGATGATAAAGGATATCTGTTTGTTCAGTGCGGTATTATGAGAACAAAAGCCAATGTATCCGATCTTACCATATTAAAATCAGAAGAGCAGAGTGATACCAAGAAAGGAAAATCTGACAGGAATGTGACAGGACTTGGCAGGATAAAGTCAGGTAAGTCCATGTCCGTCATGTCGGAGATCAATCTTTTGGGTAAGACCGTGGATGAAGCGCTGTATGAGCTGGACAAGTATCTGGACGATGCATATCTTGCACATTATCCGAGCGTGAGGATTGTTCACGGCAAAGGTACCGGAGCTTTGCGACAGGCAGTACAGAACAAGCTAAGAAAGACTAAATATATAGAAAGTTACAGACAGGGTGAATTCGGAGAAGGTGACGCGGGTGTCACAATTGCCAAGTTTCGAGAATGACATGTCGTGGAGGGATTAAATGGCAGTAAAACAGAAGATAATGATCGTTGATGATGACAATAATATTGCGGAACTTATCAGCCTCTATCTTACCAAGGAATGCTTTGAGACAGCGATATTTGAAGACGGTGAATCGGCACTGATCGGGTTTGATACTTTTGCTCCCAATCTTGTGCTTCTTGATCTTATGCTTCCGGGAATTGACGGATATCAAGTATGCCGTGAGATAAGAGCCAAGAGTTCAACTCCGATCATAATGCTTTCGGCTAAAGGTGAGGTATTCGATAAGGTGCTTGGATTGGAATTGGGCGCGGATGACTATATGGAGAAGCCTTTTGATACCAAAGAACTTGTGGCCAGAGTAAAGGCGGTTCTTCGCCGATACAAGCCTTCGCCGGAAGTAGTGGAGGAGTCACGTGTCAAATGCGTTGAGTATCCTGATCTTGTTATCAATCAGACCAATTACTCTGTTATCTACATGGGCAGAAATGTGGATATGCCGCCCAAGGAACTTGAGTTGCTGTTCTTTTTGGCATCGTCACCAAATCACGTATTTACCAGAGAGCAGCTTCTGGATCAGATCTGGGGATATGAGTATATAGGTGACACAAGAACTGTCGATGTTCACATCAAGAGACTCAGGGAAAAACTGGGTGATCATGAACACTGGCGTATCACCACGATCTGGGGTATCGGCTATAAATTTGAGACTATTTAACTGGTATTATGCGAAAGACGTTATATCTTAAGTTCATACTGGCATATCTTATCTTTGGAGTGTTCAGTTTTATCATGGTGGCTACTTTTGCTTCCAACATGACCATGGAGCAACTCAAGAGGGAAAAGGCTGAGATTCTGTATAAAGAGGCAACTCTTATTGCGAATACTTACGCCGCCGATCTGTATACCAATGATATCAGTCTGGATACGGTCAAGCATGAACTTGATGCGCTTGATGTATACCTCGATTCGGTGATATGGATCATTAATCCTTCCGGAAGAATGGTAATAGATTCTTCCAGACCGCTTAATCTTGAGGAAGAGATAATCATCGACGGTTTTGATCCGACGATCATGAGTGGAGCGTATTATACGACAGGCGATTTTTTTGGAAGCTTTCCGGATGAGAAGTTGTCGGTGCTTGCACCGATCACTGTAGGATACAAGGTGCGTGGTTATGTGGCCATTCATACGTCCATGACATCCATGCTTAAAAGTAAGGAGAGTCTGTTATCCATTTCGTACATTCTTATGGTATTGATCCTCTTGCTTTCAATGATCATCCTGATCTTTTTTACGGAATTTGTATATGTTCCGCTTCGCAGAATCACGGATGCCACGGAACAGTATGCATCAGGCAACATGCATTATGAATTTGCGGTCGATTCGGATGATGAGATAGGTTATCTTGCCGCAGCGCTGCAGTATATGGCCAGTGAGATCTCGAAAGCCGAGGATAATCAGAAAAAGTTTGTTGCCAATGTTTCTCATGATTTCAGGTCACCGCTTACATCAATAAAGGGATATCTTGAAGCCATGCTGGACGGAACGATCCCTCCCGAAATGCATGAAAAATATCTCGGGATCCTGTTAAATGAGACTGAGAGACTGACAAAGCTTACCAATTCGCTTCTTACGCTTAACAATCTCAATGTAAGAGGGGTTGTGCTGGATAAGAGTGTGTTCGATATCAACCAGGTGATACGGGATACTGTTGCATCTGCCGAGGTCCAGCTCATGGCTAAGGACATACAGTTGGAACTCATACTTACGGGCGATGAAATGCCGGTTGAAGCAGATATGGGAAAGATACAGCAGGTGCTGTATAATCTTTTGGATAATGCGATCAAGTTCTCTCACCACGGTGGATATATAAGGATAGAGACGACTGAGAAGCACAGCAAGGTATTTGTTTCTGTTAAGGACAACGGTATCGGAATACCCAAGGACAGTCTTAAACTCATATGGGATCGTTTCTATAAGACGGATCTGTCCAGAGGCAAGGATAAAAAAGGAACGGGATTGGGTCTTTCCATCGCCAAAGAGATCATATCGGCCCATAACGAACACATCAACGTGATCTCCACGGAGGGAGTGGGTACAGAGTTTATATTCTCGCTTCCGATAGTTGATGATGATGAGGAGTTCTGACAGACCGATTTAATCGTTTTTTTATAAAAAATTTACTTGCCCAATTGCGTACAGTATAGTATGATATGTCGTGATAACAGTTAACCAATGGAGGGTTTTAGTATGGATTCTAGAGAGATTTTGTGTAAGTTAAGGGAAGATACAGGTATGAACAGAAGACAGTTCTCTGATTATTTTGGTATCCCGTACAGGACCATACAGGACTGGGAACTCGGCAATCGTAAGATGCCGGAATATCTGCTCCGTCTTATGTTATACAAGGCCAATATGGAGAAGCTGGTTAAGTCTGAGAAGTAATATGCGTTCTTTTGAAAGATTATCAATGAGGATATGCAGCATAGTGTGCATATCCTTATCTTTATTATGCATGGGGTGCGGTTCTGCCGGTACGCCACATATCATCGTGCATGAGGAAGAACTGGATCTCGGACTTAGTAAGGAAGCGGATATTATCTTCTTGGCCGATACACATATATCCCTGTGTGATGACAGAGATCCGGCTCTTATCACAAAAGCTTTGGAGAGATATGAGGCTTTTGTGACATCGGATGGAATGCATGCGGATGATATATTTAAGGAAGAGATGGCATATGTTAAGGGACAATCGCCGGATCTGCTGATCCTTGGAGGAGATGTAATAGACTCGGCAATGTATGCATCTGTTGATTTTCTAAAGGATCAGATAGGAAGTCTTAAGTCCGATTATGTATATGGATTGGGCAATCATGATTTTGAATACGGGGACGAGTACTTCTCCGACAGAGCATATGAAGAGTATCTTCCGAGGCTTGACGGCCTTTGCGGTGACGGTTACGGATATCAGCTAAGAGAATATGACGAGTATGTCATATTTGTTGTTAATGATGAGAATAATCAGATCGCTCCGGATGCTTTGGAGCAGATGAAGATATTATGTGATGGGAACAAGCCGGTTATCCTGTGCACTCATGTTCCTATTGAACCGTTGGAGCAGGGCTCTGAATTATGGGCAAGATCCAAAGAGATATGGGGGTCATACGATGACGGAAGATCAAGAGTGTTGCTTGGTGCGAATTCATGTATTCCTAATGATGTGACATCGCAGTTTCTGGATCTGGTCATGCAGGATGGTTCGCCTGTAGTATTGGTCATGTCGGGTCATATACATTTTTACGACAAAAGTGAACTTAAGCCCGGACTTGCACAGATAGTCACGGGAGCGGGTTTTGAAGGAGAATTGATTCATTTACACATAAAATAGGGAGAGTAGCGGAGAGATCGAACATGAAGATAGGATTTGATAACGAAAAATACCTTAAGATGCAATCAGAGCATATAAGGGAGAGAATTGCGGAATTTAACAATAAGCTTTATCTTGAGTTCGGAGGAAAACTCTTCGATGATTTCCATGCATCCAGAGTATTGCCCGGATTTGAACCTGACAGTAAGTTAAAGATGTTACTGCAGTTGCGTGATCAGGCTGAGATTGTCATCGTGGTGAATGCTGAGGATATAGAAGATGGCAAGGTAAGAGGCGATTATGGCATTACCTATGATATGGACGTGCTTCGTCTTATGGATGCTTTCCAGGGGATAGGTCTTTATGTGGGAAGCATATGCGTCACCAAATACGCGGGACAGGCTACAGCGGATCAGTTCATATCCAAGCTTAATGAACTGGGTATTAAGTCATATAAGCATTACAGGATCCCGGGATATCCTTCGGATGTATCGAGGATCGTAAGTGATGAAGGATACGGAAAGAATGAATACATTGAGACTACAAGACCTCTTGTAGTCATTACGGCACCGGGACCGGGTTCGGGCAAGATGGCTACCTGTCTGTCTCAGCTTTATCATGAGAACAAGCGTGGTATAAAAGCCGGATATGCCAAGTTTGAGACATTCCCGATATGGAATCTTCCTCTTAAGCATCCGGTCAACATGGCATATGAGGCTGCTACCGCAGACCTTAATGATGTCAATATGATCGATCCTTTCCATCTGGAAGCATACGGTGAGACTACGGTCAATTATAACAGGGATGTGGAGATCTTCCCTGTGCTTAATGCGATGTTTACCGAGATACTCGGAGAGAGCCCGTATAAGTCACCTACGGATATGGGTGTGAATATGGCGGGCAACTGCATAATAGATGACGATGTCTGCAGGCAGGCATCCGAACAGGAGATCATAAGAAGATATTATCAGTGTCTGTGTGATCTTAAGAGAGGCAAAGATTGCAAGGATGATCTGTATAAGCTGGAACTTATCATGAAGCAGGCATATCTTTCTCCGGAGGACAGACCCGTTGTTGGTGCGGCACTGGCAAGAGAAGAAGCAACCGGGCATCCTGCGGCATCCATCGAGCTTCCGGACGGAACATTGATGACCGGTAAGACTACGGATCTTCTGGGTGCTTCAGCGGCTGTATTGCTCAATGCACTCAAGGAACTTGCAGGAATAACACATGAACTTCATCTTGTATCCCCTGCGGCGATCGAACCTATACAGAGACTTAAGACGGATTACCTTGGAAGCAGGAATCCGAGACTTCATACAGATGAGATCCTTATTGCCCTGTCCATATCGGCAGCTACGGATGAGATGGCAAAGCTTGCACTTGATCAGATTCCCAGGCTTAAAGGATTGGAAGCACATTCTTCAGTTCTGCTTTCGAGCGTAGATGAGCAGACGTTTAAGAGATTGGGTATAAGACTGACCTCTGAACCGAAGTATGAGGAAAAGAATAAGAAATACCATAAGCATTAGTTTACATAACACATGGAGGATGACATGAACAACGCAACCAATAACTATGAGGGTGGGAACAATAGTTATTCAGGCGGTAATTCAGGACAGAGACCCGGAGGCGGAAGACCGGGACAAAATGACAGCAATGCGCCCAAGAAGCAGAGCCTTTTGTTTTTGCTCATAGCGTGTCTGATAACATTGCTTTTTGTGAGTTATTTTATGAAAGCGGTCAGTGGCGCTACCACTCAGGAGATCTCTTACGACCAGTTTGTCAAGATGCTTGAGAATGACATGATCTCAAGTGTATATATCGATTCGGACAAGATCGAGATCACACCCAAGACATCCGAGAAAAAGAGTGATGAGACCGCACAGCCTTTTTCTATTTTGGGAGCTACAACACCTGTGATCACATACTATACAGGTATCAGTGAGAGCAGTGATGCGCTTACGGAGAGGCTGTTAAAAGCAGGTGTGGAGATCAACAATGAGATCCCCGATAATTCGGGATGGATATTATCGATACTTCTAACTTATGTACTGCCCATAGTTATACTTTGGGGTGTTATGAGTCTGGCCTACAGGCATATGTCCAAAAGCGGTGGCGGGATCATGGGTGTCGGCAAATCGAATGCCAAGGTCTACGTTCAGAAGGAGACCGGAGTGACATTTGCGGATGTAGCCGGAGAGGATGAGGCCAAGGAATCACTTGTTGAAGTTGTTGACTTTTTGCATGACCCTTCCAAATATACTCATATCGGAGCCAAGCTTCCGAAAGGAGCATTATTGGTCGGACCTCCCGGAACCGGTAAGACGCTGCTTGCCAAGGCAGTGGCAGGTGAGGCACATGTACCGTTCTTTTCACTTACGGGATCGGATTTCATTGAGCTGTATGTCGGTGTGGGAGCCAGCCGTGTAAGGGATCTGTTTAAGGAAGCCAATAAGATGGCGCCGTGTATCATATTCATTGATGAGATAGATGCGATCGGAAGAAGCCGTGACAGTAAGTACGGCGGCGGTAATGAAGAAAGGGAGCAGACTCTTAACCAGCTCTTGTCAGAGATGGATGGTTTTGACACTACCAAGGGTATACTTGTGTTGGGAGCCACTAACAGACCGGAGATACTTGATAAGGCGTTACTGCGTCCGGGACGTTTTGACAGACGTATCGTTGTTGAGAAGCCGGATCTTAAGGGAAGAGTGAACATACTTAAAGTTCATGCCAAAGATGTTAAGATGGATGAGACGGTGGATTTTGAGGAGATCGCATTGGCTACCAGCGGTGCGGTGGGCTCGGATCTTGCCAATATGATCAACGAGGCTGCCATTAATGCCGTAAAAGAAGGCAGGGAATTCGTATGCCAGAAAGATCTTTTTGTAGCCGTTGAACAGGTGTTGGTGGGCAAGGAGAAAAAAGACCGTATTATGTCCCAGGAGGAGCGCCGTATCGTATCCTATCATGAAGTCGGTCATGCTCTTATCTCGGCTCTTCAGAAGAATTCAGAGCCTGTGCAGAAGATCACCATTGTACCTCGTACGATGGGAGCGCTTGGATATGTAATGCAGGTTCCGGAAGAGGAAAAATACCTGAACACGGAAGCGGAATTAAGAGCGATGCTTGTAAGCACCTTAGGCGGAAGAGCAGCAGAGGAAATAGTATTTGATACTGTGACTACAGGCGCTTCGAATGATATAGAGAAAGCTACGGATATTGCCAAATCAATGGTCACTCAGTATGGTATGAGCAAAAAATTCGGCCTTATAGGCCTTGCTACCGTTGAGAGTAAGTATCTGTCAGGTACCGCTACCCTTAACTGTGCCGAGTCCACGGCAGCTCTTGTTGATGAAGAAGTAATGAAGATACTCGCCGAGAGCTATGAAAAAGCCAAGGAACTGCTCACTGAGAACAGAGAGGTTCTTGATAAGATCGCGGGATTCCTTATTGAGAAAGAGACGATCACCGGTAAGGAGTTCATGAAGATATTCAGAGAACTCAAGGGACTGCCTGAGCCTGATCCCGATGAAGTAAAAGCAGCCAGGATCAATATGAAATAATAAAGGACAATTACGGTATATTGTGATAATATATCATATGTGGCGGTACAGGATCCGTCATGCTTTGAAGTTGTTTTGTATAACATAAGGGGATGTATGTCAGAGCAGAATAACAACAGTCAAAAATACAATGATCTTGGTAATGAGATCAAACAGACGGTATTAAAAGCCATTGAGACCGGAGATTTTACGGATTTAAGCAGCGGAATTTCCAGTTCCATTAATTCTGTGCTTGGCACGGTATTGGGAGATGTAGGAGATCAGCTTAATAAAGTCTCTGCCCAGAGCAGAAGTGCAGCTGCAGAGACGGCTAAAAGATATCACGAAGAACAGGAAGCAAGGATACGTCGCAACAAGGAACTTCGTGCCATAGCTGCCAAGAAGACGGCCAGACAGATAAAGTTTAATGATCACGGCGGCATATTAGGCTTCTTTCAGATCCTTATAGGATGTAATTTTACATTTGTCGGAGTGATAGGTACTCTTGGGATACTGTTGGACGGATTTGAACTTGGTGCGTTTTTGGTCGGAGTCTTTATGGCCGCGATGGGGCTGTTGGCTCTTTACAAAGGGATAAACAAGCGGCATTATCTCGGACTTGCCAGAAAGATTAAGAATCTGGCCAAAGACAGACATTATGTACCGATTGAAGATATTTCCGCCGCTACAGGTTCAGACAGGCGCAGGACCATAAAAGATATCAAGAAGATATTGGCAAGGGATTATTTCCCGGAAGGATATCTGGATGATGAAGAGACCACTTTTATGGCATCCAAGGAAGTCTATGAGCAGTATCTTGCAGCCAAGAAGAGCCGGATAGAGAATGCCAAAGAGGAGCTTAAGGAACAGGGTGTCAAAGAAGCGGAAGAAGTACTTGATTCCGAACAGATCGATGAGCTCAGTGTCATGATGAATGAAGGCAGCAGGGCTATCGTAAGGCTTCATGAACTTAATGATGATATACCCGGCGAGGTAATATCTGCCAAACTTGACAGAACAGAGAATCTTTTGCAGGATATTTTTGCCAGGGTCAAGGATCATCCGGAGCAGATGAAGAATTGTCACAAGCTTATGGATTATTATCTTCCGACCATGCTTAAGCTTGTGGAGGCGTACGCGGAATACGATAAGATCGCAGAGCCCGGACCGGATATGATCAAAGCCAAGACCGAGATCGAGAAGACTATAGATACGATCAATGAGGCTTTTGCCGAATTGCTCAACAAGATGTTCAGAGACTCTGTGTGGGATGTAACCGCAGATGCGAGGGTACTGACCTCCATGCTTGGACAGGACGGTCTGACAAAAGATGAAGGTATGTCTTTATCGACAGAGAACTGATATTTACAACAGACTGGTAAAGTGTAATGATCATATATAATTAACTGATAGGAGGATTTATCATGGCAGAGGAAGCAATACTGACGGCACAGGAACCACAGTTACAGATGCAGCAGACGCAGACGGCAGCACAGAATACGCAGCAGGATGTGGATCTTACTGCGGAAGAACAGGACAAGGTTAAGAGTTACGCCGAGAAGATAGATATCATGGACAGTCAGATGGTGCTGCAGTATGGTGCAGGTGTCCAGAAACAGATAGCAGATTTTTCAGAGTCGGCACTTTCAAGTGTCAAGACAAAGGATCTTGGTGAGATCGGTGATATGCTCTCAGGTGTAGTAACGGAACTGAGGGGATTCGATGCCAATGAGCAGGCTAAGGGTCTTAAGGGTCTGTTTAAGAAGAGCACAGGCAAGGTTGCGGCTCTTAAAGCCAAGTATGATAAAGCAGAGACCAATATCAACGGTATCGTCAAGGCGATGGAAGGACACCAGGTCACTCTTATGAAGGACGTGGCTATGCTTGATCAGATGTACGATACCAATCAGCAGTATTATAAAGAGCTTACTTTGTATATTCTTGCCGGTAAGGAGAAGCTTAAGGAAGCCAGGGAGAATGAGCTTCCGAGATTACTGGCAAAGGCTGATGAGACAGGATTGCCGGAGGATGCACAGGCAGCCAAGGATTATGCTTCGATGATAGACAGATTTGAAAAGAAGGTCTATGATCTTGAGCTTACACGTAATATTTCTATGCAGATGGCTCCTCAGATAAGATTGATCCAGTCCAATGATACTGTGATGTCCGAGAAGATACAGTCAACGCTTCTTAATACCATCCCGCTGTGGAAGAGTCAGATGGTCATTGCCATAGGTCTTGAGCATTCACAGGATGCTGCAAAGGCACAGAGAGAAGTTACGGATGCTACCAATGAACTTCTTAAGAAGAATGCGGCTGCTCTGCAGATGGCTACCATTGATACCGCCAAGGAGAGCGAGAGAGGTATCGTGGATATAGAGACGCTTACAGAGACCAATCAGACCCTTATCGATACATTGGATGAGGTGCTTAAGATCCAGCAGGAAGGTCGTGTCAAGAGGGCAGAGGCCGAGAAGGAACTTGCGCGTATTGAGGATCAGATGAGAACAAAGGTATTGGAAGTCAGCAGAGCTTCCAGATAATTGAGTAGATAGACATGGTTTATTCGGGATTAGCATTTATATTTCATTTCTTTCCGATATTTTTAATTGTATATTATATTGTTAAGCCCAAATATCGCAATATTGTTTTGTTGTTAGGCAGTTTGGCATTTTATGCTCTGGGCAGCCCTATATATATAGGACTGCTCATTGTTTCGGTTGCGATCAATTATTTTATTGCTTCCATGATCAACAGGATATATGCTGCCAATGAGGACTTTGATAAGCCTCCTGTTGCAGCAAAAGTATGGCTTATTGCTGCGATCGTCTATGATCTTGGAATTCTGGGAGTATTCAAATACCTTGATTTTGTCCTGAGTATCTCCGACAGTCTGTTTCATACCGGCGCGAAAGCATTGGGACTAGCGCTTCCTTTGGGTATCAGTTTCTATACTTTCCAGATAATATCATTTATGGTGGATACATATAGGAGGGAGATTACAGGTAAAGTTAATTTCCTTCACTTTGCAGTATATTCGACCATGTTTCCTCAGATAACATCGGGACCTATTACAAGATTCGGAGAGATCGGGGATACGATCAGAGAAGGATGGGGTGTCAGTACAAGATGTCTTGAACGTGGCATAATGTCCTTTTCATTAGGATTGGGATACAAAGTTCTTCTGGCGGATAAGATCGCAGCATTGTGGAACGATATTTGGAGAGTAGGTGCATATGGAATAGATGTGGGTACCGCATGGCTCGGAGCATGGGCTTTTTCGATGCAGATATACTTTGATTTTCTGGGATATACCATGATGGCTACCGGAGTAGGCTGGATGTTGGGTTATGAACTTCCGGACAACTTTAACGAGCCTTATTCATCAAAGACAATGACTTCATTCTGGCGTAACTGGCATATGACGCTCGGACGCTGGTTCAGGGATTATCTGTATATACCTCTCGGAGGTAACAGATGCTCCAAGGGCAGAATGATCCTTAATATGCTCATCGTATGGCTGTGTACCGGAATATGGCATGGTGCAGGCTACAATTTTGTGCTTTGGGGATTGTTCCTTTTTGCTGTGCTTACATTGGAAAAGCTTACATATGGCAAGTGGATGGAGAATACCAAAGTAATAGGACATATTTATATGTTCATCCTCATTCCCGTGTCATGGACGATATTTAATATAACGGATATGGCTCAGATGGGGGAATATTTCTTAAGGATGCTTAATATTCCGTTGCAGGGTATGGTCGTATTCGGGTTTACCAAGTTAAAGGAACTGCTTTTTACTTACTGGTGGCTGCTCCTTATTGGAATATTGTTCTGTACACCGTATCCGTTAAGACTGTTCCGCAGATACAGAAGGAATATGCTTGTTAAGCTTTTACTGCTTGTGATCTTCTGGTACAGCGTATATCAATCGGCTATAAGCGGGGATAATCCGTTTATATATTTCAATTTCTGATATGAGTGCAAAAAGACGAAAAAAGAGAAACAGCATAAATCGTTGTCCGTTATTTATATGGACAGCCCTTACAGTCATAGTTGCAATGGGTTTGGGTATGCTCATGACTGTTGTGGATGATTATACATGGAAGCTTACATGGGATCATCCTGTTTTTGCTGCCGTTTTGTTGGATGAAAAGGATCCCGAACCGGAACCTGAAGAGGAAGAACAGGAACTGGCCTGGGAAGTAGAGGAAGAAGAGGAAGTACCGTTACCGACTCCTACGCCTACACCGACCCCTACACCGGAGGAGGAACCGACGCCGGAAGTGGAAGAAGAACCGGAAGAGGAACCTTTGGTAAGTGATGAAGAGTATATGGAACTGTACGGCGAGATCCCGTTTTATATAGACGACGGGGGAGCTGTCAAATATGTGCATTGGAATGATAATGAGCCAAGATCCAGATATTATGACAATCCGGGAGTAAGGCCCATTACATCAGAGTATCCGTATTTCCATGTTGAACCTGATTATTATGCTGATGCCCTCTTTTTGGGTGATTCCAGGATAGGAGGTCTAGGAGTATATTCAGGATGGACCGAAGCGACGTTCTGTTACAAGAACGGACTGTCCATCTACAATATGATGGAAGCCACGGTCAATGCAGGCTTTGGACTTAATACGACGGTTCCCGAGGTTTTGGCAGCGAGACAGTACGGCAAAGTCTATGTGATGTTCGGTATCAATGAGATAGGAACGGGATATTCTTCTGATTTTGCTGAAAAATTCGGTGAGAATCTTGCGATCATACGTGCATATCAGCCGGATGCAAAGATCATAATACTTGCCAATACCTATGTGACCAAGTCCAAGGATCTTTCAAGTGATGTATTCAATAATGACAACGTTAATTCCAAAAATGCCGCTATAGCCAAATTTGCCAACGGTGAGGACATATTCTATTTCGATATGAATCCGGTTCTGGTGGATGATGAGGGCTATATGAGAGAAGAGATCTCGCGGGACGGAATACATATTACGGCACAATACTATTATCTGTGGGTTGACTGGATGAATGAACATGGAATATGAGAGTATTGAAGGGCGTGGTACGCCTGCGCAGAGATTTGAATATTTAAGAGAGAGATACTCTGCATTTCTGTATAAAGGATACCGTCTGACAGAATCGGAGGACAGGTATCATGTCGAGTATGACTTTGAGATTGAAGGGCTGTCTGAATTTGTGGCAAAGTGGGATTTCCCCAAGTGGGATGCCGCTTCGGCTGTGGACGGTTCTTTGCTCGGGCATCTTTTCTTTTTACTTGGTATGGTTGAGTCTATCAGCTATTACAAGATCACATGTCCCAGAATGTATAAGATAATATCGGATAAATCGTATGCGCTTGATCACGATCAGTGTCTTTGGTGGCGTAAGCTTTTGTACAACGGACTGGGAGAGTTCATGTACAGAAACGGGATAGTAAGATCGGAGGATGAACTGGTTGACATAATATGTGAGTGTACTTCCGATGTGAATGATCCCTTGCAGAAGCCCTTTACGGATAAGAGGCAGTATGAAGGCTGTCTTGTTCCTGTAGGCGGAGGTAAGGATTCAGTTGTCAGCCTTGAACTGCTTAAAGGCGGGGATATCGTTACCTATACGGTTAACGGCAATGACACAACCCGTGCCGTTATCTCTATATGCGAACATAAGTCAGGTGACTATGTTGCAAAGAGAGTGTTGGATAAGCGAATGCTCACACTTAACAGTTTGGGATATTTAAACGGTCATACGCCGTTTTCGGCAATAGTTGCTTTTTCATCCATGATAGCAGCTTATATTACAGGAAAAAGATATATTGTCCTGTCCAATGAGACGAGTGCCAATGAGTCCACCGTAAAGGATTCTTTTGTCAATCATCAGTACTCAAAAAGCTTCGAATTTGAGCAGGATTTCAATTCATATATAAGAACAGTTACGGATTCGGATATCAGTTACTTCAGTATGTTAAGACCTTTGTCCGAATTGCAGATAGCCGCATTATTCTCAAAAGATACAGTTTATCATAAAGCCTTCAGGAGTTGTAATGCGGGCAGTAAGCAGGGAATATGGTGCTGCAACTGTCCCAAGTGCCTTTTTGTTTACATAATTCTATCGCCCTTCCTGTCAGATGATTCGCTAAAGGGGATATTCGGCGAGAATCTTCTCGATAAAGAGAGTCTTGATAAGGATTTTAGGGAGCTTATTGGAATAGAGGACAATAAGCCCTTTGAGTGTGTCGGAACAAGAAGAGAAGTAGGAGCAGCCATGAGGTACTACAGAGCGAAGGGAAGAAAAAGTCTTCTTACCGACAGATATGCGGATTATATCGATTCTATAAGGGATGATATTGTTCCGATGCTTGACGAATGGGTGGATGATAACAATGTTCCGGATGAACTGTGTGCTAAGATTAAGGCAGCGATAAATGCGCCGGGAGGATTCCTTTGACAGATTTTGACGATAAAAAGATACTGATCTGGGGTTACGGCAGGGAAGGTAAATCTTCGGAAGCTTTTTTAAAACGTAATGCATCCGCAGCTCTTTTGGACATTTATGAGGGAGGCATAGATGGAATAGACAGAGACAGATATGATCTGATATTCAAGAGCCCGGGCATAAGGTTCGATGAGAAGGATCCCAAATTTATCTCCCAGACAGAAGTATTCCTTAAGTCTTTCAGGGGTCAGACTGTTGGGATCACGGGAACAAAGGGAAAGAGTACGACAAGTACGCTGCTTTATTCCGTATTGAGTAAATGCACGGACAGACCTGTGATTCTTTTAGGTAACATAGGGACGCCCTGTCTTGATCATTATGATGAGATAGAGGACGATACCATCATTGTTTTTGAGATGAGCGCCCATCAGCTTAAGGATGTGGATGTATCCCCGCATATAGCGGTTTTTCTTAATCTCTACGAGGAACATTTGGACTATTATGATACTTTAGACCGTTATTTTGCGGCTAAGTCCAATATAGCGGCATATCAGAGAACGGGTGATCATTTCTATGCCGGGGATAATGTTCCGTATATCGCAACAAAAGCGCAGACATCCGTTATTTCCGCAAAAGATGTGGGCAATTATGATCTTCTTATTCCCGGAGAACATAACAGATTCAATGCAGAATTTGTATTCAGGATAGCCACGGAACAGTTCGGTTGTGAGCCGGCGGCAGTAAAGGAGGCCCTTGCACATACAAAAGGTCTTCCGCACAGACTGGAATATATATGCAAAAAAGGTGATCTTACCTTTTATGATGATTCCATCTCTACCATTCCGGAGGCAGCGATCAGTGCATTATCAAGCATACAGGATGCAAAGACAATCCTTATCGGAGGCATGGACAGAGGGATTGATTACAGTGTGCTGGCAGAATACATAAAGCAGCATGAAGAGTTCAATTATATATGTATGTATGCGTCTGGCCGCAAGATATATGATTCGGAAGGAATAGCCGGAAGACCGAATGTTTATTATGAAGAGGATCTGGAGAATGCAGTGCATAAGGCGGTCATGGTCACGGATCGCGGTGCGGTCATCCTTTCTCCCGCAGCAGCTTCATATGATCATTTCAAGAACTTTGAAGAGCGCGGTGATTGTTTTAGACAGATGATTATGTTACTATGATATTCAGATACCGGCTTGGCCGGAAGGAGGCTTAAGTGAAAAAGATAATCATTACCGGGTGCAACGGACAGTTAGGAAGAGAACTTAACAAATTTTATGCGGATAAGAGGGGACTGGAGTTTGTCAACACAGATGTCGGTGAGCTTGATATCACGGATATAAGTGCGGTGATGGAACTGGTAAGCGGAGAGAAGCCGTATGCCATAATCAACTGTGCGGCTTATACCGCAGTTGATGCCTGTGAAGAGAACAGGGATCTGGCATTTAAAGTCAATTCACTTGGAGCAAGGAATCTGGCCATTGCGGCACAGAGTGTTGATGCAAGGCTTGTACATATCTCTACTGATTATATATTTGACGGAACCAAATCTGCTCCCTATATGGAGTATGATGATCCCAATCCCAAGACGGTATATGGCATTACCAAGAACAGAGCGGAAGATTTTGTCAGACAGTTCAGCCATAAGTATTTTATTCTTCGTACGGCATGGCTTTACGGAGAGGGCAAGAATTTTGTAGGTACGATGCTTCGTCTGTCTGAAGATCATAAAGAAGTCAGGGTAGTAGGTGATCAGTTCGGTACTCCCACTTCGACTGCCGAGCTCGTCAAAGCCATAGACAGTATCATGTTTACCAATAATTACGGGACATATCATGCTACATGCGCAGGAAGATGTTCATGGGCTGATTTTGCCGAGGAGATATTCAGGCTTGCAGGACGTGATACCAAGGTCATAAGAGTTGGCACGGATGAGTATGGTGCAGCAGCTCCCAGGCCGCTTAATTCCGTATTGGAGAATTATATGTTACGAATGATCGGTGCATATGAATTCGTTGATTGGCATGATGCCCTTGCTGAATACATGAAGGGACTCGGATATTGACAGGAAATACGATGAATAGGGAAGGAACTGCCGGTTTATCTGTATACAGGGCTGCTATAATAGCCGTAATAATGCTGCAAGTGATTGCAGCATTTTATTTCTGTACGCGCAAGCAGGGATTTCATTATGATGAATACTATTCATACTATTCATCCAATGTATCGGATGGTCTGGTGCCCGGTGACGGTCAGTGGAAGACAAAGGATGAGATAAGTAATGAATTCATGGTCTTAAGAGTGCAGGGATTCAATTATCCCATGGTAAGACTTATGCAGACCTATGATGTGCATCCGCCGGTATATTATTATGTTTTGCACACGGTTTGTTCCCTGACTCCGGGAACATTTTCCAAGTGGCAGGGTCTGTCAGTTAATCTTGTTTTCTATTTGTTGGGCAATATACTTATATGGATGATAGTTGGGCTTCTGACTTCCAAAGATCGGCTTACATCCTTTTTCTGCGTAGCATTATACGGTTTTTCTCCCGCTGTGATAAGCGGCGTGGTCTTTATAAGGATGTATGTTCTGCTTACATTCCTGTGTCTTTTGACTGTGTATATCCATATAAGAGCTTTGGTTCGTGACCGCATGGATCTAAAGAATCTCTTTATACCTGCGTTTATCCTTACGTTTATAGGAGCGGGCACACATTACTATTATATTGTTTTCATCTTTTTTACAGCTGCATATATGACGCTTCACCTTCTGTTTACATGCAAAGACATAAAAAAGACCGGGCTTTATGCTTTATCCGTGATCACCGGTATGATTCTTTTCCTGCTGTCCTATCCATCGGCGCTTAGCCATATATTCAGAAGCTACAGGGGAACGGAGGCCAGGCAGGCGTTCTTTGATATAGGTAATCTTTACGAAAGAGCGGGATTGTTTGTGGGTATACTGAATGAATATCTTCTGCCGGGGATGTTCTATATCATGCTGCTTGTCATATTGCTTATCATCGTAACTGCCGGATATAAGAATAAAAGGTCAAAGAAGGTCAGTGACGGTATCGCATATGCAAAAAGACTGATCTTTGTGACGGTGATCGGATATTTTCTGGTTGTGTACAAAACAGCGCTTACCAATGCCGAGGAGGCGGTAAGATATGAGATGCCGGTATACGGGTTGATGATCATCATGATGATCATTATGATTGGTCCATATGTGACAGATACGGACAGGAATGCAGATAAGTTGGTTAGTACGTTTAAAATAATTCTGGTATCGGCCGCGTTATTAATGGAGATATTCGCATTATATAAGAATAAGGTCGTGTTCCTTTATGAAGAGGATGCCGTTTCGGTAAAATGGGCCGAAGATCACAGTAAAGACACGGTTATATATATCTATAACCCGGTCAACAGCTGGATGGTCTGGAACGATTCAATGGAACTTATGCAGTATGACAGGATATTTTTCTTAAGCATGGATAATGAGGAGCAGATATCTGACAGAGATATTGCAGGTGCAGATGAACTCTATGTATATGCTGTAAGAGGCGAGGACGCAATGAAACGTATTGATGAACTGGCCGACAGCAAAGGGCGGCAAAGGTCTGTTGAAAAAGTAAGGGAGTTACAATATGTCGACATCTATAAGATCAGATAAGATAAGGATCGCCATGCTCGGACACAAACGTATCCCGTCCAGAGAGGGAGGGATAGAGGTCGTAGTCGATAAGCTTGCAACCGGCATGGCAAGACTGGGATACAGAGTCACCTGTTATAACAGGGGAGGTCATCATGTCAGCGGCGCTGAATATGATGAAGAGCCCATGGAAAGAACGGACAGATATAAGGGAGTAACGATCAAAAGAGCTTTTACGATCGATGCAAAAGGACTGGCGGCGGTATCCTCTTCAATATGTGCCAGTATTGCAGCAGCCTTCGGTCCTTTCGATGTGGTGCATATACATGCGGAGGGCCCCTGTCTTTTATGCGGTCTTATAAAAGCAATGGGCAAGAGGGTAATCGTAACGGTCCACGGACTTGACCATATGAGGGAAAAATGGGGGCGATTCGCTTCATGGTATATTTTACGCGGTGAGAAAAGCGCGGTGAGATATGCAGATGAGATCATAGTATTAAGTAAGAATGTACAGAATTATTTTATGGAGATGTACGGAAGGAGAACGGTCTATATTCCGAACGGTGTTGATGAAGTGAAGCCGGTGGATGCCGATATCATAACCGACAAATGGGGTCTGAAAAAAGACGGTTACATCCTGTATCTGGGCCGCATAGTACCTGAAAAGGGAATACATTATCTCATAGAAGCATATAAAAGACTTGATACGGACAAAAAGCTGGTCATAGCAGGAGGAGGATCGGATTCGTCGGATTACTTTGAGAAGATAAAAAATGAAGCTGACGATGGTGTCATATTCACCGGATTTGTACAGGGAGCAGCGTTAAGCGAATTGTACAGCAATGCATATCTTTATTGTCTGCCAAGCGATTTGGAAGGTATGCCGCTTAGCCTGTTAGAGGCCATGAGTTACGGCAATGCCTGCCTTACATCCGATATTCCCGAATGTGCGGATGTGATAAAAGACAAGGGAGTTACTTTTAAAAAATCGGATATAGAGGATCTTACGAAAAAACTCATGGAATTATGTGAGGATAAAGCAACCGTGCAGGCCCTTAAGGCACAGGCTGCCACATACATAACCTCGGAGTATGATTGGAACAGGGTGATAAAACAGACGCTGGAACTGTACACAAAAGACAGGGATGGGGAGTAAGAGCGATAATATGCGCTTTCTTGCGGTTTTTGGCCATTTATTGTATACTGTCTAATATCATTGCAGATAAAGGAGAAGATCATGGCAGATGTAGCACTTATAACAGGTATAACAGGACAGGACGGATCATATCTGGCAGAGTTTTTGCTGGGTAAAGGATATGAGGTTCATGGTCTTATTCGAAGGCACAGTACCATGAATACCGAGAGAATAGATCATATAATCAACGGACCCTATAACGGGGTAAAGTTTTTCCTTCACTACGCCGATATGACGGATTCGAGCGGACTGATCCGACTTGTATCAGAGATCAAGCCGACAGAAGTATATAATCTCGCGGCTCAGTCTCATGTGGGAATATCTTTTGAAGTTCCGGAGTATACGGCTGAGGCTACGGGAGTTTCTACACTGAAATTGCTTGAAGCACTCAGGATGTTCGGGGGTTCATGCAGATACTATCAGGCTTCTACCTCAGAACTGTTCGGTGGAATTCCGGAGACAGCTCCACAGAGTGAGAAGACACCTTTTTATCCGAAGAGCCCATATGGAGTAGCCAAGTTATATTCTTACTGGATCACGGTCAATTACAGAGAATCATATAATATGTTTGCCTGCAACGGAATTCTGTTCAATCATGAATCACCCAGACGTGGAGAGAATTTTGTTACAAGGAAGATAACTCTTGCGATAGCATCCATTCTTGCCGGCAAGCAGGAGAGATTGTCATTGGGCAATATGAATGCCAAGAGAGACTGGGGATTTGCCGGAGATTATGTTGAAGGCATGTGGCTTATATTACAGCAGGATAAGCCCGATGATTTTGTGCTTGCCACCAATGAGACCCATACCGTCAGGGAATTTGTAGAGGTTGCTTTTAAGGAATGCGGCATCAATATAAAATGGGAAGGCGAAGGCATTAATGAGAAGGGTATAGATGCCGATACCGGAAGGGTGTTGGTGGATGTCAATCCTAAGTTCTACAGGCCGGCGGAAGTGGAATTCCTATGGGGTGACTGTTCCAAGGCAGAAGCGACTCTTAACTGGAAGAGAAAGGTCGACTTTAAAGGCTTGGTATCCATGATGATGGATTCGGATCTAAGAGCGATAGCGGGCATGAGTACTGAGGAGTACAGAGCAGGAAAGAGATAGAGTATTGATAATACCTCGAATTGATATATTCGGGGTATTGTATTGTTAAAGACTATGGCGGAAGTATTGTTAAGTTGGATCTTCATAGGAGCCACATCATATATCGTGGGAATGTGTGTCCAAAACCTTTTGTGTTTTTTACTGCACACGGATCGGGCCATATATGCAGAATACATGAAGCATCCGCATATATTAAGAGTATTGTGCGGATTGTGTACAGTCAATGTATTTGCACAGATTTTCAGTCTGTTCGGACCTGTTGGATTTGGTGCTGATATACTGTTGCTGCTTCTGTGCCTTTTACTTCTTATAATTGATAAGGGAAGAATCTTTAAGGAACTGAAGACCTTTGATTTTAATGATCATAAAGCTTCTTTTATTGCCTATATAGTTCTTGTCATGATCTTTTCATATGGGACCAGCCGTGGCTATATGCATTTTGATACCAATCTGTATCATGCCCAGGCGATCAGATGGATCGAAGAATACGGAGTTGTTCCGGGACTTGCCAATATTCAGTCCAGGTTTGGATATAACAGCGCGGAATTTGCGCTTAATGCCATATATGGATTTAAATGGATGCTTGGAAGATCTCTTCATACGACTTCGGGATTCTTTTCACTGATATCTTCTTTTGTTGCATTTGGAATCATCAGATGTATTAAAAGAGATGAGGGAGGAAAGATAGTCGTAAGCCCATCCGTGTCTGATTATGCAAGGCTTGGTCTTATATATTATCTCGGGATCATATACAGTGATATCGTATCGCCTGCATCGGATAATTATGCGGGAGTACTTATTTTTGATATTGTGATCCTGTGGCTTGATGCGACAGAGATAAGAGAGGGCGAAAATCCGGCAGACAGGAAATCTGATACAGTATAT
>JAEEGL014440823.1_pt1 | contig 20940 bp, 15 predicted proteins | sample 9134231 | NCBI WGS metagenome assembly JAEEGL01 (sample SAMN16246548, study PRJNA631951) | gut metagenome | biome: gut microbiome; feature: rumen; material: fiber-attached | host: Bos | place: Iran: Karaj | collected 2018-10
ACGGATCTGGGCACGGGTATTGCCGTCGGTGGTCTCCGCCAGCATGGACAGCGCCATATAGCCGCTCAGGGGAGAATAGACCACGTTTTCCTTCTCACGCCCGCCCAGAAATTCCGGGATGGAACGCATCAGAAAACCGTCCAGCTTCCCGTTGTAGGAAAAGGATTGATTGAACCCCTGCTCCTTCGGATAATCCGGCTCCGCCAGGGCGTGAGCGTTGAATGACACTATGCCGCCCCCGTCCCGGAAAAGAAATATCGCCGCAATGATCATCACGACCGCCGCGGGTATGGCCCACATGAGCCATGACCGGCGGCCTTTTTTTGCCCTGCCGTCCATTTTCCGGCGCCTCCTTCGCGCCCGTCAACACAGTTTCCGCGACGTCCTTACGGGAAGATTTTAACACTTATTTAACAATTAACAACAATATATTAACATTTTCTCCGATTTGACCAGATAATTCGTCGTTGGGACGAAAAAACGGCAATCGTCGCCGTTTTCGACGGATTTTGCGGGGCAAACGATATATTATGGCGCCATAAAGTACGAAAGGGGATGGAAACGTGAAGCTTTCCACAGCCTCTGCGGGGACGAAGCTGACCTTTTTCCTGTCCGGGGAGCTGGACCAGCACGCCGTGAGAGACGCCGCAAGGACCATGGAGATGAAGATCGAGGCGTCGCTGCCCAGGGACTGCGTTATCGACATGTCGGGGCTGACGTTCATGGACTCCTCGGGAATCGCGCTGGTGCTGAAGACCTACCGCCGGATGATGGAGCTGGAGGGACGGCTGTGGGTGGAGAACGTGCCGTCACAGCCCATGCGGGTGTTGGACGCCTCCGGCATAGAGCGGCTGGTGCCGGTGACGGAACTGGCGGGAAAGGAGTGATACATATGAAGTACGAAAACCGGATGCGGCTGAAGTTTCCCTCACGGTCGGTGAACGAGTCCTTCGCCCGGTCCGCCGTGGCCGCCTTCATCGCCCAGGCGGACCCCACGCTGGAGGAGCTGGGGGACGTGAAGACAGCCGTCAGCGAAGCGGTGACGAACTGCATCGTCCATGCGTATCCCGACGGGATAGGGGAGATATCCGTGACCTGCCGCCTTTTTGAGGACGGCACTGCGGAGATACGCGTGTCCGACACGGGCCGGGGCATCGAGGACGTGGAGCGGGCAATGACCCCCGCCTTTACCACCGGAGGCGACGACAGGAGCGGCATGGGCTTCACCATTATGGAGAGCTTTACCGATTTACTGAAGGTGCGGTCGAAGGTCGGCAGGGGCACTACCGTTATAATGCGCAGGCGGCTGGGCCGGCGGAAGCCGTGAGGGAAGGGGCCTTCGAGCTGCTGACCGCCGCCCGGGAGGGCGACGCCGAGGCCGCCGGACGGATGGTGGAGGAGAACTCCGGCCTTATCTGGAGCGTGGCCCGGCGGTATTTCGGCCGCGGCGTGGACCCGGAGGATCTGTTTCAGCTGGGCTGCGTGGGGTTCCTCAAGGCGGTGCGGGGCTTCGACGAGAGCTACGGCACCCGCTTTTCCACCTACGCCGTGCCCAAGATAGCCGGGGAGATACGGCGGTTCCTGCGGGACGACGGACCGGTGAAGGTCAGCCGCGGCGTGAAGGAGCGGGCCATGGCGGTGCGCAGGGCTCAGCAGGAGCTGGAGCAGCGGCTCGGTCGGGAGCCGGTGCTGTCGGAGCTGGCCGAGGCCACGGGATTTACCCCGGAGGATATCGCCGCCCTGGAGACCGCCTCCGCCCCCGCCCGGTCATTGCAGCAGGAGAGCGGGGACGATGGGGCCGCGCTGGAGAGCGTGCTGGGGGACTGGGGACAGGAGGAGCGGTTTATCGAGCGTATGGCCCTGCGGGAGGCGGTGGCGCAGCTGCCGGAAAAGGAGCGGATGACTGTGCTTCTCCGGTACTGGCGGGGCATGACCCAGGACGCGGCGGCCAGGGTGCTGGGCGTGTCCCAGGTGCAGGTGTCAAGACTTGAAAAGCGCGCCGTGGCCCGCCTGCGGGAACTGCTGGCTGAATGAAAAAAGCGCCTGCGGATATTCCGCAGGCGCTTTTCGGGTCTTATCTATATCGTGCCGGGGTTTGCGAAGGGGGCGGTCATCAGAAGGAACCGGCTCACCGTCCACTCACCGTCGGAGTTTTTGTCCATGAGCCATATCACGGCGTAGGTGCCGTTGGGCTCAAACCCGTCTTTGAAGGTGAAATTCCCGGTGGAGAAATTTGACGTGAAGGCCAGCCTCCCGCCGCCGCAATCTATACCGTACAGGGCGAGATATCCCTCGTCGTAGCTTAAAAATTCAAGCGTGCAGCCCTTATAGTTCTCCGCCACGTGTTCCAGCAGTGCTGACGCGGCGGCCTTCACGTCCTCGGGAGTGCTGCGGCTGCCGGAGACGGAGAAACTCATATATATGGGGGTGTCGCTTCTCTTTTTAAGCAGGGAGCTGTTGTGAGCCCCAACTATCACGGGCACGATGAGGCCGATGAGCAGGGACAGCACCATCACGAACCGGACAGCAATCTGAAACCGGCGGTTCCGTTTTTCCCGCCGCTGCGCCTCCAGCTCAAGGGCTGCGTAATCGTTGGATATATCTTCGTCGCGCACAAAACGCCTCCCGGGGAAACCGCGCTCACGCCTTTTTCATATACTGGGCGGCGGAGCGGAGCATAAGCCTCTTTTTGCCCACGCCGTCGAAGGTGACCTCGATGAGAGCGTCGGAGGGCATGGGGGTTATCTTGTCTATTACGCCGAAGCCGAAGGCGGTGTGCTCTATCCTGTCGCCCACGGCAAAGCTGGGGAGATTAACGTCGGGGGAGGCGGATACGGGCCGTTTCGCCGGCGCCGGGGATTTCTTCGCCGGCCGGGAGTAGAACCCGGCCGTCCTCGAAAGCTCCGGTGGATACTCGCCGGAGAAGGTACGGGCGGGGCGGGACACGTCCCGTGAGCGCTCGGACCAGCTCTCACGCCGGCGGTACTCCAGATAGTCCCCGTCGGGCTCGTAATACTCGCCGGTGCGGGACTGCCGGGCGTCGGGGGGACGGTCGATGTGCTCGTCGGGTATCTCGTCGATGAACCGGGAGAGCATGTTGGACGACGTGCGGCCGAAGAGCATCCGCCGCTTTGCCGCCGTGAGGGTGAGGTTCCGCTTGGCCCTCGTCACCGCCACGTAACACAGCCGCCGCTCCTCCTCCATCTCCTCCTCTTCGCCGATGGAGCGCAGGGAGGGGAATATGCCGTCCTCCATGCCCACGATGAACACCTGGGGGAATTCAAGCCCCTTGGCGGAGTGCATCGTCATCAGCACGCAGCAGTCGTCGCCGGGGGCGTACTGGTCTATGTCGGTGTACAGGGCCACCTCGTCCAGGAAAGCGGCGAGACTGGGTTCCGGATTTCTGTCCATGAAGCTCACTATGTTTGACCTGAGCTCCCGCACGTTGTCGGCCCGGGACAGGGCCTCGTCGTTGGTGCCCAGGGAGTCGATGTAATGGGTCTTTTCAAGGAGCGCGTCGTAGAACACGTCCAGCGGTTCCTTCGCCGCCAGGATACGCAGCTCCTCCGTCAGCTCCGCGAACTTCTTAAGCCGCGGCGCGGGCGTTTTAAGCTCCGGATACGCGCCACAGTCTTCGATAACGGCGTACACGCTGCGGCCCTCAGCCGCGGCGATGGCCTGGAGCTTTGTAAGCGTGGTGCCGCCTATGCCCCGGGCGGGCACGTTTATTATGCGGGCAAGACGAAGATCGTCCTCCGTGTTGTGGATGAAGCACAGATATGACAGCACGTCCTTTATCTCGGCCCGCTCGAAGAAGCGGGTGCCGCCGATGACCCGGTAGGGGATGGCGTTTCGCTTCATGGCGAACTCAAGGCGGTTGGCCTGGGCGTTCATGCGGTACAGCACGGCGAAATCCCGCCAGTGCATGCCCTTTGCCACGCCGGCGATCATCTGGGCGGCCACGTACTCCGCCTCCTCGTCGTCGCTGTACGTCACCACCAGCCTGAGCTTTTCGCCCTGACCGTTGGCGGTCCACAGCGTTTTGCCCTTGCGCTCGGTGTTGTTGGCGATGACGGCGTTGGCCGCCGCGAGGATATGGCCCGTGGACCGGTAATTCTGCTCGAGCCTTATGGTGCGGGCGTTTTTGAACTGGTCCTCGAAGGACAGGATGTTCTCGATGGTGGCGCCCCGGAACTTGTAGATGCTCTGGTCGTCGTCCCCGACGACGCAGATGTTGTCCCGGCCGCCGGCAAGGCAGGCGGCCAGCTCGTACTGCAGATGGTCGGTGTCCTGATACTCGTCCACCAGCACGTAGCGGAAAAGCCGCTGGTAGTGCTCGCGCACGTCGTCGTACTCCTTCAGGAGCCGGACTGTCAGCAGGATGAGATCGTCGAAGTCGGCGGCGTTGGCCTGCCGCAGCCGCCGGGCGTAGGCCGTATAGGCCTTCGCCACCTGCTTCCTGCGGAAATCGTAGCCCTTCTCCGCCTCGGCGGCGAAGTCCTCCGGCAGGAGCATGTCGTTCTTGGCCCGGGATATCTCCCCCAGGATGGAGCGGGGCGGGAAGGTCCTGTCGTCCATGTCCAGCTCCTTCAGGACCCGCTTCATAACGGCGATGCTGTCGTCCTGGTCGTAGATGGTGAAGGATCGCTCGTACCCCAGCCGGTCTATGTCACGGCGCAGGATGCGCACGCAGGCGGAGTGGAAGGTCATGGCCCATATACCCTCGGCGCTCTCGCCCAGCATGGCGGTGAGCCGGTCGTTGAGCTCCTGGGCGGCCTTGTTGGTGAATGTTATGGCGATTATGCGCCAAGGGTCCACCGGGTCAAGGGCGCACAGCGCCCGGGCCCGGGCCTGGTCCTCCGGGACCGGTGCGGCGGCATAGGCCTCAAGAAAGCGCAGGTCGTCCTCCGTCACGGCGGCCTTCACCTCGTCGCTGTCAGAGGCGCGGCCGTAGCGGATAAGGTTGACTATTCGGTTTATAAGCACCGTGGTCTTTCCGCTGCCGGCTCCAGCCAGCAGGAGAAGAGGTCCCTCCGTGGTCATTACGGCGGCGCGCTGCATGTCGTTGAGATGGGAGAAATCCCGCTCGATTATAGCCTTCCTCGCCTTAACGAAGCGTTCTTTCATTTCATTGTCAAGCATTATGTAAACTTCCTCGTCTGTGGGATGCCGTCAGGCGTCAAAGTGAATAGGCCTCCGGCGCGATCTGCCGTATCTTCTCCTGGATGGCCTTGAGGTCCTCGAAGGTCTCCGGGCGGCGGCGGGGGTCACGCAGCAGCGCCGCCGGGTGGTAAAGCGCCGTGTAGGTCACGCCGTTCCTGTCGAAAAACCGGCCGTGCTCCTGGGTTATCTTGAAGTCGGGCTTTATGAGCACCATGGCGGCGATACGGCCAAGACAGATGACCATCTTCGGGTTTATCACGGCCATCTGGGCGTTGAGCCAGTCCATGCAGGCGGCCTGCTCCGCGGGCAGGGGATCCCGGTTGTTGGGCGGGCGGCACTTTACGATGTTGGCTATATATACGTTCTTCTGCCGGTCGAGATCGATTATCTTCAGCATGTCGTCCAGCAGCTTCCCGGCGCGGCCCACGAAGGGGACGCCCTCGGCGTCCTCGTTGGCGCCGGGACCCTCTCCCACCAGCATTATGCCGCAGTCGGGCACGCCCGTGCCGAACACGAGATTTGTCCTCGTTGCGCCCAGCTGACACTTGTCGCAGCTTTGACACATGGCCTCTATATCTTTAAGGGTCACGCTTCATCCCTCCCTGTTCCGTGTAAGGAGAGTATACCAAAAAACGCGGGGGGCGGCAAGGTCATCTCTTTATCTTCGGTCTGAATACCAGCGACCACAGGAGAGAGAAGAACACCGCCGCACCCACGCCACCCGCGGCGGCGGTGAATCCGCCGGTGAACGCGCCGATCACGCCCTTTTCCTCCACGGCCTTCCTGACGCCCTTGGCCAGCACGCTGCCGAAGCCCGTCAGAGGCACCGTCGCCCCGGCGCCTGCCCAGTCCGCCAGAGGCTGATACAGCCCCGCCGCCCCAAGTACGACGCCGGTCACCACGTAGATGGACAGGATGCGCGCCGGCGTCAGCTTCGTCTTGTCTATGAGCAGCTGACCGACAAGGCACAGCGCCCCGCCCACGGCAAACGCCTTCAGATACTGTATTATCGTCTCCATTGTCCGCCTCTTATCTTGAGTTTGATATCTCCACGGCGCAGCATATCCCCGGCACGCTCTCCCCCTGCTGGGACGACACGGCCGACAGCAGCGCCCCGGTGGCGCAGAACAGTATCCTGTTCCACCGCCCGGCTCTCATGCCGTTGAGGATATGCCCGCACAGCACCGACGCGCTGCACCCGCACCCGGAGCCGCCGGAGTGGACGTCCTGGGCGTCCCGGTCGTAGATCATAAGGCCGCAGTCGTCGTGGTTGAAAAGCTCCTGAGCGTCGTTTCTGAAAAAGTCCCGGAGGATGTCGGAGCCCACGGCCCCCAGGTCGCCGGTGAGGATGAGGTCATAACGGTCCGGCCCCGCCCCCAGGCTGTCGAGATGGGCCCTGATGGTGTCGTAGGCCGCCGGAGCCATGGCGGCACCCATGTTGTTGGCGTCGGTTATGCCGGCGTCGATTATTTTTCCCGGCGTCACGGCAGTGATATAAGGTCCGGGACCGGCGGGTGACAGCACCGCGGCCCCCGCCGCCGTCACCGTCCACTGGGTGGAGGGGGGACGCTGTCCGCCGTACTCCAGAGGCGTGCGGAACTGCCGCTCCGCCGTGCAGAAATGGGAGCTGGTGGCGGCGAGGGTGTAGTCCGCGTAGCCCGCCGCCGCGGTCATGGCCGCCAGCGCCAGCGCCTCGGACATGGTGGAGCAGGCGCCGTACACCCCGAAATGGGGTATGCCGAATTCCCGCAGCGCGAAGGATGAGCCCACGCACTGGGCCAGCAGGTCTCCGGCAAAGGTCAGGGAGATATCCGACGGGGCAAGGCCCGACTTGTCCAGCGCCAGCTCCACGGCCCGCCGCACCATGGCGCTCTCCGCCCGCTCCCAGGTGTCCGCGCCGAAATAGGCGTCGGCGCACAGATAGTCGAAGCTGCCGCCCAAAGGACCCTCACCCTCTTTCCTGCAGCCCACGCTGGCGTGGCCGAGCAGGGAGGGCGGCTCGCGGAATACCACGGTGCGCCCGATAAGCTCTCCGCTCTTCATAAAACTCACCTCTTTTTTCGTAGTCTTTGCCGATGGACGACGGGTTATTCCGCCGACGGGACAGGCAATATCTGACAGTATCTGCCTTATATTGCCTGTTTTGCAGTGATGAGGCGGCGGTATCGGCGGCACGGTGAGGAGCGGCGTTGAAAGCGTTGTGCAAAATCGCCAAAAATCGTGCCGCCGTTTCAAAAATAATAGGAATGTTCTTCAAAAACGGGACAGGGTATGTTATAATTATCATGGCTTTGTGCTATTATTCCAAAGTCGCCGCGCCGGTCGGGCGCGGCGGGGAAAGAGGCAGAGCATGGGCAAACCGGAAAAGGATCTGCTGTATCTCTACAACATAGGGAAATACTATAACGCCTACGATATATTCGGCGCTCACGCCGGCACGGAGCGGGGCAAAAACGGCTTCCGCTTCACCGTATGGGCTCCGGGGGTGGAGAGCGTCACCGTCATCGGCGAGTACAACGACTGGCGCATAGACGACGGCGTCACCCTCAGGGAAGAGGGCACCACCGGCATATGGAGCGGCTTCGTCGCCGGAGCGTGGGAGGGGATGTACTACAAGTACCTTCTGCGCACGAAGACGGGAAAGCTCATCTACAAGGCCGATCCCTTCGCCTTCATGGCCGAGCTGCGGCCGGGCACCGCCTCCCGCACCCACACTCTCTCCTATCAGTGGAAGGACGCCCGGTGGATGGAGCGGCGGGGCAGGACCAACCATTTTGAGCAGCCAAAGAACATCTACGAGGTACACGCCGGCTCATGGCGCCGCCATGAGAGCGATGACGCCGGCGCTCCCGGCAACGAGGAGGGCGGCGGCGCGTACTATACGTACAGAGAACTGGCCGACGAGCTCATCCCCTACGTAAAGGAGATGGGCTATACCCATATAGAGCTCATGCCCGTGATGGAGCACCCCTACGACGGCTCCTGGGGCTATCAGATAACCGGGTACTACGCGGTCACGTCCCGCTTCGGGGAGCCGGAGGGGCTGATGTACCTCATCGACAAGGCCCACCGCTCCGGTATAGGCGTTATCCTCGACTGGGTGCCCGGCCACTTCTGCCGCGACGCCCACGGCCTGGGCATGTTTACCGGCGAGAAGCTGTACGAGAAATTCGACCACGCCCAGTGGGGCACCTACACCTTCGATTACAGCCGGGGCGAGGTGCGCTCGTTCCTTCTGTCCAACTCGGTGTTCTGGCTGGAGAAGTTCCACGCCGACGGCCTGCGGGTGGACGGCGTGACGAGCATGCTGTATCTGAACTTCGGCGTGGACGACCCGGCGGCGAAGATATACAACGAGCGGGGCACCGAGGAGAACCTTGACGCCTCCGACTTCCTCAGGGAGTTCACCACCATGGTGGGCACCGACTACCCTGGCGTGATGACCATAGCCGAGGAGAGCACAGCCTGGCCCATGGTGACAAAGCCCCCCGCAGACGGCGGCCTGGGCTTCCATTACAAGTGGGACATGGGCTGGATGAACGACACCCTGCGCTATTTCTCCACGGATTTCCCCTTCCGGCCCGGGTGCCACAACCTGCTGACCTTCTCCATGATGTACACCTTCAGCGAGAACTTCATCCTGGCCCTCAGCCACGACGAGGTGGTCCACGGAAAGGCTTCCCTCATAGGCAAGATGCCGGGTGATTACTGGCGGCAGTTCGCGGGACTGCGGCTGCTGGCCCTGTACCAGATGACCCATCCCGGAGCGAAACACTCCTTCATGGGCGGCGAGATAGCCCAGTTCATCGAGTGGCGCTATTACGAGCCGCTGGAGTGGTTCCTTCTCCGTTACGACAGCCACGCGAAGCATCGCAATTACATAAAGGCGCTGAACAACTTCTATCTCTCCGAAAAGACGCTGTGGTCCTGCGACCATGACTGGAAGGGCTTCGAGTGGATAGACGCCGACAACAACTCCCAGTGCATCCTGAGCTTCGCCCGGTACAGCGCCTCCCATCGCTCCGCGGACGTGGTGGTGCTCAACTGCGACGTGCAGACATTCCACGACTACAGGATCGGAGTTCCGAAGCCGGGAGTATACAGGGAGATATTCAATTCCGACGCCGTGGAGTTCGGCGGCAGCGGTCAGATAAACGGCGCGGCGATCCAGGCGGAGCCGGTGCCCTGGCACGGGCGGCCCTGGTCAATACGCGTCACCGTGCCACCCGTAGGCGGCGCCGTGTTCAAAAGAGCGACAAAATAATATCAGGAGGACCCCCTTTTGTTTACAGGAAAAGAAGAGTTCAAGGCGGAATATATGAAAAGCCTTGTGCAGACCTACCTCAAATCCGTGGAGGACTGCACGAAGCTTGAGAAGTTTGAATGTCTGGCAGGCCTTATAGCGGAAAAGACGCAGTATCTGCGCAACGAGACGGTGGACTGGCAGGTCAGCACCGGAGCGAAAAAAGTGTACTATTTCTCCATGGAGTTCCTTATAGGACGGCTTCTGGAGAATTATCTCATCAATTACGGAATCAGAGACATGGTGGCCCAGGGCCTTGAGGAGCTGGGCGAAAATCTGGAGGATCTTTGCCAGTGCGAGCCGGACCCCGGTCTCGGAAACGGCGGTCTGGGCCGTCTGGCGGCCTGCTTCATGGATTCCATGGCGTCGCTGGGCATTTACGGCACCGGCATGGGCATCCGCTACCGTTTCGGCCTTTTCCGTCAGAAGATAGAGGACGGCTATCAGGTCGAGGAGCCGGACTCCTGGCTGGAAAACCCCTATCCCTGGGAGGACGCCAAGCCGGAGGACTCCGTGGTGGTGCACTTCGGCGGCTACGTCGACCGTCAGTTCAACAACGGCAAGCTCTCCTTCGAGCATAAGGGATACACAAGCGTAAACGCCGTGCCCTACGATGTGCCCGTGGTGGGCTACGGCGGAAAGACGGTGAACCATCTGCGCCTGTGGCGGGCGGTGCCCCTCCACGACAGCGTGGATATGGAGGCCTTCAACCGGGGCGACTACGCCCAGGCCATGCGGGAGCGCAGCGCCATCGAGGCCATAAGCTGCATCCTCTATCCCGACGACTCCAACGGCGCCGGGCGCATACTGCGGCTCAAGCAGGAGTATTTCTTCGTGTCGGCGGGCATGCAGGCCATCGTGAACCGCTATACCGCCGTCTACGGCCACAACGCGTGGGACGAGTTCCCCGACCGGGTGGCCATCCACACCAACGACACACATCCCACCCTGTGCCTGCCGGAGTTCCTGCGCATACTCCTTGACCAGGAAAACCTGGAGTGGGACGACGCCTGGCGCATAGCCACCACGTCCATAAGCTTCACCAACCACACCGTGCTGCCGGAGGCGCTGGAGAAGTGGCCCATAGAGCTGTTCAACAGCCTCATGCCCCGGGTGTACATGATAGTGGAGGAGATTGACCGCCGCTGGAGAGAGCGGGTCAGCGCCCTGGGAGGCAATTACGATACCCTGCGCTCCACCGCCATACTGTGGGACGGCGAGGTCCGCATGGCCAACATGTCCGTCATAGGCTCCGCCAGCGTAAACGGCGTGGCCGCCCTCCATTCGGAGATACTCAAGACCAGCGTTTTCGCCGACTTCTACCGGCTCATGCCCGAGAAGTTCAACAACAAGACCAACGGCGTGAGCCACAGGCGTTTCCTGGTGCAGTCCAATCCCGGACTTGTCGGACTCATCGACGCCGCCGTGGGGCCGGGCTGGGTGGAGGACCTGCCCAGGATATCCCGCCTTGAGGAGTACAGGAACGACCCCGCCTTCCTCGAGAGGTTCGCCGCCATCAAGCGGGACAACAAGGTGCGCCTGGCAGAGTATATAAGGAACACCTCCGGCGTCGTCGTGGACCCGGACTCCGTGTTCGACGTGCAGGTAAAGCGCATCCACGCATACAAGCGCCAGCACCTGAACGCCCTGAAGATACTCGATCTATACAACCGCATCAGGGAAAATCCCGACCTGCCCATAAACAACTACACGTTCATATTCTCCGGCAAGGCGGCTCAGGGCTACGCCCTTGCCAAGGAGATGATAAAGTTCATCAACTCCCTGGCCGACCTCGTCAACTCCGACCCTGTGGTCAGCAGGAAGATCAAAGTGGTGTTCATAGAGAACTTCTGCGTGTCCAACGGCCAGCTCATCTATCCCGCCTCGGACATCTCCGAGCAGATATCCACCGCCGGCAAGGAGGCCAGCGGCACGGGCTGCATGAAATTCATGATGAACGGCGCCGTCACCCTTGGCACCCTCGACGGGGCCAACGTGGAGATCCGCCAGAACGTGGGGGACGAGAATATCGTCATCTTCGGCATGACGGCGGAGGAGGCTATGAACCTCCAGCGCTCCGGCGGCTACAATTCCACGGCTCTCAGCCGTGAGGACGGGCGCATCGGATATCTCACCAGCCAGCTGGTGGACGGCACCTTCCGCAGCCGCGGCTGCGATTTCTGGGGCATCTACGACGCGCTTTTGAGAAATAACGACGAGTATTTCGTCCTCAAGGACTTTCGCTCCTACGTGGAGGCGTGGGAGAGAATGGACGCCCTCTATTCCGACAGGGCGCGGTGGGGCTCCATGAGCGTCATGAACACCGCCCGCTCCGCCTTCTTCTCCAGCGACAGAACGATCAGTGAGTACGCCGACGAAATTTGGCACGTAAAACATAATTAAACCCAAAAGGACAAAACCAGAGGAGGCAGGTAATAAGCTATGCAGAAAAAAGAATGTATTGCAATGCTGCTGGCCGGAGGGCAGGGCAGCAGACTCGGCGACCTTACCAGCGCTATCGCGAAGCCCGCAGTTTCCTTCGGAGGCAAATACAGGATCATCGATTTCAGTCTTTCAAACTGCGCCAATTCCGGCATCGATACCGTGGGCGTGCTCACGCAGTACCGTCCTCTGGTGCTCAACAGCTATCTCGGCACCGGCGCGGCATGGGACATGGACAGCGCCCACGGCGGCGTGAGAGTGCTGCCGCCCTACGCCACCCAGACCGGCGGCGAGTGGTACGCCGGCACCGCCGACGCCATCTATCACAACATCGACTACATAGACTCCTACGACCCGGAGTACGTGCTCATCCTCTCCGGCGACCACATCTACCGGATGGACTACACCCGCATGCTGGACGCCCACAAGGAGAAGAACGCCGGCCTTACGGTGTCGGTCATCGAGGTGCCCTGGGAGGAGGCCAGCCGCTTCGGCATCATGACCACCGACTCCGAGGACAGGATAGTCAGGTTCTCCGAGAAGCCCAAGAGCCCGGACAGCAATCTGGCCAGCATGGGCATCTACATCTTCTCCTGGAAGGTGCTTCGCAAGGCCCTGCTGGAGGACCACGACGACCCGACCTCCGAGAAGGACTTCGGCAAGAACATCATCCCCAGGCTCCTGAGCCAGGGCGAGAACCTTTTCGCCTACCGCTTCGAGGGCTACTGGAAGGACGTGGGCACCATCGACAGCTATTACGAGGCCCAGATGGAGATGATGGACGAGGATCCCCCCTTCAACGTGTACGACAAGTCCATGCACATATTCTCCAACGCCAGCGTTTACCCGCCCCATTACGTGGGCGAGCAGGGCAAGGTCAACGACGCCATGATATGCAACGGCTGCGTGGTGCTGGGCGAGGTGGAACACTCCATCCTGGCCTCCGGTGCCAAAGCGCTGGAGGGCACGGTGGTGAAGGACTCCATAGTCCTGCCGGACGCTGTGATAGGCGAGGGCTCCACTGTTATAAGGGCCATAATAAACGAGGGCGTCACCGTAAAGCCGAACAGCGTCATCGGCAGCGCGGACGGACCCATAACCGTGGTGGGGGAGTCAAGTCCCTTCGCCCGGATAGGCTGAAAAAGAGGTGATCGAGATGAAAAAGACGATAGGATTGATTTCTGCCAGCTATACCAGCCGTGATTTCGGCGGCCTCACCGACGAGCGCTCCTATGCCTCGCTGTCCTACGGCGGCAGGTACCGCCTCATCGATTTCCCCCTTTCCAACATGGTCAACTCCGGCATAGACACCGTGGGCGTGGTGGCCCCCTACAATTTCCGCTCCCTCCTCGACCATCTGGGAGACGGCAAGAGCTGGGACATCAGCCGCAAGGTGGGCGGCATGTACGTGCTGCCCGGCTCCGTGTACGGCGTCTACAACAGCCACAGCAAGTTCCTCATGAGGGACTTCATCGAGAACCGCCGCTATTTCGAGAGGGCGGAGCCCGCCAACGTGCTCATCAGCGGCAGCAACATGATCTACAACATGGATTACCGCCCCTTCATCGAGCGGCACGAGAAGAGCGGCTGCCCCGTCACCTTCCTGTACAAGACCGTGGAGGGGGACGTGCCCGGCATGTATCTCGACGTGGCGGAGGACGGCTCCGTCAAGAAGATCAACTATGACAACGCCTCCGGCAAAAAGCTCTTCCTTGACTGCATGGTGGTGGAGTACAATTTCCTTATGAACTTCATCGAGTGGTTCGGGACCCTGGACTATATGGACATCGTTGAGATAATGATGGACCAGCTCGACGAGATTGGCGCCGACGCTTACGAGTTCACCGGCTACGTGGGGAATATCGACACCGTGGAGGACTACATGCGCGTCAACATGGAGCTGATGGACAAGTCCGTCCGTCAGGAGCTCTTTGAGGGCGACAGACAGATATTCACCAAGGTGCAGGACGAGGCCCCCGTGCTCTACCGTCCCGGCGCGTCGGTGAAGAACTCCTTCATCGCCACGGGCTGCATAATCGAGGGCACCGTGGAGAACTGCATCATCTCCCGGGGCGTCCAGGTGAAAAAGGGCGCGGTGCTGAAAAACTGCATCATCAGCCAGAGCTGCAGCGTGCTCGAGGGCGCCTGCGTGGAAAACGTCATCGCCGACAAGTACGTGACATTCAATCCCGGCACTGAGATAAAGGGCGGGGAGAAGACCCTCGTCATCAGAAAGAGCCAGAGCCTTTGAGAGTTTGGAGAGGGTAAAAATGGAGAAGAAAGTCAAAAAAGAGCCCATAAAGGTGCTTTTTGCCTCGTTTGAGGCCGAACCCTTCATGAAGGCCGGCGGCCTGGGCGACGTGGCGGGAACGCTGCCCGCCTACGTGAAGAGCCCCGGCTTCGACATAAGGGTCATACTGCCCAACCTGAGCGTGATCCCCCGGGAGTACAAGGACAAGATGGTGCTGACCGAGGTGTTCGAGGTGCCCCTGTCCTGGCGGCGGCAGTACTGCGGCCTCATGACCATGAAGTACAAGGGCATCCAGTACTATTTCCTGGATAACGAGTACTACTTCAAGCGGGACCGTATCTACGGCGAGTTTGACGACGGCGAGCGGGCAGCCTTCTACGCCAAGGCGGTGCTGGAGTCCATCCAGCACATCCCCGATTTCATGCCCGACATACTTCACACCAACGACTGGCACGCGGCCCTCATCCCCGTGTATCTCCACGAGCAGTATCGTCAGATACCCGGCTACGACAGGATCAAAACGGTGTTCACCGTACATAATCTCAAGTTCCAGGGCATGTTCTCCGGCTTCATGCTGGGAGACGTGCTGGGCCTGCACGATACCCCCGCCGCCGACCAGATAATGATGGGCGACGCGGTGAACTTCATGCAGGGCGCCCTGCGCTATTCCGACAGGCTCACCACCGTCAGCCCCACCTATGCCCAGGAGATAAGGACCCCCTATTACGGCGAGGGCCTTGACTGGCTGTTCAACGAGCGGGCCGACCGCCTCACCGGCATACTCAACGGCATAGATTACAAGAAGTACGACCCCATGACCGACAAGAATATAGCCCTGCCCTTCAACGCGGACGATCTGGAGAACAAGCGTAAGGACAAGGAGCAGCTGCAGGCCGATCTGGGCCTGGAGGTCAACGCGGACATCCCCCTCTTCGTGGTGGTCAGCCGCCTGACGGAGCAGAAGGGCTTCGACCTTGTCACACAGATAATGCCCCAGATAGCCCAGCGGCGGATGCAGCTGGCGGTGCTGGGCGTGGGCCAGCCGGAGTACGAGGAGTGCTTCCGCTGGTACGCCGGAGAGTACCGGGACAAGGTGGCCGCCTGCATAACCTTCGACGAGCCCCTTTCCCACCGGCTGTACGCCTGCGGCGACGTGCTGATGATGCCCTCCCGCTTTGAGCCCTGCGGCCTTTCCCAGATGATGGCCATGCGCTACGGCTGTCTGCCCCTCGTGAGGGAGACCGGCGGCCTGAAGGACAGCGTCATGCCCTACAACGCCATCACCGGCGAGGGCACCGGCTTCACCTTCGCCAATTACAGCGCCCAGGAGCTGATGGACACCGTTGACAGAGCGCTTACCGTGTGGTATGAGAACAGGCAGGCCTGGGACAGAATGGTGGTCACCGCCATGAAGTCCGATTTCAGCTGGAAGGCCTCCGCGAAGCAGTACCGGCAGCTCTACAAGGAACTGGCGGGCTGAAAACAAATAACAGTCAGGACATAGTTTTTCATGCAGATTTGCCATAATTCACATGACGAGACTTTCCGCCGCCCCTTTGGGGCGGTGGAAGTTTCCTCGGAGGTCCGCATCGCCCTCAGGGCAGACGGCGCAGGCAGCGCGGTGCTGCGTCTGTGGCGGGACGGGGCGGGGGAGACCCGCATACCCATGACCTGCGAGGGAGAATACTTCACCGCGGTCGTAGCCGCGCCGGACACGGCGGGGCTTATCTGGTATTACTTCATCGTCACCGACGGCGATGGCAATACCGTTTTTTACGGCAACGACGACGACAACCTGGGCGGCGAGGGGAAACAGTACGACCATGAGCCCCCGTCTTACCAGATAACCGTATATAAAAAAGCTCCGGTGCCGGAGTGGTACAAGAACGCCCTGGTATACCAGATATTTCCCGACAGATTCGCCCGGGGGGCGGACTGGCGGGAGAGGGTGGAGAAAAGCGCCCGCCCCGCGGGCTGGATAGGTCCCCGCCGCGTCATCCAGCAGGACTGGGACGACGTGCCCTACTATACGAAGGACGATACCGGCGCCGTGACCCGCTGGCCCTTTTTCGGCGGCACGCTGGAGGGAGTGCGGGAGAAACTGCCCTATCTGAAGTCCCTGGGCGTAACGGCCATCTACTTCAATCCCATCTTCAAGGCGGCGTCGAACCACCGTTACGACACCGCCGACTATATGACCGTGGACCCCATGCTTGGTGAGGAGGAGGACTTCCTGCGCCTCATCAGAGAGGCGAAGGAGGCGGGCATATCCGTCATACTTGACGGGGTGTTCAGCCACACCGGGGCCGACAGCATCTACTTCGACCGCTGCGGCAACTACGGCACCGGCGCCTGCTCCGACGGGGATTCCCCCTACAGGAGCTGGTACCGCTTCACCCCCGACGCCTCCAGACCCTACGAGTGCTGGTGGGGGGTGGACGACCTGCCCAACGTGGAGGAGAACGACCCGGGCTACGTTGATTTCATCTGCGGCAGCAGCGGCGTTCTGCGCCGGTGGCTGGACGCGGGCGTCAGAGGCTGGCGGCTGGACGTGGCCGACGAGCTGCCCGACGCGTTTATAGAAAACGTGCGCCGCGCCGTCAAGGAATGCGGCGACAACGTGCTGATCGGCGAGGTGTGGGAGGACGCCAGCAACAAGTTCAGCTACGGCGCTCTGCGCAGGTATCTGCTGGGCGACGAGCTGGACGCCGCCATGAACTACCCCTTTCGTTCCGCCGCCATCGACTTCGTCATGGGCCGCAGCGATGAAAAAACGCTGCGCCGCCGCATGACCTCCCTGATGGAGAACTATCCTCCCGAAAACTTCTACGGCAGCCTTAACCTCATCGGCGGCCATGACAGGATGCGCATACTCACCCTTCTGGGCGGCGCCGACGAGGACCTTGACGAGAAATACCGGGAGCGGTACCGCCTGACCTCGGAGCAGTACGTGCTGGCCCGTCGGCGGCTGAAGCTCCTGTCGGTGCTGCAGTACACCGTGCCCGGCGTGCCCTGCGTGTACTACGGCGACGAGGCCGGGTGCGAGGGCTATCCCGACCCGTACAACCGGGGGACGTACCCCTGGGGCAGGGAGGACGGCGAGATCCTCTACCATTACAGGATGCTGGGTACCCTGTACCGTGAGCACCCGGCGCTGAAGTCGGGGGATTTTAAGCAGATCGACGCGGGGGAGGGCGTTTACGGCTTCTTCCGCTCCGACGGGAACGAGCGCGTTCTCGTGCTGGCAAATCCGGACGTCAGCGGGATGAGGACAGTCACCGTCCCGGTAATGGAGGAGTACGCCCTGGAGCTGCTGTCGTCAAGGGAATATGATATAGAGGACGGTACCCTCACCGTCACGCTGGACGGCTGCTCCGCCGTGATGGTCCTGCTGCTGAAGAAACCGCCGAAAAAAGAGATATTTGACCGGGCCGCCGGCGTGATATGCCATATAAGCTCCCTGCCCTCCGGCACAATGGGGGCCGACGCGAGAAAGTTCGTGGATTTCCTGGCCGACTCCGGCATGAAGCTGTGGCAGATACTGCCGCTGAACCCGGTGGGACTGGGTGATTCGCCGTATCTGAGTCCCGCGGTGTTCGCCGGGAATACGGCGCTTATAGACAGGACGGATATACCGGACATGTCCGGCTTTGAGGATTTCCGCCGGGCCAACGCTTACTGGCTGGAGGACTACGCCCTTTACAGCGCCCTTCGGGAGCATTTCGGCGGCGCGGCGTGGCAGGACTGGCCGGAGGACGCCCGGGACAGGACCGATCTTGAAAAATACCGCGTAATGCTCCGGGGCAGGACGGAGGAGCTGGAGCGGGAGCAGTACGTTTTCTTCACGCAGTGGGCGGAGCTGAAAAAGTACGCCAACGACCGCGGGATATCCGTTGTGGGCGACATGCCCGTATACTGCGCGCCGGACGGGGCCGACACCTGGGCCCGCCGTGAGGAGTTCCGGCTGGATGAAAAGGGCCGCCTGACCTGCCGGGCAGGAGTGCCCCCGGACTACTTCTCCGAGGACGGACAGGACTGGGGCAACCCGCTGTACGACTGGGACGAGATGGAGAGGAACGGTTACCGCTGGTGGATGGAGCGCCTGCGCGTGAGCGCGGAGCGGTTCGACTGCACCCGCCTTGACCACTTCCGCAGCTTTGCCGGTTACTACGCCATCCCCGCCGGAGCTACGGCGAAGCAGGGCTTCTGGCAGCCCGGGGCCGGTATGAGGTTTTTCCGCGCCCTGCGGGAAAAGCAGGGAGATATGAAGATCATCGCCGAGGATCTCGGCGTGCTGGACAGCGCGGTGTATAACCTCATAAAGCTGACGGGCTTTTCCGGTATGAACGTGTGGCAGTTCTCCGCCGACGAGATGGCGCGGATGACGCCCGACGAGTGTCTTACCCGGGTGTTCTATTCCGGTACTCACGACAACCAGACCCTTGTGAGCTGGTGCGCCGATACCGTGGGCGGCGACGGGATATCCACCGCCCGGGATATAATCCGGCGGCTCTACGGCTCAAAGGCCCCGTGGGTCATCCTGCAGCTGCAGGACGTGCTGCTGCTGGACGACGCTCACCGGCTGAACGTGCCCGGCACCGCCGAGGGCAACTGGCACTGGCGTGTGGACGGCGATCTGCTGACCGGCGAGGTCGCCCGCAGGTTCCGCGCCTTGGCGGAGGAGCTCCGAAGATAAACAATGACCGCCCGGAGAAGTTCCCCGGGCGGTTATTTTATGGTCTTCGCCGTTGATACGGCGGGGAAAAGATGATAAAATCTATCGTGATACGACAACGCTGCTTCGGTAGGGCTTATGCGATATACAATAGAGATAAACGACGACTTTGATCTGAAAAAGATATTCGAGTGCGGCCAGTGCTTTCGCTGGAACGAGACGGAAACGGGCGTGTGGTCCGGCGTGGCCATGGGCCGGGCCGCCCGGGTGAGCTTCGACGGGCGGATACTCACCATAGCCGACAGCGCCCCGGAGGGGGCGGAGAACGTGTGGCCGGAGTATTTTGACCTTGACCGCGACTACCGGGCTGCCAGGCAGGCCGTAGCCGTGGACGGCTATATGGCCGCGGCGGGGGAGTTCGGCGCAGGCATCCGTATCCTCAATCAGGACCGGTGGGAGACGCTGTGCTCCTTCATAATCTCCCAGTGCAACAACATACCCCGTATAAAGAAGATAGTGGAGACCATGGCCTCATGCTTTGGGGACGAGGTGGCGTTCCGGGGGGAGACCCGTCACGCCTTCCCGTCGGCAGCGGCCGTCGCCGCGCTGGAGCCGGAGGACCTGTCCCCCCTGCGGTGCGGCTATCGGGCGCCATACGTAATTGCCGCCGCCAGGGCCGTCGCCTCCGGCGGGCTGGACCTGGACGCCCTTTCCCGTACAGACGAGGACACGGCCCGCAGGACGCTGAAAGCCCTGCCGGGCATTGGGGACAAGGTGGCCAACTGCGTCATCCTGTTCTCCCTTCGCATGGGCGGAGCGTTCCCCGTGGATACGTGGATGAAAAAGGCCCTTTCCCGGCACTATCCCGACGGCTTCGACCCGGCCGTTTTCGGTCAAAACGCCGGACTTGCCCAGCAGTACATGTTCTATTATCAGCGCAGTTTTACCGAAAAGGAAAATGCGTCGTAAAATGGCTTGACACCCCGCATTTACGGTGATAACATAACGGACAATATACGTAAAACAACAATATAATGAGGAGGAGAAGACATGGCCTATATCTGCCCCGAACCGTCCCACACCTTCAGTGAGTATCTGTTCATCCCCGGTTATTCCGGACCGGACTGCACGCCGGACAACGTGTCCCTGAAAACGCCCCTTGTCAAGTTCCGCAAAGGCGAGGAACCGGCTATATCCATGAACATCCCCATGACGTCGGCAATAATGCAGGCCGTGTCCGACGACCGCATGGCCGTTGCTCTCGCCAGAGAGGGCGGCGTCAGCTTCATCTACGGCTCCCAGTCCATCGAGGACCAGGCGGCCATGGTGGCCCGCGCCAAGGCCTACAAGGCCGGATTCGTGGTCAGTGACTCCAACCTCCGCCCCGACGATACCCTCAACGACGTTCTCGCTCTCGTGGAGCGCACCGGTCACGATACCGCCGCCGTCACCGAGGACGGCAGCCCCACCGGAAAGCTCCTGGGCATAGTTACCCGCCGCGACTACCGCGTCTCCCGCATGACCGGCGAGGAGAAGGTGGAGTCCTTCATGACCCCCCTTGAAAAGCTGGTCGTCGCTCCCGCGGACACCAGCCTCAAGGAGGCCAACGACATTATCTGGGAGCACAAGATAAACGCCCTGCCCATCGTGGACGACAAGGGCAGCCTGATGTACTTCGTTTTCCGCAAGGATTACGACTCCCACAAGGAAAATCCCCTGGAGCTGCTGGACGACCACAAGAAGTATATCGTGGGCGCGGGCATAAACACCAGGGACTACGCCGAGCGCGTCCCCGCGCTTGTTGAGGCCGGCGCTGACGTGCTGTGCATCGACTCCTCCGAGGGCTACACCGCCTGGCAGGAGTACACCCTGAAATGGATCAAGGACAAGTACGGCGACAGCGTCAAGGTCGGCGCGGGCAACGTGGTCGACGGCAGGGGCTTCCGCTTCCTGGCCGAGCACGGCGCCGACTTCGTCAAGGTGGGCATCGGCGGCGGCTCCATCTGCATCACGCGCGAGACCAAGGGCATCGGCCGCGGCCAGGCGACCGCGCTGATCGAGGTGGCCCAGGCGCGGGACGAGTATTACAGGGAGACCGGCGTCTAT
>JAEEGL014630670.1_pt1 | contig 20940 bp, 22 predicted proteins | sample 9134231 | NCBI WGS metagenome assembly JAEEGL01 (sample SAMN16246548, study PRJNA631951) | gut metagenome | biome: gut microbiome; feature: rumen; material: fiber-attached | host: Bos | place: Iran: Karaj | collected 2018-10
ACTACGCTAACATCAAGTAAAGTCTGATCTGGACACCATCTGAAATACGGTGTATTCAGATGGCTTGTTAAAGTTACCCTCAAGACAAAAACTTTTATTTTTTCTCTAAATCCTATTGACTACTAATAGTTTGTCACTCCTTAAATTACATCTCTTTTGAAAAGAACTCCCTAAGTGCATCAGCCACTTCATTCAAGTGTCTGGTGTAGCAATGATCATCCCCATGAATTGTGACCAGCCTGGCGTTCTTATAGAGCTCTGCAGCCTTGACGCCGCATGAATATGGAACTGCCTCATCATCATCCCCATGAACAATGAGAACCGGACCTTTATATCTCTCAATTTCATCCTTGACATGAATGGTCTGAGCTACACGGATATAGTCACCTGACAGGCCCCAATCACCGGATGATATTACCTCGGGAATATGCTCCGGGTCAAATGATGTCCCAAGAATACTGCCTTCTCTTGCCACTTCAGGGATCATCCATGCAGGTGACAACGGAATAATTGCCTTGAATGCATCCGGGAACATGCCACCTATGAGCATTGTTAAAAGACCTCCCTGTGAATGACCGCACAAATACAGATCAGTCACAAAATCCAGAGTCTTTACATATTTCATGACCGAGAAGACATTATTGACCCATTTGTAAAGGTTATGATCCTTGAACTGTCCATCGCTCTTTCCATGGCCATACATTTCTACACGCAGAACAGATACTCCTGTTTCAACCATTGCCTCCATTGCTGCAATAATGTGATCTTCCTCCATGTGTCCCGTAAAACCATGGATAAGAATGCAAAGTGGGCCCTTGTCTGCACCTTCAGGGCGATCCAGTTTCGCATGAAGATTTATTCCATCACTATCAATGTAAAACTCTTTTTCCAACATCTTATTATCCTCCCGTCTAATTACATTTACTTAGTGATGCGCCGGCGCTATATTTGTCCGGAAACTCTTCTTCATTCCAGGTTTCGTAGTATTCCAGTATTTCCGGGTCGCCTTCTGAAGTCTGATATGTGTACTGCACTCCGTTTTCTGACTGCGCCTGAATTTTGCACCCACCATCTGTATTTTCGATGAGACTGATCTTATCAAAATGATCTACTACAAACTCTCCATTCTGCATATGACCATAGTTTATCACTAATCCTGTAAACTGCACGTAATATTCCGGCTGCATTTCACCGTCAACCTCATATCCAATTGAGGCAGTCTGCCAAGTGCCTGATAATGCCTCGGTTGAAGCTCCGTTCTCTTCAGTGACAGTTGACACCTCGCCGGCACTGTCTGTCCCTGTAATCTTAATCAAAAGTCCTGCTGCCACAACAATGATGATCGCAGCAAATATGAGAATCACACGTATTTCTTTTTTCATTTTTTTATCCTTTCAATTGCCTCATTCATAATCAGTTCTGAATCTGCTCCCATAATGTCGAGGCCGGTTGCTTTGATCAGCTCTACATCCTTTATTCCATAGAAGCTCTGAGCAAGCGCCTTGATATACCCAAAGCCAAACTCCTCAGGAACATAATTGCCGCCTGCTGTCGTGACATAATAGAGCTTATCTGCATTGCACAGGCCCTTTGGAAATCCTTCTGCTGTGTACTCAAAGGTAATACCCAGCACGTTTATGACCTCAATATACTGCTTCAGCATAGCCGGAAAAGATAAATCCCAGTATGGCGCTGCTATCACAATTGTATCTGCACCGGCAAACTGTCTGGCCAAGGCAAACATGTCATCATCAAATGCCCCTTTGGCAATCAGACTATCCCTCTTTTTCAGATAATTCTCATCCGTTACACCAAATGAAATATCCTCAAGGGATACACGAACAGTCTCTTCATCAAGCTTTGTCAAAAGAGCTTTTGCAAGCCTCTTTGTTCTCGAATCCTCTCTAACACAAGCATCAATAAATAAGATCATATCGCCACTCCTCATAGTAAATTGGTTGAAATCAGCGCAATTCCTGAAATGATCAACATTACAATTACAATCTTTTTTACGATTTTGTCATCCATCTTCTTTGCACTTATCATTCCTGCACCAAGCCCTAAGAGCATAAATGGTGCAAGGATAACTGCTCTTTTAAGTGCATCCGGAGTTATTATCCCATAAATACTGTACAGAATAATCCTAAAAGAATTCTCTATAAAGAATACAGTGCAAATATTGGCCTTAAAAGCTTTAGAATCCTTCGTTGTCCTTCCCACATATGCTCCAAGCAAAGCCCCTACGCCGTATAATCCGCAGAGAAACCCTGACAGCACACCTATTACTGTCAATAAAAGCTTCGACTGTTCTCTCTTTTTATCAGACATCTCCCGAAAGAACATTTCCACTCCAACTAGTATTATCAAAACGCCGAAAATCACTTTAACAACGGTAATATCTGCATTTTTAAGAAAAAGAACTCCAGCCAGACTGCCAATGATCACCATGCCCGCCAGCGGAAGGCAAATTTTCCAGTCAATGGATTTCCTTTCTTTCCAACTTATTATCAGATTGGTGGGATATCCAAGGACCAGCTCAACCGGTGAAATGTTAATATTTGCCGTGCCAAAGCTTAGAATTGACGTAAATACTAAGGTATTGGCAAAACCGCACAAGCCTTTTACATAAAAGGCACACAATGTCGCTATTATCCAAAATATCATTATGTTGTTTTCATACCTCTACATAACCAGCGTGTTTATATCCGATGCACTTTCAGCCAGATATGTTGCTCCGGCCGCAGTTAATTCTTCGTAATCTCCATATCCGTACAAGACTCCTATGGAATCAATACCAACTTCTTTAGCTGCAGTAATATCATTCTCTCTGTCACCAACCATCACTGTCTTTGATAAGTCTGTAATCCCGCACTGTTCAAACGCATAGCGGATGACATCAGCCTTTCTGGGACGATCCTTGTCATCTGCAGTTGCAACAAATTCAAAGTATTTTTTTAAGCCAAAATGTTCAAGCACAATATTAGTACCATATTCGCTTTTTGAAGTTGCAACAATAAGTGTCTTTCCTTCGCTCAAAAGGCCTGCTAACAGCTGCTCTATTCCGGGATATACAGAATTCTCAAGAACACCGCCCATTCCGTTGTAATATTCCCTGTAAAAAGCAATAGCCTTTTCCGTATCTTCCGGGGAATAACCAAGGATTTTTCCAAATGAATCCTTAAGCGGAGGACCAATAAAAACCTTAAGCTGATTTCTGTCAGATACCTGCCCACCCATTTTCTCAATTGCATAAGTAAAGCCATTCATGATTCCCGGGCCGGAATCTGTTAATGTTCCATCCAGGTCAAATAGAATATGGTCATATGATTTCTTCAACTGTTAATCTCCTACTATTTTCTCCAGTTTCTCTGCTAATAGCCTTAGGTATTCGTCTTCCTCTGCAGCTAAGTTTTCTTTGTTACGTTCAATTTCCTCGTGTGTCATAACCCTCGAAGAAATCCATTTTAACTGCGCCACAGCCTTATCTGTCTTTATCGCGATCTGACTATACTCAGGACCAATAAGAAGAAGCTGCATAGCCTCTTCAGGCGCAAGAAATCCGCTGGTCACTATGCCATTTGTGTTGTATATCGTGTCATTAGCTATGGGACCGATTATCACGTCCGCTGTTTGCTCATCAGCCTTACCGTTCCTGTTGCCATAGATATAACCAAACCACTCTTTATCACGTGTATAGTGCTTAATCTCAAGTCCTTTTGTGTCGAGTTCGTAGGTATTGACGATAGTTTCTTCGCCTTTTCTTTCCCCCGCCCAACGGTTGGCAAACTCTTCATTGTCAGTCAAATAAAACCCTTGTCCAAAGTCCGCGTTCTTGCGACCGAAATGTATGTCCGGTTCTTTAATTACATTAAAGCATACGTGATAAAGCATCATGCACATGTTTGTATCCTCATATTTTTCTCAGTATAAAGATCCTTCTTGTTTCTTCTGTTTCACCAGGCCAAGAAAAGTGTTCGATCTTCTCAACATCAAAATAATTGCCAAGTATTCCTGACCACTCTTCATCTGTCCTTGAGACCATTCGAAGAACGCCGTTTAAGTAGATTTCATTGCCGTTCTTTACTTCAAGATTCTTATCCGGATTGCTGACTGCCTTCTGATAATAGTTCATGGAAATGATTATCTTTGCATCCTTTGTCGCAATTCTTGCGATATTCTTTATGATGTCTTCTGCAACCTCCGCGGGAACTACGTCAATTACATTGCTGCAAAAAATACCATCATAGGAAGCTTCTTTTTCTTTTGCAATCCAATCAGTTGAAACACATTCAGTCTTAAAGCCATCACCTGCGCCATAGGCAGTCCCAAGAAACTCTGCAAGTCTGGTAGCATTCTCTACCACGTCAACGCCGGTTACATTATTACATCCGGACTTACTAAGTGTAATTCCTGCCCAGCCTTCGCCACAGCCATAATCAAGAACCTTCTGACAGCCAGATAAATGATCAATTACTACGTCCCGTAATTTTTCTGATGGAGCAAGTTCTTTCCAGCCGTTTTCAGAATCGATTTCTTTTAAAAACTGCTCTTTTTCTTCATCATTCATTTCAAAAGCCTGATTCCAAAACTTTAAGGCTTCATTGTAAGTACTGCTCATATGTCTCTCCTCTGCACTTATGAGTATATAATAACACTCACTTCTTATAGCAATGCCAGAACTGGCTTATTGTTTCAATCACGAACTCGCCGTCTTTTTCTATCTTTTCATTAAAATAAGCAAGTAATTTATCCTCGTAACCGGATATGGTTTTCTCCTGATCCCTGTAGTAGTTCTTCATCTTCTCCACAATTTCTTTCGCCTCGGTATAATGCCAGAAGTTTGGCAAAAGAACTGACTCTACCCTGGTAAAATACTTTTCCATCACGGATATATACTGATTTCTTTTCTCGGTCTGAGCAGCTTTCGTGTCATCAATAAATGACGTGTTTTCGCCAATAGCCTCAATTGCCTCTTTAAAGAGATCGTGCCAGTTTGCAACATTAGCACCGTTAAACGAGAAAAGACCATCCTCAGCCACAACTGCGCTGGCGTGGGCTACGATAGCTTCGATATCCTTTATCTCGGAATCAATGTAATGACCTACAACCACATCATAAGCATCGGTCTTTTCAATCTGCTCCCAGGTCTTCTCATCCTCAAGATCAGAAAATACAAGATTAATCTCTACGCCCTCAGGTAATTTTCCCTTATTTTCGGGAATGAATTTCGCAAAATCATCAGCCCAGCTTCCATGAATATCATATCCGAAAATCTTTGTGTCCTTCGGAATATCAGTCCAGTTGTTTCTCCAAAGCTTCGCATAACCGCATCCAAGATCAAGAACTCTGTTCCCCTCACGAAAATCGATTGACTGAAAAACTCTCACATACCAATCAAGCTCTCCGCTTGTATGTTTTAGCGCATCCCAGTGACGCTCATCTGCAGCCTGATCGGTACTTACATACTGCACGATTCCTGCAACATCATCCCAGTCAAGCTCTTCCTTGCGGGCCAAAGTTCTCTTTATTGCATCAGTGATTTTCTCCAGCTGGTATTTCTTTTCCTCAATCTTATGAAGCTGAATCTCAAGCGCATCTTTAATATCGCCTGCCTCTCCGCTCTTTAAATTGTCACGAATTTCTTCAAGAGAAAAACCTATCTGCTTCAAAGCAACAATCTTTTCCAAAATCTGAAGCGCAGCATCATCATACAGTCGATAATTGCCCTCAGAATAATCTGTCGGCTTAAGGAGTCCCTTCTCATCATAAAGACGTATTGCCTTTTGTGATACTCCCACCTTTTTAGCCATTTCTCCGGATGTCATTTTCTTCTCCATTTTCAGAACCTCCTTTTTGTTTATAAATCCACCTTAAGGGGTTCCCTAAGGGAAGAGTCAATGGTTACTATCTATAAAACACATGGTTTCCTGGTTATATATAGGACATAAGTATCGTTGAAAACAATACGATCACCTGCCTCCAGCACTGCCTTTCGCAGGCCTTCGAAGAACTCTGTGCGTAGGGGCTCCGGAATCACCACATGATCGCTGTGTGTTCCGGAAAATGCCACATACTCATCGGCGGTGAACACGCGCTGACCTTTAAACTCGTGGCGTTCCACCTCTGTGTAGCCATAATCCGGCGCAGCAGTGTAGCGGAATTTACCGTGCGTATATGGAATGTCAGGCCTGTAGTAACGATCGTACAGAGCTTGTATCTTTTCGTACAAGGGCTCATTGTCTGACCTGTATTCAGCACTGGTCAACATCATTGCCAGTGTTCCCCCTGGTTTTAGAAGGTCAAATGTTTTAGCATAAGCCACAGCCTCTGGAATCCATTGGATTGTAGCGGCCGAATATATCATGTCAAATTTCATGTCACCGAAATCATGGGTGATGAAATCATCATTTACAATGTTGAAGTTCGAAAGCTTTCCGTACTTCTCTTTCATCTTGCGGCAAAGATGCTGGCCAAGCTCGATGGCGTGATATTCGCAGTCGGTTCGAAGCACAGGTTCCGTCGCCTGTCCAGTCCCTGGCCCAATTTCCAAAACGCGCTTGCCAGGACCGATTTCAGCCTCTGCAATCAGATATGAAAACAGCTCTTCGCTGTACCGCGGGCGGAATTTATCAAATTGATCTGGAATAGTGTCAAACACTCTACGGAACTCATCCTGTTCAAGCTCTTTGATATCTTCCTCAGTGAGTGCCCTGAGTTTTCTGTCTTTCACACGATAGATTATTCCCACCGTATCGATACGGCCATCCTTGATAAAGAAGGCACTCATATCCTCCATAGCGTACACGGTGCGGTCTTCAGACATCCTAAGCGTCTGTTCATAGCGCCATGTATCCTCTGGGTTATGGTGACAGGTAACTGTAATGTTGGTAAAACCAAGCCCATCAAAGGCTTCCATTGACTCGGAGAAATCCACCGTCTTGCGAGCCATGTTCATGGATCCTGCGCTCACGCCGAAGATAGCAGCACGGCAATCCATCAAAGCCTCGTAGCACCCCTTTTCACGAATCAGACTAAGCTGGTCTTCACAGGCACCTCCACCCATAAGGAAGATGCAGTCAGCATTTTGCACTAGCTCTTTTGCCATATCAGAGTCAGTACGCTTATCAATCACACAGTGATTTTCAAATGGTAATCCCTGCTCTGCGAACATTTCGTACATGCCGTGACAGTCATCATCATTCTGTTCATAATCAAGTGGACATGCAGTGATAAACACTAAACTTTTACGCACCGTAAGTTCCTTGCGAAGTCGCTCAGTGATTTCCTGTGAAAAATGATGCTCCGGAAAACCGCTAAATGCTGCCAACAATTCCTTTCTCATCTGCCCCCCTTAGTCAATTCTACTGAAATCAAGCTGAAGAATTATCTCTTCATCATTCATTTCTCCGGTATCTTTGAATCCTGCCTTGCGATACATTGAAAGTGCGTTTGTGTTTGTGTCCTTTGTTGATAAACGAATGTTATTTGCACCGTGATTCCTAAAATACTGTATGATTTCCTTAAGCGCAGCGGTACCATATCCTTTCCCCTGGAAACTTTCGTCAATCATTAGTCTCCATAACCAATATCTGTCATTCGGATCCTCATACTCCTCGTCAAATGCAAACATTGTAAAGCCCACCATTTTTCCATCATAGTATATAGCGAAAGGTCGGGCTACTTTTTCGTTTTCTTTGAAAGCTTTCCAGGAATCCTCATTGGAAGCAATATACTGCTTCTGATCCTCTGCTACTTTCAAATCAAAGCATTGTTTTAAATTTTCTTCTGACAGTGTTTTTATCTCAATTTTCATTTCTCTGCATTTGAGCATAGTAACCCTCGTACGCTTTGTTCATTTGCTGAAATCACCAATCTTCCCAAGCATTTTGCCAAGGCTATGGTATCTTCCTGAATAAATGACCGGATCAAGCACTGTCAGATCAATATCAAATATATCTTCACATATAAGATTTTCGTCCATCTGTATATTGCGGATATGACAGAAAAAGGTAGTTGAATCTCCGGTCTCAACAGTCCTTGCGACCTCGCATTCATACACCCATCGGCTTTCATTCAATACAGGGACATCCAATGCCTCTCCTCTCACAACCTCATAGGAAACATCATTCTTAGCACCATCTTTGGCATGCTTAGAACCAAAATAGTCCATAAGCGGTAACATATCCATGCTGACAAGATTGGCACTGAAAATGCCGGTCCTCAGAACGTTTTTCTTGGTCATCTTAGTTCCTGCCATGCTTATAACGAAAAGATAACCATTACCTTCCTCATGGGTAGCACTTGCCCAGGTAATAGGGGCAAAGTTGGCTGTGCCATCCTCATTATTCGTACCTATGATAAAAGAAGGTTGAACACACATAGAATATATTGGATCAACAGAACGTCTTTTTGCCATTTTCCCCTCCTGCGATACTTACTTTTTTATCTTATGTCAAAAAAGTGTGTCATAGATAGTCTGGGCTGCTAATCTTGATCCTTCAATGGAAGCATGTCTCCTATCCTCAAAATATAGATCAATATCCGGATGCTCATGAATATGAGACCACCATTTTTCTCCAACCGGGGCGACTTTACAGCCGTACTTATTCGCAAGTTTTCTATATCTTGCAGACATCTCTTCCTGAAATGCCTCATTGTTTTCTTCTGTCCAGGTCATATAAAAGCAGGCTTTAGAACGCGTCTGCTTAATCCATTCCATTATTTTGTCTGCGGCTTCTTCCATGACAGAGAATTCACCCATAGGGTGCGCCACATGCTGAAGGATAATATAGTCGTAATCACCAAAAAGAATATTAAACCTGGTCTGCTCATTGGCAGCATGATAATCAAGCCCCATACCTCCCTTAGTAAGCATAGTTACCTGCATATCAACCCCGTTTTCCTTGCAAATTTCTGCAAAAATGTGAGGCATATCGTTATAATACGTGTGGCTATTGCCAATGAAAAGAGTTCTCATTTAATTATTCTCCCCCCATCTCAATTATTTTCATAATTCCATTAGGTATTACTTTAAATCCAAGTTTCTTATAAAACCCTTCTTTTCCCTTGGCAGAGACTCCTCCAATAGTGGTAAATTCCCCTGTAGCAGAATTCTTCTTAGCATAGTCCACAAGATGGTTAACTATCATTGTGCCTATGCCCATGCCCTGATATTCCGGTAAAACCACTATTTCCTGCAGGTACCAATACATTGCTCCATCACCTACAAGTCTTCCCATTCCTATAAGTTCTCCATCTAACAATACCGAAACATTTATAAGACCGTTTTGAAGCGCTTTCCTAGCATGTTCCACAGGGATATTATAAAAGCCTGTAAGGACTCTGAGTCTTACAAAATCTTCCGGTTCCAGGATGTTATCAACAAGCTCAATCTTATTACTCATATATTCTTTGATTAAAGCAATGTCTTTTTTATCCTTATCCCGCCCAATTTCATGCTTCATCTCAACGAGACCTTTGATGGAGATGACCGGAAAACTATCGACTACATCAATTGTGCCCCTGATCCAGTTCTCAAAAACCTCTATATTATCTCCAATCTCAAACTTCCTATTACCGCTTTCCGTCAACGCATATGAGTATCCATCTGCCTGAAGCTGATCTGCCAACTTTGACGTGCACCCCATATCTATATCGTGAGTCTGTTCACGTATTCCGTACAAGACCATTGCACTTCCGGTTATTATCCAGTACTCATCACGGCTATACGGGAATTCATTTAATATACTGATTATTTCTTGCTTGTTCATATTCTCTGTTCAAGGCAATAAACCAGTATTGCCTGCTGCACCTTTAATAAGCTCTTTTTAAACTCATATCCTACAAAGTACCCTGAATCAATTACTCCTGTCGAAACCTCTTCGCCCCTATAAAATGGCGGACAGGGATTCAGTACGGCACCCTTATTGGCCAGTTTCATCAAATCCTCTGTAATCTGATAGTTCTTAAAATCAGCTAATATATCTGAAGGGATTGAATCAGTGCATATGACATCTTTCCCAGCAAGCGCACCCTTCAAGTTATCGATACAAGTAACTCCAGGTATACGATGCTTGGAAGGGCAGCTTTGAGTCAGTTTGAATCCAAAGGCTTCAGATGCCTCTTTCCATGCTCTTCCAATATTTCCGTCAGGTCCGACGAACAGATACTCATCATTCAGATAATCAGTTCTTATCTTCGAAAGTGAATATAAATCAGACATCATTTCACAAGGATGGTTATCATCCGTCATGGCATTAATTACCGGTATCTCCATTGAGCCAGCCATTTTATCCAGCATGCTGATATCCTTATAACGCACTATGACGGCATCGGCCCAGTTCTGAAGATATCCGCAAATATCCCCTATATTTTCCTTTTTATCCAGCGTCTTCGGATCAAACAGTATCGATTGTCCGCCAAGAAGATATATTCCCTTTTCAAAAGAGACTCGGGTTCTGATGCTCGAAGCTGGAAAAAAGATAACGATTGTCTTACCGTCAAGGAATCCGGAATATTTCTCAATAGAATCCGCTATTTTGAATATCTCCAATAATTCACTTTTGTTAAAATCAGTAAGTCTTATAAAAGATTTCATTCTTTTCCCCAAAATCTGCTCAGTCGTCTTTTCTTTTTCTTCCCGATTCGATAAGTTCCTTCTCAAAGGCCTCAGGATTTTTCAGATAATAATCCTGATGATACTCTTCAGCCTCGTAGAAATTCTTATATGGCAAAAGAGCTACCTGGGTCTCTTTACCTGAACTTTTCTCAATTTCTGCTATCTTCTTTTTGGCGATTTCTTTTTCTTCTTCAGAGGTGTAGAAAATCGCCAGAGTATAGGAAAATCCCTTGTCGATGAACTGGCCCTCTGCGTCAAAAGGATCCACGTTGGCAAAATAAATATCAAGCAGCTTATCAAACGCCACCTTCTCAGGGTCATAGACAAGCTTTATTGTCTCTCTGTGGCCGGTCTCCTGGTGCTTCACCTGCTCATAAGTAGGATTTACTTCATCTCCTCCTGCATAACCGCAGATAACCTTATCAACTCCATACATCTTATAAATTGGCGTAACGCACCAAAAGCATCCACCTGCAAAATATGCTTCTTTCATAGTCATTTCCTCGCTTTAAGTACAAATCCCTGAAGCTCCAGTTCTTTTCCCGAATCAGTAGATAGCTTTTCCACATCCTGTTCAATGATCTCATATTCATTCTCGAACTTGCGAAGAAGCTTCATACTTCCAATGTTGCGCGCATCAGCTTCATAGAAAAACTCATTCTTGCCGTACCTTTCACGAGCCAAATCCAGAGCAGCCTTCAGAGCCTCGTACGCATATCCCTTATTCCACTCTGACTGTTTGATCCACACTCCTACCTCTGGACAGTCTTCAGACAGGCTGTGAACTTCCGAACTTCCAATGAACTGGCCATCCTCTGACATAGCAGAAAGCAGAATTGTCTCTCCTTGCGTTACCTCATCAAGAAAGCTCTGCAGTAGTTCTTTTGCATCTTCTATGCTCTCGAATGGATCAGGCCACTGATACCTGGTGATCTCCTCATTAAATTCTTTATAGTAATCCTCTAATTGCTCCATCTTAAAAGGTTCAATACTAATCTTCCCCACTAGTTATCCTCCAAATTCTTATTTTTTCAGCATCTTTAGGGCATCATCTATAGAGATGCATTTTGAGAATCTCCCCGGCCACATCATTTCGTTGTAATATCTGTAGGTTGTCTCCGAATTCATGTAATTGTTATCACTGGTTGAGTTGGCACCATCAGGAATGATCACAGTGTAGCCTCTTTCAAATGCAGACTTAACCGATGCATCAATGCAGAAATTCGTCATAAGTCCAACTATCATCAGCTCTTTTTCTCCGGACTTTTCAAGATATTCTGTAAAGTCCTTATTTCCAAAGCAGCTGTTGATCTCTTTTGTAAATATCTTCTCCCCGGCTACAGGAGCGATTTCATCAGCAATTTCAAAGGCCTCATCGCCCAAAGAGAATCCTGTCCCCGGGCCATCATCATGCTGAACATAGATAACTTCTACATTATTCTTCATTGCAGTATCAATGATACTTTTTGTATTCTTAAGAAAACTCTCATAATTGTAGAGCCTGCCATCTGTAATGCCTTTTTGAATATCAATTACCAAAACTTTCATATAGTCCTCCCTATAGAAGATTTGTTAGTAGCTCGGTGTAGCTTGTTCCGAACATCGTAAGTACTGTTCTCCCTGCCCAGAAAAAGAGATAAATCAACATTCCGGCATTGAGAATAGCAGTATTAAACTTTTTTCCCGAAGCGACCTCTTCCTCGTGATGCTCAAAGACAAACCTTTTTCTGTCTCTGACCATGAAAACAACGCCCAAAACAATCAACACCAGGGCCATCACTCCAAATACGCCGGCGCACACATAGGCAGCAGTTTTATTACCCCTTTCAAGCGGACTGATAATAGCTCTTGCAGCCGCACTAAATGAGTTCATTAACATATGCAACCCAATTGTGTACTGTATCTTCCCTGTCCGCAGATACACAAATGCAAAAAAGCAACCGCCTATAGTCGTATAAAAGAACTGGTATATATTTCCATGGAGTAACCCAAACATAATGCCTGACAGGAGCATTGCTGTCACTTCACCGTAATTCGCCATCCTGTCTATCAGGAGCTTTCGAAAAAGTAGTTCTTCGTATATTGGCGCCATTATGCAAGCAAGCATAATCAGTGTAATCGATGACATTGATGATATATCAGCAACAATTGAGTTAACTGTCTTGATTCCTGTAGCTTTATTTATGATATTCATAAGGACCAATGTAAATACACTGCCCAAAAATCCAAGAGAAAAACTTATACACGTGCATTTAAAAAAGCATTTTATCCCCAGCCGCTTCTTGCTAATCTCAAACCTTGGAAGTTTCCTTATCGCAAGATAAATCAGCGGAAGAACTATCACAAATCGAATAACAAACCCATAAATGATCTCAACTTTATCACTAAGATTCTCCGTGCTCCCATAAAGCTTTGTTAAAACCGCTCGTCCAAGCAGTATAGCTGCAAGATCCACAACAAAATAGCTTAGCCCAAGCCACGAATAAGCTTTCGCTGCGCTGATACTATTATCTTTTTTCAACAAAATAGCAGTCTCCTCCTGATGTCACAAAAAACTTACATCTACTATATCAGAAAAAGAGCCGTTTTTCAGCATTTTTCTGCTGCAAAACGGCTCTTTTACTAGGCATTCTTATATTTCGTTGTTAAATCATTTATATAGCAATCATCAGAATATCAACATGCAAAATTCAAAGGTTTTTCACAAGTTCCTCGGCTATCGCGTCAAGGAATTCCTCTGATCCAAGCTTAACAGGATTTGGAAGTGTTGTAATAAGAGCAAGGTCGCCTGTCATGCGCCCCGACTCGATTACGGAAAGAGTTGCCTTCTCAAGCTTATCAGCGAAGGTCATAAGCTCCCCTGTTCCATCAAGTTCGCCTCTCTTACGAAGAGCTCCTGTCCATGCAAAAATAGTAGCTACAGGGTTTGTTGATGTAGGCTCTCCCTTAAGGTACTTGTAGTAGTGTCTCTGAACTGTTCCGTGAGCAGCCTCGTACTCATATACTCCGTTTGGAGAAACAAGTACTGAAGTCATCATTGCCAGTGAACCGAAAGCAGATGAAACCATATCACTCATAACATCGCCGTCGTAGTTCTTGCAGGCCCAGATGAAACCGCCCTTGGACTTCATAACACGGGCTACTGCATCATCAATAAGTGTGTAGAAATACGTAATGCCTGCATCTTCGAAATCCTTCTTGAACTCGCTCTCAAAGATCTCGTCAAAGATCTCTCTGAATCTTCTGTCGTAGGTCTTACTGATCGTATCCTTTGTTCCGAGCCAAAGCTCCTTCTTCTCAGAAAGAGCGTATTTAAAGCAGGCTCTGGCAAAGCTCTTTATTGATGAATCCTTGTTGTGGACACCCTGGATAATTCCGGGCTCATCAAACTCATGAATTGTCTCTCTGATCTCTTTGCCATCAGCGCCGGTAAATACAAGCTCAGCCTTTCCCGGTCCCGGAACTCTGATCTCAACGTTCTTGTAAACATCGCCGTATGCATGTCTTGCAAGAGTAATAGGACTCTCCCAGGTTCTGACATTTGGCTCGATTCCCTTGACCATAATAGGAGTTCTGAAAACTGTTCCGTCAAGAATTGCTCTGATGGTACCATTTGGGCTCTTCCACATCTTCTTGAGGTTATACTCCTCAACACGCTCATTGTTAGGAGTGATGGTTGCGCACTTAACGGCAACTCCGTATTTCAAAGTGGCATTGGCACTGTCCACAGTAACCTGATCGTCAGTCTCATCCCTGTGCTTAAGGCCCAGGTCATAGTACTCGCTCTTAAGATCAACAAACGGCAGAATCAACTTATCCTTGATCAGCTGCCACAAAACCCTTGTCATCTCATCCCCGTCCATCTCAACGATTGGGGTCACCATTTTGATTTTTTCCATCCTACTCCTCCTTTAAATTCATTCGTAAATATCAAGCAGTCCGTTATCCACCATGTTCTCGTAGGCGTTCAGCATGTGCTGATTGGCCAGTTCCTCGGCCTTGTCGGGATTATTCTCCTTGATGGCCTCCATGATGAATTTATGCTCAACGTTGGACACAGCACCACGGCTACTGGAAAGAGTCTTCTGACGAACTCTCCAGACATACTGATGATAGTCCTTTAAAAGATGCTCAAGCATCTTGGAATTACATGCCTCATACATGATGGTATGGAATCTGTTGTCCAGCTCCGCCATCTGCTCCATATGACCTCTTGCTGCATGGAATTCGGCAAGGTAAATTACCTCTTCCATCTCCTCAAGCTGCTCCTTGGTAATATTCTCACAGGCCCATCTTGCACAAAGACCCTCCAGCTTGGATCTTATCATGTAGATGTCCTTAATATCTTTTACCTTAATACCTGTAACATAAGCTCCCTTATTTGGGATAATCTGAATAAGCCCTTCCAGTTCTAGCTGTCTGAAAGCTTCTCTTACAGGTGTACGGCTTACACCAAGTTCCTGGCCGATTGCCACCTCACGAAGTTCCTCGTGATCCTTGTATTTGCCGTTAAGTATGTCTTCTCTGATTCTGTGGAATACTCGTCCTCTAAGCGAGTATTTATCTGTAACTTCTTCTTTTAAATCGCTATTTCCCATGGTTTCCTCTTTTTCTGAATTGTAAAAAGTGCCATTCCGAAATCATTTTTTAGATGCAGTTACGTTCTCCAATATCTCGCCTTCTTTTACGACAATTCCCAGTTCCTTGCTCACTTTGTCAATCTCATGAACAAGCTCGGTGTCGGTCATGACTGTTACACGACCCCCTGCGTATTCCGCATCTACCCACTCCTTTATCTTGATAACCAGTGGTGAAGTCTTTGAAACTGCATGCTCCTCGTGAAGCTTGTAATGAACATTTATCCAATGGGCAATGCCCGCCAGACCTGAAGTATTGGAAACAGCACTGACCGGAGGTCTCCTTAAGAACTTCTCTGTATCGAAAATGTTATAAATCTCTTCGTTCTTGAGAAGTCCGTCTGCATGGATTCCGGCTCTTGTAACGTTGAAATTCTTGCCTACAAAAGGAGTATTGGCAGGAACAGTAAAGCCAATCTCTTTCTCGTAATACTCAGCAAGATCTGTGATAACGGTTGTATTCATGCCATTTAACGTACCCTTGAGCTGTGCATACTCAAATACCATAGCTTCAAGAGGCGTATTACCTGTTCTCTCGCCGATACCAAACAGTGAAGTGTTGACGGAAGCACATCCGTAAATCCAGGCAGTTGTTGAATTTGTAACGGCCTTGTAGAAGTCGTTGTGTCCGTGCCACTCAATAAGTTCACTTGGAACTCCTGCGTTGGTATTAAGGGCATAAATGATACCCTGAACACTTCTCGGAATAACAGCACCTGAAAAGTTTACTCCATATCCCATGGTATCGCAAGCACGAACCTTGATAGGGATCTTATATTCATCCTTAAGTTTCATAAGCTCGAGACAGAAAGGAACAACAAATCCGAAGATATCTGCTCTTGTGATATCCTCCAGATGACACCTAGGGCTGATGCCGTTTTCAAGGCAACGCCTTACTATGCTCAGGTAATGCTCCAGGGCCTGCTTTCTTGTCATCTTAAGCTTAAGGAAAATATGATAATCGGAACAGCTTACGAGGATACCTGTCTCCTTCATTCCCATCGCTTTAACGAGCTTGAAGTCCTCTTCCGAAGCTCTGATCCAGCTGGTTACCTCCGGGAACTTATATCCTCTTTCCATGCATTTATAAGCCGCATCTCTGTCGCTCTTACTATATAAAAAGAACTCACTCTGGCGGATCATTCCATTCGGCCCACCCAGCTCGTGGAACATATCATAGATATGCACGATCTGATCTGTCGTATATGGAGCTCTGGACTGCTGACCATCTCTAAAGGTGGTATCGGTTATCCATATCTCTTTTGGCATATTATGGGGAACAATCCTGTCATTGAAAGGAATCTTCGGAACTTCCTCATACGGAAACATATTTCGGAAAACGTTTGGTTTCTCCACGTCATCAAGAATATACATATGCTCCTCTATAGAAAGGAGATTGTTCTTGTTATTCATGGTGACGGGGCGATTTTGGAATGTGTTTGTATCCTGCATGGTGAATACCTCTTATCAAGATTGCATTTAAAAAGTCCTTTTGTATGATTGTATACAATCATACGATTGATGTCAACCATTCCTCTTATCATCCACAAATGCAAATTCTCATTAAAAAAGGATGCCGCTTGCGACATCCTTTCCTTTAAAATGTAGATTTTCTATTGAAGTACTTCTTCACATCCTCGATTGGTCCGGGTTTTGCGTAATGATAGCCCTGAATGTACTCAAATCCCCGCTCCATACTGTACTGGCTCTGAGACTCATCCTCGACGCCCTCAACCAGTGTAACAAAGCCGTTCTTCTTGAACACCTCTATCATATACGTCATGATATCATTCATGCGGTCATCATCCAGAGATTTATATAGAAGGGACTTGTCAAACTTAATGGTCTTGAATGGACAGTTCATTACCCTTTCAAGAGAGGAATACCCTGTTCCGAAATCATCCAGATAGAAATGGATTCCGGCCCTCGTCAGGAAATTCATGTTCTCCGTAGCCACCTCATAGCTTTCAAACATAGCCGATTCTGTAAGCTCAAGTCTTATCCTGGACATATCAAAATCATATTTACTGATAATTTCGAAGAGTTCCACATGAGCATTTGGCTGCGAAATCTCTTTTGACGAAATATTTATTGAAATGGCATCAAAGTCGTAGTAATCCTCTATGCTCTCAATAACCCTGCAGACCTTATTGAGCACTATACAGGTCAGAGCATGTATTGTGCCGCTTGCTTCAGCTGCGGGGATGAATACATCAGGACTTACGATCCTGTCTCCCAGCTTCAGCCTCGTAAGAGCCTCCGCAACTCTAAAACTGCCGGTCTCAACACTGTAAATCGGCTGAGCGTAAACCACAACTCTCTCGTCATCCAGATCCAGCTTATTTCTGATATCTTTCAGTGCAGTTGTTATCTTGTAGTTATCAATAAAGCTGTCGTAATCTGTGGCCTTTACAACATATGAATGGCTGCTGTTCTGCTCCTTAAACCGCTTTGCAATGTATTCAAAGAACTGTCTTACCTTCACAGGCTCATCCAGCTCAGGCTGAATCTGCCCCGCTACCATAACATAGTTAATTGGAATATCCAGCTCAGCTCTCAGGGAATCAAAAACGCCTCTTATCTGATTCGTACATCTGCTAAACTCTTTTTCATCTTCAGAATCAATTACATTTACATATTTATCTTCCGCAACCCTGTATATCCGCACCTTATCACTTAGTGCTTCTATAGCTCTGCAGGCTGCAACACCCTTGAAGAGAATATCATCTCTTTCAATCACCAGGTTATCAATTCCCGGGAAAAGAAGCTTAACATATATCATGTATGTATTTCTTTTGCCAATGTTCTTGTGAAGATAGGCATTTAATGCATAAACACTCTGAGCTCCGGTAATTTCATCATAGGGATATGAATGGAAAAGCATATATCCGAGGCAGAACACCACAACGTAGGTCATCGCCGTAAATATAATATGGGCTGTAGACATGGTCAGCATCTGAATAACCAGGATAAAAAACTCCACCGGAACCAGTATGAAAACAGCATGAGATATTACTCTCGAAACGTTCTTTCTGTTGGATATTGTGGCATTGAAACAGAATACCCCGCAGACGATTCCTGCACCGGTGTAGAACCTGGTGAAGTTATCAATATTGATTCCTTCCGGCGTCATTTTATACAGTCCTGTTGCAAACAGTTCCACCACAACGCCGATGATATATAGCGCTGTCAGAAGCATGTACATAAACATGAACTCTTTACGCTGGGCCCTTCTGACAATGGACATCATATTCACATAGGAAAAGATAAAGTACAGAATGATATTGTAGAGAATCAGGAAAAGAATGAGCTGCCCCAGGAATATATATCTGTTGTAATACTTAAGTGGATTATTGGCGGCAGTAATAATAGACAGATTTACAATTATTGAAAAAATAGAGCAGATTGTGCCATAGTACACATATTTATACACATATGTCTTTTTAGGCTTTGTATAAAGCATCACGCAAAGAAGAAGCACGGCTAAGATAAGCCCCGCTACTTCACCAATATAAGTATACGGTTTAAAATATTCGCTCGTCATGCATTAATATTATCACAAAATCGATAATTTAGTATTAAAAGACTATTAAAAAAGAAGGACCTGAGCCCAAAAGCCCAAGTCCTCCCACATTATTCTTCAGAATTTGCTGCTGCAACCTTATCTTTTCTGGCCTCAACTTCTTTTGCCTGAACATCTGAAGGAGCCTGCTCATATCTGTTGAACTCGTACTCAAACTCTCCACTTCCGCCGGTCATGGAACGAAGCTGTGTATTGTATCCAAAGAGTTCCATCTGAGGAACCTCAGCCTCAATAACCTGCTTACCTGTAAGGGAAGGATTCATACCAAGTACGCGTCCTCTTCTCTTGTTAAGATCTCCCATTACATCACCTGTGTATGCATCAGGTACAGTAACCTTAAGAGAAACGATAGGTTCAAGGAGAACAGGAGTAGCTTTCATGAAGCCATCCTTGAAGGCGCCGGAAGCTGCAACCTTGAAGGCCATTTCGGAAGAGTCAACAGGGTGATAGGATCCATCATAAAGAGTAGCCTTAACACCTACTACAGGATAAGCTGCAAGAGGTCCTCTCTGAACAGATTCAGCGATACCTTTCTCAACTGCAGGGAAGAAGTTCTTAGGAACTGCTCCACCAACGACTTCCTGATCAAATACGTAAGGTGTTGTAGGATCGCCTGATGGCTCAAAGCGCATCTTAACGTGTCCGTACTGACCATGTCCACCTGTCTGCTTCTTGTACTTGTACTCTACATCTGCATTCTTGCGGATAGTCTCTCTGAAAGCTACCTTTGGCTTTGTAAGGTCAATAGCTACCTTGTATATGTTCTGGAGCTTGCTCTGAACAACCTCAAGGTGCATATCGCCCATGCCATAAAGCAGTGTCTGACGGTTCTCAGCGTCATTGACAACTTTGAGGGTCTGGTCCTCAGCAGCGATCTTAGCAAGAGACTGAGCAATCTTGTCGATATCACTCTTATTCTGAGCATGATATCTCATAGCTGTATAAGGCTGTGAAATATCCATCTTAGCGTACTGTACAGGAGTAGCCTTTGTGGAAAGAGTATCTCCTGTTGTAACATCAAGCTTCTGAAGAGCACCAAGGTCACCGGCATGAAGCTCAGGAACCTCTGTTGTCTTGTTGCCCTGAAGGACATAGAGCTTACCGATCTTAACCTCAGTATCCTTGTTAGCAACATACATTGTGTCATCAGGCTTAAGGACACCTGAACGAACCTTGATAAGTGAATACTTACCGATAAATGGATCGATCATGGTCTTGAATACGAAGGCTGTCTTTGGCTTGGAGAAATCAAAGTCAGCTTCAAAGATTTCATTTGTATTTGTGTTAATGCCTGCCATCTTGCGGTTCTCAGGACTTGGCATATACTTAACGATATCATCCAAAAGTGTGTAAATACCCTGACATAATGTGCTGGAGCCCATTTCAATAGGCACTATTGTGCCGTCACATACGTTTGAACGTACAGCGGCTCTGATCTCTGCTTCTGAGAAAGTATCTCCGTTGAAGTACCTGTCCATGAACTCTTCAGAGGTCTCTGCAACAGACTCAACAAGAGTATCCTTACAAAGCTTAAGGTTAGCCTGGTTATATTCAGGAACAGGGCACTCAACAACCTCTTTTCCTTCCCATCTGAAGCCCTTCTCCTGGATAACATTTACATAGCCGACAAACTTCTCATTCTCACGGATAGGAAGATTGAAAGGAGCCATCTTCTTGCCGTACTTGTCAGTAAGATCCTGAACAACCTGTCTATAGGAAACGTCGTCGATATCCATATCAGCTACAAAGAACATACGCGGAATCTTGTACTTCTCGCACAGATCCCAAGCCTTCTCTGTACCAACTTCAATACCAGCCTTGCCTGATACAACGATAATTGCTGCATCTGCTACGCTGATAGCCTCTTCAACTTCACCAACAAAATCAAAAAATCCGGGTGTATCCAGGATATTAATCTTATGTCCGTCCCATTCCAACGGAATTGTTGAAGTGCTGATTGAAATGCCTCTCTTCTGCTCTTCTTTATCAAAGTCAGAAAGAGTATTTCCATCTTCTACTTTGCCCATTCTTGATGTGATACCAGCAAGGTAAGCCATTGCCTCAGAGAGACTTGTCTTGCCGGCTCCACCATGGCCTAGCAG
>JAEEGL013850854.1_pt1 | contig 20939 bp, 15 predicted proteins | sample 9134231 | NCBI WGS metagenome assembly JAEEGL01 (sample SAMN16246548, study PRJNA631951) | gut metagenome | biome: gut microbiome; feature: rumen; material: fiber-attached | host: Bos | place: Iran: Karaj | collected 2018-10
GGGGTGTGGGTCTCGGGATTTCCCAACCAGCGTTCGTCGTTCGGCAGGCCGCGGGCAACCCAGATATCGTTGACTGTCTCCGTCGTGTTGCCGATGCCGCCGTCGACGACGTCCCATTCGCTGTAGCGCGAATTTCCTTCACTGTCGCGACCGAGGCCGAAATACTCGTCGCCGTCCCAGTACTTCGTGTAGTGCCAGCCGGAAACGCTGTCTTTCACGTTGTCCAGCGCCCAGTCGACCTGAATGGTCATCCAAATGTCGTCGCAGCCAATGTTCTGCATGAACTGATCGATGGTGTCGTTCAGGTGCGCGTTCTCTTTGTTCTTAAAGAACGTCGTCATCTCGTTGCTCAGACTGTACGTCAGCATCGTCGACGTCGGAGAGTCGCCGCCCTCCATCCATCTTGCGGTAACGTACGCCGGCGCCACCAGCTCAAAAGGCAGCCCGTTCTCCGCCGCCTGCGGGAACACCGTCATCATCGTAAGCAGCAGCGCAAAAATCACTGCCGCGGATAAAATCTTCTTCAACATGTCTGTCCTCCTGAAGATAAAAATCATTTAAAATCAATTTCACGCGTTATTAACGTGTTAAGCTTCCTGCTCGAGAATGATCTGCCTGACCGTCCGCCGCGTTTCCGTTCCGCCGGTTTTGCTCTGTCCGGACGTCTCATGCTCCGTATATTCCCCGAGTCGGTTGTCGGCTCTCGTCTCCGCGTTCAGCCAGTTCTTCCCGTTCAGCGCGTTCGTGAACGTGACCGTCGCGTCGTCCTCGCCCTCCACCGTGACCTCGACCGAAACCTCGCTTGTCGCGTCGTATCTCCAGCTCCAGTCCGTGAGCTCGGTAACGCGGTAGACTCCTTCGGGAATGTCCGCGATCCTCACGGAGCCGCTGCCCGCGATAACGACGGTGAGCTTTCCGAAGGGTTTCGTCTGCTCGTTCTCGTCATCTTCGTCGTCCTCGTCGCCCGATTTATCGCCGTCCTCATTTTCCGGTTTGGCAATCTGCTCGATCTCGAAAATGAAATTGCTGCCGGTTTCGCCGTTCCCCGCGTTTATGCCCGCCGGCATTATTTACGCATATGAGCAATGCAAGAATGAACGAAATGAGTTTTCTGCCCATGGCTGTTACCTCTTTATAGAATGACCTTCGCCGCAGCGAAAACGGGCTTATATGTCATGGATGTTGCGGCTTTATATACCTGTTTAGTGCCGGCACAATACGCCATCATTATCATACCATTTCAGAGCGGTAAAATCAAGAAAAATGAATGAACCGGGGCACTTCCCTGCACGATCCGTCTATCGATCAGGCAGGCGGTCCGGCGATTCATCCCGTGCGCGATTTCTCCCTTGACCGCCTCATCGCTCTACTGTATAATTTTCTCGTTAGACATACCTGATTACTCCTTTCGAATGTCTTTTGTCGATTACATTCTACTATGAGTTGTCGGGTATGTCTATCTTTTTACCCGATTTCGAATTTGCGAAAAATATTGCACCTTATCATACGGCATCTTTATTATTTCAGATTTGCTCGGCAGAATCAATGAAAGCGACGCGAATGAATCGAGGCGGCATGCCCCGCCGCACCAAAAAAGAGCCGCACGCGAAAACTATCTTCACATGCAGCTCTTTTGATTTGTTCAGGCGGAACAAAGTCCGCTTAAGAATATTTACGTTTCGTCGTCCGGAAGTCCACCGGTGACAATCGGTTCCGCGGTCTCAACACCGAAAGAGGAACCGTAGCCTTTGTAGATCAGCACAACGGCAGGGTCTGTGGATTCGTCAACCTTTGTGCTTACACCCCACGCGTCGACAACAGCGAGTGTACCGGCTTCATACGAAGCCGCGTCGGTTGTACCAATCGCCTGAATAGTCTGAGCGGCAATCTCAACGCGAAGCACGTAGCCGTCATCGCGAACCGGATAAGGCGCCTGACCGTTCCAGATTTGGGAAGCGGAATTAATCAAAATGCCGGTACTGTCACCGCCCGCAACAGGCGACGTGTAGTAGTAAAAACCATCGGAGCCGCGGCGCCACTGCTCAGCTGCAAGTTCACCGGTCGCAAGATTGAGATCAAGAGTGTAATCAACACCAAGCTCAGGAGCCTCGGGATGTACGAGCACGGTGACAGTATCGTCGTTCGGATCATCAGAATGCTCTTCCTTCACCCATGTGACAACAATTGCGGCACGAACGTAAACCGTATAATCGTTGTCGCCAACGAAGACCGAAACATCCTTCTTAACAGGATACCCCGGACCGTCCGGAGGAATGAGCGTTTCGTTAATCGTCGGCTGAGGATCCACGTCCGCTTCCAGATTGTTCGTGAGAGAACCGCTTTTGCCGGACAGATGTGCGAAAATCGCTACTGTTCCTGCCGTCAGCACCAGTGCAAGGCAGATAGCAATGACGGTAATCTTTGTTTTGCGGGAATTACTTTTTTCCATCGTTATATCCCCCTGAATTATTTCTGATTCGGATAGAACCGGTTATCAGCATACGTCTCAGCGCGCAGCCAGTTGGTATCGTCGGCCTTGTTGGCGAAGGATACCGTCTTGTCGCCGGTTGTCAGATCCGCATCCTGCGAAGCCTCGCCGACGATGTCGTAGTCGTAAGACCAGTCGGTCAACTCGGTTACGGTGTACTCTCCGAATATCATGTCTCTCAACGTCACGGAGCCGTTGCCGACGATGCAGATGATCTGCTCGAAATCGTTGACTCCGGTGACCTTGAACAGGAACACGCGCGTGCAGTCAGCCTCATCCGTGACCGTCTTGGTGATGGTCAGGTTGGGCGTGATCTGAGTGTTTGTAATCGTATAACCGACTTCGGTATCTCCGGTGATCTCACATTCATATCCGCGTACCGAAAGCTCTTTCAGCGAATATGTAATCGGAACAAACGCACCGTTAACCAGTTTGCCGTCAGGAATATGCATTCCGGCATCGTGTCCGAAAACGCCCTTCCATTCGCCGCTTTCGTTCAAGGCAAGCGTCCACTCGTGTCCGTCGACGTCTGACAGAACCACTGTTACGGAATCGGGACGGGTGTTGTAACGGTTGTTCGAGTCGTTCCAGATCTTCCGGACGTTGACCTTGATGCAGGCGATGTAGCTTACAACAGGAATCTCAAATACGTAGCTGCCGTCCTTCGTTCCGTCAGTAGACTTGTAATTCAGAACCGCCCACTCGTTGGTATCGTAGAAATCGGTTTCAGCGTCCTCGCGGAGCAGCAAATCATAGGAAAGAGTGACCGGCTTCGCGGTTTCTACCGGAACGTTGATGTTCCAGATGATCATCTTACGGGTGGCATCATACATTACATCGTAAGGATAATTGCCTTCTTCGTCAACTGTGCCGAAGTGCCAGACACCGTCCGTAAATGTCACAGGCAGAGCCTCGCCGCTCAAAGTCATTCTGAAGCATGTCGCCTTGTCTGTGTTCAGCAGCGAGAAGTCATCGCCGATAACGTCGGCAACAACGCCACTGGAGATCATGTAAAGAATATCATCCTCGATCTTGTCAAAAATGGTTAAGATCGAATCAGCGTCAACGAAATCCGCGGAGTAATCACTGATACCGTCAGATTTAACCCATTCGTTGAAGCTCTGAGCTATCTCCAGTCCGGAGCCGCCGCCCCAGCCGCTGTAAACGATTGCAGCACCGTTATACTTGGCGACCATGTCGGTCCAGAGATGTCCGGTGAGGTACAGAGCCTTCTGAAGTCCGTCGGGATGGAGCTGGTAGAAATCGGGGTTGGGCGTCGTCGTGTAGGTGTAAACGCCGTCATTTACTTCGACAGTATACGGATTCGCCTGCAGCCAGTTAAGATCAGCGAAGTTATCATCCGGAACGAACTCGTAATACTTCTTATGAAGGTTATAAGTGAAACTGTTGCCGTTGGCAACTTCGTGTTCTATAACTGTTCCGTCGGCAGTCGCATCTCCGTTATTATCCGCATAGCGGCAGAAGTAGTCATATTTTGTAGCTTCGCTCAGTTCCGTATTCGTGCTGGCATAAAGCTTCGCAAAATCATTTGTGTAGAAGTTATGCGTCTTGGCGAAATACTCGTCGAACGTCAGGTTCGCAAGATCATTTGCGTCCGCCTTGTTGTAGTATCCCTGATTGTCCGTGAACTTGTATGCGCTCTTGGAATATGCGATTGTCTGCTGACCGACAGCCGGCGTTGCATATACATCACCTCTAGACATATACTGTCCGTAAACAGACGTAGGTTTATCGTCCTCGTTGTTCCAGATATACGTCTTACCGTCGGTGAGGAAGAATACAAACTTGTGATCGTTCGAAACAGCGGTATCAGCAGTAAGCCACTCGTCAGCCATCTTCAGCGCACCGTGCATATTGGTACCGCTGCTATTGCTATACAGGAACAATGCCCATCCGGGGGCGTTAATGGCTTCTGTAATCGCATCTTTAGTATCTTCACTGTATTCAACAAGCTTCTCCTGTTCACCGTCAGTTACAATACTAATAATATCGAAAGCTTTACCTCTGGTCTTGATAACACCGACCTTCAGATCTATATTCTTTTCCTTAACGCTGTCCAACAGGTCTAATACGATGCCGCTGAAGTCTATAGAACTGTTTTGCGTAGAAGTCGAAGAGTCCATGACAAACACGATGTCATAGGCAGGTTTGTATTCCGCCGATGGCAGGCTCAGCGTGACAGTGGTCTGTCTATCCGGGCAGGCCAGTTCCGTCGGTGAAGCGACTTTGGAACCGTCAACGTCAAACTCGGAAGGAGGATTGTTTCCGGGGCAGATAAAGTTTATCTCCGGAATCTCAAATACGTAGGTGCCGTCCTTCTTTCCGTCAGAGGACTTGTAATTCAGAATCGCCCACTCGTTTGTATCGTAGAAGCCTGTAGGAGCGTCCGAACGAAGCGTCAAGTCATAGGAGAGCGTGATCGGCTTAGCGTTCTCCACAGGAACGTTGATTGTCCAAAGAATATTCTTGTTCTCAGCGTCGTAAGCTACGGCATAAGGATAGATGCCTTCTGCGTCAGGCGTTCCGAAGCTCCAGATACCGTTCGCAAATGTTACAGGCAAAGCCTGACCGCTCAGAGTCATTCTGAAGCAGTTCTCAGAATCAGTGTTCGCAAGCGAGAAGTCGTCGCCAATCTTATCGACTACAACGCCTTTGGAGACCATGTAGCGGATATTGTTGTCGATGTCGCTGAACATCTCCTGAACCTCGGAGGAATTTGCTATGCCGGCACCGTATTTGCTGTTACCTCTAAGCCATGCGTTAAACGGAAGACGAAGCTGCAGACCACCGTCGGTAGATCCACCGTCATATGTTATGACAGCGCAGTTGTACTTCCTGTTTACCTGTTCCCAAAGTTTGGCCGCCTTGTAGATTCCCTTCTGAAGAGGATCCACATGATACTGATAATAGTTCGGGTTGATATTCTCAGTGTCAAAGGTATAGGTTCCGTCGCCGTTGTCAATTACCATAAATGGGTTGGCTTCGAGATACTTCACTCCGGTCCAATCAGAATTTGGTGTGAACTCATACCAGGATTTGTAGTCGCCGCGTTTTCCGTATGTAGCACTATTGGAGCCGAAAAGATCGTTGCCATTGGTGACATCATGTTTTACAACGGTTCCGTTAGGAACTGCTTTCGTATCCGCATAACGGCAAAACTCATCCCAAGGACTGACGCCGGTAAGTTCCGTGCTGTCAGAAGCAAGCAACGCTTCAATTGTGCGGAATACGAAGATGTTACTCTTTCCTGTGGGATCGAGTACGTCAACGGGATAATCGTATTTGTTGTAGCCTATGACCTGGTTCAGAGCCGGTTTACCGCTATTTTGCATAGTATACGAATTACTTCTGTACCACTGTGCATAGATTGTAGTCGGCTCGTGATTATCATCATTCCAGATGTATGTCTTACCGTCGGTAAGGAGCACGAGATACTTGTGGTCATCGTCGACCTCGGTATCGGCTTTCAGCCACTCGTTGGCAATGTCGATGCCGCCGTGAGTATTGCTTCCGCTACCGAACGCAGCCTTAATATCGTCCTCGGACATATTCAGCGCCTGCTCGATGTATGTCTTGCTTGCATCATTGTAAACCGTAAGACCGCTATAAGCATTATCAGACAGATACTTAATGGCGTCGTGAGCGCGTCCGCGGAAACGAATAACGCCCACCTTGAGCACAATATTCGGGTTGTTCTCAATGATACTCGCAAACAACGCGTTAACGCTCTCGGTGAACACCGTACTGTTCTCCGCCGAAGTGGAGCTGTCCATCGCAAAAACGATGTCAATCGCGTTCTGATATTCAGCGGAAGGCAGACTCAGCGTGACCGTCGTCTCCCTGTTCGGGCATACGAGTAAAGTCGGTGAAGCAACCTTGGATCCGTCTACATCAAAATTGGACGGAGGATTGTTTCCGGGGCAGATGTAAGTTACCTGAGGAACTTCAAATACGTATGTGCCGTCCCTCTTTCCGTCGGTGGACTTATAATCCAATACCGCGGATTTGTTCGTATCATAGTTGCCCGACACAGCGTCTTCGGGAAGCGTCAGGTCATAGGAAAGCGTGATCGGCTTCGTGTTTTCGACAGGTACGTTGATTGTCCACGTAATGGTTTTGGTCGCGGCCGTGTATTCGACTGTGTAAGGATATGTACCTTCGCCATCAGCAGTGCCGAAGCTCCAAACACCGTTCGCAAATGTCACAGGCAGTGCTTCGCCGTTGAAAGTCATTCTGAAGCAATCCGCAGAACCAGTGTTAATCAGTGAGAAATCGTCACCGATAATGTCGGTTACAACGCCGCTGGCAACCATGTATTGGATGCTGTTGTCGATGTCGCTGAACATCTGCTGCACCTGTGAGGAATCGGCGATGTTTGCACCGTATTTGCTGTTTGCTTGCAGCCAGCTGATAAAAGATGCTCTTAATGCGACAAAGCCTGTTGCACCGCCACCGGAATAGGTAACGACCGCGCAGTTGTACTTCTCGTTCACGTCGCTCCACAAATGGCCCGCCATGTACATACCTTTTGTGAGGCAATCGACATGGTACATATAGTAGTTGGGATTAATCGTCTGCGTATCAAATGTGTATGTACCGTCATCATTTTCGATCACGGCAAACGGATTTCCCTCTAAATACGGGACATCTTTCCATGCCTCATCAGGAGTATATTCAAAGTAATACTGGTAGTCAATCTTGTTACCATAGGTTGCACTATTGGAGCCGAAGAGATCCGCACCATTTGTAACTATGTGCTTCTCTACACTACCGGTTGGTGTTGATCCGTCCACAGCATAGCTGCAGTATGCATCCCAGGGACTCACACCGGAAAGTTCAGCACTGTTGCAGTCGTAAAGTGCCTGATAATCATTGAACCAGAAAATGTTGCTGTGTCCGGACATATCAAGCACATCAACGGGGTAAGAATCCTTAAATTGACAAGCACTTTGGCTAAGAGCAGGAACACCGTCGTTCTGCATCTTCCAACGACCATAACTGCCGCCTCCAGCATAGTACTGTGAATAGATAGTGGTAGGTTCGTTGTTCTCGTTATTCCAAACGTACGTCTTTCCGTCTGTAAGAAGCACGAGATATTTATGGTCGTCGTTGACCTCTCTGTCAGCCGCCAGCCACTCATCAGCAATATCGATACCGCCATGAGTGCTGCTACCGCGACCGAATGCAGCCTCAACTTCAGCCTTGCTCATGTTCAGCGCCCGTTCAATGTATGTCTTGCTCTCGTCACTATAAAGAGTCAATCCGCTATAAGCGCCATTTGAGAGGTAATCTATGGCATCGTGGGCGCGACCGCGGAAGCGGATAACACCCACCTTAAGTTTGATATTCGGGTTGTTCTCAATGATACTCTCAAACAAATCGTTCACGCTTTCTGTGAACACCGTACTGTTTTGAGTTGATGTGGAGCTGTCCATCGCAAACACGATATCGATTGCGTTTTGGTACTCAGCTGAAGGCAGACTCAGTGTGACCGTCGTCTCCCTGTTCGGACAGATAAGCAAATTCGGCGCAGCCCCTTTAAATCCGTCAACGTCATAGCCGTTCCCGGTGTTTTCTGCAACTGCCCGCGGGATGAAATCTGTCGGGACCATGATGATCACCATCACCAGGACCAGGACAAATGCCATTATTCTGTTAAACGCAAAAGTCTTTCTCATAATGCGTTTCCTCCTTTAATTTCCGCCGGCGGAAGCACCGTCGTTCGGATTCCCGGACTCAACAGGCGCCGCGGTAGTAAGCTCGGCAGTTGTGTAAAGGCCGAAGTTTACAACTCTATCATCCGTATATTTCTGGCAGATGTATGCGTAGAAGCTGAGCGTTGCCTGTGTTCCGCGCGGAAGAGCATCGCTTACTTCAAGTGTGTCGGTAATGGAACCGTTTACAAAATCGAGCGTCTGGAATTTTACAGGTACGCCGTCAGTAGTTTCGGTATTCTCATTAGTAAGAATATCTTTGTAAACGTAAACCTTGCCGCCGTTCGGGCCGGTAACCGGCACATCTGTCTGCGAGCCTTCGGCAGTGGTCTTAAGCAAAGTCCAGTCTGAAGTCAATTTGTACGCAACTTCCGCGGGGAATTCGCTGCCCTCAACCACTTCAACGTAAAGATAAGCGGGAATGGCCGTCTTGCCTTCGATTGTGATGAAGGGGTCTTTGGGAATGTCAACGCCGGGCATGAGGCTGTACGACTGCTGTTCGACAATTTTATCTGCGTCAAGCACGTACGAGCCGTCTGTCTGACGTACCGCTTCATGCTCCCGGATAAGAATTCTGTCGGCGAGCTTCGCCGTGAATTTCACTTCTCCGGTAATACGCTTCTCCGTCTTGTATTTCGCAGTTATCGGGCCGGCCATGAGACCTAAAACCAGTATCACGTTTAAAAGCACAGAGGCGATTATCAAATACTTACTATTTTTAGTCTTATTTGTCATATCTGTTCACCTCAATCAATCTGCGTGAATACCGCAAAGACGTCGAACGGAATCTTTTCGGTCTCGCCGGAAAGGCCTGTCATAGGCTCTGTGATAGCGAGAATTGCGTCCATATCGGCGCCTGTGTCGTTAACGGCAACAAACGTGAGCGTAAGCGTTACCGTCTTTGTAGCGGTTGCCGAGCCCTTCGGGCCGAGCGCCAAAGCGCCTGTAGTAGCTTTGGTTTCGGAAGTGTCCAGCGTGCAGTCAAGCGCCAACTCGTTTTCTCCCGTTCCGGTTTTTGCCTCGATCTTGTTTATAAGGTTGCCGATACCGGAGTAGTCGATGACAAGATTCGCGGATACGGCCGTTTCGGAGTTGTTCGTGAGTGTGACTGTGTACTCGCCGGTGCCGCCCTTGGATATGTCTATGACCATATCTTCCTGCTCGCCCGCAGCGTCAACGCTGAACTGGGCGGCTCTGGCCAGGTCAGACCCCTTTCCTCCGGTAGTATATTTGGCAAGCAGCATTGACGTTGCCCACACTGTTATTGCCGTTATGGCAAACAGTATGCCGGCGGTACGCATCAATATCGTGCCTGCCGAAGCTTTGTTTCTTTTCTTACTTCTGTCGCTCATAAACAAGTTTCCTTTCATTTATGACTGTGCGAGCGTTTCGTTGTCCCCGGAATCTGTTGTTCCGGCTCCGCCTTTTTCCGCTGGCGCCGATGTCATGGCCGTTTCACGCTTTAACCGTTCTATTTCCGCCTGTATTTCGGAAATGGTTCCGGCCTGCGAAGCATTCTCGGCCACGAGTCCATCTACCCTGTTTTCGCTCGTTTCCATTTCGTTTTTCAGCTGTCTGATCTGCTCTTTTATAGCATCCAGTTCGCTGTCTCCGTCGTTCTTTTCCTTCTGCCACGAGCGGTGCATCAGGAATATCGACAAGCCCAGAATTATTATCACTCCGGGGACCGATCTAATGGCCCTTATAAGCAATCCAACGTACGGTATCGAGAACCTCAGTTTTCCCTTGATCCTTTCGGGCGGGAACGGCTCGTCTGCCGTGTTATTGTTGTCGCCCTGGGTAACCACCTGGTCGCCGCTTATCATTACGATCCGGTGAATTATCAGGTCGTTGTTCTGCTGATAAACAACGATGTCGCCTTCTTTATATTCGTCCGCTTTCGTGATGAATACCAGTTCGTTGACCTTCAGCGTTGGCTCCATGCTGCCGGTTAGTACCACCGATACGCCGAACCCGAACGGCATCGGAAGTTCGTCGTGCATAACGCGTTTTGCGTTGATTGTGTAAACGGTGCTTCCGATTACTACGCCGATGATCAATATGATCAATATCCTGAATATGATTCTACCGGCTTTCATCCTGCTGCGTCCTTTTCAAAGCGATACCGCCTTAAGGCAGTTATTCCTCTTCAGGCCTCTCTTTTTTTCTCTTTTCAACAATGAGAAGAATGATGATCACAAGCACCGCCACGGCAAGAACAGCCAGAACCGGAACAAGTCCTCTGTCGCCTGTCGGAGGAGGCTCGTCTCCGCCACCGTCCTCGGTAACTTCAGCCATCGTATAGATTCTGATGTGCAGTTCGAGCTCTTCGCCGGATGCCGCAAGATTTCCGAGCATCGTGTCATACGCGTCGTTCGCGTCAAGACCCTCGCCGTCAGTTCTCTCAAAAGGCCACTGCCACTGGAGGTAGTAGTCGTGGATCTTTCCTGCGCTCAAAACTCCGGAGTCCTCGATCGGATCGAGTTCGAGAACAGGTCTCCACTCGTCGGCGGAACCAAGGAGATACTTTTCGTTGTCGTACATTTTCGCCTCGATGGGAATGATGTAATCCGTTCCCTCGAACCATGCGTCAACGTAGACGGTATAGTCAAGCGACTTGCCTTTAATTCCGGGAATCGACGTGTTGTCAAGGTCGTTCTTCAGCGTGAACGAGTACGTGTTGCCCGTTCCCGGTGCGAAAACCTTGTCTGTGTTGTTGAAGCTGTTCACGGTGTAAACCAAGTCGCCGTTGTTGTCGTATTTTATTTTAAATATCTCTATATCTGTATGCGTTGACCAGACCGTGTTCTCGTCGTAAACGGTGAACTTGTCGATTTCGCCCTTGATCTCGTCGGTCGTGAACGCATAGCTGCCCGTGCTGTGGAGCAGTGCCGCACCGGTCGTTCTGAGGCCCTTGGAGACGGACGCGAGCGCCTGGGGCGCGAGCGTCGGCGCCGCATTTTTAGCCTTGTTTGAGATCTCAACTTTTGTGTTTTCGGACGGCTGTGTCAGCGATATGTAGTTTCTCTTCGGCACGCTCGAAAACGTGACGATCTGCGCGAATAACATAGATACCGCGCAGCACTCCAATATCACCAAAACTGCTATCGTCACCCACAGTGCCGAGCCGGTGTTTCTTTTACGAAGCGACGCATATTTTTCCATGCCGTTGCTCTCCTTTTCATTCGGCTTTCCACGGTTTCGGGAAGCCTTCGGTTTTACCTGTATTTAGGCAATTTTTAGTTTCTACATTCATTTACAGACGCGCATAATTTCTAAGCCTTTGCGTCTATATTCCAGTTCGAGATTTCCGGCGGTCTCAGCCGATTTCGCCGGCTTTTTTCCGCCTCGCTTATGCGCGTTTGTAAAAGCTAAAAATCCCGCAATCAGGTCCTTTGTTAAGTTTGATTTATGCGGCGCTTTGGGTGTTCTCTTTTACGAAGTGAGCTTTCGTGCAACCGGCCATTCGTAAGCCCGCCGGTCTTCGGGAACACTCTCAAGCGACTGCATCATTAAAACCGTGAAGCCCCCGCCCCGCCACTTTGAGCGGGGGCTTGTTGGGTTTTAAATCATTTCGATTAATACGCCTACAGTGGCTTCAAATTAGTCGATCTGGACAGCGGTAGCTGTGAGGGTAGCGCCGATAACGGTGTTAGCGCCTTCCGGTGCTTCGCAAATGCCGGCTGCAATGTTGCCGAGGAGGGTGTCAGCCTTGTCGTAAAGCTCAACATTTTCCTGCTCGAACGCCCATTCCCAAGTAAGTTCGAACGTGAAGTCCATGACCTTGTTAGGATCAAAGTCATAGGAAAGCGTAAAGCCATCGTCGGTTACTTCAAGCTGGAAGTTACGTCCGTCGTTAACTATCTGGCCAAGAGCCTCGTCAACAACCTGCTTGTACTCTTCTTTGGTAGCAACTTTTGCAAGAATCTTTACAGCATCAAAGAAAGAGCATCCGTTAGGAGTAAGGCCATAGTTTTCAGCAACAGTAATAAGGTTGGAAGGAAGGTTGGCATAAAGAGCATCCGCAACATTAAGTTCGGTCGATCCCTTCGAGATAACCATGTTCCACTTTACAGGAGCATAATCCTTAGCAAGGTCGAATGTCTTTGTGTAGCCGTAACCGTTGTCGCCTTTAACAAGCTCGGTGTAATCGGTGTAACCGGTGCCCGCAGGAAGAACGATGTCCTCAACACTACCAGTGAGAGTGTAACGGGTCGCAACCTCGGGTGTTCCTTTTACGCTGGCAACAAGAGTAGTGCCAACCTGTTCGGAGTTGGTGCCAGGAGCGACAACTTTGTCAGCCGCCTCTGCGCCTTCAGCCGCAAGAGCTTCTACAGAGTACTCTCCGCCAGCCTCAATATAAGCATCATCTTCGGCTTCATACTTGTCAGCAAAAATGCCGTCAGACGCGATGTCGAGAACGATGCCCCACTTCGCAACGCGAGCGCTGTCTTCACCGGAAACTTTGGTGACATACTTTGCAAATGTGCCGGAAATTGCACATGTGGTAATAAGAGCCGCAACCAAAAGAACGGAAGCAATTCTCATCATTTTGTTTTTCATAACAAAATACTCCTTTCAAAATTTTGCCCTCAATGGGCGATTTATTCTTCCCCCTACGGGGGATCTGTTATATTCACCCCCGTCGTGGCTTCCGGAGGAAGAATAACAAAACATTGATTTGCGGACCGCACGTCCGCGTGCACGCTTTCCCTTAGGCAGCTCACGCCTTGAGGTACTTCTGCTATTGTCCGGCGGGTTTAACCCGCTTTTCCCTAAGGTCCTCACGGTTCGGTGTTTTCCGCCGCCGTTTCCGGTTTTGCGGAAACCTCCTCACCTTCGGCCTTTTGCTGCGCCGCTTTTTCTTTAAGAGCTCTCAATTCTTCAAGCTCTTTAAGCAGCGCGTCTGTGTCTTTCTTTTTCTCTGTATCGGTCTTTCTGCGGCGGATGATTTCGTAGCCCACCAGGAGAACGATCGGAACCGCTATGCACAGGATGAGACCGGGGGTCGTCTGCAGGAATATCGCGATATTTCCAAGAGCGCCGAACGTTTTACCCGTCCACCTGCCCACCAGGTTCTCAACCGGAACCGGATCCGGGTCGGCGGAGTTGTTGTTGTCGCCGCGCGTTCTGAAATTGACCAGCTTACCTGTAGCCTCGTTGTATTCAAGAGCTATTACTCTGTGCGTTACGACCGCTGAGTTTCCGGATTTCGGATCGAAGAATGAAATGACATCTCCAACCTTGATATCCTCGGCTTTCGCTGTCTTGATGATGATCAGGTCGCCGCTCTTTATTTTCTTGAAAGTTGTTTTCTCGCCGTCAACTGAAAGTTCCAGCTTTCGTTTGTTGTCAATTCTGTTAATGATTATCTCTTTCGTTTCGGCTCTTGTTCCTTGAGTCGCGGAATCGGTAAACGTCACGACATTCGGGAACCACGCTTTTGCAAGTTCCTCGTCTTCAGTGGGCGAGTTCATGGAGTCAGTCAAAACAATCATCGGCGCGAAGCCGCCTACGGTCGGCACCTTGTCCTTGTTCACGAGGCCCTTGATGATCATCGTTACGTTCACGACGAGAATCGGCACGAGAATTATACAAAGGATAATTCCCACTACCGTCAGGATCTTATTGGAAGCAGTATTTTTTTCTTTTTCTTGTCCCTGCTTTGAATTTTTCAATTTCTCTTTCCTCTTTCTCCGGACGTCGCGTTCTTATTTTGTGTTGAGCGGGCGCCTGAAAGGATGAATTCGCACGTTTCGCGAGTCTATATTGCAGATCCAAAAAATCCAAATCTACAATACACAGTATCGACGTTATTATATTCAATTTGTGTTTTTTTTTCAAGGGTTTTTTAAGTTTTTCCTTCATATTTTTTTATTTTTCCCGTCTGGTCCGGCACCTTCCGCGCCGCCTCTCGCGGAGCCCTTACAGCCTTCTTTGCAGCCCCTTGTGAAAACGCAAAACCGCCCGCTCGGACGCACCCCCGCGGACGGTCTTTTTGTATGTATTTGCATAACTGATTCGGCAGGTTCAAACCGCCATGAGCTTTCCCGCGCTTTACTTGCGTCTCACCCCGCCTGATACTGATACTTCTTGTCCTTGCCCCTGCCTTCGCAACAGATAAGCCCCATTTCGCTCATTTCCCGCATCAGCAGATATGCGCGCGTCCTCTTGACGTCAAGAAGCGATTCGACCTCGCTGTCAGAAATCGTTCACTTTGTAAAGTGAATTTTCACTTTTATCGGTGAATATTCGCTGAAAATTCACTCTGTTCACTTTTAGGCTTATTTACGGCGAATCCCGCGTTTTGTTGCCTGAAGGCATGAAAAAATCCACGCCGCCTGATTGCAACGTGGACTTCTTCTGGTGACCCCTACGAGAATCGAACTCGTGTCGCAGCCGTGAAAGGGCCGTGTCTTAACCTCTTGACCAAGGGGCCGATATGGTGGCTGTGGTAGGACACGAACCCACGACCTTCCGGGTATGAACCGGACGCTCTAACCAGCTAAGCTACACAGCCATTTTCGGGAATTTTATCGCGCTCCCCGAAGCGCCAATATATGATACCACTGAAAAACCGCCCTGTCAAGTACTTTTTTTATTGATTTGACCTTGTTTCAGGAAAGAACCCTGGCAGCCCGGATCGCAACCCTTATTTCAGTCCTTATTTCAGCCCTGATTTCAGAACCACCCGATGATCGTTAGCACCAGCGCCGCCAGCGCCACTATTCCGCCAATCAGGAGCGCCGCCGTAACCCATTTTTTGCGGTCAGGTCTGCCGTTCCCGCCCTTGCTCTTGCCGGTTGCCATGTTGGCCACGCTGGCGGGAATCACGAAAACGAGTGCCGCGAAGAACATTCCGGTTGCGATTGCGTTCATGACCTCTTTGGCGTTGGTGCACCGGGCGATGCCGCCCAGGAACAGTCCCGCCGCGAATATCGACGCCGCGATCACCGCCAGAACGGCCAGTATTAGTCCGTTCCTGCTCTTTTCCGCGTTTTCAACATTCTTTTCTACGTCTAAGTTGCCGTCAGCCATTTAATTTCTCCTTCCGCCGTCACTCTTTCCCGTCAGCCTACCGCCGTCAGCCGGCCGCCGCCTCGAGCCCTTCGAGAACGCCCATGATCACAATTCCCGCCACGACCAGCGCAACCGCCGCGTACTGCTGCCAGGTCAGCTTCTCGCGCAGGAAGATCCGCCCGAAAACAAGGCTTGCGACACAGTAGCTGGCAATGACCGGCGCCGCCGCGATCGCATTCCCGCTGAGGGCGTAAACGTACGCCAGCTGGCCGACCGTCTCAAAAACCGCCGCCACCACCCTGTGAACGGTCGTCGGCGTTCTTTGCCCTTCCTCGCGGAAGAACGCGAGTTTCTGCTTTCTGATTACGAAAACGTAGAACGCCAGCACCGCCGCGACAATCAGGAACGTCAGCTGGTACGAAACGTTCGCGACGTCCTCAATCGTGTCCTCGGTCACGCCGATCAGCGGCGTTTTCTCCCAGTCATCCAGGTACCAGCCGTCGAAAAACGTCCCCAGCGAGTCAAGCACACAGTAGAGTATCGGCATCATGAACGCCACGAACCCTATCTTGTACTTCCGGTCGGTCTCTTTCAGATACTCGACCTCGCGCCTGCGCTCAAGAATGCCGAGCAGCACCACGCCGGCCGTGATGAGAACGATCGCGATGGCCGTGTAGATGTCAGGAAGCTCGCGGAGCACGATCATCAAGAGGATCGCGCTGACCGCTCCGCTGGCGTTCTGGATCGGGGACGAGACCGACACCTCCAGGTAGCGCAGCCCGAAATAGCCGACCGTCATCGACGAAATGTACATCGCCGAAACCGGCAGGTAGACGAGAAGGTTCCTGAAGTCGTAGTGAATGCCCTTCGTGAGCAGCGTCACGACCGCCGTCGCGCCCATAACGACGCCGACGACAATCGACACCTTGAGGTGGCTGTATTTTTCGTTTTCGGCGGACCCCTTCTTATAGAACAGGTCGGCCGCGCCCCACGCGAAGAACGATATCAGCGCAAATAGCAACCACATAAAAGCCTCCCTCAAGTCTCAGTAATCCGCGGCCGGAGCCCGTTCCCGCACGCTTAATTGCGCCTCCGGGTCCCAATCCGCTTCTTTTATATTGTACCGCGCATAACAACGGTTTTCAAGGTTGCGTTTTTCCGCTTTCAGAAACCTTTTAACCCGTTCCTTGCAGACACAGAAAACGGCCGTCCTGAAATAAAACCGTTCCGGGCGGCCGCTCGTTAATCCGTTTTCACGGAAATGTCAAGTTAACTTCAAATCGAGGTTGCGGGAATTACTGGTCGCAGCCGTTCGGGCATCCGCCGAGGTTCGCGTCGTACTGTGTGCCGCACTTCGTGCAGAAAACGAGGTTCGGAACGTATTCCTGCGCGGGCTCCTCGACTGCCTTCTCGCCCTCTTCCTTGGGCTCCTCTTTCGCGGGAAGCTTGTTGTTGATCTCGTTGGAGTTCCTGACGAGGATGATGAACATCATAGCCGCCTCGTAGATGATTCTGAGGATGACCGGTCCGCAGACGAGCAGAATCAGGCCCTGGAGACCGAAGTACTTCACGACTGTCGTGCCGACCCACTGTACCGAGATAATCATGAGGAGACCGGTGACGATGCAGAGAACGGTGAAGAAGACGTACGTGATTTTAAGAATCTTTTCGAGAAGCAGCTGTCTGAAGTTGAAGATGTCGTGAAGCATCTTGAATAACTTGTTCAGCTTCTCTCTCTTCTTCTCAGGAAGAATGAAAATGCAAATAAGAACAGTCGCCGCAAGCGCGGTAAGAATTCCGAGAATGTACGTAACAATGATAGGCATAAAAACTCTCCTTCCGGTTTTTATTTTTCTAAATTGTAACACATATTGCCGCGTTTGTAAATCGTTTTATTGCCTTCTGCGCGGGTAAATATAGCCTTTTCCCGGGAATGAATTCCGTCATTTCACATCTTGCATTTCTGTGTTCCCGCATTGCACATCAACAAATACTCCACAACCCTGTACACTTCGGTGGACGGCGAAAACTCAACCGTATGTGGAACGTACCCGGCTTCGATGCAGGCTTTTTCCAGCGTTTTCGCGTTAGCAATCGCAATACCGGTGTTATCTGCAAGCACTTTATAGAGACCCTCGCCGCTTTTTTGAAAACCCGGCAGCTTTTTAAGAAGTTCCTGAACGACCGCGTTGCCGCTGTTGTAGTGAGTGAAACTGCATCCGAAATGACACAGGCACCAAACCTCGAAGCACGGAGCGGAAACAATTAATACGATTCCTGCTTTTTTCGAAAGAACGTCGGCTTTTACAATCTGGCGATCTTTATCCGGATTTACATCTGAGTCAACAAGGCAAAAAGCTTTGTCGCCCGGTTCTTCACCCAGACCGTATTCACGGCATGCATTTTTCAATGCGTTTACCATTTGAACCGGATCCGTGTAGTTTCCCGGAGCAAATCTGATATTTAGATTTAATGCTCTCGCCATATCGGTGAAATAGCGGGTTTCGGTTTTGTTATTGCCTTCGGCAGACAACAGGACCAGGCTTCTTCTTTTGCGTTGCCCGGTGTTTCTAGGCTTGGCGTTGTATCCTTTACTGCGACTCATTTCCACAGATCAGCCTCCTCCGGAATGTACGGAACAGAGCCGTATCTACCCAACAAATATGCCTTTCTGACATCCTCCTGCTTCCTTGGCGAAAACTCATCCAGCGAGTACAATTCGGACGCCCCGGTCTTTCTATCCTTTTCGACGAAATAAATCTGGTCACGACGCAGAAGCTTAAGCGACATTACCGACACGGCATGCGTTGACATAATCAGCTGCGCGTTTCCCCTGTTGATGTCCGGGTTGTTAAAAAGACCGATCAAATACTCAATGAGCATCGGGTGGATGCTTGAGTCAAACTCGTCGATGCAGACAGTCTCCCCCGTTTCGAACGCCCGTTTCAGCACCGGCGAAAAAGCGAAAAGGTTCTTCGTTCCCTGCGACTCCTCAAGAATGGAAAGACGGTACTGCTTCGAAATTCCGTCCGCCTCGACAGTGTGCATGGTATCGATTCTGATTTCCTTATTCGAAGTAATCGATACCGTTGAGGCAAGGTTCCTCAATTCCGCAGGCAATTTCTGAAGAAACTGTTCTCCGGTCTGCTCCCTGCTCTCAAATTCATAGTCGTCGATATTGATATCCGCTTCATGAAGAATATTGGTTGTAAACCTTTTCAGCGAGTCATTTGTATCGTCCTCAAACATCGGGGCGTTTTGAAGCAGGAGTTGATCAAAGCTGGCGGTGTAAGTGTTAACTCCGCTTGCGAACCAAAGATAAGGAATTCTTGTCTCCTCGCAGTTCCACTGGGTCGCAGTCGCCAGAAAGAGCTTGTTCGAAGTATTCCTTTCAGTCAGTGGTTGCATTACACGCTTTCTGTCCGGAGATGTGAACGAATAAACATTACCATCTCTCTCAAAAATGGTAGAGGGTTTGGCGGAGTTGTAAACGTACAAGTATTCCTTCGTAATATTAAGGCTTGTCGCGGAAAATCCGTATACGTACTTTTTACCTTCCGCAATAAACACAAACTCAAAAGCCGACGGCTTGGCTATTGTATCCTCGTCAAATTTGAAAGGACTAATATAAATCAGCGGCTCGTTTACCTGACGGTTGGCGGACATGCGGATTGTCAGAATGGCAGCCGTCAGCGCCTGAAACAGATTGCTTTTACCGGCCGCGTTGGCCCCGAACACGGAAATGGCTTTAAGGTATTTATCATTACCGTTCGGCACAAAGTTCTCCCTAAGGTCTTTGTCCGCAGATCCTTCCAGAGACAGAATCGCTCTGTTTTTGAATGACTTAAAGTTCTCAACCGAAAACTGAATCAGCATCTCATCAGCCTCCCTCCGAATAAATTATACCCGTCTTAATGTCCATTGTCAACATTATTATCGCATTTTTTGCGTTTTTGCTGCAAAAATTCAAATAATAATGTGGCGCGTGGGTATTATCACGGTTTTCACGTCATTTTCGCTACCCGGTCGCTCTTTTTGAGGGCTGGAAACTCCCTGAACCCCCAGATACGACAGATACACTATCGCCCCTTCCGTTCACAAAGTTTCACGGAGGGGGCGATAGCATGGTCAAATCCTGTTGTTGCCGTATTTATCAACTTATATAGACATATACTCTGATTTGCGAGTCCGAGATCCCCTCATATAGGCTTTCTTTGATGTGACACTCGCATATATCGGCGAACAAATCCTTAAGCGCCCAGATTCTGTCCGCAAGTTCGCGGTATATTTTGTAATCCCCGTCTAAATCGTTCCACTGGTAGAAAACATACCGTCGTTTGGCTTTGTCGGTCAGCGCATTGTACTCAATCTGAGTAAGCCACTCCGAGAACTCTTCGCGCTCGTAAACTTCAAACTCGGCGAGTTCCTTTTTGAGCACGAACCCTTCGTATTTGTACTGCTTGTCCTTGTTTACCTTCGGGACTATCGCCTGTGCGAAATTCACATAGTAAATGAATTGATTGTAGTATTGTTCCCATGTAATCTCGCCACAGAAATCGCTTTCTTCCTGAAGGTCTTCGTGAAACACCTCGCGCAAACCCTCGGACATGTCATCCGGAATGCCGCGCCCGATTGCATACTCCTCCAAATCATTATTGACTTCCCAGAATATCGACTGCGCCCAATAAATAGAAGAGGTAATTGGATTTTTGTCCTTATCAATTTTGAAATACGGGCAGAGGCTGTACCACTTTCCGTCAATATTAGCTTCAGCATAGATGTTGTAATAGGTACTCATGTATCCGTTCCTCCTCTCCCTCAAATTCAAGCCGTTCTCTTTAGCAGGCAAATTCTTGTGAGACGCGGGAATTCCCGCATCTCACATTACTCATTCCCGCGTTCCACGTTTTACCGCATCTTCGCGCCTGCGGGAATGTGCGGATCGACCGTCAGAAGATGGAGTTTTTCCTCCTCGCCTTCCTTGTGAACGGCGGAGATGAGCATGCCGCAGGATTCGATTCCCATCATCGGTCTCGACGGCAGGTTGACGATCGCAACGCAGGTCTTTCCAATCAGCTCTTCGGGCTCGTAAAACGCGTGAATTCCGCTCAAAATCGTGCGGTCGACGCCGGTTCCGTCGTCTAAAGTAAACTTCAAGAGCTTCTTCGACTTCGGCACCGCCTCGCACGCCAGAACTTTGACGGCGCGGAAATCCGACTTGCAGAACGTCTCAAAATCGACCTGTTCCTCGAACAAAGGCTCGATCACTACGTTGGAAAAGTCGATTTTCTCTTCAACGGGAGCAGCTTTTTCCGCTTCCTGAGCAACCTTGCAGGCCTCCTGCGAGGGGCAGGTAAAGCAGGCGCACTCGAAATCCGCGGGCTTCTCTTCCGCTTTTTCTTCTGTTTTTTCTTCCTTCTTCGGCTGATCAAGCGATCTCATCGTGGGGAACAGCAGCACGTCCCTGATCGCGGGGCTGTCGGTGAGCAGCATGCAGAGCCTGTCGATGCCGTAGCCGATTCCTCCCGTAGGGGGCATGCCGATCTCGAGGGCGTTCAGGAAGTCTTCGTCGGTGTGGTTGGCCTCCTCGTCGCCTGCAGCGAAGGCCGCGTCCTGGGCCGCGAAACGTTCACGCTGGTCGATCGGGTCGTTGAGCTCGGAGTACGCGTTGCACATCTCCCAGCCGTTGATGAACA
>JAEEGL010800081.1_pt1 | contig 20937 bp, 10 predicted proteins | sample 9134231 | NCBI WGS metagenome assembly JAEEGL01 (sample SAMN16246548, study PRJNA631951) | gut metagenome | biome: gut microbiome; feature: rumen; material: fiber-attached | host: Bos | place: Iran: Karaj | collected 2018-10
GCTTTCAAAATTATTAACTTTGCAACGTTGAAAACAGTTGGCGCTGATACTGTATAGCATCTCTTTTTGTTGTGATTTGCTTTCAAAATTATTAACTTTGCAACGTTGAAAACAGTCGATAAGATTCGTCTTTTCAATGATTTACGGTTGTGATTTGCTTTCAAAATTATTAACTTTGCAACGTTGAAAACAGTCTTTCATCATATTTCAAATTAGAACCAAGAGTTGTGATTTGCTTTCAAAATTATTAACTTTGCAACGTTGAAAACAGTTTCTAATTTGAAATATGATGAAAGTAATTAGTTGTGATTTGCTTTCAAAATTATTAACTTTGCAACGTTGAAAACAGTGCGCTCTTCTTTTTCGCGCTTTAAGGCTTGTTGTGATTTGCTTTCAAAATTATTAACTTTGCAACGTTGAAAACAGTACAATCTGAGTAATTGATTGATTAACTGATTGATACAAGATTTTCGATAAATAAAAAAAATGATGTTTTCAACAATGAAAAACCCGCCGAAAAGCGGGTTTTTCTATTTCTATGATTGTTTTGTAAGAAACAAAAACATCAAAATAATTCCAACTGCTGAGGTTCTACTTGTTTAATATCCGCTTTTTTGCCGTAAAAAACTTCCATGTCGCCAAATTGTTTGTCAGTTATACACATTATGCCAACTTTGCCAATGTCGGGAAGTATAGTTTTTACTCTTTTTATATGCACAATGGCGTTTTCTTTGCTCGGACAATGTCGCAAATAAATCGAAAACTGAAACATCGTAAAGCCGTCTGCCATAATCTTTTTGCGGAAATCTGCCGCCACTTTCCGCTCTTTTTTAGTTTCAGTAGGCAGGTCAAAAAACACTAAAACCCACATAATTCTATATTCGCTAAAACGGTTTGTCATGGCATTTCGGGGTAATAAATTCTGCGCAATTCACCGCTAAAACATTTGTAAAGCGATGCCGTTGTAGTTGTGGCGGCTACCATCAACGGACTGCGTTTGCCATCAATCGTTACATCAAGTGTGGGAATAGTCAAAAATTCGGCTTTAAACTCTTTGTCAATTTCTTCTTTTTCAGGGTGTTGAACGAAATATTTAAACACAAATTCATCTACATACGCCCTATAAGGTTCCATTATGTCATCGGCAAGGCAATAGGCATTATAACGGTTGTGATGATGGATTCCAAAAGTCGGCAACATTCCCGAACTTACCAACGACCGCGCAACCACCGCCCTCAAAATTGCATAACCGTAATTTAGAAAACAATTCGGTGCAACACCTTCTCTGTCGCGTACAAAATCTTCTACAATGCCTTTAAAAAGGTTTTTCCAATAATACGCCGCCGCTCGTCCTTCGGTGTTGTCGGGGTCGCCGCTGCGGACTTCGTTTGCCCAAATCCGCATACATTTGTGTTCTTCGCCGGTGCATTTTTCCAAAACTGCGGCTTGGTTCAAGATTTTTTGACGGATTGTTTGTTGCCAAAGTTGCTTTTTTAGCGGTAACGAACTGTCAATCTGTGCTCTAAACCTTTCGCTTTGAACCGTATTTCCGCACAGCGGCAACAAAAGTCCCACCGGCAAATGCGACGAATCACAAGTGATAACAGCGCAGTTATTTTCTAAAAGTTTTTCCAAAAGTCCCTGAGTGATAGTGATTTGTTTGTTGTCCAAAACCACAATGCCGATGTCTTCAATAGGGAATGTATGAATAAATTTTTCTTTAAAACTATCCGGAAGTGTTTTATTATTAGCCACTTCCGGAAGTTTTAGTACTAATTGAGAATTGTTCAGCGACAAATATGCAGGGTTGCTGAAACATAAAGTCCGTTTTATCATAATGAAATTAATTAATTGGTTTTCAACTAATTAAATTCAATATATGTGCCAAAGATTTACAAAAATGTTATTGTGCTATCTGCATTTAATGCAAAGTCTTTGCCGGCTATCAAAATGTTTAAACCTGTTATCGTTTGCCTTATTTTTTCAGGCATATTTTCATACGATTTTATTGATTCGCCTTTACCTAAATCACTATCTTTTTTAGCACTGATATGTTTTACTAACTTTACATAATTGGGATTTTCAAAGCCGGTAACAACGTACAATCGTTGAGATAATTGCGCATTATCCATTTCGTAAAGTTCTTCGGGAGTGTTTTGGTATAATAAAAGCATATCACCAGATCGAATTTGCTTAGAGAGATAGTGAGGAACATTATTCTTGTTCGGAATTATTGTGGGAATATCCTCGACATCAGCCGTTTTTGCTTTCCTATTTTGACTAATTTCAAACAAACTCCAAATACGACATATTGACTTTTTGATTATGTTATTAGTGTAAATGCACATTACCGCTAAGTCGCCCATTGCAGCGTAATAATTTTGCTTGTAATCGTATTTTGAAAGATATGTTTGCTTTTTGATTTCCAACGGATTTTTTATTGAAGTAAAACATCTGATATGTCTTATATTGTTTTCTTGACTATCTTTAATTCCTTGTTCAATAGCATCTTTGAACGATGTATTTTCGGCAAATTGATTTTTCATGGTTTGAAACAAATTCTTGTCTACTATCGCCTTTTCAAGTTCGTCCCAATTCTTAAAACCGCTGTCATTTTCATTTTTTTTGAACGACAATTCACGCCTAATTACATAAACATTACTATCTTCTGTTACAATAGAACCATCCTTTCTCCTTAATAACGTTGTACCGTTTTTATCATATTTGGGCATTCTGATTGCTCCGTAAAAACTTTCCTGATGCAGTTTTCCTCTTAAACTATCACCAGTAATCCAATATTTTGCTTTTGGGATTGGGTGTCCGTGCTTGTCAAGTTTATAAGAACCGTCCTCATTCTGTTCAAAAACGATTTTGTTATCACCATCTTTTACAGGAACAATTTTACCTCGAACACGTTTTCTACGGTGTGCAGGTGTCAACGTCTGGTCTTTGGAAATTTGATTAACCAAAATATTGTCTTCAATAAAAGGCACAATATTAGATACATTGCCCCTCAGACCACATTTTAAAATTTCCACTTTAAGTTCACTTTCAATATTTTGTGTATTAATTCCTAAATATTTTCCTTCTTGAATTTTGTAAAACAATTCCAACATTTTATCCCGTTGTGCGGCAGTAGGGATAAGCGTTAGCACGGCGGCATCAATGGCGTGATGAGAATGTTTTTCCCTCGATTTTTTTTCATCAATACTCTGAATGCCAAGCATTTTTCTAAAACCAGCCGTAACACTGCCTTTTTGAACCTCCACTTTATTGAAAACAGTTTTAAGATAGTGAAAAGCGTACTTGGTAATTATACGGGTATCAACGAGTTGACTATTTCTAAAACCTGATGTAACTTCCTGCATTTCAAATCTTTCAACTTTGGCTTTCCAATAGTCAAGTTCCATTTGCCACAAATGTCTCTGACGAATACAATCGTCTTTACGGTTCTTGTCCTGCGCTTTTTTAGACTGATTTTTCCAAAATTCCACATTTTCTTTAAGACGTTCCACCTTATCTTTCCAAGGTTGTATTCTCTTTAAAATGTCGGAATAATTATCAAGTTCGTATGGCAATTTGTTTTGCTTTACGGTTCTGTTAAAGTGTGCATCACATACGGTTTTGTTTTGCAATGAATCGTCAAAGGATTTGCTACGCGGAATTGTATGTTCAATGTCAAAGGCATTGTCGTCAAACAAATTTGCAATGCTAATTATCTTACCGGTGTAAATACACTGGCAATTCTGTTCTATCCAAAGGCGGTATTTAGTTACATCTTTTTTGTAACGTTCAAATTTTTGCTTAGTTTCTTTTGTCGGCACTTTGTCAAGTTTACCGTCATATTGTTCTATAAAAAGGCGCATTTTTTCTAAGTCTGCATCGGAAGCATCTTTTATTCCTAATTGTTCTTCCATTAATTTTGCAAACTCCTTATTTTCTTTTGCACGCTCTCTTTGATATTCTTCTATTGCCCAACGCATATTGGAGTCATTGAGTTCGCGGGCGGTTTCAACTACAATTTTTGTGTCTTCATCAATCAGTGCATTGCCGTTTTCATCTGTCTTTTTGAGAAGATTGTTGATTGTTTTGCGCAAAGTGTGCAAAACACGCATTGCCATAGGATTTTTTAACGCGCCGATTACAGGACTATCCAAAAGTTTCAAACATCTGCCGTCCTCGATTATTTGGTCTTGGGCTTTGGCATAAATATCTATCATTGAAGGATGATAGATGTTTGCAAGTTTTTCACTTTCAATATTGTAATTGTCTGCCAAAAATTGAGATAACGTTTCGGATAGTTTGGGTAATTTATAATAGTCTCTTTGTGAAGATGCAAAAAAATCTTGATACAATTTTTCAACTTCCGCAACAATTGATTTTTTATCGGCATCAGTTTGATTGTTCCATATGTGCTGTCCGAAATTATCGACAATTTTTTGTAATACTTGTTGCTTGTCGCTGCCAGTAAGTTTGTATTCTGTATTTTTTCGTGCAAACTGTTCTTCAATTTCTAACGATTTATAATCAGCAATAAGCGAATTAACGATATTGTAAACGCGTTTTGTCAAGCGATTTTTATCCGTTAAAAAGCCAATCTTGCTTGTAACCTCGTTCTCTATTTCTGTCCATTTTTCTTCCCCGAATATTTCAGGCAATTTTGCCAACAAGACGGAATCAGAGTAGAGCAAACCTTTTTCAAGAAATCTGTTAATACTTCTGATTGCTTTCAAACACAGCATTGCATAGCCTTGTTGAATAGTACCGAAAATTTTTATCAGTTGGTCGGTTTGTTTTGTGTCAAAATGTAGTTTCTTTTCTGCAAATTCAGAAACATATTCAACGTCCTCAAAAGAAAAACAAATATGCCAAATATCAAAAATATCGTAACTTATTTTCTTTACTTCGCCGTTTTTTTTGTTGACTTTCTCTTCACTACTATTATATTTCCAATTTCTCCAATCGTTGCCGAAAAGATTTTTCAATCGTCCCGATACTGGACAGCCGGAAACGTTTGTGCGGTCTTTATAATTAATTGTTTTATTGTTGTAATTTAGTTTTTCCCCTGTTTTATCCTCTATCCATTCCCGAATTTCTGAAAACTTGAAATCACGGCAAGTGCGCATAAATTTGTCAGCAAAAAGTTTTTGCTTTTGCTCTAACGTAAGTGTTTCGCTGTTGTCTTTGCCAAATTTGATTGTATTTATAAAACACCATGCTCTGAATTTTTCAAAATCAGGATGGCTTACGGGACAACGGTTTTTGTCAGATTCCAAAACACATTTTCCGACAGACCCTTTTTGAGAGCGCAAGGGACGTTTGTAAAAGATTGTTCCTTCGCTTTTTTTTTCGCTCACGAGGTGCTTGTAAAATTCGCTTTCAGTGTCAAGTCCGTTTTGAAACTCGAATATTTGTTTTATTTCATCTTTATATTGCGACCTAACAGCCTGAAAATTACTATTGCGTACACGAATTCCGCTTTGTTGTAAATGATAAAACGCACAACCAACAGTGAGAAAATTGTTTTCGTCCATATATTTTTTTAATGCTGACGCTTTTTTCTCCTCTGATTTTTTTAACGCCTCGGAAAAATCAACATCTTCAAAACTTTCTTTATCTTTTTCGTTTTCAACTTGTTCTTTAAGAGTTTCGCCTTTACTGCTTTTAAAACCACGTCTTTGCGCTATATGATACAAAGCCCTGCCTAATTTAAAACGGTCTGTTTCGTTATTGAAATCAAGTTGGTTGGTCATAAGTTCGTTCCTCAACTCATAAGGACTTGAATAATCCGCAACGCCGTCGCCATTAAAATCAAGTCGAACCCATTGTTCAAATTTTTCGTTGTTTACCGGATATTCTCTTTTCAAACCTTTGGCTTTATCATATTTTCTCCATTTATCAAGGTCTTCGATTGAAAGCGGACAATAACCGTTATTTATAAGAAGTTCCAATGTTGCCCATATTCTATATTTCCTCGCTTGGAACAATCTTCTGACAGTCCGTTTTTTTGTTCTTTCAGCAGCGTATGAAAATTCACCTGTTTTGCCGTTACCGACACCGCAAGGGAAAATTATAGAACTGAACATCTCTAATTGTTGTGATATTTCAATTCCTTTGTCGGATACATTTCTCAATGTCAACCCTATGGAGTTAGTTCCCAAATCTAAACCTAAAATTTTTTCCACTTTTTTTTAATTTTATGTTGTTAGTTAAAAAAATTGTGTTTATCTTTGCACTTGAAAGACAAATCACAATAAGGCTATAAGCCGAAGATTTTCTTAGTCCCGCGTACTCCGTGGGACATTTTTTTTTAAATACAATCGTATTCAAAATTTTTACACCGCAAATATATAATTATTTTTCATAATTGTATCATTTTTTTGGAATAAAATGCCGCAACATTTTTTCCTTAAAAAATCCCCTTATTTTTTTGTATTTTCATAAAAACTCCGTACCTTTGCAGAGTTATACAGAAAGATAAAATTTAATTGTAAAAATGTCAGAAGAGACAAACGAAACTAACGAGATTAACGAAAGAATCGTTAAAGTAAACATAGACAAAGAGATGCGAAGCGCGTATATCGACTATTCAATGTCGGTTATCGTGTCAAGAGCATTGCCCGATGTCAGGGACGGATTAAAACCCGTTCACCGCAGGGTGCTTTTCGGTATGAACGAAATGGGCGTTTTCGCAAACCGTCCGACTAAAAAATCCGCCAGAATCGTCGGTGAGGTTATGGGTAAATTCCACCCGCACGGCGACTCTTCGGTTTATTTCACAATGGTAAGGCTTGCTCAGGACTGGGTTATGAGGTATCCCCTTGTTGACGGTCAAGGTAACTTTGGTTCGGTGGACGGCGACCCGCCCGCTGCAATGCGTTACACCGAGGCAAGACTCAAAAAAATTGCCGAAGATACACTTATCGACCTCGATAAAGACGCAGTGGATTTTGTACCAAACTTTGACGAATCACTCAAAGAACCCGTCGTTTTGCCGACAAGAATACCGCTTTTGCTTGTTAACGGCGCGTCAGGAATCGCTGTCGGAATGGCTACAAACATGGCTCCGCACAACCTTTCTGACACCATCGATGCTATCGTTGCTTATATTGATAACAACGACATCTCTATCGAAGAATTAATCCCGATTATCAAAGCCCCGGATTTTCCGTCAGGCGGCATAATCTATGGTTATCAAGGTGTTAAAGACGCTTATTTGACCGGACGCGGCAGACTTGTTATCCGCTCAAAATACCATATCGAAACCACTCACAGCGGCAAACCGCAGATTATTTTCGACGAAATTCCGTATATGGTAAACAAGGCGGAACAAATCAGCAAAATCGCCGAACTTGTTAACGACAAAAAAATCGAAGACATCGTTCATGCTAACGACGAATCCGACCGCAAAGGTATGAGAGTTGTTGTAACTTTGAAAAACGGTGCAATTCCTAATGTCGTTGTTAACAAATTGTTCAAACTCACGCAGTTTCAGACAACTTTCAGTGTCAACAACATCGCCCTTGTAAACGGTAGACCGAAACTCCTTAACTTAAAAGAGTTAATCGTATGTTTCGTTAAGCACCGTCAGGAAGTAGTCGTAAGGCGCAGCAAATACGAACTTGCCCAGGCTCAAAAACGCGCTCATATCTTGGAAGGTTTGTTAATTGCGCTTGACCATTTGGACGAAGTTATCGCTTTGATTCGTGCTTCAAGAACACCCGATGAAGCAAGAGTTGGTTTGATGGAAAAATTCGGACTTTCCGACGCTCAGGCAAGGGCAATCCTTGAAATGAGACTTCAAAAACTCACCGGCTTGGAGCGTGAAAAAGTAAAACAAGAGTACGACGATATTATGAAATATATCGACTACTTAAACGAAGTTATCGGCAGCGTTGCAAAACAGATGGAAGTCGTAAAAGACGAGTTGTTGCAGATAAAAGACAAGTATCACGACGAGAGAAAAACTCAAATCGAATACACCGCTTCTGAGGACTTCAACCCCGAAGATTTTTATGCTGACGAGGACGTGGTGATAACAATTTCAAAACTCGGCTACATAAAACGTACACCTTTGGCTGAATTTAAGACCCAAAATAGGGGAGGAAAAGGTTCAAAAGGCTCTACAACCCGCGACGAAGACTTTATCAGCCACATTTTCTCGGCAACCAATCACAACACGATGTTGTTTTTCACCGAAAAAGGCAAATGTTTCTGGCTCAAAGTTTACGAAATTCCGGAAGGCAACAAGACTTCAAAGGGTCGCGCTATTCAAAATGTCTTGAACATCGAAAGCGACGACAGCGTAAAAGCGTACATCAATGTTAAGTCTATTACTGACCCCGAATACGTAAATTCACACTATATTATAATGTGTACCAAGAAAGGTGTCGTTAAGAAAACGCCGCTTTCAGAATATTCGAGACCGAGAACCAACGGTATCAACGCAATCAACGTCCGCGAAGGCGACACGCTTTTGGAGGCAAAACTCACCGACGGAACCAACGATATTTTAATCGGAATCCGCGGCGGAAAAGCAGTCCGCTTCAACGAGACAGACGCAAGACCTATCGGCAGAACAGGTACGGGCGTTCGCGGTATAACAGTTCCAGAAGGCGATGAGGTTATCGGCATGGTTGTAGCAAATGCTGACGGCTCTGACGGCGACATTTTGGTTGTGTCAGAAAACGGTTACGGAAAACGTTCAAAACTTGAAGATTACCGAATCACTTCACGCGGTGGTAAGGGTGTTAAAACTATTAACATCACCGAAAAAACCGGCGAGTTGATAGCAATAGACAAAATCACCGACAACGACGACTTGATGATTATCAACAAATCGGGTATAACAATAAGGCTCAAAGCGGAAAACATCAGGACGGCGGCAAGGTTGACACAAGGCGTTAAGTTAATCGAACTCAACACAAAGAAGAAAGATTCGATTGCTTCAATCGCAGTTGTACCCAAAACCGACGAAGAAGAAGAAGAAGTTGGAGAGGAGCAAGTTTCTGAAACGAGCGAAGTTTCTGAAAATACAGTAGAAAATGTTGCAGAAAATAATTCAGAAAACCAAACCTCAACCGACAATATTCAAGAACAGGAAAATTAATCAATATAATAAATTTAATCAAAATGAAGAAAATATTTTTAACATTAACGATGGCTGCGTTAACAGCAGGTTCTCTGCTTGCTCAGGCACCTGCTCCTGCTGATTTAAAAAAGGCGGTTGACAACGTAAAAGCCAAACTCGAAAGTAGCGACAAGGATATTCAAGACGCTAAAAAAGGCGGATTGTCAAAAACTTGGGAGTCAAGAGGTAAAATATATCTTGATGCTGCAAAGGTCAACACCAAAAACATAAACCAGAATATGTATGCGGCTAAATGCGACCAAAGTCCGTTCTACAATATGGAATTGATGTTAGGTCAACCGCAATCAAAACGTCAAGAGAAAGTCGGCAATGATGATTTTGATGTATGGGTTTATCCGACAATGGATGTTTACGTACAAAACAATCAAGTTGTAGTGTGGAAAGAGACTTACGTAGCCGATCCAAACGCCCTCGACAAAGCAGCAGAGGCTTTCAAAAAGGCTGACGAACTTGACACAAAAGGTGCGTTCAAAAGCAAAAAAACAACTATGGACGCAATCAAAGATTTGAGAATGGCGTACTTTACAAACGGTCTTAACGCTTATCAGTTTCAGGACTATAAGTCAGCCGCAAAGAATTTTGAAAGCGCATTCAATCTCAACAGTTTCCCCCGCGATGCAAAAGACACGACTTTGAACGATGGTCAAATCGCTTATTATGCTGCATTGTCGGCATTTCAAGGCAACGAGAAGACCAAAGCCGAGAAACTTTTCAAAGATGCTGCCGCTAAGAATTATCAGCCGGGAAGTTGTTTCCACTACATCTATCAGATTAACATTGACGGAGGCAAAGAGGCTGAGGCTGTAAAAGTCCTTCACGACGCATACGAAAAATATCCGCAAGAAGAGCAGATTCTTTACGATGTAATCAACTACTACTTAGGCAAAAAACAGACATCTGAGGCTGAAAAATACCTTGACAAAGCCATTGCAAAATATCCCAAAAACGCCAGCCTTTACAACGTAAAAGCAGGTATGTATGTAGGACAATGCACCGACTTGTCAAAAAAATATACCGAGGAATTAAACAAAGCCGATTCTTTGAGAAAATTAGCGTTCAGAAACCGTTCAAATGCCAAAGAAGAAGCACGTGTTAACGGTGAAAAAGATAAAATGTTAGCACAAGCCGACCAGACTAAGGCTGAATACATTGCTAATCAGCAAAAAGCCATAAATGCTTATAATCAGGCTATTGCAACTGACGCTAAAAATTATGACGCTCATTTTGCATTGGGAATTGTTCACTATAATATGGCTGACTTGATAACAACAGAAAAGAACGCAATTCCTTACTCTGAGGACAAAGACGGTTCAAAAGCCGCAGCAAAAGAAACTGAAATCAAAAAATATATGTCTCAATCTGCTGAGGAATTTGAAAAGGCTTCTGCAATAAATCCTTCAAACAAAGATTGTTTGCAGAATTTGAAGACGCTTTACTACAAATTAGGCGACACCGCTAAATGGAACGACGTTAAAGCAAGAATGGAAAAATTGTAGAAAACATTCTTATTGTAATTTATAAAAAGGCTGCTAAATTTGGGCAGCCTTTTATTTTTTTGAAAAAGAAATGATTTTTAGACTTGACGATAATGAAATATGGTTTCCCGACCCGAAAGACGGTGAACCTGACGGATTGATAGCAGTTGGCGGCGACCTCTCAACCGACAGACTGATTTTGGCATATCATCACGGAATTTTTCCGTGGTATGCGTTTCATAAGGAGGCTTACGGCTATAAAAAAAAGTCTGAAATCTTGATTCAATGGTGGTGTCCGTTGGATAGATTTGTGATTTTCCCAAATGAAATTCACGTTTCACATTCCATGCGTACACTTATCAATAAAAATACTTACAAAGTATCTATAAATCAGGATTTTGACGGCGTTATAGAGAATTGTTCCGTGCTTCGCAGCAAGGAGATTTATGCATGGCTCGGCTCTGATATGGTGTCGGCATATAAACAACTTTCAAAACTCGGTTATGCTTTGAGCGTAGAAGTTTGGGATTTAGAGGAAAACCTTGTCGGCGGACTTTACGGCGTTTTGACGGAGCATGTTTTTTGCGGCGAAAGTATGTTTTCTTTAAAACCCAGTGCTTCAAAATTAGCCCTGATTTATTTAAGTCAAGTGTTAATTGAAAACGATATTGCGTTGATTGACTGTCAGTTTGAAACGCCGCATTTGCTTTCCATGGGCGGCAGACATATAACTTATGAAGAATATATGCAATATATGACGGGGGAGAAGTCGGTGGATTTTGAAAAGAGTGTAAACTGACACATTGTTAGCGTTTTTTAACCTTTTTTTTACCCTCACATCTACAATTTTACTTTAAAATTAATTATTGTAACTTTTACAATATTTACAAATCATTAAGTAACAATATCTTAACACTGATAAAAATTTTTGAAAAAAAATGCCTAAAAATTAGGCTGTTAAAAAAAATGATTGTATTTTTACACTCAAAATTTTCACATTCTTTTAACAGAAATAAAAATACAAAGTAATGAAAAAATCTCAATTTAAGTTAATGTTAAGCGGTTGCATTTTGGGTGCTTCACTGCTTGCAACATCGTGCCAAAAACAAAGTGCGTCATTCGTTGACCCCGCTAAATTTGACACCACCATCGACGGGAAAAAAACAGGTCTCTACTTCCTGAAAAACGAACAAGGAACTACTGCCGCTATCACAAACTTCGGCGGACGTTTGGTATCTTTCGCTATTCAAGACAAAAACGGTGATTTCAAAGACGTTGTTCTCGGTTTCGACAACATCGAATCTTACATCAAAGTGCCTTCTGACTTCGGCGCGTCTATCGGACGTTACGCAAACCGCATTGACAGCGCGTGGTACGTTCTCAACGGCGATACAGTTAGACTTGAACCTAACGACCGTCCCAATAGTTTGCACGGAGGGTTTAGAGGCTGGCAATACAAAATCTACTCGGTAAAAGAGACAACTCCTAATTCTATAACTCTCGTTTATAATAGTCCAGATGGCGACGGCAAATTTCCGGGCAACGTTACGGCTACCGTTAAATACACTCTCGACAACGATAACGCTCTCGAAATTGATTATACAGCCACAACTGACAAACCAACCGTCATAAATATGACAAACCACAGTTATTTCAACCTCAACGGTGATCCCAACACACCTATTAATAACTGTCATCTTTATATCAATTCTGACACTTACACCCCGATTAACGACCACATGATTCCGACCGGCGAAATCGCTCCCGTTGCAGGAACGGCTTTCGACCTCAACAAAATGGAAGAAATCGGCAAAAAAATCGACGATTTTTCTGACGCTCAGGTTAAGACGGGTAACGGTTTCGACCATAACTGGTGTTTGAAAACTTACAAAAACGGCGACGAAAAAGCAATCTGTGCATCGCTTTATTCTCCCGTAACAGGTATTCTGTTGGACGTTTACACCAACGAACCCGGTATTCAGTGCTATTCAGGCAACTTCCTCAACGGAACGGTAACCGGCAAAAAAGGAATTGTTTACAAAAAACACGCTGGAATCTGTCTCGAAACGCAGAAATATCCTAACTCGCCCAATATGCCCGAATGGCCTTCGGCAACTTTGAATCCGGGCGAAACATATCATAGTTACTGTAAATTCGCATTCTCAGTTAAATAACACTTTTATAAAATAAGAAATGGAAAATCAAGTACAAAGCAGCGTATGGGACGCGCTGAGTAACAACGGTTTTACGGGTTGGGACTACGGCGTTTTTATCCTTTACATCATCATTCTCGTCGGCATGGGTATTTTCTTGTCGAGGGGCAAAAAAGGCGAAGAAAAAACTTCAAAAGACTACTTCCTCGCAGGTAACACTCTTACTTGGTGGGCTGTCGGCGCATCACTTATCGCCGCTAACATCTCCGCTGAACAGTTTATCGGAATGTCAGGTTCGGCTTTCGCGTCAGGTATCGCACAAGCCGCTTACGAACTTATGGCTGCCGCAACACTTTTGGTTGTCGGTAAATTCTTGTTGCCGCTTATGATTGAGAAAAAAATCTTTACGATTCCCCAATTCTTGCGCGAACGTTATAACAGCGGCGTAGGTCTTGCATTCTCGATTTTGTGGCTTTTCCTTTATGTCTTCGTTAACTTGACATCTGTGGCTTGGCTTGGTGCATTGGCAATTCAACAAATTCTTGGTTTGCCGACCGACCACATCGTTCACATAATGGGTATGGACGTTGACCAAGTAAGACTTGTCATCATTCTCGCTCTCTTCCTCATTGCAGGTATTTATTCTATTTACGGAGGTTTGGCTTCGGTGGCTTGGACTGACGTTATGCAGGTAACCTTCCTCGTTGGCGGCGGTTTGATTACGGCATATTTTGCTCTTGATGTTATCGGTCAGGAGGTTTGGGGAACAGGTGCAATGGACGCTCTCGGAAACATTTTCAACTGGTGCAAAGACCAGCCCGGCGACAAACACTTCAACCTCATTGTTACAAGAAACGAAGAACTCTATCCTGTTATCAACGGCGTAAAAGATGCTGCTGGTGCAATCACTCAGAAAGAAGACCCGTTCTTTACCAACCCCGGTTTGGTTTTGGTATTCGGTGCTTTGTGGCTTACAAACCTCGGTTACTGGGGTTTCAACCAATACATCATTCAGAAAGGCTTGGCAGCAAAATCTCTGTCAGAGGCAAAGAAAGGTATGGTTTTCGCAGCCATTTTGAAGATTTTGATTCCGTTTATCGTTTGTATTCCGGGCGTTTGCGCTTATTTCATTATGAACGGAAATGTTGACGGAACTCCTATCATCGAAAAACTCGCAGGCCATCTTCATGGTACAATCGGACGCTCTGACGATGCTTATCCGTACTTGATTAGAAACTTTACTCCTGTGGTAATCAAAGGTTTGTCGTTTGCGGCTTTGGCAGCGGCTGTTATTTCGTCTTTGGCATCAATGTTCAACTCTACTTCAACGCTCTTCACGATGGATATTTACAAACAGTTCATCAACAAAAACGCAAGCGAAACAAAACTCGTTAACGTTGGTCGTATGACATCTGTTACCGCTTTGATTATCGCTTTAATCGCCGTTTATCCCTTGATGGGCGGTATTGACCAAGCCTTCCAGTTTATTCAGGAATACTCAGCATTTGTATATCCGGGCGTGGTTGTAATCTTCGGTTTGGGTCTTTTGTGGAAACGCGCAAGCGGAACGGCTGCTATTGTTGCCGCAATCGGAACTTTTGCGTTCTCAATCATTTACAAGTTTGCGTTCCCCGAAATGCCGTTCTTGGTACGTTCAGGAGTTGTATTTATTACGCTTGTAGTTTTGTTTGTATGGCTTTCGCTCAGAAACAAAGATACCGAGGCTGCAACTGAATTGTCGGCTGACGATGTTAAAACTCAACTCTTTTGGAGCAAAATTATGTTTGCTATTGCCGGTGTATCGTTTGCTTTGTTTGTTGCAAGTTTCTGCTCTGACACGCTCCACATCTACGGCATGGAAGGTGCAATGGCATTCTTTGCTGCATTGATGGGTACAATCGGATATTATTTGCGTTCTAACGCTTTGGACAAAGTTCAGGACAAAAAACTCGTTGCAATTGACCTCGACATTTTCAAAACCGATAAAACTTTCAATATCGGTGCGGCTGTCGTAATCGCATTGCTGACATTCTTGTATCTCGCTTTGTGGTAGGGAATTAATTGACAGTAGGCAATTGACAATTGACAATGAAGTTCACGGCTAACATTGTCAATTGTTAATTGTCAATTGTCAATTTTTATTTGTTAACAGATATGAGTTATTATCAAGAGCATCCCAAGTTTTACATCTCAACCGACTGTATTATTTTCGGGTATTTTGACAACAAGTTGCAGGTCTTAATACGACCGAGGGCAATGCAGCCCGGTTTAGGAGAACTTTCGCTGATGGGCGGTTTTGTTGACGATGATGAAAGCGTGGACAACGCTGCAATACGCGTTGTGGAAGAACTCACCGGCTTAAAAGATTTTTACATCGAACAAGTCGGAGCATTTGGAGCAGTAGACCGCGACCCGGGCGAAAGGGTGGTTTCAATCTGTTATTATGTTCTGATAAAGGCTGCCGATTATGACGAAGAGTTGAAGGAAAAGTTCAACGCCGAATGGGTGGAGATTATCAAAGTACCGAAACTTTACGGCGACCACAACGTTATGATAGAAAAAGCCCATAAAATTTTGCAGGAGAAACTTTCGTGGAATCCGATAGCGTTTTATTTGATTCCGGAAAAATTCACTCTGACGCAACTTCAAGTTTTGTACGAAACGATTTACGGCGAAACATTGGACAAGCGGAATTTCAGGAAGAAATTAACGGAAGAAAATCACATCGTAACCACTGGCGAAATCGACAAAACGACTTCAAAACGCGGAGCAAACTTGTTCCGTTTCGATTTTGACGGTTATAAAAACGATAAAATTTTTAAACTTTAACATTTACAGCACGACAAAAAAGCACGATTTTTTGTCGTGCTTTTTTTATTTTTTTTACCAAAGCAAAAAATGATTTCGTAATAAAAACATTTTTAACAAATAATTTTTTATCTTTGTATTTCAAATAATATAAATGATGATTATGCAAAAACCGCTTGAAATACTCAGCAAAATATACGGCTACAATAGTTTCCGTCCTATGCAGGAAAGTGTTATCAATCAAATACTTTCGCGTAAGGATTCTCTTGTACTGATGCCTACCGGCGGTGGTAAATCCATTTGCTATCAAATTCCGGCAATTATTTTGGACGGATTGACGGTGGTGGTTTCTCCGCTTATTTCGTTGATGAAAGATCAAGTGGACACATTGAAATCTAACGGCGTAACAGCCGAAGCCCTCAATAGCAATAATTCTGAAATAGAGAATGATAGGATAAAAAATGACTGTCAAAACGGCAACATAAAGATACTTTATATTTCTCCCGAACGATTGCAAAAGGAATTGCAATGGATGCGAACTAATATAAAAATATCACTTTTTGCAATCGACGAGGCGCATTGTATTTCACAATGGGGACACGATTTCAGACCAGAATATACACAGTTGTCAAATTTACACGATTTATTTGCGGATGTAACAATTGCTGCATTTACCGCGACCGCCGACAGCCTGACACAAGAGGACATTGTTAAACAACTGAAACTTACTGATTATAAACTTTTTAAAAGTTCGTTTGACCGTCCAAATTTAAGTCTTGATGTCAAGTCGGGATATAGCGAAAAAGAAAAAATCGCCGAAATCGTTTCGATAATCAGACGGCACAATAACGATTCAGGCATAATATATTGCTTATCGCGGAAAAACACAGAAAAAGTTGCGGAACTACTTAAAGCACAAGGAATTAACGCCGTTGCGTATCACGCCGGAATGTCAACAGAAACTCGCAATAAAGTTCAAGACGATTTTTCAAACGACCGTATAAATGTGATTTGCGCCACGATTGCGTTTGGAATGGGAATCGACAAAAGTAATGTAAGGTTTATAATACATTTCAACTTGCCTAAAAGTATCGAAAATTTTTATCAAGAAATTGGACGAGGTGGCAGGGACGGACTTCCGGCAGAAACAGTTTTGTTTTATAACATTCAGGACATCATTACTTTACGTAGATTTATTGATGAAAGCGGGCAGAAGGAAATCAATCGTGAAAAACTCAATCGTATGCAGGAATATGCGGAGGCACAAGTTTGCAGGCGAAGAATTTTGTTGAATTATTTTGGTGAAAATAATGCTTGCAATTGTGGCAACTGCGACGTCTGCAACCATCCTCCAACGCTTTTTGACGGCACAATTATCGTTCAGAAAGCATTGTCAGCAATAAAAAGAACGGATGAAAAAATCGGTTTTACACTGGCAATTGACATTTTGAAAGGCACTCATTCGCCTGATGTCCTCAAAAATGGCTACGAACAACTGAAAACTTTTGGCGTAGGTGCCGATATACCCGCAAAAAAATGGTATGATTATCTATTGCAAATGCTCCAACTTGGCTACATTCAGATTGCATACGACGACTATAACCATTTGAAAATCAACAAATCGGGTTACGACATTCTTTTTGGCAAAAATACAGCGCAACTTGCCGTACCTGTCAAAAAAGAATACAAAGCGGCTGAAAATCAAAAGATTGCACCCGCCGACACATACAGCGACATTGATAAAAACTTGTTTGAAATACTTCGCAATTTACGTAAAAATATTGCAACAGAAAACAATTGGCCTGCATACGTTGTTGTGCCCGACAAAACTCTATATGAACTTGCTAAAAATAAGCCTGTTACGATAGAACAATTTGGCAATACATACGGAATCGGACAGCGAAAAAAAGAACAATTCGGACTGCGTTTTGTAAAAGCAATTGCCGATTATTTGCACGTTGAATTTAAAGACGAGCCAACGGAAAATCCATTTGACGAGTTTGTCAAAAAGGATGAAATGTCGTATATGGAACGTCAGAAACAACTTCATTCTCAAGCATATCAACCGTGGACAGAAGACGACGACAAAAAACTTTTGAAACTTTTTGAACGTGGATTTACCGTTGCAGAACTTGCTGATTTTTTTGAACGCGGCAGGGGCGCAATTACTTCACGACTGAAAAAACTTAACATTTTTAACGAATAACACCTTATGCGCACCCTCGTTTTCATAGACCTTGAAGTGAATCCTGAGACTAAGAAAGTTTTGGATTTTGGGGCAGTCGATGCCAACGGGGAAACTTTGCACACTACGCAAAAGATTGATTTTGAACGGTTTATAAGCAAGAGCGATTTTATTTGCGGACACAATATTTGTCATCACGATTCCAATTATTTCAACCGTCCCGATGGAACGCAACTTATTGATACATTGTATCTTTCACCGCTAATTTTTCCTGAAAAACCTTACCACAAACTGTTGAAGGACGACAAGATAATCACCGACGAACTCTCTAATCCCCTCAACGACTCCATCAAGGCTAAGGAGTTGTTTTATGACGAGGTTAACACTTTTGCAACGCTTGACGAAAATTATAGGCAAATACTTGTAAATCTGTTGTTTGACAAACCTGAATTTAACGGTTTCTTCGAGTATGTGGATGTAAAGTCAAAAGGCGATACGGTCTTAATGATAAAGGAATATTTTTATGGTAAAATTTGCGAAAATGCACCAATTGACTATATCTCTGCCAACAATTCAGTGCCGCTTGCATACGCCCTCGCCATCATTACCACAGAAGACAAGACTTCAATAATTCCTCATTGGGTTCATCACCAATTCCCTTTGGTAGAGACAGTTATGAAACTTCTAAGAAACAATCCGTGTCATGGCTGCGAATATTGCAACACACTTCTTGACGCTAAAAAAAATTTGAAAAAGTTTTTTGGTTTCGACAGTTTCCGCAAATATGAGGGTGAACCATTGCAGGAAAACGCCGTCAATGCTGCAATTCAAAATCGTCCGTTGCTTGCAATATTTCCAACCGGCGGCGGCAAAAGTCTCACTTTTCAACTCCCCGCACTCATCGCTGGCAATACGCAACGTGCTCTTACTGTGGTGATTTCGCCGTTGCAGTCGCTGATGAAAGACCAAGTGGACAACCTCGAAAACCGCGGAATTGTTGATGCAGTTACAATCAACGGTTTGCTAAGTCCGTTGGAGCGTCAGGAGGCGATAGAACGTGTGGATTCGGGGGTTGCATCGATACTTTATATTTCGCCAGAATCGCTTAGAAACAACACGATAGACAAACTTCTGTTGTCTCGTCAGATTGCGCGGTTTGTGATTGACGAGGCGCATTGTTTCAGCGCGTGGGGACAGGATTTCAGGGTTGATTATCTTTATATCGGCGACTATATCAGAGAGTTAGCACGTAGAAAGGGAATCCGCGAAATTCCAGTATCGTGTTTCACCGCCACCGCCAAACAAAAGGTTATCAGCGACATAAAGGATTATTTCAAAGAAAAAATTGGTTGCGAACTCCAAATTTTCGCCACAACTGCATCGCGTACCAATCTACGTTATCAAGTACTTTTTAAGGAAAACGACGACGAAAAATATCTTTCTCTCCGCGATTTGATTGAAACTAAAAATTGTCCTACAATAGTCTATGTTTCAAGAACTAAGCGAACATTTATGCTATCAGAAAAACTTTCTAAAGATGGCATTTCTGCACTTCCATACAATGGCAAGATGGAATCGAAAGAAAAACAGAAAAACCAAGACGCTTTTATCCGCGACGAGGTTCAAGTGATGGTGGCAACATCAGCATTTGGTATGGGTGTTGACAAGTCAAATGTCAGATTAGTAATTCATTACGACATTTCTGATTCACTCGAAAACTACGTTCAAGAGGCGGGGCGTGCAGGTAGAGACCCAAATCTTGATGCCGAATGTTACGTTCTATACAACGATACCGACCTTGACAAACATTTTGTACTCAACAACCAAACACGAGTTTCATACGCCGAAATCGACCAGATTTGGAAAGCGGTTAAAAGCCTTACTCGCAAGCGCAAAAGTTTCTGCTCGTCAGCATTGGAAATTGCACGTGAGGCAGGCTGGGGACATGAATTTATGGACGTGGAAACTCGTGTAAAAACTGCGTTACAGGCTCTCGAAAATGCTGGTTACATTCAGCGCGGAAAAAATTCGCCAAGAATTTACGCTACAAGTATACTTGTTAAAAATTTTGAAGAAGCGCAACGCAAAATAGATTCGTCACCAATGTTTCTGAGCGACAATGGCAAAACAAACGCAAAACGAATCATTAAATCTTTGATTTCAAGCAAATACATTGCACAAGCAGGCAACGACGATGCAGAAGCACGTATTGATTATCTCGCTGATATTTTGGGTATTACCAAAGAAAATGTAATTGATGCCGTGCAAACAATGCGTCAAGAAAACATTCTTAAAGACGACCGCGACATTTCGGCGTACATCGATTCGCCAAAGGATTCGCCCAAAATTCTGAAACTGTTTAATAAAATTGTTTCCCTATTGTTGGACAAACTTATTGACGGCGACATTTCATTGAATCTCAAACAGTTGAACGAGGAGGCGGAAAATTTGCAGATAAAGGCCGGTGTGAAAAATATCAAGACAATTTTATTTTTTTGGAAAATTAAATCGTACATCAAACTCGTTCAGGACACTCCCGACAGCGTTGTAATTCAACCTCAAATTCCGGTGGCATTGTTGAGAGAAAAACAGAATAAGATGTTTTCGCTTGCTTCATTCATAATTGATTTTCTGATAGAAAAATATAACAATTCAGTTAAAAAAGATGATAATCTTATACTTTTTTCTATTATTGAACTTTGGGATAGATACAATAATTCGTTGATGAAGGAGTTTACGCCCGACATTCACGACATAGAAGACGCACTGCTTTTTCTTGCTAAAATCAATTCTTTAAAACTTGAAGGTGGTTTCCTCGTGCTTTATATGGGTCTGAATATCAACAGATTGAAAGAAACTCGCGAACGTTACAAAAAAGATGATTACAAGCAAATGAACGAATTTTACCGTCAAAAAATTCAGCAAATCCATATTGTTGGAAAATTTGCTAATATCATGGTAAGAAACTATAACGATGCTTTGAAATTCGTAAGCGATTATTTTAATCTTGATTACAAAAAATTTATTTCAAAATATTTTTCTGCCGACGAACAAAAGGAGATTGAACGTAACATAACATCGAAGAAATATCACGAACTTTTTGATACTCTGTCAGTTACTCAAAAGCAAATAATTGACGATTCCACATCGCCACATATTGTTGCA
>JAEEGL011052078.1_pt1 | contig 20937 bp, 30 predicted proteins | sample 9134231 | NCBI WGS metagenome assembly JAEEGL01 (sample SAMN16246548, study PRJNA631951) | gut metagenome | biome: gut microbiome; feature: rumen; material: fiber-attached | host: Bos | place: Iran: Karaj | collected 2018-10
GAAATGCCCATTGACGCTTCCAATGTCATGGTCTATGATCCCAAAGCCAAGAAGGGCTCCAAGATCGGCTATAAGGAAGTCAAGGGCGTCAAGACCCGCATTTACAAGAAATCGGGTAACGTAATTAAGTAGGAAGGAAGAACATGAACCGCTTAAAAGAGAAATATGTCAAGGAAATCGTGCCTGCATTGGAAAAAGAGTTCAGCTATTCTTCCGTCATGCAAGTACCGAAACTGGAAAAGATCGTCATCAACATGGGTGTCGGTGACGCGATCCAGAACCCCAAGGCTTTGGAAGATGCCGTGAAGGATCTCACTCAGATCGCCGGCCAGAAGCCTGTCATCACCAAGGCCAAGAAATCCATCGCGAACTTCAAGCTTCGTGACGGCATGGAAATCGGCTGCAAGGTCACGCTGAGAGGCGAGAGAATGTATGAGTTCTTCGATAAGCTCGTCAACATCTCCCTGCCGCGTGTCCGTGACTTCCACGGTGTCAGCACGACCGCCTTTGACGGCCGCGGCAACTACACCCTGGGTGTGCGCGAACAGCTGATTTTCCCGGAAATCAACTACGACCAGGTCACTAAGGTCAGAGGCATGGATGTCGTCATCGTGACCACTGCCCTGAGCGACGAAGAAGGCAGAGCATTACTCACCAAGCTGGGTATGCCCTTTGAGAAGAATTAGGAGGAAGAGAAATCATGGCAAAAACATCACAGAAAGTAAGATGCGCCCGTCCCCAGAAGTTCAAAGTGAGAGAATACACCCGCTGCGAACGCTGCGGCCGTCCTCACTCCGTTCTGAGCAAATACAAGATCTGCCGTATCTGCTTCCGTGAACTGGCTTACAAGGGCCAGCTTCCCGGTGTCAGAAAGGCCAGCTGGTAAAGGAGGATTGCAGAATGATCATGACAGATCCCATTGCCGATATGCTGACCAGAATCCGCAACGCCATCCAGGCGAGACACGCGGAAGTTGAAGTACCGGCTAACAGACAGAAACTGGAAATCGCCCGCATCCTGAAGGAAGAGGGCTACATCACCGACTACACCGTCGAGGGCGAGCTGAAGAAGAACATCCGCATCACCCTGAAGTACGGCAAGAACAAGCAGAAAGTCATCACCGGCATTAAGCGTATTTCCAAACCGGGCTTACGCGTCTATGCGGATGTTGCGTCCGTTCCCCGTGTTCTCAACGGTCTGGGAATTGCGATCTTATCCACTTCCCAGGGTTACATGACGGACAAGAAGGCCAGAGAGGCCGGCATCGGCGGCGAAGTCATCGCCTATGTCTGGTAAGAAAGGAAACCCAAATGTCTCGTATCGGTAATAAATCGATTACCATTCCTGCCGGAGTCGAAGTTAAGATTTCGGAAGGCAATGAAGTGACGGTCAAGGGCCCCAAGGGAGAGCTCGTCCGCCAGTTTAATCCGGCCATCAAGATCGAAGAGGAAGCCGGAATCATTAAAGTATCCCGTCCCAATGACACCAAGCACATCAAACAGCTCCACGGCACGACCAGAGCCCTGCTCAACAACATGATCGTCGGCGTTCATGAAGGATTCACCAAGAATCTGGAGATCGTCGGTATCGGTTACCGTGCTGCTCTGGAGGGAAGAACCCTGGTTCTCAACCTCGGTTATTCCCACGATATCCGCATGGAGATCGAAGAAGGCCTGGATGTCGCGCTGGACGGCGCAAACAAGATTGCGGTCAGCGGCATTGACAAGCAGAGAGTCGGCGAATTCGCCGCCAACATCCGCGCCAAGCGCAAACCTGAACCTTACAAGGGCAAAGGTATCCGCTATGCCGGTGAATATGTACCGCACAAGGAAGGCAAGACTGCCGCGTAAAGGGATTGAAAGGAGAGAAAAATGGTTAAGAAAACGAACAGTAATCTTGAAAGAATTCGTCGCCATAAACGTGTACGCACCAAAATCAGCGGAACTCCTGAATGCCCCCGTTTATGCGTCTTCCGTTCCAACAAGAACATCCACACCCAGATCATCGATGATGTCAACGGCACCACTCTGGTGGCCTGCAGCAGCGTGGATATGAAGCTGGAAAACGGCGGAAACATTGAGGCTGCCAAGCAGGTTGGCGCCGAAATCGCCAAGAGAGCCCTCGCGAAGAAGATCAAGAAGGTCGTCTTCGACAGAGGAGGCTATATCTATCACGGACGTGTCCAGGCGGTGGCCGAAGCGGCCAGAGAAGCCGGACTGGAATTCTAGAAAGGAGCAGTTATGGAACGTAGACAGAGAAGATTCGATAACAGAGAACGTGAAAAAGAATTTGAAGAACGCGTTGTCTCGATCAATCGTGTTGCCAAAGTCGTAAAAGGCGGACGCAGAATGCGTTTTACTGCCCTTGTCGTCGTCGGTGATAAGAAGGGCCGCGTGGGATTCGGCACCGGTAAGGCCAATGAGGTCCCGGATGCCATCCGCAAGGCCAGCGAAGCTGCCAAGCACAATCTGATCCGTGTCCCCATGAGCGATACGACCATCCCTCATGCCGTGACCGGACGTTACGGTGCCGGTGAAGTGGTCCTGGTACCTGCTTCCGAAGGTACCGGTGTTATCGCCGGCGGACCGGTCCGTGCCGTCATGGAACTGGCCGGCATCGGTGATGTCATCTCCAAATGCATCGGTTCCCGTACTCCGATCAACGTGGTCAGAGCGACGGTTGCCGGTCTGAAGCAGATGAAGACCATCGGCCAGGTGGCTGCGATCCGCGAGAAGAAATTCTCCGAGATCAGATAAGGAAGGAGAGCACAATGAAGTTACACGAATTACAGTATTCCGAAGGCGCCCGTTCTTCCAAGAAGCGTCTCGGACGCGGTCAGGGCTCCGGTTTGGGCAAGACCAGCGGTAAAGGTGAAAAAGGCCAGAACGCCCGCAGCGGCGGCGGTGTGGCGCCCGGTTTCGAGGGCGGCCAGACTCCCCTCTGGAGAATTCTGCCCAAGCGCGGCTTCACCAATTTCACGCGTAAGGAATACGCGACCGTCAGTCTGGACGTGCTGAACAGATTTGATGCCGGTACGGAAGTGACTCCCGCTCTTCTCAAGGAGTGCGGCATCGTCAAGCAGCAGCTGGACGGCATCAAGGTTCTCGGCAACGGCACTCTGGAGAAGGCGCTGACCGTCAAGGCTCACAAGTTCTCCCAGACGGCCGTACAGGCTATCGAAGCGGCAGGTGGCAAAGTAGAGGTGATTTAAGTGCTGAACACTTATATCAGCTTATTCAAGAACAAAGAGATCCGTAACAAGATCCTGTTCACCCTGGCCATGCTGCTTGTTTACAGGCTCGGTGCCGGTATTCCGGCTCCGCGCATTGACGCAGTCAAGATCATGTCCGGCGTGACCGCCAACTCCGTGGTCTCGATGATGAACCTTCTGGGCGGCGGAAGCATGACCAGCTTCTCCATCTTCGCCCTGGGTGTCGGCCCCTACCTGACGGCCAGCATCATCATCCAGCTGCTGAGCATGGACATCATTCCCTATCTGAGCGAGCTCTCCAAGAGCGGCCAGCAGGGAAGACTGCAGATCGACAAGATCACCCGCTATCTGGCGGTGGTCATGGGCTTTGTCCAGGCCTTCATCATGGTGTACGCCTATGATGTAAGCTACGGCATCGTCATCAACGGCAGTGTCAGCAACTACCTGTACATTGCCACCATCTTAACGGCCGGAACTCTGTTCCTGTGCTGGCTGGGCGACCGCATTTCCCAGAAAGGTATCGGTAACGGTATGAGCATGATCATCTTCGCCGGTATCGTCGCGGATCTGCCCTTCGAGTTCGTCTCCGTATTCCGTGAACTCACGGAAAGCGGCGTCGGCAAGGGCATCGCGCTGTTTGTGCTCTATGTGATCCTGTACATCATCCTGATCATCGGGGTCATCTATGTGAGCCAGGCGGAAAGACGCATCCCCATTCAGTACAGCAACTCCGGCGGCTCATACGGACGTGACATGACATTTTTGCCGCTGAAGATCAACAGCGCCAGCGTCATGCCGGTCATCTTTGCCCAGGCAGTCATGACCGGTCCTGCGACCATCATGAGCTTCTTCCCCTCCAACAAGTTCACGGAGATCTTCACGACCGTGTTCAACATGCAGAAATGGTGGGGCGTCATCATCTATTTCTTCCTGATCATCGTGTTTACCTTCTTCTACACTTCCCTGGAAGTGGATCCGGAGAAGATCGCGGAAAACCTCGGGAAAAACGGAAGCTACATTCCGGGGGTCAGACCCGGTGCGGATACCAAGAAATACATCTCGGATATCCTTAACCGCATCACCTGTCTGGGCGCCGTGTGTCTGGCCGGCATTGCCGTTCTGCCTTATGTGCTCAGCATGGTGACACCGCTTCCCGCCAGCGTCTCGCTGGGAGGAACCGGAATCATCATCATCGTCGGCGTTGCGCTGGAAACGATGAAGGATCTGACGGGTCAGTTGACCCAGCGCTCTTACAGAGGTTTCGGGAGATAAAATGAACATTCTCATTATGGGACCGGCAGGATCCGGTAAAGGGACTCAGTCCAATTACATCACCGAGAATTACCCGGTGAAGCACATTTCCACAGGCGACATGTTCCGCGCGGCCATTGCCGAAGGAACCGAACTGGGGAAAAAGGCTGCCGAATACATGAATCAGGGACTTCTTGTCCCCGATGACATTACGATCCATATGACGAAGGAAAGATTAGCAAAGGACGACTGCGCGGAAGGCTACCTCCTGGATGGCTTCCCGCGCACGCTCGCCCAGGCGACGGCTTTTGAAGAGATCACACAGGACAGACCGATCGATATCGTCATCAACCTGGTCGTCACCGTGGATCAGCTGGCGCCCCGTATCGTCAACAGACGCCTGTGCAGAAACTGCGGTGCCATCTACAACACCGTATCTCTTCCTCCCAAAAAAGAGGGGATCTGCGATGTCTGCGGAAGCGAGCTCTACCAGCGCGCTGACGATACACTGGAAAGCCTTCAGACACGGATGGAAGAGTACCGCGAGTATACCGAACCGGCACTCGAACACTTCCGTCATGAAGGACTGGTTGTCGACATCGATGCCTCCCTTTCCCCTGAGGAAGTCTGGCATCAGATCGACGAAGCACTGAGGAGTTTTAATGATCAGCATTAAGTCTCCTTACGAGATCGGGCTTATGAGAGAAGCCGGAAGGATCAGCCACCTGGCTCTTGTCAAGGTAGGCGAAGCGGTCCGGGCGGGCATTACGACCCGCGAGCTGGACGAAATCGCCGAAAAGGTGATAAGAGAGGCGGGAGGAGTTCCCAACTTCAAGGGATACGACGGCTTTCCGGCTTCCATCTGCTCAAGCATCAACGAGCAGATCATTCACGGCATACCCGATAACACAGTGCTGAAACATGGCGATATTCTGTCCGTGGACACCGGCGCCATCTACAAGGGCTACAACGGCGACAACGCCTGGACCTTTGCGGTGGGAGAGGTCTCGGAAGAGGCAAAGAGGCTGATGGAGGTAACAAAAGAGGCCTTGTTTGTCGGACTATCCGTGATCCGGCCCGGAATCCATGTATCCGACATCAGCCACGCGATAGGCGAATTCGTCTACGCGCACGGCTACAGCGTGCCCTATGAGTACACGGGACACGGAATCGGGACAGACATGCACGAAGACCCGAGCATTCCCAACTACGGGGAGGCGGGACGGGGAGTTATTCTGAAAGAAGGAATGTGTCTGGCGATCGAACCGATGGTGATGATCGGCAAACCGTTCACGAAAGTGCTGAAGAACGACTGGACCGTCATATCCAGAGACCGTTCTCTGAGCGCACATTACGAACACAGCGTTGTCGTAACGGCGGATGGTTATGAAATACTGACCAAATGCGAGGAGGGTGATTATTAATGGGTAAACAAGATGTTATAGAAGTGCAGGGCGTGGTCGAAGACACACTGCCCAATGCCATGTTCAAGGTGAAACTGCAGAACGAGCACACCATATTAGCTCACGTTTCCGGTAAAATCCGCATGAATTACATCCGCATTTTACCGGGTGACCGTGTGACTGTTGAAATTTCACCTTATGATTTAACACGTGGGCGAATTACATTCAGACATAAGTAAGTCTAGGAGGAACACATGAAAGTCAGACCGTCAGTCAAACCTATCTGTGATAAGTGTCGTGTCATTAAGCGCAAAGGCCGCGTAATGATCATCTGTGAAAATCCCAAGCACAAACAGCGTCAAGGAAACTAGGAGGTAGAAGACACTTATGGCACGTATTGCTGGAGTTGACATTCCCAATAACAAGAGAATCGTCATCGCTTTAACTTATATCTACGGAATCGGACCGACCAGAGCCAAAGAGATCTGCGAATCCTGCGGCGTGAGCGAAGATATCCGCAGCAAAGACCTGACCGAAGAACAGGTGAATTCCCTGCGTACCGCTGTCGAGCATCACATGATCGAAGGCGATTTGCGCCGTGAAGTCAACCTGAACATCAAGCGCCTGATGGAGATCGGATCCTACCGCGGCATCCGTCACAGAAAGGGCCTGCCTGTCAGAGGTCAGCGCACCAAGACCAATGCCCGTACCCGCAAGGGACCGCGCCGTACCGTCGCGAACAAGAAGAAATAATGGGTTGGAGGAGAAATTAGTATGGCACAGAAATCTGGAAGCACTCGTAAGAGAAGAGTCCGTAAGAATATTGCTAAGGGTGTGGCCCATATCCACGCCACATTCAATAACACCATCGTCACCATTACTGATGAATCCGGAAACGCCGTTTCCTGGAGCAGTGCCGGTGCCCTTGGTTACAAAGGTTCCCGTAAATCCACTCCGTTCGCAGCCCAGATGGCTGCCGAAGCTGCCGCCAAGGCCGCTGTCGACAACGGAATGAAGACTGTGGACGTCAACGTCAAGGGTCCCGGACCCGGCCGTGAAGCCGCCGTCCGTTCCCTGCAGACCGCGGGTCTGAGCATCACTTCCATCAACGATGTGACGCCGGTTCCCCACAACGGCTGCCGTCCGCCTAAGAAACCGCGCGGTTAATAGAGGGAGGATGATTAATGCAGAAATTTGAAAGAGCAGATTTCAAAGTCAAGGAATACATCGAGTCCGATAACTACGGCAAGTTCGTCATCGAACCGCTGGAGAGAGGCTTCGGTACTACACTTGGTAATGCATTAAGACGTGTCTTAATATCCTCTTTACCGGGTGCAGCGGTTTATTCCATCAAGATCGAAGGCGTATTCCATGAATTCACTTCCATTCCCGGCGTGCAGGAAGATGTCACCACCATCGTCCTCAACGTCAAGGATCTGATCATGAAGATTGCCGACGAGGAGATCTACACCTTACATGTTGCCGCAAACGGCCCCTGCACGGTCACGGCCGGGGATATTGAATGCCCGACCAATGTGGAGATCCTGAACAAGGATCTGGTGATCTGCACGCTGGAAGAGGGCGGCAGTATCGACATGGAGCTGAAAGCCCGCGTCGGACGCGGCTATGTCAGCGCCGATGAAAACAAACAGATTTTCCAGGGCTCCTCTCAGGGTATCGGCACCATTTACACCGACTCCCTGTACAGCCCGGCCCAGCGTGTCGCCTTCAACGTGGAGAAGACCCGTGTCGGACTGGATGCCCGTTATGACAGTCTGGAACTGGAAATCTGGACAGACGGAACCATCACGCCGCAGATGTCCGTCGCCCTGGCCTCCAAGATCCTGATCGACCATCTCTCGGTTCTGGAAAACGTTCAGAACGCGGTGGCCGAAATGGACAGCGTGATCAAGGACAATGGTAACGAAACGGTCAGCAAGGGCATGGTCATGATGATCGAAGACCTCGATTTGAGCGTGCGTTCCTACAACTGCCTCAAGAGAGCAGGCATCCAGACAGTCGAAGAGCTCACCCAGAAGACCGAAGAGGAAATGATGCGGGTGAGAAACCTGGGCAAGAAATCGCTCAAGGAAGTCAAGGATAAGATCTTAGAACACGGTCTAAGCTTCAAGTCCGAAGACTAATATTCAGGAGGAAGAAATGAATAATAGAAAATTAGGATGGAAAGCCGATCATCGCAAGGCCATGCTGAGAAACCTGGCCACCGATGTGATCGTTTACGGAAAGATCAATACCACCTATGAAAGAGCCAAGGAAACCCAGAGCGTCGTTGACGGTCTGATCACCCTGGCGAAAAAGGGCGATCTGGCCGCAAGACGCCAGGCTGCCAGCTATCTCCGCAATGTCACCGGCAAGGACGGCCAGACAGCCGTTCAGAAGCTCTTCAACGAGCTGGGACCGAAGTATGCCGACCGTCAGGGCGGTTATACCCGCGTCATCAAGACCGAAGACAGAAGAGGAGACGCGGCTACGATGGCCGTGATCGAACTGATCTAGTTTCGATACTTTCAAAAGAAGATCCCGCAAATGAACTAGTCAAGTAAAAGTAGACAGTTCAAAAAAAGCACCTAGAACCCCATTTCAGACTTGAACTGAAGTGGGGTTTTGTATTTCAGGGAATACGCGGGTCTGAGATTGTTGTAATAATGAATGTACTTTTCAATATCGCCTTTAACATCATCAGAATCTCTCAGATGGAAATCCAGGAATAACTCTTCCTTTATCCAGCCGTTTAGAGATTCATTTACCGGATTGTCAGTAGGCGTACCCGCTCGACTCATAGACCGTTGAATGTTAAAATTAGTTAAGAGGTCATTATAGGCCTTGGAAGAATAGACTGAGCCTTGATCCGTATGCAGCGTAATCAAATCTTCAGGCTGTTCTTTTTCTATTCTTTCCAGGACTTGCTTAAGACCATCATAGTATGATTGCGTATCACCCTTATGTGTTCCTAAGCCATATCCGACTATTTCCTTGTTCCAGGCATCAAAGTATAGGGTGAGTTCATATACTGTTCTTTTGACATAGAACATCGTCATATCAGAGACTATGACCTCATAAGGCCTGCTCAGCCACTTCCATCCTTTCCATACCAGGTTGTTGAACTTATAGTTCTCTTCCTGAGGTTTCTTCCACTGGTAATGTTTCCCTTGGGATCGTATCCCCTCGTATTTACATAGTCTGTGGATGTAATTATCGCTATATTTGACACCATATCTGTTGAATATGAAGGCATTTATCCATCTGTATCCATGCGAAGGATGTTCTTCATGTACTTCCTTTATGAGCTTCAGATCACTTTCTCTCTTCAACTGTCTGTCACTTGGACTCTCCTGTCTGTCTTTCCACTTATAATATCCGGATCTGTTTACGATCATCAGCTCGCATAGGTATTTGACAGAATGCTTCTCCTTCAGTTTATCTATGATTTCGTATTCGCATCGAAGGTAGTAACGTATTCCTTTTGATCCCCACCTCCTTTCACCTGATAACCTTTTTTTAGTCTTTCGATCTCTATCTCTTTCTTAAGAAGTTCCTTCTTCAACTTCTCAACTTCTGATGGATGACGCTCATATTTGCCGGTATTTGGCTTTGAATGTTTACCTGTTTTTGATTTCAATCCTTCTATTCCGCTTTCTCGATATTTCTTTATCCATCTCATAAACACTGATCTTTGTATTCCATAATTAGCCGATACTTCCCTCGTTCCTGCTTTTCCGTTCATGTACTCCAGAACTATCGCTTCTTTCTCTTCGGGAGTTCTCATGTTGTTCTTTGTACTTGTTCTGCCCACTATATCACTTCCTTTCTGTTTTCATTGTACTAAAAAAGTAGACTGGTACTTTTTTGTACTTGTCTACTTTTAATGTATCACTTCAAAAGGGATCTTTTTTCATGCACTTTCTACGTTTCGTTTGTTTCTTCTGGTGTCAGCAGGGCTCATAATGACAGTGAAAAAGGAGGAAAACACATGGACCAGATCAAAACAGGACGTTTCATAGCTGAACAGCGTAAACAACTGCAGATGACACAGAAACAGCTGGCGGACAGAATAGGCGTTACAGACAGAGCCGTGTCCAAGTGGGAAAACGGAAGAGGCCTTCCGGATTACGCTTATGTCTCTGCCTTATGCGATGTTTTAGATATCACTTTTGATGAACTCATTTCGGGAGAAAAAACAGCGCAGGAAAACCAGGAACAGAAACACCGGGAGAATCTGGAAGGTATCTACAGGCTCTTTGATAAAATAAAAAGAAAAAACAGCAGGATCCTGACCATAGCCGTATGCGCGGGGCTTCTTTTCATCCTGACAGGCGGAGCCTTTGTGGTCGATGCCCTGCGTATGATTCAAAACCGCCCGGTCATCTTCTCCCGCTGGGGGACGGACTATACGCCTTCCATTAATCTGGAAAAGGAAAAGATGGATATTGCGATACGCAATTTCTGTCTGAAGGATTATGAGGAAAAGAAAGAAAGGGAAGGATATAGTAGAGAAAGAGTTTTTGTGGAAACAAACACGTTCCATACAGAAGGAAAGGACAGGGAATACTACGCTTACACCTGGGTCTTTCTGGAAAGCTTTGGAATCAAAAATGAGAAAGTAGAGCTTATCTCCGGTTACAGCGGACCGGAACGCTTCACGCTCAGAAGAGAGGAAGAAGGAAACTATGAAGTAGTGAATGTGGAGATTCCAAGAGACGGAACACTCTATGAAAGCTCTCTGAAGGAACTGTTTCCCGCAGAAGTGTTGAAAGAGATAGAGGAGTTCAGCAATAACGGATCCGTGCACAGAATGAAACTTCTGGTGGAAGAGCAGAAAGACCTGTGGTACAGCCAATTGAAAAACACGGAAGAATAAGAAAGGACAGCGTTTGCTGTCCTATTTTTCAAAGATTACGCCGCCTCCCTGGGTGGGATGATCCATGTAGAAGACTTGTTCTCCCTGCGGCTTGTATTTCAGCACTTCCCAGACGATCAGGATGTCTCCAGCGGCTGAGACGGACATGATGATCCCGAAGAATAACATGGTCAGAGAATTCAGAAACACCGCCAGTACGGAAGGAATGATACCCAGGAGCAATAAAGGCATGAGGGCTCCCAGGATGTAAGGACCCTTTTTCAAAGGTTGCTTGCAGGTGGCGTAGGGAGTGAGATACTGCATCATGATGCCGAATTCAATATCCTTCAGGCCGTTTGGCATGAACACGGCCCAGGTCAGACCGTGTATGGCTTCGTGGAGGACAATGGCTGTCAGGTAGGCTATCCAGAACAGGATCACATTCCAGCCGGAGAATTCCCGGAATCTGTTTCTGTTTACAAGCACAAATAAGCCGCCGAAAACGGAGCCGAAGGGAACAAAGAGAAGAATGGAGAAAATGTTGGCAAAGACGATGCTGATGGTCAGATCCGTCCGCCTGTAGCCTTCCTTTTCCCAGTTTTCGCACTTTTTCGTGAATTCCTTCAGGCGTCTTTCTTCCGCTTCGCTGAGCTGTCTGCCTTTTTCCTTTTCGTCTTTGTTGGCCATGATCCAATCTCCTTTGTTAAGAGTATTATACTCTTTTTTTGAATTGTTAACTTCAACAGGAAAAGGATGACAAAGAAGAAAAAAACGATATAATAGTCTTTGTGTTTTCACCGTCAGTAGCAGCAACCTGACGTAAAACAAAATAAGGAGAAATGCATGAATACAAAACAAATGACGCGCATGGCGCTGATTGCGGCCGTATATACCGCACTGTCTCTGGCACTGGCGCCTTTTTCTTTCAGTAACATTCAGGTACGCCTGGCGGAAGCGCTGACCATGATCCCTCTGATCTATAGACCGGGCATCTGGGGGGTGACCCTGGGCTGCTTTCTGACCAATCTGATCGGAGCGCTTACAGGCGTCAACCCGACCGGATTCATGGATGCCGTTATCGGCACTTCCGCGACCCTGATCGCGGCATTGATCACCTGGCAATACCGCGATCATAAGATCGCAAAACTGCCTCTGATCTCGGTTCTGGCTCCCGTGGTTCTGAACCTGACCTTCATCGGAGCGGAGCTTTCCTGGCTTTATACCCCGGAGAGTTTCTGGACGGGATGTCTCATATTTGGCCTGGAAGTGGCGGCGGGAGAACTGATCGCGGTGGCTCTGGGCTACATTCTGGTGACCTATCTGAAAAACACCGGGATCTTTGCGGAATAGAAGGAAATCACAGCCGTATACAGCTGTGATTTCCTTTTTTGACAAACGAAGATAATGATAATAAACTGAAATTAAAGACAAGAAAGGTGGTTTATAAAATGAATAATAGAGTTTTCAAAGTCTTTATTTGTGCTGTTCTTTTCCTGTCCTTTTTCAGCGCTGGAAGAATAATCGCTGAAGCAGAACCTAAAAGGATAGAGGAATTGTTCTGCCAAGAGACACTAGATTGGTTGGAAATATATAATCAGATGTCTTTTGAGGAGAAGACCATGTGTTCATATATTCCGTTGGATATCATCCGTTATATAGAAAAAGATCCGGAAAACTATCCAAAAGAAATTGAAGACATAGTCAGAATTATACAAAATAATGAGTATTTTATCTACAATGAGATTCAGAATCAAAAGACTGATGTCAGAGAGAATGCATTTAGAACCAATCCTCCGACAGGCGGATATGAATTATCTTACAATCCGACTTGGTGGAATGATTCCACGAGAATCAACTATGCCAATTGCTATTTTTATTCCATAAACAGGCTGTCCAATTCCACGAACATAGCAAATCAGCAAATGGGTTATGTATCGAATTCATATTGCAATTATACAAGCACAAGCAGTGTTTTAAGTGCAATTCAAAATGATGCTGGATACTTTAACAATGTGGTAAGTATTATAAGTTCCTCCAATTCTGAAGTACCAGGGTACAATGAATATAAAATTGCTTATTGTTATGGTAGTGTTGATTATCATTGGTACAGACAAAACCCTGATGGATCATGGTCGCATAAAAGAGGTCATAATTCTGTAGTAAAGGTCGACGCATCAGGAAATACAATTTATGATCCCCAGACTTGTAATAGGAATTATGGTACATTTTATAACTACTCAACTTTCGGTGGATATTATATTGTGAAGTATCAATGAATATGAAGAAAACTATATTATTTTTGTTTGCCTGTTCTCTTCTTCTTTCATCATGTGTACAGGAATCCCATTCGGGTGAAAAAGAAGGATCAGTATCCAGTACGGAAGAAACATTTGTTATACGGAAATATGAGCTTCAGGAAGACGACGGATTGTCGTTGGAAGCGGAAACCGATATTGTTCTGAAAGGATCGGTTATCAAGCCTTCGGAAACAAACGAAGACAGCGAAACACGGGGCGAGGAATTTCTGGCGCAGTATATGGAGTTTCCGGAAACGGCCGGAAGAAAAGGTTCTTTTGCTGTATTGACAGGAGATGAAATCCAAATTTACGAAGACGGAGTTCTGCAGAATCAGTGTGTGTTAACACATCAGACCGGCGAGAGATTGTTCGAACTGAGAGATGCATATCTGATATCCGGGAAAAACAGGCAGGCTCTGGAAGAAGGGCGCATGGAACCGTCTATAAGCTTGTTTGATAAACACGGCAAGGAACTCTGGAGCAGATCCTTTGATGAAGAAGGCGAACAAGAGGAAGTTTGCGGAGTGCTGGAAAAAGAGGAAAGATCCCTTCTTCTGTTCCTGCGAAAGCAGATGGACACACTGATTACGCTTTCTCTGGATAAAGATGGTGAAGTAACAGATAAACAGGAAATCAGGCTCGGTGTTTTCGGGATGAATGATGCTGCCCAGGAAGATGGCACTGTCTGTCTGGCTTTGTTTAATAACGCGGACGGCGTCTCTTTCCGTCTTGCGACAACAGAGAATATGCAAGATGTAAAGGACGTCATAGATCTTGTGTACAAAGAGCGTGAGTTTCATGTAGAGGATCTTTTGGTTTCCAACGGACATCTGTATGTCAGTGCATATTCCGTAAACACAGAAGAAATGAATAATAGGATATCCTCAAAAATGGAAGCCGGCGAGGAGATTTCCAATGAGGAAATGCGCTCAATCATGATGGAAAATGCAGAATCCTGGCTATTTGATTTTGATGCTGATAACCTGACACCGCTCACATTTGTCCACGAAAACGGAAGTTTCGGATCGAAACTTCATATGGGAGACGATGGATTGATTTGGGATAATCAGGAGATCCTTTCATCAATGCATTTCCCCTTCTCTTCCGCTTTTCAGGTATTGAATACCTGTGAAATCAGAGAATACCATTTTGATGTGGAATTGAAATTGCTGAATAAGGCAGAAACGGAAGAAATGAGAGTGGTATTTATCTAATTCTGTTCCCACATGATTTTACGCAACACTTGTTCTAGATTAATTATGCTAGATTCTTAATTTCGGATGAGATGGTTTCATCTCTAATGATTGCTGACGATAGCATTCTTCTTTATGCTAGCGCAAAACACAATGAAAATAGATCAACAGAAAAGTATTTAATTATGCGACATATGTTCGTGGAAGAAAAACCAATGAAATAGTATTCAGGATTATTCTGAATGTTTTTCTTCGTAGTCTTCTCTTCGGATGTATAAGTCAAACAAGCAGCCATAAACCGGCTGTTTTTTCAAGGGGGCAAGAAGAGTATAATGATAAGGGAGCATTATGTTCGGATTTACGAAAAAACCCTCTTACACGGACGGGGAAATCAACATCGTCCTGGAAAGAAAATACGGCCGGGAGCTGTTCAACGGCATCGAAAAGACCGATTATTTCGCGATCTATCTTTATAAGACGCACATATGTGTCGGCTACATCGACTACCGTAAGGGAAACAGCGAATACCTTTATTATATGGGCAATATCGGTTATCATATCGACGAGCCCTACCGTCACCACCGTTACGCGACCAAGGCTCTGAAACTGATCCTGAAGCACATAGCGCAGGAGAAGGTGAAAAAGCTCATCATCACCTGCAACCCGGACAACATCGCTTCCTACAAGACGATAGAGGGGGCGGGCGGAAAGCTTCTGGAGACAGTGGATGTTCCCGAATGGCATGAGCTTTACTGGCGTAATGAGAAACGCAAATGCATCTTTGAGATCACACTGTAAGACAAATGGAAAAACTGAAAAACGGGATTCGGAAAATACTGAAAAGCAGAGCGCTCTTTCTCGCCATCATTCTTCTGGCGGAACTGGCCCTGCTCTTTTATGTCGTGCTCTTTCTGACTGACCAGTTTGTCGTGCTTTATGTCATCATGAGCATCCTGAGCCTGGTGACTTCGATCTATCTCATGCACGTCAATGACAATCCCAATACGCGCATCGCCTGGCTGGTTCCGGTCATGGCGGTTCCCTTTCTGGGGACCACCCTTTATCTGATTGCGGGAAACCGCAAGGTCAGCAAACGTCTGCAGGCCTCCACGGTCCGTGAGATCGCCGAGACCGTCGCGCTGTTCAAGCAGGACCAGCAGATCCTGAAGGATCTTAAGCAGCATGACGCCGACGCCTACAGGCAGTTTGCCTATGTCTACAACAATTCCCGCTATCCCACTTACCGCAATACCCAGGTGACTTATTTCCGGACAGGAGACGAAGCTTTTGAGGCGATGATGGAAGAGTTGGAAAAAGCGAAGAAGTTTGTCTTCATGGAATACTTCATCATCAACACCGGCTACATGCTGGACCAGGTCCTGGAAGTGCTGGCAAGAAAAGTGAAAGAAGGGGTGGAGGTAAAGATCCTCTATGACGATTTCGGCTGCATGAATACCCTGGACGCCGACACCCTGAAGCGCATACGCGATCTGGGGATAGAGATCCTGGCCTTTAACCGCATGAAACCGGCATTGATCGCCCAGATGAACAACCGCGACCACCGCAAGATCACGGTCATCGATTCCAAAGTCGGCTTTGTCGGCGGACTGAATCTGGCGGACGAGTACATCAACCGCAAAATGCGTTTCGGACATTGGAAGGACAACGCGCTGATGCTGAAGGGGGAAGCGGTGTTTTCTCTGACCATGATGTTTCTGCAGTATTTCAACTACGAGAGCAACCAGCATCAGGACTACGCGAAGTATCTGGTAAAGTATTCATTGACTGAAGGAAACGAAAGCTATGTCCTTCCCTTTGCGGACGCTCCGACCGATGAGGAACTGACGGCCTACAACGTCCATCTCAACCTGATCAATCAGGCCAAGAACTATGTCTATATCACCACACCCTATCTGATCATTGACTACACGATGCTGCACGCCTTGTGTCTGGCAGCCAAGAACGGTGTGGATGTGCGCATCATCAACCCCTACATTCCCGATAAGTGGTATGCCCATCTGGCTTCCCAGTATAACTACGGCATGCTGATGGAGGCGGGGGTGCGCATTTACGAATACGAACCGGGCTTTGTCCATGCGAAGATGTTTGTCAGCGATGATTACATCGGGCTTTTGGGAACCATCAACATGGACTACCGTTCCTATTACATGCATCACGAGTGCGGCGTGCTTGTCTGCAACGACGGATGCATAGCGGACATGAAAAACGATTTTCTGGAAACGCAGGCGAAATGCCGGGAGATCACCCCGGAATCCTACGGAAAGACCAACATTTTCGTGCGCCTGCTGCAGGCACTTCTGAACATATTCGGACCCATGATGTAAGGAGGCAAACATGAGCAAGACAGGACTGATTCTGGAAGGCGGAGGCATGCGCGGCGCCTACACGGCCGGGGCCTTGAGCGTACTGGCGGAAAACAACATCCGCTGTCCCTACAATGTCGGCATGAGCATCGCATCGATCTATCTCTGCGCCTATCTCAGCGGAAATACGGAACTGATGCGTTATCTCAGCGTCAACTGCGCCGGGGAAAAGGGCATCGTGGGGATACGGGCCCTTCTTTCGGAGGGAAACCTGGTGGCTTATGACCATCTGTTTGAACGTTTGAAGAACTACGAAAAGCCTCTGGACATTGAAAAACTGAAGAGCATTCCGGAGGAGGTGGAATTCGGCGTCTACGACCTGGTAAAGGGACAGACCGAATGGATAGGCAAGGACAGGATCGAAGAGGATCTGCTGTATTTCCGGGCAGCCTGCACGCTTCCTTTCTACGCCAAAAAAGTGAATATCCACGGGACGGATTACATGGACGGCGGACTGACCACCATGATCCCCGTTTTTCACGCGCAGGAAAAAGGCTGCGACCGCTTTGTCGTCATCACGACCAAGCCCGGTGACTATGTGCGCAAACCTTACGGAAAGCCGGTTCAGGCCCTTTTGAAGGCGATGTATCCGGAATCCCCCGGTCTGATCCGCGACATACGCGAAAGGACCGTGTACTACTATAGCGAAAGAGACTTCATCGAGAACGCGGTGAAGGAGAATAGATGCTTCTACATGTTCCCGACCAGACCCTCCAAAGTTTCCCGTTTCGGCGGAAGCGAGGAAGCGCTGGCGGAATTCTATGAAATGGGAAGAGAAGACATGCAGGCAAGAAAGGACGAACTGGTAGAATTCTTACATGGATAAAAACCGAATGATAAAAAGACTGATCGAATACGCGGCCTATGAGACCACATCCGATCCCGCATCCGAAAGCTTTCCCTCAAGCGATAAGGAACGCATCCTGGCGAACAGACTTCTGGAAGATGTGAAAGCGCTGGGGATCAAGGATGCTTTTGTTGACGAATACGGCTATGTCTACGGATCGCTGGAGGCTAATGCAAAGGGACCGGTGATAGGTTTGATCGCCCACATGGACACCTCCGATGCCGTCAGCGGTAAAGACGTCAAAGCGCGCGTCATTGAAAACTATGACGGAGAGGACATACGGCTGAATGAGACGCTGGTCAGCGAAGTCAGCCGCTTCCCGGAACTGAAGCAGAAGAAGGGAAAGACCCTGATCGTTACGGACGGAAACACGCTTCTGGGCGGAGATGACAAGGCGGGGATCGTCATCATCATGGAGGTTCTTGAAACTCTGATGAAGGATGCGGAAAGAAAGCATCCCCGCATTCTGTTCTGTTTCAATCCCGATGAGGAAGTGGGAAGAGGAACCGAACACTTCAATTACGACTGGTTTCAGGCGGATTTCGCCTATACGCTGGACGGACAGGCGCCGGAGGCGATCGAATGCGAAAACTTCAACGCCGCTTCGGCTCAGGTGAAGGTAAAAGGCATCAGCACCCATCCGGGATCGGCAAAGGACAAGATGATCAACGCTCTGAATGTGGCGTATGAGTTTCACCGCCTGCTTCCCTACAACATGCGGCCGGAGAATACGGAGGGCTATGAAGGCTTCAACCATCTGGTCAGCATGCAGGGGGAATGCATTGAAGCATCCCTTTCCTATATTCTGCGCAACCATGACACAGAGCTATTGGAAGCCCAGAAAGCGGACTTTTACAACGCCCGCGATTTTCTCAACCGCAAATACCGCATGGATCTTGTCGAGGTAGAGATCAAAGACGCCTATAGGAACATGAAGCAGAAATTCGCCGGTCATGAAGAGATACTGCAGCTGGCGGAAGAAGCAATAAGATTAAGCGGCCTGAAGCCCCGCTATGAAGCCATACGCGGCGGAACCGACGGGGCGGAGCTGACCTGGCACGGCCTGCTTTGCCCGAATCTGGGAACGGGTGCTTACAATCTGCACGGAAAGCATGAATACGTCGTGGCGGAAGAAATGGAAAAGATGGCGGAGATCACGCTGCATCTGTTGACCCTGGCGGTAAAGGAAAACTGACATGGACCTTTTATCTTTGGTTCTGATTGGCGTTTCTCTGGCCATGGATTCCTTCAGCGTGACCATAGCCAAGTGCATGGCCAATCCTGACCTTCGTTTTAAGGAAAAGATATGGATGCCTGTTCTTTTCGGCCTGTTTCAGGGACTGATGCCGCTACTTGGCTATTTTCTCGGCATTCACTTCGCGCAGGCGATTGCGGCTGTGGACCACTGGATAGCCTTTTTCCTGCTTGCCTTCATCGGCACCAACATGATACGCGAGTCCCTGCATCCGGAGGATGTCAGCAGTTCCTACGATCTGAAGACTTTGCTGGTGCTGTCGATTGCCACCTCGATTGACGCGATGGCGGTGGGTCTTTCCTTCAGCCTGATGAATGTGAACATCTGGCTGGCGGGTCTCATCATTACGGTAGTGACATCGCTGATCTGTGTCCTCGGACTGTTTATCGGAAAAAAAGGCGGCGAGTTCTTCAGAGACAGAGCCGGCTTTGTCGGAGGATGCATACTCTGGTTCATAGGCCTGCGCATACTTATCGAACATCTGTTTTTCAGTTAAGGAGAAAGAACATGGAAGCATTGGAGAGATTAAGGGAAATCCTGGAGACCAGCAGCAGGATCGTGTTTTTCACCGGGGCCGGTGTCAGTACGGAAAGCGGCATTCCCGATTTCCGTTCGGTGGACGGTCTGTACAATCAGAAATACGACTATCCGCCGGAAACCATTCTGTCCCACAGTTTCTTTGTCAGCAATACTGCGGAGTTTTACCGCTTCTACCGCGACAAGATGATCTATCCCGACGCTAAGCCCAATCCTGCCCATCTGGTGATGGCGGCATTGGAAAAAGAGGGAAAGAGCCTGGGCGTGATCACCCAGAACATCGATGGTCTGCATCAGGCGGCCGGAAGCAAACATGTCTATGAACTTCACGGCTCCATTCTGCGCAACTACTGTCAGAAATGCGGAAAGTTCCATCCGCTGGAGAAAATAAAGGAATCCGCAGGTATACCCCGCTGCGACTGCGGCGGCATCATCAAGCCGGATGTCGTTCTCTATGAAGAGACATTGAACGACGAGACGGTCTCCAATGCCGTCAGAGCCATACGGGAAGCGGATACGATGATCGTCTGCGGGACAAGCCTGAGCGTCTATCCCGCCAGCGGACTGATCCGTTATTTCCGGGGAGAGAATCTGGTTCTGATCAATCTGAGCGCCACTTCCTACGATGCGGAGGCGGATCTGATTGTGCATGAAAAAGTTGGTGAAGTTCTGAAAAGAGTGTATAATAGGACTGTTGTAATTTAGGAAGAAGGGTAAGAAATGAAAACCAAAACCTTAACACAGCTGGCCATGTTATGCGCCCTGACAGCTCTCTTGGGACTGATCCCCAACATCGGCATCATTCAGGTCGGGCCGGTTTCGATAACGATCCTGCACATTCCCGTCATCATCGCTTCGGTCCTGTTTGATGTGACCGGAGGCGCGATCACGGGATTAGTGTTTGGCCTGACCAGCATGTTCGTCGCCGCCACCCGCGGCGCCACGCCTATCGATCTGCTGTTTGTCAATCCGCTGATCTCGGTCCTGCCGCGCTTTCTGTTCGGCATCACCTGCGGACTTCTCTGCAAGGTCATCAAGGAAGAAAAAGCCTGGCAGTACGGCCTGATCGGTTTTGTCAGCACGCTTCTGCATACGGCTCTTGTCTATGTCTGTCTCTACCTTTTCGGAAGAGAAGCCATACAGGGAGTGCTGGATCTCGGCCAGGGCTTTGTCAAGTACATACTCGGAGCATTCACTCTGAACGCCATTCTGGAAGCGACGCTGGCGGCCATCGTCAGCATTGCCCTGATGAGCGCCCTGAAGCATGTGAGAGAAAGACAGTAATCATAAAGCGGCGGTGGGCAAAACCCCGCTTTTTTTGTATACTGAAACCATGAACGCATATGATCATATCTATCCGCGGCCCTTACTCAAGAGAGATTCCTTTTTCTCTCTGAACGGCCGCTGGAGCTGTAACCAGACGGACATTGAGGTTCCCTTCTGTCCGGAAGCAAGCCTGTCGGGCTATAGAGGGCCAGAGGGACCATACTGGGTCTATGAAAAGGAGTTTTCGCTTCCCGAAGGCTTTGTTTCGCCAAACAGTCGCGTCCTTCTGCACTTTGGTGCCGTTGACCAGATGGCGCAGGTCTGGCTGAACGACCGGAAGCTGGGAAGCCATGAAGGAGGCTATCAGCCCTTCACGTTTGATGTGACGGAATTCCTGGAAGAAAGCAACCGCCTGCGCGTGGAAGCGCTGGATGA
>JAEEGL012904032.1_pt1 | contig 20936 bp, 10 predicted proteins | sample 9134231 | NCBI WGS metagenome assembly JAEEGL01 (sample SAMN16246548, study PRJNA631951) | gut metagenome | biome: gut microbiome; feature: rumen; material: fiber-attached | host: Bos | place: Iran: Karaj | collected 2018-10
ATTGCCCTTGGGCCATCCGTGCCCGATGAGGGGAGCCGTAACTCCTACGGCGACGGAGGGCGAAGAGGGTTTACAGTCCTTTCAGGACTTTTTCAAGTGGACTCAACTTTCAATTTTCAACTTTCAGCCCCACACGCACAGCCCATTGACGATAGAGCTGCTTGAGTTCTGTGACCTTGGCGGGGTTGGCAGCTGCCACGTTGGTGGTCTCCGAGAGGTCGTTGGAGAGGTTGAAGAGCTGCCAGTCTCCACCACAAGTGGCCGTGAGCCGCCAGTTACCGACACGCACAGCACGCCCGCTCTCGTGCTCCCAGTAGAGCGTACGCTCGTCGCTCCACGACGTGGCACCTTCAATGAGCGGCACAAGGCTGCGGCCTTCCTTTGCCAACGGCATAATGGTGTGGCCTTTATAGGTCTTGGGATAAGTGGCCCCGGCCAGTTCCAAGCACGTCGGCATGACATCGATGAAATGACAGGGAGCCTTGACAACGCTGCCCTTCGCAGCCTTCATACCCGCTGGCCAGTGGATGATGGTGGGAGCCGCCGTTCCCCCGTGGAAGGACTCGCGCTTCCAATAGCGGAAGGGAGTGTTCACCGCTCCGGCCCAGCCTGTGTGCAGGTAGTTGTAGGTCAGTTCATCGCCTGGCACAGCAGCGTTGTGGGTCACCATCTGTCCGCTGCGTGTGCGGTCGTGACGGTCGAAGTCACCTATAGTGTAGTTCTCTGACGAGGCACCATTATCCGAAGTGAAGATAATGAGGGTATTGTCATACAAGCCCTTGGCCTTCAACTCATCAAGGATGCGCCCAACGCCCTGATCTATGCAGTCCACCATAGCGGCATGCACCTCCATGTTGGCAGCCTGGAACGCCTTGTCCTGCTCATTGGCCCAAGCTCGTCCCGATTCATTGGGCGCATTGGGTGTCTCTGCAGGATCCACAAGTCCCAAAGCGACCATACGGTTGTAGCGGTTCGTGCGCATCACGTCCCAGCCCTCGTCATACTTGCCCTTATACTTGGCGATGTCTGCCGGTTTGGCGTGCAGCGGCCAGTGGGGAGCGTTGAACGAGACATACATGAAGAACGGGTCGCTCTGTCCAGACAGATCATCGAGCATGGTGATGGCCTTCTCCGTGACGAAGTCGGTGCTGTAGAAGTCATCGGGAATGGCATCGGTGTAGATGGCTTCCTCGTTGTGTACCAATGAAAAAGGATCAAAGTGGTTGCACACGCCCCAGATGGTGCCCCAGTGTTCCTCAAAGCCTCGGTTGCAAGGATAGGTCTCGATGGGTGCAAACGGCCTGTTATTAAAAGTGTTCTGGTGAGACAGCCATGCCATCTGGTCGGCATTGTTGCCAATACCCCGCGTCAGAGACAGGTGCCACTTGCCGCTCATACGGGTGCGGTAGCCTGCACCCAGCAAGGCCTCGGGAATGGTCACACACTGAGTGTTCAGGCTCACGCCCATACCCGTGATGCCACATTCCTGAGCGTACATACCAGTGAGTAGTGAGCCGCGCGAGGGGCAGCTGCGGCCGCAGTTATAGAACTGTGTGAAGCGCACGCCGTTCGATGCCAAGCCATTGATATTCGGCGTATTGATCTCACCGCCAAAGCAGCCAAGATCCGAGTAGCCCATATCATCTACCACGATGAGCATGATGTTTGGCCGTTCGGCCTGCTGAGCTGCCACCAAACTTGGCAGCAATGCCGCCGTCAGCGGCAAAAGGTTTCTGGATTTCATGTATGGTGGGGTTATGTGTTGTCTGATGAATGACGAATAAGGGTATGAGGTTATGAGGTTATGATGTATGATGAATGCTCACTGATGTGTACTTTTGCACCGCAAAGGTAGGTGTTATCCCCCGGAAGGATGCACATATTCTCGTCAAAAACAGCTAAAAACTGTTCTTTCACACCAATCAACAAGGGCCGCACATAACTGTGCGACCCTTGTCTTCAAGTATGAGTGAGAATGATTATTCTTCGACGTCGTTGTCTGCGTCGCCCCAGATATCCCAGGAGTTATCCTTGACGAGCGCATCTCCACCGTCAACAGTCTTGTTGCCAAACGGCAGGCTCGTTGCCACGATGCTGGTCATCAGAGCCTCTTCTTCCTGCATGGCAGGCTTCAAATAGATTTTCTTCATATTACTTGAGTACTTTTTTACCGTTAATAATATTGACACCCTTTTGAGTCATGCTCATGCGCTGACCTGCCAGGTTATAGATGACAGCATCGGAGTTCGTGTTCACGTTCTCAATGGCAGTCTCAATGTCACCCTGGAAGTAGAAGGCCTTCACACCGGCCGTGCTCACCAGATAGCCCTTACCCTTGGCAATGGTACCGGTCGTAGCCTGGTAGAATCCGACTTCCTCTCCCTCGGGCTTAGCCAGTACGTACTGTGTTCCATCGGCAGCGATGTCCTCAGTAGTAGCCTTCAACTCGTTGTTTGTTCCGAGTGCTGCATCGGTGGTCTTGGGAACAACGTATGTACCCTCCTCAGCAGCAATCACAACAGCGGTGCCGGCAGGAACGGTGGTCACAGGAGTGAGCTGGACGTATTTTCCATCAAACACAGCAGCATTTGCGGTGATATTCTCAGCACCCGTGAAGTCAACGTCAAACGGAGCAACGAAGGTAGCGTACTGAGCATCGCTGACATGGATAGTAGCACCCAATTTGCCTTCGAGGCTGAAGTCGAAGTAAGCGCCGCCGAAGTTCTGCTCAATATAGACAGCCACTACGTTCTTGCCCTGAACGAGCAGTGCGGGATCCACGTCAATCTCCCTCCAGTCATTTTCGCCAGATGTCCAGCCACTTTCAAACACAACCTTTGTGCCGTTAACGAACACTGCATAGTCATCATCGTGAACAGCCTTCAGTGTCAGCTTGGTAAATGCAAAAGGATCTTCCACGTAGAAGTCACGACGGAACCAGAAGGTGTTGTACTCACCAATCCAGCGTGTCTTGTAAGGACCGAAGGTACCGAGCGGCAACAGCAGTTCGTCCCACTTAGAGTCATCAAAGTTTGCTTCTGTCCAGCCATCCTCAATGTCAACATATTCTTCGTCACTGGTGCCAAGAGCATGACGGAACTTAACGGTGAAGGGAGTTGTAGCACCGTTAGCCTGGAGCACGGGTTCGGCTATCTTAGCACTGCAGACGGAGCAGACACCGTTCTCGAATTGATGCGCTGCGAGATCCAAAGGTCTGCTTAAAAGTGCATGACAGTCTTCGCACTCAAACACCACCTTACCCTGAACGCTGCAAGTGGAGGCTATGGTTTCTTTTTCGGCATAATGGTGTTCCTGACCGTTGAGCCAGAACTCACCGAGCTGGAAGCCGCCATCGAAGTCACTGGCAGTGAACTTGAAGAACTTGTAAGCTTCTGTACCATTCACTTCAAAGGTTGTTTCTTCCTTGCTGGAAGTCTTGGCCTTGTAGTTCTGAACTTGTTCGTCAATCACCGTCCAAGTCATGTTGTCGTTAGAACCTTCAATCTTCCAACTGCGAGGTGTGCGACCGGGATTGTTATAGGTGTCGGATCCTGTCACGAAGGAGTACTGCGTCACAGCGACGGGCTTGCTGGCAATGATGATGGCCCAAGCGTCAGCGGTGTTAGAGCAGCCGAACTTGGTGGTGGCATCATTGTCGAGGAGGGCAGACAGCGGAGAGTCGCCCCAGCCATTACCACCGGTGAGGATGGCGTAGCCCACACCGTTGACATCGTGGCGCTTGTAGTCTGGTTCGGAAACGGTCAGTTCATAGCTTGCCGTCCAACCCTCATCGGCATCGGTGGTTGCTGTGATGATGACCTTGCCGGCCTTCTTACCCGTCACCGCACCGTCGGCAGCTACCGTTGCGATGCTCTCGTCGGAAGATGTCCACGTGAAGGTAGCATTGTTGATATTCTGAACTTCGGGCAGGAACTGAGCAGGAGTACCCACGATGGCGATACGAGTCTCGTTAGTATAGGTAACATAAGCCTCGTCGTCAAGAGTCTTGAAGCCATAGCCGTCAAGCGTACCCTTTGCAGGAAGGACGAATGTCTTCGAAGCCTTGTCGTAGAAACCAAAGACACCGTCGTGACGCATCACGGGCTTGAACTCATATTGGGTCTCGCCATCTTCGCTGATGGTGCAGTAGTAGAAGCGGCCGCGCATGGGGTTGTCCCATTCGGGGTTAGCGAAAAGAGAGAGCTTGCGAGAAGTAGCGTTGGTGGTTGTGTTACCTGTCGTGTAGGTCTCACCGTTCACCACCAGCTTGGTCACATCGGCTGTAATAGTATAATCGGTGTTAAGGCTGAAGGGTGCGAAGTTGTCGCCGGCACCTGTTGTGCCGCCGGTGAAGTAGCCGAAGTGAGCACGGTCGTTGCCGTTCATGTAGAGACTGATACCAGTACCGGCGTAGGTGTTGCGTGCAGAGAAGATACCGCACCAGCCGTTTGAGCTGTCATATACTTGGAACTTTGCATCGATCTGTGTAGCGGTGACGGGAGTATAAGGCAGGGTGAATGCGTTCTCTCTGCTGGCTCCGGTGCTCTCGATGTAAGCCAGAGCGGTGTATTTCACAGGATCTGCCCAGGTAATCTCCTTGTAAGCAGCGGGGAGGACACGCTTCTCAACCTTCAGGTCGTTGAAACTGAAGGCAAAGGCTGGATCGTGACTGCCATCGTCACATACGCCGAACTGGATGCACAGCAGCGCATAGCTGTGAACAGCCTTGAAGACAGCGGACTCATGCTGGTTATCGACAGCCGTGTTGGGTAGCGAGATGGTTGCAAGTGCTTGTTCGGGTTTATTAAATGCATTATCCGGCATGTTCTCGTTGTCCAGCACAAAGACCGGCAGCGTCGTGTAAGAACTCCAAGAGTACCAAGCAGTGCCGGTGTAATCAAATGAGAAGCGATAGTTCTCACCCTTCTCCAAGCCTGTCAGTTTGTAAGACAAGGGTTCCCATCCGCCAGCACCTTCGTAGGGATTGATGATGTTGGTGCCAGCTGCTTCATCATAGACATTCCGGCCGAAGGTGTTGTCGTATGCACTGCCGGGATAGCTCCACTTGGAGAGGTTGCGATAGTCGGTACCGATGGCATTGACTGTCTGGTAGGTCAGGGCACCCTTGTCAACAAAGTTACCACCTGTGTATTCATACTGATGACCATTGTAGATAACCATCTTGCCATCATAGACAGGGATGCCAGCCTCGCCGGCAATGGCCTGACCGTCGGCACTCAACTCGAATGCGCCACTGTTGGCAGAACCATAGAATGTGCCGGTGAGCTTGTCCTTCAGACCGCCCTTGCCTTCGGCATCAATAGCAGGAACGAGGTCCATCACAAGGGTCTCGCCCTCATAGATCTTGAAGGAATAGAGCTTCATGAAGGTGGCAGAACCGTCGGCATGGTCAGCGTGGCAGAGGTCAAAGATGTACATGGGAGTGGTGCCGCCCTTGGACTCACCTTCACCAGCGATGGTGACACAAGGGTTGCTCTCGCCATCCTTGTAAACGTTGAGCGTCACGCCGCTGGCATCCACCTTAATCTTTTCTCCTGTCGGGACATTCACTCCTTCTTCGCCAGTTACTTCTGCATTGCGGGCAAAACAGCCTTTGTTATTGCCCCCGAAGCGCCAGAAGAAAACAAACATGTTGGATCCATAGCCGGAGCGGGAACCAAAAGGTGCCTGGTAATTCGCTGTGTTGCTGCCGTCGATGTTGCACTCTGCAACAATGCGGGTATTGGCCTTGTGAACATAGCCCGTATTGATGAAAGGCTTGACAGACATTAAGGAATTGGTAGCAATGTACTCAATCTCCGTCACGCCGACATTACCTGCCACTTTCAGTGTATTGACCTCAGTAAAGACGCCATACTCCTCATACTCGCCGAGGTTGTTGAGAGCATAGTACTTCATCGATGCCTTGTCATAGACAAAAGCATCTGTTCCTTCATACGCCGAAATGTTATCTACCGGCGTAGCTTCAATGGGGTCTGCATGGGAGGATAGTACACCCCCAAGAAGACACATCGCTAAAAGAAGAATTTTTTTCATAAGCATAAATGATGTTTGTTAAACAATAGGTTGGTGATTTGGTGGCAAAATTACCTATTTATTCTTTAATACAATAAAAATAACAGACCAAAATGCAAAAAAAATAAGTCAAAGAAAGAATAAGCGGTAAAAGAATACAGAAAAGAGGGCCGCACCAGACGGCGCGGCCCTCATGCATAGCATATCAAAAAGACATTATTGATTATTCCTCTTGACCCTCTGCTTCGTTCCAGATGTCCCAATCATCAGACTTGACTAAAGCGTCTGAATCATCGGCTACACCGTTTGCAATGATGGAAAGGGCAATGATCTGCGTTACCTCAAGGTCCAGGACCTCTATGGCGGGAAGAATATATGTCTTTTTCATTGCTTACTTAACCACTTTATTGCCATTCACGATGAAGATACCCTTCTGTGCCTTGTTGACACGCTGACCAGCGAGGTTGTAGATGACAGCGGGAGAAGCCTCACCGTTAGCCATCTGAATGCCAGTGGCGGTGTCGCCAAGGATGAATGCCTTGACACCCGCATCGGCGGAGGCAGGAGCCACGAGGTAAGCGCGGTTGGCCTTCACTGTCGGCTGTGCACCATCGCCTACAAGGTAGAAGCCGACCTGTTCACCTTGCTTCTGCAGCACGTAGCTGCCGACGGGAGCGAAGGTGTTCTCGTAGGTGCCCGTGAGGACACCTGTGGTCAGATTCTCGGGTTCAGCAACAAGCACACCAGACACCTCCTTATTAAGCGTAGTCTCACTATAGAGGATGACAGCAGTGTGTGCAGGAATCGTACCTCCAATGTCTGTCAGCTTAAGCGTTGTACCATCCTCACCAATCTCAGCAGTAGAAGCCGTAACATTCTCGGGTACTTCTACATCGAAGGGAGCGATGAACGTAGCATACTCAGCATCCGTAATCTTAACCGTTGCAGAAGCCTTGTCTGCTTCCAGCAGACGCAAGCGGAAGTTGTCCAGGACAATCCAGTCAGAATCCGTCTTGCTGTCTTTGTAAACGCCAATCTTCAACTGTCCATCATTACCGACAGTGACTTGAACTGTCGTCCAGTAGTAACCCGTCTCAAAGTATTCAAAGGCTTCGCGCGGCCAGTTGGGGAAGGTTCCGTTGTTACTCACGGCAGTACCTACACCGGGAACGCCATCAAGGCAATAAGCAATGTTCTGTAATTCGGCAGTCTCCTCACCAGCTTTCAAGTAAGCCTTGCGCAACAGAGCACCACCATTGTTGATGACACCAGCCTGATAATTGCCATCACCTTCGCGGTAGAAACCTTGTACTGCAACCTCATACTTACCAGGAGTGAGACCTGTCAACTGCTGTGACCATTCAAGATTATCGACATTCCAGAATTCGTAACCGAAGTCAGCAGCGCGATCGCCGTTATTATCATCTACAGAAGACACACGGGCACCACCATTGCCACCAGGAGCAACCTTTGTGAACATATTATAATCAGCCTTGCGGTTGTGGCTCGGATTGTTAATAAGGTAGCTGACATCCACGGGATTTTGTGTCGTAGCCTGTGCCAACAGAGCTTTGCGCTCAGCAGCAGTTATAACCTTCCATTGATAGTTGGCATCTGCGGCATCTGCACCTTCAACGTTGGAAATGCTGTTCCAGTACTTCTTGCCATCCGTCTTGCCATTAGGATTCCATCCGAGGAGATCTGTGCCCTGAAGGATGTTATATACATTCTCCTTGCCTGCCACGGCTTGGAATGAATAAACGGTGTTAACACCTGTATCAACATAGGGGCTGGCATTGAAGGAACCCCATGCACTCTTCATGGTGAAACCGCCTTCAGCATCAATGAGTTCAACCTCAATACCCACCTGATCCACAGCAGCGTGAGTGTTCCAGTCAGAGCCTGCACCAAGGAACAGACCTGATCCTACGTTGAAGAGATAAACCTTACCAGCTTCGGGAGCAGAACCCGTGTAGATGTCTTTAAGCCTAAGAGCGTTGACTTTACGCTCGGAACGCACGAGGTAGAGCTGATCGCTGACAGTGGCAGCAAACACACTTCCATCGGTCACTCCTTCTACGGCAGCCTTATAAACATTAACATCGACACCTTCGGGTTCAGCCTTGGCCAACGTCTGCTTGAACACAGTTATGTCTATGGCGGCGTTGACTTGATTGATAGCAGTCTGCAGGGCGTTGGTTGCAGCAACAATTTCATCGGCATCGGAAGAGTTGTCGTAGGCATCCTGTCCTTCGGTGGCAGCTGTCGTCAGGAATGATAGAGGCATACCAAGGTTGTTAAGAATATCATTAGCTTCAGTTATCTTTGTCAACAAGTCAGCCTTCACGCCAGAGAGATCAATGCCTGCACCTTTATAAATGAGGCGGAAGTTGTCAAGCACCATCCAGTCACCATCGTTGAGTTTCTCGGTCTTGCGTGCCCCGATGGTCATCGTGCCGTCCTGACCGACTACAATCTCATCCAAGGTGGCCCAGTAGAGACCGCTTTGGAAGTAAAGACAAGCATCGTCAATACCATCAGGCATGTAACCAACAGCCGAGCTCCTACCTACCCCAGGTACCTTATCAGAACCACCATAGACATTCTGAATGAGGGCACTCTTTGTACCGGCATATAACGTAGCCAACTGACGGGCTTGACCACCATTGGCAAGGATATTTGCTTGAGTGTCGAAGTTACCGTCACGATAGAAAGCCTGTACTTTCAGCTCGTAGGTTCCTGCGGGCAGACCCGTTACAGTCTGTTCAACAGTAGCAGATGTGTTGTTGTAAGACTCGATAGCGAAATCGGGATGATTACCGCCACGTCCCCAAATGCTGGTATTTGTAAATTTCCAAGCACCAACGTCTTCACGCTGGCTGAAGTTAGGAGACTTAATGAGATAAGAAGCATCCTGCGGAGCGTTCTCGGTAGCAGTTTCCAGAAGGGCATCGCGGTCGGCCTTCGTCACCAGCTTCCACTGGTTGTTTGCGTCGTTACCATCTTTCTTGTCGGTATCTACGCGGTTGTAAGTCGTAGTGGAATAGCCAAGAAGTAAGCTGTTGTCATTGCTGCGAGCAATGTTGTAAACACCCGAGCTGACTTCTGTGAAGACCCAACTGTCGCTCGTCCAAGTGTCACAATATCCTCCGTAGTTCAGATAATACTTAGGATTGCCATTATCCTCTCCATTCTGCAGATGAGTATTCAGCTTGTAGGAATCTTCACCTTCCAACGTAACAATAATGCCCGGGAAACCTATGGCTGCATGGGCACCCCAGTCATCACCACCGCAGAAGAAACGACGTGCACCTATATTGTAAAGGTAGAAGTCACCAGCAGCAGGAGAATTGCCCGAGAATACGTTATCATGGGTCTCAGCATGGGTGACACGGCGAACCAAGCGCAAAGCAGAAAGAGCGTCGTTGACCTGAGCGGCTGTTGTGCCATTAACTAAAACATCATTAGCGGCTGTTACGTCCATGCCGTCGGCTTGAGCAACAGCTATAGTAGCGCTGAGGAGGGTGACATCTGCAGCCTCTGCAGTCACACGAGCCGTGTTCAAGGCAGCTGTCGCAGATTCAATCTCATCTATATCTGTAGAGTTAAGCGCTGTCTGAGCCTCATCAAGTGCAGTTGACAAAGCATTGGCCAGTGCAGTAGTGGTATTCCCGCTATAATTCTCAGCTGCAGTTATTGCGGCTTGAAGAGCATTTTTGTATTCGGTAAGATCAAGCGGTCCGACATACTCGAGCTTAAACTCGTTCATAGCCAACCAGTCACCGTCGATGCGGGATGTCTTACGAACACCCACCTCTACAGAACCACCACGAACATTCACCTTAACGGGCACATTCCAGTACTTATCAGGGTGCAAAGCCCAAACAATAGTCCAATTGTCTGCATTGTCAGGAGCATACAACTGAGGATTTGTATTCTCTATGGCTGTCGCAAAGCCATCGCCTTGGGTCGTTTGAGCCTCAGCGAGCATGGACATCAAAGAACCCTCTGTACCGCCGATAAAGTATTTGGCAATAAGATTGGTCTCTCCATTAGCGGCTTTGGCACCGACTTGATTGCGGTTTCCATCACGATACATTCCTTGAACGGAGAATTGATAGAGTCCATCAGGAAGGTCAGTAACCGTCTGAGTCCAGCTATAAGAATTCGTATTCCAGACCAGGTGACTGGAATTCCAACGCCGTGCACGCGGGAAACCATCGTTGTTACCTCCATCTTGTTTCTCGGTCCACTGAGAACGGCGAAGGTTATTAGTAGCAAAGTTCCAGTCGCCAAGCAAGAAAGAGAGATCGTAAGGATTACCTTCCGAAACGATGGTTTGCATCTTCTCCAAGCGCTCAGTTTTTGTTACCAGCTGCCAAACATCATTCTCTGTGGCATTGTTAATTAAGAAGTATTTACCATTTGCGGCTTCAACGCCAAGAACATGATCGTCAATGGAAATCTTATAACCATTGCTGACACCCTCAACAGAAGTGAAGTCCCAATGGGTGTTACCACCTATGTTTCCGTCAAGGTACATAATATTACCGTCACCATAGCCCCATCCAAATTTACGGGGATTCTCTTTCGGGTCGAGGTTATAGCCTCCATCCACAGCTGTCAAGGTGAAATCGAATCCAGCTGTACCCATTCCAGCACCCGTGTTCCAGTTGTCGTCAGAGCGGCGATTGTTTGCGTCGATATTCTGAATCCACAAACCTGTACCAACATTGTACAGATAGAAATCGCCTTCTGCCACCACACTACCGGTGTAGGGTGAAGTCTGTGCCCACATGGACGATGCGCCCAGCAGGCTTAAAGCTAAAAGAAAAGCTTTTTTCATAATGAAACTTTTGTTAGTTAATAAATAAAGATTTTTAATTCACTTTTTGCGGCGCAAAGATACGTATTTTATAAATATGCCATGGAAAAAAAATCATCGAAAAATACAAAAAACCGTTCAGAAATACTTGTTTTTTGCCCTCAAGGCCATTTTGCAACGTCGTCACGTCTTTTTGTCATTCCAAAGCAAGCCGCACTGGGATGCGAAATCAACATAACAGTGATCCTTACAGCTGAAAGCAGCAATCTTTTCCTTAGAAAGGAGCAAACCTTTCATCTGAAAGCAATGCTTCTTTTGTCTTTTGCAACCATTCCTTTATGCAGAAAGCAGCGCTCTTTCACACTGAAAACAGCGGTCACATCCCCCTTTTCATGTTTTTTCTTCACTTTTCCCCATTAAACTGATACAATCTTACTTTTTTCTTTGTATCTTTGCGGCCGTAACCGCAAAGTAAATGCAGCAGACAGCCACTTCGTTTCCACCGAGTGTGAACATCGCTGGGCAGTTGGTGACATTCACCGAGCCTTGGGTGATGGGCATCCTGAACGTGACGCCCGACTCGTTCTACGCGGCCAGCCGCACCCACGGTGTGGAGGCTGTGGTGGCGCGGGCTCGCCAGATTCTGGACGAAGGCGGACGGATTGTGGACGTGGGTGCCTGCAGCACACGCCCCGGCAGCACACCTGTTGACGAGGACGAGGAGTGGCGGCGGTTGGACGGTGCCCTCTCTGCCTTGCGCCACGAACTGCCAGAAGCAGTCCTCAGCGTAGATACTTTCCGTGCAGGTGTGGCACGCCGTTGCGTGGAAGAATATGGTGTGCAAATCATCAACGACATCAGTGGCGGCGAACGTGATGCGAAGATGTTCGAAACTGTGGCCGAGCTGGGCGTGCCCTACGTGCTGACCCACGACGGAACAAATGCCCTCACCCTTGTGGGTTCTTCCTCCCCCTTCCCCACCCCATCCGCTGCCGACGAAGCCTATCTGGCCAGTGTGGCGCGCTACTTGGCCGACCGACTGCAACAGCTCTATGACTTAGGCGTGGCCGACGTCATCCTGGACCCCGGTTTCGGCTTCGGCAAAACGATGGAACAGAACTATCTGTTGCTGCACCGCCTCAGTGATTTCATGCACCTGTTCCCTGACAACGCCTTCCTTGTGGGAGTATCCCGCAAACGTATGGTGTGGCAGCTATTAGGCATTACGTCCGACGAGGCGCTGAACGGCACTACTGTGCTTCACACCCTTGCTCTGCAAGCTGGCGCCCATCTGCTCCGCGTCCACGATGTGCGGGCGGCAGTGGAAGCAGTCACTATCACCTCCAAGCTCACAACTCTAAACTCTAAAACCTAACCCCACTTTGTTTCTCACCTTTGGCATAAAAGATGCAATAGACATCCTGCTGGTGGCGGTGTTGCTCTACTACAGCTACCGCCTGATGAAGGAATCACGATCGCTGAACATCTTCTTCGGCGTGCTCATCTTTATCGTCTTCTGGCTCTTCGTCTCGCAAATTCTGGAAATGCGGTTGCTGGGCACGCTGCTGGACCGCGTGGTGAGCGTGGGTGCGATAGCCCTGCTCATCCTGTTTCAGGACGAAATCCGCAAGTTCTTCTTTACAATCGGTACCCACGAGCGTGTACGTTCTATCGTTAGATTATTCAGTGGCGAGAAGAAACAAACTCACACACGGGAGGACATCATGCCCATCGTCATGGCGTGTTTGTCTATGTCCAAGCAGAAAGTGGGCGGGCTCATCGTGATACAACGTTCACTGCCGCTCAACGACTTCGTGCGTTCTGGTGAGTACATCGATGCCAAAATTTCACAACGCCTCATCGAGAATATCTTCTTCAAGAACTCTCCGCTGCATGACGGCGGCATGATCATCAGCCACCAACGCATCACCGCCGCCGGCTGTATTCTGCCCGTGACCCATGACATGAATATGCCGAAGGAGTTGGGCCTGCGGCATCGTGCCGCCATGGGCATCTCTCAGGAGACCGACGCCCTGGCCATTGTGGTTTCGGAGGAAACAGGCAACATCAGCGTGGCTTTCCGTGGTTCATTCCAATTACGCATAAGTGCCGAGGACCTGGAGCGGATTCTCACGGAGGATTCGTTCTAGCCCCACCCCTCACCCCTCCCTGTAAGGAGAGGAGCGGTCACCTTTCAAGATTGACATGCACTTATATGATTATGAATAAAAACTATAACATAGTATGGACAATAAACAGTCACAAGTAACCGCTCCCCTCCCTAGGGAAGGGCAAGGGGGTGTTTCTGTAGAAGGAGGTTCTCTCCCCGACAACGCCTTTCACGAGTTACAAGCAGGCGAAGCATACGAACCCCTGATGCGGGCTGACCGCAATTACCCCGAAGTCAATGCCTGGAGCGTGGCTTGGGGCATCATCATGGCAGTGCTCTTCTCCGCCGCAGCGGCATATCTGGGTTTGAAGGTGGGACAGGTCTTCGAAGCCGCCATACCCATCGCCATCATCGCCGTAGGTGTCTCCACGGTGGCTCGTCGAAAAGGGGCATTGGGCGAGAACGTGATTATCCAGAGTATCGGAGCCTGTTCGGGCAGCGTCGTGGCCGGTGCCATCTTCACTTTGCCTGCCCTCTACATCCTGCAAGCCAAATACCCTGAGATGACAGCCGACTTCATGAGCATCTTCCTCAGCTCACTGCTTGGTGGCGTCCTCGGCATCCTCTTTATGATTCCCTTCCGCCGCTACTTCGTCAAGGAGATGCACGGCAAGTACCCATTCCCCGAAGCCACGGCCACCACACAGGTTTTGGTAAGTGGTCAGAAAGGCGGCGGCCAGGCCAAGCCCCTGCTCATTGCCGGAGCCGTGGGAGGTCTCTACGACTTCATCGTGGCCACTTTCGGTTGGTGGAACGAGAACTTCACAAGCCGTGTCATGGGTTGGGGTGAGACACTGGCCGACCGTGCCAAGCTGGTCTTCAAGGTCAACACAGGTGCTGCCGTGCTGGGACTCGGCTATATCGTGGGGCTGAAATACGCCGCCATCATCACCATCGGCTCGCTCTCCGTGTGGTGGATTATCGTTCCGGGATTGGCGCTGCTGTTCCCAGACACCGTGCTCAACCAATGGGATCCCAGCATCACCACCGCCGTAGGCGACATGACTCCCGAACAAATCTTCCGTGCCTATGGCAAGAGCATTGGTATCGGCGGCATCGCCATGGCGGGTCTCATCGGCATCTGGAAAAGCCGGAGCATTATCCTTGAAGCTGTGAAGAAAATAGGCAGACCCACCCCCCAACAGACCCACCCCCTTGCCCCTTCCTGTGAGGGAGGGGAGCAGTCACCTCTGACTGCTGAAAGGTATTCTGCCAGCCAGACTCATTCTGCGCCCCTCCCTCAGAGGGAGAAGCTAGGGGGAGGGGCTGTCCGTACCGACCGCGACCTGCCCATGAAGCTCATTGCCGTCGGAGCCATCGCCACCATCATCATCACCTTCCTCTTCTTCTGGTTCGGCGTGATGCAGGGCAATCTGCTGTTTGCCGTGGTCGGCATCCTGCTCGTTGCCTTCATCGCCTTCTTATTTACTACCGTGGCCGCCAACGCCATCGCCATCGTGGGCAGCAACCCGGTCTCCGGTATGACGCTGATGACGCTCATCCTGGCCTCCGTCGTGATGGTGGCTGTGGGTCTGAGCGGCACAGGCGGCATGGTGGCAGCCCTGATTATGGGCGGTGTGGTGTGTACGGCCCTCAGCGTGGCCGGTTCCTTCATCACCGACCTGAAGATCGGATACTGGCTCGGCACCACTCCTGCCAAGCAAGAGACGTGGAAGTTCCTGGGTGTGCTGGTTTCGGCAGCCACCGTGGGGGCTGTGATGATACTGCTCAATCAAACCTACGACTTCGCCTCCGGTGAGCTGGCAGCCCCGCAGGCCAACGCAATGGCGGCAGTCATCGAACCGCTGATGAGCGGCGTCGGTGCGCCATGGATTCTCTATGCCATCGGTGCTGTGCTGGCACTCATCCTTACCTGGTGCGGTGTTCCGGCTTTGGCCTTCGCACTCGGTATGTTCATTCCTCTGGAACTGAACGTCCCGCTGCTGGTGGGCGGTGCCGTGAACTGGTATGTCACCTCACGCTCCAAGAACGCTGCCGTGAACAGTGCCCGCGGCGAACGCGGCACACTACTGGCCAGCGGCTTCATTGCCGGCGGCGCTCTCATGGGTGTACTCTCAGCCTTGCTGCGATACCTCAACTTCAACCCTATCAACCCAGAGTGGCTTTCGAATCCGCTCTCCGAGGTTTGCTCCCTCATCGCCTACGCCCTCCTTATTTTATATATGGTACGCGCGAGCATGGCCGTGAAGAAGTGAAAAGCAAAAAGCGAAGAAGAGAAAAAAAGTAAAGAAGAGAAAAAGTGAAAGCGTGAAAAGTGAAAGATAACCGCCCCCCTCTTGGCGTAGGTTGCGGCACCGCCGCAACTCCCAGAGGAAAAGCATCACCATTTACCCATGAACAAGATGAAAAAGACTCTCTTAAGCATTTGTGCCATGCTGCTGACCCTTGCAATTCACGCAGCGGAATGGAAACGGCTATCGGCTGTCATTATGACGCCGTGGGGCGAGCAGATTGACCCCGAGAACGTGTGGCAGGAATATCCTCGTCCACAGTTGGTGCGCCAAGACTGGATGAACCTCAACGGCGTATGGGAATATTTCCGTCGCACCAACACAGTCCTCATGACCTATGAGAACCGTGCGTCACGTTTTAACCAGCGCATCCTCGTACCCTTCGGTGTTGAGTCAGCACTCTCTGGCATTATGGAAAAAGACCTCAGCTCCGTAGCCAACTCCACACTGATGTATCGCAGGACCTTCACACTCACCGAAGCCTTCAAGGGCAAGCGCACGCTACTGCACTTCGGAGCTGTTGACTGGCGCTGCACCGTGTTTGTCAACGGTGAGAAGGTGGGCGAGCACGATGGCGGCAGCGACCCCTTCAGCTTTGATATCACCCATTACCTCAAAGCAGAGGGCGAACAGGAATTGCAGGTGGCGGTCTATGACCCCAGTAGCCGTGGTGGACAGCCTCGCGGCAAGCAGACCACCAACCCCAGTGGCATCTGGTACACCAGTTGCAGCGGCATCTGGCAGACGGTATGGCTGGAACCCGTCAACGACTCCTACATCGAACGCTATGAAGTGGTGCCCGACGCATTGGCCAGCACCGTGCGCATCAAGGTGGCGGCACAGGGTGACCCGCGATGCAAGTTCTACGTGGTGGCCCGTGATGGCGACAAAATCGTGGCTACCTCGGACAGGGTAAGAGTGGATCAGGAAATCACATTAGTGATTCCCAACGCCAAGTTGTGGTCTCCCGACTCACCCTTCCTCTACGATTTGGACATCTATCTCTGTGCAGAGAACTGCCAGGAGTGTGACCGCGCAGGCGGGTACTTCGGTATGCGCACGTTCTCCAAAGGCATGGTAGATGGCCATCCAGCTTTCCTGCTCAATGGCAAACCCATCTTCATGTACGGTCCTCTGGATCAAGGATGGTGGCCCGACGGATTGCTGACACCTCCCTCCTACGAAGCCATGATTTATGACCTGCAGACTATCAAGGCATTGGGTATGAACATGGTGCGCAAGCACATCAAGGTAGAGAACGACCTCTGGTATGAGTGGTGCGACCGCAACGGACTCATCGTCTGGCAGGACATGCCCAGCGGAAGCGAGGGCGGCAACATCGGCACAAAGAAGGAGATTCAGCACAACTTCTATGATGAATGCGAGCGCATCGTCACCGCCCTGAAACAACATCCTTGTATAGGGGTTTGGGTACCCTATAACGAAGGTTGGGGTCAGGATGCCAGTGCCGGTGCCGGACACACGACCCGCGGCTATCTGGTTGTACGCAATGCCGATGCCGATATGGGCCGCCTGATGAATGCCGCCTCGGGATGGACTGACTTCGGCTTCGGCGACATCACCGATGCCCATAGCTATCCTTCGCCCAACGGCGCCTCCAACTCCGCTAACGACCGCATTAATGTCTGCGGTGAGTTCGGAGGCATCACGCTGATGATTGAAGGACATCTATGGGCTGGCAGCCAGCAGACATACACACAGGTGGAAGACAGCAAAGCCTACACGCAACGCTTCAACCAATACACTGCGGCTCTGCAAGCCCTTCAGAAGACCAAGGGGCTCTGGGCCGGTGTCTATACACAGATCACCGATGTGGAGCAGGAAGTCAACGGCATCCTGACCTACGACCGCAAGGTACTGAAGGTCAACGAGCAGCAACTGGCATCCCTACGTTCCCACATCGAAGATGTCATCCACCGACGCATGACAGGTGCCACCAGTGTGGTGAAGGCAGGCGACAACGCCACCAACATCAAATGGCGTTATACCACCACAGAACCCGAGGCTGGCTGGCAGCTGACCGACTTCGATGACAGTCCATGGAAACAGGGCGCCGCAGGCTTTGGCAAAATATCGCAGCCCGATGCCCGTGTGCGCACCAACTGGAGCACCGATGAGATATGGCTCCGCCGCCACTTCACCTTCGAAGGTGTGACACCAGAGAATGTGAAGGATCTGCGCCTACGTCTGTTCTATGACGAAGACTCAGAGGTTTATATCAATGGCGTGCTGGCTTTCTCCATTACAGGCTATAACACAACCTATCAGCTCTTTGACATCACAGACGAAGCCCGTGAAGCTCTGCAACTGAACGGTGACAACGTCATTGCCATCCACACCAAACAAACCTCTGGCGGACAGTATATCGATGCCGGCTTCAGCATCTGTTCGTTCAAGGACACCGATTCCCTGGAAGTACGATCCATGACGGCACAGACAGCTCCGCAAGCCGTAGAGGACCCTGAACGTGCCTACCTGCTCTGCTACTCCAAGGCCGATGACCCACAAATGTTTTATGCCTACAGCCTCGACGGCATCACATGGCAAACCATGAACCAGGACCACAGTATCTTTGCAGGGAGCGACGGCACATTGCAGGTGCAGAGCCCTTTTATCGCACGCTTCACCGATGAGGAGACGGGGAAGGACGTCTTTCATCTGGTGCACGCCAACGCAGACGGCAACGAGGGCTACTATCATTGGAAATCCGACGACCTGCTTCGCTGGCAACCCATCAACGGCACGGATGGCCTGGCACTGACAGGATCCGTTTTCACACCAGAGATTGCCTACCATCCAAGTACTAAGTATTTTGTCTGCTACTGGACAGCCAATAACAGAGAAGCGCTCACCCTCACGCAGACCCACACCAAGGATTTCGTTGACTACACGTCTGTTACACCTTTTTTTAAGCCCGACTTTCCTGCGCGCGACCTGCACATCTTCATGGACGGCAAGACATACGTTGCACTCTTCGTCAATGATACCGACCAGAGCCTTTATGCAGGAACCTGTGGCACCATCATTGCCAACCGAGGCAAGTTCTCAAACTTCAGACAGCTGTTCTCCCAGAATCCATGTGTTACCAACCCGGCAACGTTTCCAGCTCTGGGCGAAGACGGGTGGTTCATGGTAGGCATGATGGACGGTCTGCCTTGCATTTACAGCGCGGCTACGGCCGCACCCGCAGACCTGACATTCCGCCTTTATACTCCTTTTACCCTGCCCCGTGACATGCAGGGCGGCAAGGTGCTGGTCATCTCACGTGCAGAACTGGCACACCTGCAGCAGGTGCTTGATGGCTCCTTCACGCCCGTTCGCAGTCCCCGTTATAACCGTTCTTCTGCTAACATCATCTATAATCTCCAAGGACAACGGGTCACCCTCCCCCGGCATTCTGGGATTTATGTTACTGCAGGAAAGAAATTGATTATTGACAAATAGCATCAAAGGTCTTTAAGAAGAAAAAGATCATCACTAACAAATAATCACCTAATCATAACTTTTCATTATGTCTTTAATTGGAAAAATCATTGCACGTGCACAGGCTAACCGCCAACGCATCGTGCTGCCCGAAGCCGAGGAGGAGCGCACGCTCATCGCGGCAGACAAAGCATTGGCCGATAAACTGGCCGACATCATCCTCATCGGCAATCCCGACAAGGTTCACGCATTGGCCAAGAAACACAGCCTCACACACATCAACGAGGCAACGCTCATCGACCCCGAGAATTACGAGCGCTCGGAGGAACTGGCACAGCTGCTCTGCGAACTGCGCAAGAGCAAAGGAATGACCATCGAGCAAGCTCGAGTTTTAGTCAAGAACCCGCTCTACCTGGGTTGTATGATTATCAAGACCGAAGGTGCCGACGGGCAAATCAGCGGTGCTCTCAGCACCACAGGCGAGACCTTGCGCCCCGCCTTGCAGATCATCAAGTGTTCCCCCGGCATCACCTGTGTCAGCGGTGCCATGCTGTTGATTACCGACAAGCCCGAGTACGGTGAGGACGGAGTTCTCGTCGTAGGTGACGTGGCCGTGACCCCTATGCCGGATGCCGACCAGCTGGCACAGATTGCCGTCTGCACCGCTCAGACCGCCAAGAGCGTGGCAGGTTTTGAAGACCCGCGTGTAGCCATGCTGAGCTTCTCCACGAAAGGCAGTGCCAAGCACGAAGTGGTGGATAAGGTCATAGAAGCCACCCGTCTGGCCAAGGAACGTTGTCCCGAACTGAAAGTAGATGGCGAGTTGCAGGCCGATGCAGCTCTCGTGCCCAGCGTAGGCGAGAAGAAGGCTCCCGGTAGTACCATCGCTGGTCACGCCAACGTGCTCGTTTATCCGAACCTCGAGGTAGGCAACATCAGCTACAAGCTTGTACAGCGTCTCGCCGGTGCTATTGCCATCGGCCCTATTCTCCAAGGTATTGCCCGTCCCGTCAACGACCTCAGTCGCGGTTGCTCCGTGGATGATATCTACTACTTAATCGCTATTACTGCTTGTCAGGCAATGGACGCGAAATAATGTATAATTGATAATGAATAATGTATAATTAAGCAATGAAAATTCTTGTTCTTAATTGTGGCTCTTCAAGCATAAAATACGCTCTTTACAACATGGATGACCGCTCGGTCATCACCAGTGGCGGCATCGAGAAGATCGGACTGCCAGACTCCTTCATCAAATACAAGGCCGAGGGACAGAAGTTCCAGTTCGAGACTCCCGTGCCTGAACACACTGCTGGTGTGCAACTCATCTTCAAAGTCCTGACCGAGGGTAAGCACGCCGTTCTGAAAGACCTGAACGAACTGAATGCCGTGGGACATCGCATGGTGCACGGTGGCGAAAAGTTCCAGCAGAGTGTGTTACTCACGCCGGAAGTGATGGAGCAGTTTGCCGCCTGCAACGACCTCGCACCCCTTCACAACCCTGCTAACATCAAGGGTGTCAACGCCGTTAAAGCCATTCTTCCCAACCTGCCACAGGTAGGCGTATTTGATACCGCCTTCCACCAGACGATGCCCGATTACGCCTATATGTACGCCCTCCCTTACGAACTGTATAAGAAGCACGGCGTACGCCGCTACGGTTTCCACGGCACCAGCCACCGCTACGTCTCACAACGCGTGCTGGAGTTCCTCGGGATGCCGAAGGAAGGAAGCAAGATCATCACCTGCCACATCGGCGGTGGTGCCAGCATTGCAGCTGTCAAGGACGGCAAAGTTGTGGATACTTCTATGGGTCTCACACCGTTAGAGGGTCTAATGATGGGCACCCGCTCTGGGGATATCGATGCTGGTGCCGTCACCTTCCTCATGGACAAGCTCGGTCTGGACACCAAGGGCATCAGCAACCTGCTGAACAAGCAGAGCGGCCTGTTAGGCGTCAGCGAGGGTCGCAGCGACTTCCGTGATATTCTGGCTGGCATTGCCGAAGGCAACGACCTCGCCCGTCTGGCCAAGGAGATGTACACCTACCGCATCAAGAAATATATCGGCTCTTATGCCGCCGCTATGGGAGGCGTGGACGTCATCCTCTTCACCGCAGGTGCTGGCGAGAACCAGTATGAAGTTCGTGAAGGTGCCACCCGCGGACTGGAGTTCCTGGGTGTAGAGCTGGATGATGCCAAGAACCGCG
>JAEEGL013057422.1_pt1 | contig 20935 bp, 20 predicted proteins | sample 9134231 | NCBI WGS metagenome assembly JAEEGL01 (sample SAMN16246548, study PRJNA631951) | gut metagenome | biome: gut microbiome; feature: rumen; material: fiber-attached | host: Bos | place: Iran: Karaj | collected 2018-10
ACCTGTAATAGTTAATGTTGAACTCAACATTGAAAAACCTATAGTTAGGCCTGTTAAAAACAATGTTATTAAAACAAATAATACTGTTATTTTTTTATTATTTTTTAACGCTTTCTTTATCATAAAACATACCGCCTTATTTTTTATTATACATACATAATAATTATACCATTTTTTCCTTATTTTTTAAATAGAAAAGTGTGTTTTTCTTATAAAAAAAATTTGAATTAAAATTCAAATATTTCATTAAAAAAACTTGTGTATTCTATTTCACTTTTTTCATCATCTAATAAGCATAGTGGTGGGAATAAAAGACACCAAAAATTTTCTCCCAATCCAGTACCTAAAGTAATTAATAAAGATTCATATAATCCTTCCTTATATGTGTTATTTTTATATTTTTTTGTTGGAAAATAATTGTATCCAAAATATATTTTATAATCTAAATTATAATTGTTTTTCTTTAACACTTTTTCCACAATAAAATTAATTTTATCTAAAGAATTATTTATTTTGTTTCTTACATCATTTATATTATTTAAATCTTTTAATTCATTATTTAAATAAAACATTAAATTATTACTAACAATTTTCTTGATTTTTTGATCATAATCTGAATTAGAATTAGCTATTACTCTTATTCTTATGGATTCGTTTGGTATTAAATTATTTTTTTGTATAAATAAAGAAATAAAATAATAAGTTAATAAAATAACAATAATTAAAATTAAATATTTTTTCATAAAAAAATCGTCTCCTATTCAATAGTGGACGATTTTCAAATATTTTATTCATTATTTATGATAAGTTTCATTATTAGTTATTTTAAAACATCTATAAATTTGTTCTAATAAAATAATTCTAAATAATTGATGTGGAAAAGTTAGTTTAGAAAATGATATTAATTCATTACATTTTTCTTTTATTTCATTATCTAATCCATCACTACCACCTATAATAAAAGTTATATTGGAATTATTAATAAATAATTTATCAATATGATTAGATAGTTCTTTAGAATTATATTCTTTCCCCTCAATAGCTAAAGCAATATTATAATCTTTTAGATTAATGTTTTTTAAAATCAATTCTTTTTCCTTTAGAATATCACTATCTGGTAATTCTATTATTTCTAATTTTGTATATTTTGATAATCTTTTTTTATATTCTTCTAAAGCGTCAATATAAAATTTTTCTTTTATTTTCCCAATACAAATAACTTTTATCATAATTCTATTAAATCAGTTCTTTCTCTTTGTTTTGATATTATAACTTTAATATCTTTTCTATCTATTTCTTCTAAAACTTTATTTAATTCATTATAAGCAAGTTCTTCTGTATTATTTTCTTCGCTTAAATGAATTAAAACAATAGTTTTAGTATTTGGTCCTATAAATGTTTTTAAATAATAACTACAATCTTTATTGGATAAATGCCCCTCATCGCTTAAAATTCTTTGTTTTAAGTGATAAGGATATCTACCGTTCATTAGTTTTTCAATATCATGATTACTCTCTATGATGTATAAATCTCTATTTTTTAATTTTTCATGATATTTAACATTTATATAACCTGTATCAGTAATATAAACAATCGATTTACCCTTATAATTAAATATATAACCATTTGATTCTAATACATCATGAGAAGTTTTAAATACTTCAACATTTAATTCATTTATATTAAAATCAGAATCAATAATACAATAATTATTAAGTTTAAAATCAATTTCACTATACATTTTTAGTGTTAAATATACCACTGGATTATATTTTTTTATTATTACTTTTAAACCGCCAATATGATCAGCATGAGTATGAGTTAAAATAACAAAATCAATTTTGTTTAAATTTAATTCTTTTAATTGATCTTCAATATAAGCACATGTCATACCAGCATCAACTAGAATAACTTTATCTTCAATTTTTATTAAAGTTGAATTTCCTTTTGAACCTGTTGCAAGAACTGATGTTATCATCCAACCACCTCAAATGGATTTATTCTACATAAATAACATCCTTTATGAACTTCAAAATGCAAGTGGGCACCTGTTGATTTTCCAGTACTTCCAATATAACCAATAATTTGACCACGAGCTACTGTTTGACCAACTTTTATATCACCAAATCTTTGCATATGAGCATAAACTGTCCAGTAACCATTATTATGGTTAATTACAACGTGATTACCTAATCCCCATGTATCTGATATTATCTTTTCAATAGTACCATTATTAGATGCATAAATATTAGCACCATATCCTAAACCAGAAATATCAATACCATTATGATGTTTTCTTCCACCTTCAACTGGGTCAGTTCTATAACCAAATCTAGATGAAATTCTATAACCACTATCAGTAGGCCATAACCAGCTATATAAACTTCCTACATTTGGTATTATCTTATCACCCTTAACAACTATTTCATTAATTGATGGTTTTAATTCAACTTTGCTTACAGGAACAGAGTCTACAATTACACCATTAACAATAGTTATGTTTTGGGCTACTCTTTCAAGTCCATCTTCACCTTTTTGAATGACTGTATTATCACCCTTATATTTAGTTTCATCATGTCTTTCTTCAATAGCATATTTTTTAGTCATATCAGTTACAGCATATTCTTCAACCACTACTTTTACTTGTGGATTTAATTTAACTATTGAAACTATTTGACCAGGATATAATAAGTTATTAGAATTAGTAAAAGTTGAGTTAGACATTAAAAATTCTTCTTCACTTATTTCATTAGCATACGAAATAGATGAAATAGTATCACCAGATTTAACAGTATATGTTTTTTCTTCTTTATTTTCACTATATAATAAGAAACTTGCTAAATCTTCTGGAGTAGTATAAATTGTTTTATCTACTGAAATATGTTTATTTTTATATGTAATTGTTCCTTCAATATAGATATTATTATATTTTATACCTGTTGTTTTTACTTCTTCTTGAGTATCTTCTTGATATGATTTAAATTCTTCCTCTCCAACAAAGGTTTCAATTGTTTTTTCCATACCTTTTTTAAATATATCTTCTGAAATAACATTAACTATTAAAATATTTCCATCATCATCAATTTTATATTCATAAGCAGAAATAGTAAATGGTGCTTTTTGTTTTATTAAATTATAAATTTCTTCTACTGATGTTAAATCATTATTATATGTTACTATTTTTTGATATTTAAAATTTTCAGGAACATATACATTTTTAACATTATATTTTTGTTTTATTTCTTCATTATTAGAATCAATATACTTGTATAAATCTTCTAAATTTTCAATCATTCCTAAATATTCATCAGATAAATATATTTTATAATATGTGTTTGGTGAATACCTTTTAGTATAATTAAATCCTAATAAAATAGATATTGCAGCTACTATAACAACAATAAAAGCCGCTATCCCCTTCTTCATTAATTACCACCTTCAGTTTTTTCTTTATTAACAAAAGTAGATGTATTTCTTCTAAATATTAAATCAACTGTTGCTGTTGGACCACTTCTGTTTTTTCCAATAATAAATTCACTGTTACTTGTATATTCATCAATAGCAGCTTGTTTATTATAATAATCATCTCTATATAAGAATGCTACTATATCAGCATCCTGTTCAATTGATCCTGATTCTCTTAAATCACTTAATAAAGGTCTTTTATCTTCTCTTCCTTCAACACTTCTCGATAATTGAGCTAAAGCTATAACTGGAATATTTAATTCCATTGCCATTGTTTTTAAAGATCTTGAAATTTCTGATACTTCTTGTTGTCTTTGACCAGCATATTTAGCAGACCCACTAATTAATTGTAGGTAATCGATTATAACTACATCTAATTTATCCTGAGAAGAAGCAAGTCTTCTACATTTTGCTCTTATTTCACTAATAGTCATACCAGGTGTATCATCAATATATATTTTAGATCCGCCTAATCTACTTACAGCTTCTGTAACTCTTTTCCAATCATTATTTTCAAGTCTACCATTTCTCAACTTATATCCTTCTATTTGACCAATAGATGAAATCATACGAGTTGCAAGTTGTTCTGCACTCATTTCCATGTTAAATAAAGCTACTGTTTTTTTAGCATTTATAGCCATATTTGTTGCTAAATTAAGTGCAAAAGCTGTTTTACCCATAGCAGGTCTTGCTGCAATAATTATTAATTCATTTTCATGTAAACCACTTGTTAGTTTATCAAAATCAATAAATCCTGTTGGTATACCTGTAATTTCACCTTTAGTTTTTGATAATGTTTCTAAATCTGATTGAGTCTTAATTAAAACATCAGATATTTTTTTAAATTCTGTTCCTTTTCTTGTTTTAACAACATTTAATATTGTTTTTTCTGCTTGATCTAATGTATCTGATAAATCATTAGATGTATCATAACCTAATGAAACTATATTAGTTGCTTCAATAATTAATTTTCTTAAAATTGCTTTTTCTTGAACTATTTTTATATATTCATCTACATTAGCAGCTGTTGGTACTGAATTAATAATTTCAGTTAAATACTCAACATCTCCAACTTGTTTTAATAAGTTTTTGTTACTTAATTCAGATGTTACTGTTGTTAAATCTATAGCAGAACCTGAATCATTTAGTTTTTTTATTGTTTCAAATATCTTAGAATGACTATCTAAATAAAATAATTCAGACTCTAAGTTTTCCAAACATTTTTGAAGAGCATATTTTGATAAAAACATTGAACCTAAAACAGATTGTTCAGCTTCAATATTATGTGGCATTACTCTTTCTTTCATGGAATCACTCCTTTACTAATGTTACTTTTAATTTAGCAATTACTTGTTTATGTAATTCAATATTTACAATATGTGATCCTAATGTAGATAAATCATTATCTAATTTTATTTTCTTTTTATCAATATTGTAATTTAATTTTGATAATTCTGATACTATTTGTTTAGTACTTACACTACCAAATACTTTATCTTCTTTACCAGCTTTTACTTTTATTTTTAAATCCATTTTTTCTAATTTTAATTTTATTTCATTTGACTCTTTTATTAATTCTTTTTCTTTTTCATCTTTTATTCTATTTTCTTCGTTTAATCTTTCAACACTTGTTTTAGTATATAAAACAGCATATCCATTTTTTATTAAAAAATTATTTCCATATCCATCTTTAACGTCTTTAATATCACCTTTTTTACCTTGACCTTTTACATCTTTAATAAAAATTACTTTCATTTTATACCTCCTAACACTGTTATTAAACTTTGTTTTACTTCTTCTAAACTATCTGTTTTAATTTGAGTGGCTGCTGTTGTTTTATGTCCGCCACCATTTAACTTAGACATAATTTGTTCAACATCTATATTACCTATAGATCTAGCACTTATTCCTATAAATTCATTATCAATATGTCCTATTGTAAATGATGCTTCTATTCCTTCAAACTGTAATAATTCTTCTGAAATAACAGCTAAATATTTCTTATCATATATGTTTTCATCTAAAACACAAATCATCATGTTGTTGTTATAAACAAAACTTTTTCTAATAAATAATTGTTGTTTTAAGTGTTCTATTCTATTTTCTTTTAATAATTCTTGTTTCATTACTAAATCTACATCGTGTTCTAAAAGATATGCACAACAATAAAAAGTATTTGCTGATATTCTAACTGTATAGTTATTTGTATCTACTTCTATACCAGATAATAAATATGTATATAAATTTTTTGTTAATTTTATATCTAATATTTTTAAGTATGTTGTTATCATTTCAGATACACTTGAATAAGATGTAGAAGCTATTTCATATGTTGGGTTAATACTTCCTATTCCTTTTATATGATGATCTAAAACTAAAACATCTTTTATTTTATCTAGTGCTTCTTCTTTTTCTAATAATTCAACTCTATTTAAATCTAAAACTGCTAATAAATCATAATTATCATCTAATGATGTTGTAAAACAATCTTTATCTGTGTAATTAACTAATACTTTTTTTATTACTATATCTAAATTTTCATCATTTAAAAAAACTTTATTTCTAATTTTTAACGAATCTAATATTTCATGAAATGCTAAACAAGATGAAAAACCATCTATATCAGGATGTTTATGAGTCATTATTAAAATATTTTTATATTTTTTTAATATATTTGTTAATGTACTAAATTCATTCATCTTCTTCACCATCCATAGATATATATATTGTATCATAAATAATAAATAAATAAAATAAAAAAGCCTAGAATTCTAGACTATTTTTATCTTTTAAATGAACTATTTAAAATATCTTTTATTTCTTGTTTAGTAGCTTCAATTTCTGAATCTTTTTCACTCCTTAAATTTATACCTTTTTCTTTAGCAAAATTTAATATTTCTTGTTCCATTTCCTTATATTCTCTTATTTTTTTATTTATTTCATCTAATCTTTTCTCTAATTTTTCAATATTTTCATCACTTATATTTTCATGCTTTGTTAATGTAGTTGAATTTGTCTTTTCTTCACTATCTATTGATATTTCTTTTGTTTCATTTTCTCTTATCCATTCTAAGTCTGTATTAAAGTTTTCTAATCCCATATTCCACCTCTAATTTTATTATAAAAATAATTTAACAGTATTACAATATAATAAAAAATAATTTACGTAAACATGTAAATTATTTCTTTTCAATTAATTTTTGAGCTAAAAGTTTTATTTTATTAAATCTATGATGTAACCCAGATTTAGTTATTTTATTACCTGTTTCAAGTGAAATTATCTCACTTAATTCTTGTAATGAACTATCAGGATACTTTTCTCTATATTCAAGCGCTACTTTTTCTTTTTCATCTAAAAGATCTATTACATCATTTTCTCTTAATAATTGAATATATTTGATTATTTCATTTGACGCTTCTATCATTTTATCTACATTTGCTTGCTCACAATTATTTAATCTGTTTGTCATATTTTTATGATCTCTATAAATTCTAATATCCTCATAGTAAAGTAAAGCATTAGTAGCACTTATAATTCTTAAGAAATCAGCTATTTTTTCTGCTTCTTTTATATAAATCATATATTTATTATCTTTTTTAATTACTTTACTATTAAGATAAAAATCATTCAATAATGATGAAATATATTCTGCATATTCTAAATTATTAACAGAAAATTCTAAATGATATCTAGATGTTTTAGGATCATTTATACTTCCACAAATAGAAAATACTCCACTTAAATATATTCTTTTTAATTCTATATCATCTACTATATATGACATAGGATAATTTCTTATTTTATTATTGAATTCAATACCCAAATTATTTAATATTTCTTTAATTCTTTTTGTTATTTCTATAATATAAATATAGTTTTTATTATAATTATAACCTTTACGAACCGTAATTAAAGGAGAAGTTTGATACAAATCTTTAAAAATAGTAAATATTCTTCTAGCCAAACTAGAGTTTTCAGTTGTTATTTTTATTTTATCATAACTTAATTCTTGGTTTTGAATTATCGCTGATAAAAAAGTTATTTCTTCTACTTCTTCTAGTTTTAATTTGGTTATTTCGTTTTTTACTGTACCTGTGAAAGACAAATTAATCACCTCATTTATTTAATGCATCTTTTATTATTTTCAATAAATCTATTAAATAATAAATGAAATGCTTTTCTAATTTAATAGTATCTAGTGTTATTATTATTTGATTGAACCTTGATGAAATTCTAAAGAATCTATAATTAACTAAATTCATAAATAAATCATCAATTTTAATATTGTTACTTATTTCTTTTGGTAAAGTTACTTCTATAAAGTTTTTAGTTTGTTTTATTCTTGTAATATTTAAATCTTTTGCCATTTTTTCAAATAGTTCTTCATGCATATAAATTAAAGTATTTTCTTCTATTTTACCAAATCTATCTTCTAATTCTTGTTTTACTTCATCTAATTTAGAATATGAATCAATTTCATTAATTTTTTTATGGATATATATTTTTAATTCCTCATCACTTACATAATTATCTGTTATAGTTGTTTCTACATCAACTAAAGGTTCTGATATTGTTTCTTCTTTTACTTCAATACCTTTTTCTTTATTAATTTCATCAGTTAACATTTTCATAAATAAATCAATACCAACTGTATCAATAAATCCAGATTGTTCACTTCCTAGGAAATCACCAGCACCTCTTATTGATAAATCTCTCATTGCTATTGCAAATCCACTACCTAATTCAGTAAAATCTTTAATTACTTTTAATCTTTTTAAAGCAATTTCTGATAATATTTTCGTTTTATCGTACATTAAATAACAATATGCTATTCTCTCACTTCTTCCAACTCTACCTCTTATTTGATATAGTTGTGATAATCCAAAATGATCGGCATCCATTATTATTAATGTATTAACATTAGGAATATCAATACCTGTTTCTATTATTGTAGTACAAAGCAAAATATCAAATTCTTTATTAATAAATTTTAGCATAACATTTTCAATAGTTGTCTTATCCATTTTACCATGTGCGTATATAATTTTAGCATCAGGAACTAATCTTTCAAGTTCTTGTTTTTTTAATTCCATATTATCAATATTGTTATATAATATAAAAACTTGGCCTTTTCTTGATAATTCTTTATAAATTGCATCTTTTATTATTTGATTATTTTCAGCTAAAACATAAGTCTGAACAGGATATCTATTAACTGGTGGTGTTTCAATTAATGATAAACTTCTTATTCCAGCCATAGACATTTGCAAAGTACGAGGTATTGGAGTTGCTGATAAAGTTAATACATCAACTGTATTTTTATATTGTTTTATTTTTTCTTTATGTTTAACTCCAAATCTTTGTTCTTCATCTATTATTAATAGTCCTAAGTCTTTAAATTCAATATCATCGCTTAATACTCTATGAGTACCTATCAATATATCTATTTTTCCCTCTTTTAATTCTTTTATTATTTTGTTTGTTTCTTTGGCTGAAACAAATCTATTTAATAATTTAATATTAACTGGATAATTTTTAAATCTTTCTAAAGCATTCTTATAATGTTGATTAGATAGTATTGTTGTTGGACATAATAAAACAACTTGTTTAGACGAATAAACCGCTTTAAACATTGCTCTAAATGCAACCTCTGTTTTACCATAACCAACATCACCACATAGTAATCTATCCATTGGTTTATCAAGTTCCATATCTTTTTTAATTTCATCAGTTACTCTTATTTGATCTTTTGTTTCTTCAAATGGAAACTCTTTTTCAAATTCTATTTGATCAGAAGAATCAGGCAAAAATTTAAACCCTTTACTTGATTCTCTTGCAGCATATAGTTTTATTAAATCTTTAGCGATTGATTCGATTCTCTTCTTTGCTTTTAATTTTATTCTATCCCATTCACCAGTATTAAGACTATTTACCCTTGGAATAACTCCATCACCAGATGAATATTTACTTATTAAATCAATTTTTTCAACAGGTATATATAATTTATCTGATCCTTTATATTCTAATTGGATATAATCTTTTCTTAAACCATTTTTTAATAATGTTTTAATCCCTAGATATTTACCGATACCATATATTGAATGAACAATATAATCTCCTAATTCTAATTTAGAAATATCTCTTATTTTAGTTCCTAATTTAAAATTAGTTTTATATTTTGATGAATTATCTTGTTTATTAAATAATTCTTTTGATGATAAAACTATATATTCATTAAATTCAAAGCCTTCAATTATATTGAATATAATAACATTTATCTTATTTTTAAGTATATTATCTTTAGTTGTTCTATTAATATTTTTATTATCTAAAAATTCTTCTAATTTATTAGCTTCATATTTATTTGATAAACAAATAATAACTGTTCTTTTAGACTTAATATAATCATTTAATCTTTTATTTATGTCATCTAATTTAGTACTAAAATTAATTATACTTAATGAATTATATTTTATATTATCCAAATCATTTACATCATCAAAATATAAATAATTTCCTTTAAATAATTCATCAAAACTGTGCATATATTTTGTATTACCAGGTAGTTCTAAACTAACATTATAATTAAATACTTCCTCATCTATTAAACCATTACTTACAACCATTTGACTATAATTATTGTATATAGTTATTGGATTATCTAAGTAATCTCTTATTGAAGATATTTTTGTATATTTATATAAATTCTTTTGTTTTTGTTCTAAAATATCTACCTCTTTTTCAGTTAAAAACTCAGTATTAGGGTTAATTATAATTTCATTTATTTCTTTATTTGTTCTTTGAGAATCAGTATCAAAATACTTTATTGTATCAATTGTATCTCCCCAGAATTCTACTCTGATTGGATTTTCTTCTTCTACAGGAAAAATATCTAAAACAAATCCTCTTATACCAAGTTCACCTGTTTTAGAAACTATTGTTTCTCTTTGATAACCATTATCAATTAATTGTTTAATTAATACTTCTAAATTATAGTCTTCATTCTTTTTAAGTTTTATTTGTTTATTTTTATATAAATCTTTAGTAGGTAAAAATCTTCTATAACCCATTAAATTTGTTATAACAATTTTATTATTATTTCTAATTAATTCATTTAATGTTTCTAGTCTTGATATTTTAAGTTCTGGTGAGACAGCTAATGCTTCACTTGTTAAAAAGTCATCCATCGAAAATAATAGAACCTCATTTGTATAGTTTTTAAATATTTGATAAAATTTGTTTGCTTCATATAACGAACTTGTAACAAATAAAATACTATTATTATTTCTTTTAAAAATATTGTATATGTAAATAGCACGTAATTCATCTGTTAACCCAGATATAGTAGTATTTATCTTATATTCATCAAATAAATTTTCATAAAAATTCATAATTCACCTCCTAAACACTAAAAGATACTTATTTTTAAGTACCTACCTATCTAATTATATTTTGACATAACTTTGTCAAATGAATAGTTAATATAATCGTCAAATATTTGTGGGATTATATCAATAGTTTTGTTAAGTATTTCAAGTTCTTCTTTATTAAATTTACTTAATACATAATCTTTTGTATCAAATAATTTATTATTAGAAATACCAATTTTAATTCTTTTATATTTATCTGTGGATAAATGTTGTTCTATGTTTCTTAATCCATTATGACCACCACATGAACCTTGAAATTTTATCTTTATTTTTCCAAGTGGTAAATCTAAATCATCATTTATTATTAAAATATCTTCTATTTTTATTTTGAAAAAATCTACATATTTTCTTACTACCTCACCAGATAAATTCATATATTTTTGAGGTTTTAAAAATAAAATTTTTTCATCATTAATTATCTTTTCACCATATAAACCATCAAATTTATTTTTATCTATATTTATATTTAATGATTGTGATAATTTATCTAAAGCCATAAATCCAATATTATGTCTTGTATTTTCATATTCTTTACCTGGATTACCAAGACCAACTATTAATTTCATTTTTCACCTCTTTATATCATGATATTGATCATATACTTCACTCTTTGGGATATTTCTTTCCTTAGCAACTAACTTAATTGCTTCTTTAGAATCATATCCTTCTTTAATATATAAATTAACGTGTTCTATTATTGATAAATTTTCAAAAGTTTTTTCATTTTCATCTTTTGAAATTACAATTACAAATTCACCTTTTTCTTCTAATTCAGAAGTAACTTCATCTATAGATCCTCTATAAATTTCTTCAAATTTTTTACTTATTTCCCGGGAAATAGCTATATATCTATTGCCTAAAACTGCCTTTATGTCAAATAAAGTATCCTTTATTCTATGTGGTGCTTCATATATAATTGTAGTTAAATTTACTTTTTTTAATTCTTCTAATTCTTTAATTCTCTTTGATTGTTTACTATTTAAAAATCCATAAAAAACAAAAGGCATCGGTTCTATTCCTGATGTTATTAGTGCTGGAATTAAAGCAGTAGGTCCTGGAAGACCAACTACATTGTATCCTTTTTCAATTGCATGTCTTGCTAGTACATAACCGGGATCACTTATTACTGGTGTTCCTCTATCTGTAACAAGACCTACATCTACACCTTTTTCTAAATATTCGATTAATTTATCTTTATTAGTATCCTCATTAAATTTATGACTTGATATTAATTTCTTTTGTATATTTAAATAGTTTAATAAATTTTTAGTTACTCTTGTATCTTCTGAAAAAATTACTTCAACTTGTTTTAATATTGTAATAGCACGTAAAGTAATATCTTCCATATTACCTATTGGCGTTGGAATCAAATATAAAGTTGGAGTATTATTATAACTTTTTTGTGACATAATTCACCTTCTAACTAAAATATTTTTTTATTTCTTCTGTATAGTCTCCTGTTTCATCATGTGCATATAAAGGAGGTAAAACTTTCAATCCTGGTTTACCATTTTTTGTACCTTCTATTAAAAGTATATTTGCCTCTTTATTTTTCTTAGGGTAAACAAATCTAACTCTTTTTGGTTCTATATTATTTTGTTTCATACATTCTACTATTTCAATTAATCTTTCTGGTCTATTAACAATGGCAATTACTCCATTATTTTTAAGAAGTTTTTTACTTATTTTAAATATTTGAGAAAGATTTAATGTTTTTTCATGACGTGCTATTGTTTTAAAATCACTTTCATTTAAATTTGAATTTTCATTTAATTTAAAATATGGTGGATTACATGTTATTACATCATATATATCAGTTTCTTCTTCCAAATAATAATTATTTATATCATCATTTATTATATTAATTTGATTTTCTAAATTATTTATTTTAACAGATTTAACAGCTAAATTATATAATTCTTTTTGGATTTCAATTCCTGTTATATTTGCTGCTGTTTTTTTTGTTAAAATTAATGGGATTGGAGCATTACCACATCCTATATCTAGTATTTTTGAAATTTTTTTATTTAGCGTAACAAAATTTGGTAATAAAACTGAATCTAGTGAAAAACAAAATTTATCTTCTTCTTGAACAATTTTTAGGTCATTATATCCTAGTAAATAATTAATTGTTTCCATTCTCTAATTCTATTTCAATTATTCCTTTTTCAGGAATATCAACGAGATACTTACGTTTTAATATATCTACATAAGTAACTACTCCTTCTCCTTCTTTTGTTTTTATTTTCTTTCCTACTTGAGGTAACCCAACCTTTAATTCACTATAGGTATGATCTTCATATTTTAAACAACAAAGTAATCTTCCACATGATCCATTTATTTTGGATGGATTTAAGGATAAGTTTTGATTTTTTGCCATTCCAATTGAAACTGATTCCATATCTTTTAAATAAAGTGAACAACAAAGAGGTCTTCCACAAATTCCACATCCTCCTGTTTCTTTAGCTTTATCTCTAGCACCAATTTGTCTTAATTCAATTCTTGTATGAAAAATTGCGGCTAATTCTTTAACTAAATCTCTAAAATCGACTCTATTATCTGATAAAAATTTAAAAATTAATTGTTCTCTATCAAATGTATAAGATGCATCTATTAATTGCATATTAATACTCATTCTATCAATTAATTCTTTTGCTTTTTCTAAAGCTTGTTCAGCACTTTTGATATTTTTTTTATGTGTATTTTCATCTTCTTTAGATGCTATTCTAATAACTTCTTTTAAAGCTGTTGTTATTTTCTTTTCATCAATATCAATTATATTTGTCTCAACATATCCAAATTGTAATCCTCTTTCAGTTCTAACAATTACGTTATCTCCTTTTTTGATTGGTAATTTATTTGGGGAGAAAAAATATGCTTGACCATTTTTTTTAAATGATACTCCTACAACTTTTAACATATTACACCACCTATATCTATAATTAGTTTATCAATTAATAAATTTATATTTGCATTATAATTTATATTTTCTTTTGATTCCATTATAATATTTATTTTTTTTATTATTTGATTTATTGTATTATTTGTTGCTATCATATTTATTTCTTTATCATGATTTATAAATATTTCTAGTTCTTTGTTTAATTTTTTGTTTAATATATCTTTATAATACAAAATAAATGTCTCAAATGCATATATTATATCATTTTTTTCTTTAAAATTATCATGAAATAATTTTGTTGTATCTAATAAAGTAGATAATTTGTTTTTTTCTAGTGTATTTATAAAGTTAATTGCGTTATCTAATTTTTCTTTATATTCATCACTTATATATGTATCTATTTCTTCTTTTGTATTTGAAATTATAAATGCTAACTTTGTGTATTCATTAATTTCATAATTTTCTTCTTCTTGTTTACTAATCTTATTTAAATTAATTATTTGACACCTTGATATTATTGTTTCTAATAATTGAAATTGATTTTCAACTATTAAAATTGCTGTTATATTTGGTACAGGTTCCTCTAAAAATTTTAATATAGAATTAGCAGATACTGTATTTAATTTTTCAGCATGATTTATTATATAAACTTTTTTATCACCAATTAAAGCTTTCTTATTAAATTCTTCTTGTAAATCATTTAACTGTTCTTTTTTTATCCATTGTCCATCTGGTTCGATTATTTTTAATTCAGTAAAATTGTTATTATCAATATTTGTACATTGTGGACATCCATTACAATTTTGATTATTACTTTGTTTTAATGGACACAAAAGAAATTTTGCAAAAGAAAGTGCAAAATCTAGTACTTTTGGATAACCATTTGATACAAATATATATGCATGTGATATTTTATCTTTTAATACAGCATTTTTTAATGTAACATATGGTATATATTGAAAATCTTTAAAATTATCTAACATATATCACCTTTAATAAATAACTAGAAGAATTATAATTAATGAAATTAATACAGGAAAACCTAGAATTGTCAATAATGAAACATTTATAATATTGATAGGAATGTTAATATTCAATGGTTGAAGAATTATATTTAAACTATAAATTAAAATAATACTTATAAAAATATTTCTAAAAATTTTAAATATTCTCTTTAACATATTACACCTCATAATATATTTATGAGGTTATTTAAAGTTTATTCTGATATTTTTTTTCTATCTTGAAGTGCTGTTTCTAATGTTAAACTATCTATGTAATCAATATCTGCTCCAATTGGAATTCCATGCGCTATTTTAGAAACAACCACATCTAATTTTTCTAATGATTTTTGAATATATAATGCTGTAGTTTCACCTTCAATACTTGGTTTAACAGCAATAATTACTTCTTTAATTTTTTCTTCTTTAATTCTTTTAATTAACAAATTTATATTTATATCATCTGGTCCAATACCATCTAGTGGTGATATTAAACCATTTAATACAAAATATAATCCATCATATGTTCCTACTTTTTCAAACATAATAACATTTTTTGGTTCTTGTACAACACATATAGTATTTTTATCTCTATTATTATCTAAACAAATTTCACAAACATCATTTTCTGTTAAACTGTTACATTTTGAACATCTTTTAATCTTTGTTTCTATATTTAATAATGATTTTGAAAAAAGTTTAATTATATTTTGATCTAAATTAATTGTAGATAAAGCTAATCTCTCAGCTGATTTTTCTCCAATTCCAGGTAATTTTTTATAACATTCAATTAAATTTCTAATTGTTTCAGGATAGTTCATTAAAATAAACCTGGCATTCCTTTAGAATATTTACCCATTTTTTCTTCTGTTTCTTTATCTATTTGTTTCATAGCATCATTAATTGCTGATACTATCATATCTGATAATAAATCTTTATCATCTATTTCACTTAATTCTTCATTAATTTCAATTTTTTCTATTTGTTTTGTACCTTTTAAATAAACAGTAACTATTGAAGATTTTCCAATAAATTCTTTGTTATCTATTTCCTCTTTTGCCTTTAACATATCTTTTTGCATTTGTTGTGCTTGACGTAGTAATGCTTGCATATTCATATTTATTCCTTCTTTCTAATTATATTCTATTACATCACCAAATAATTTTTCTAATTCTTTTTTTTCTTCTTTAAATAATTCATTATAAATTATTGAATCATCTTTTTTTTCAAAATTTCTTAGTTTTTGATTAAAATCTGTTTTAATTTTTTCCCATTCTTCTTTATCAACCGCAATAGGTTTATAATCTTTATCTAATTCATCTTTAAATAATTTTTGAATTTTATCTAAATTTTCATTAAAATATTTTGATTCAGTATTTTTATCAAAAACAAATATAATATTTTCTAGACTAGAAGCTTTTATTGTAGAATCTAAAATCATTGAAATAAATTCACCATATGAAGAAATCAACATTTTTTCTCTTAAATTATTCATTTCTTCAATTTTTTCTTTCATATTCTTTTTATCCAATGATGAAAGTGTATTATCTATTCTTATCTGTTTTAATTCTGATAATTTTTTTTCATCAATATTTGATTTTTTTTCAATAATTTTATCTTGTTTATTTTCTTTTTTTTCTACAACATTAATAGTTTTCTTTTCTTCAACCTTATCTTCTATTTTACTAATTATTTCTTGATTACTTGTTATTTTTATGAAAGCCAATTCTAAAATTAGTTTCACATTATTTGCTTTTTTCATTTCATAAATTGAATTATTTAATTCTTTGATATAAGCATATAGGTTATCATTTGTAATTTTATCCTTATATTCTGTGTATAAATTATCTTCTTGAACGATATTTTTATTAATTAAAATATTTTTTAAAAATAGAATTATTTCTTCTGTTAATTTTACAAGATTTTTTCCTTTTTCATCATATTCTTCAATTGATTCTAAAATATATTTTAAATCTTTTTTAAGAAGAGCATCAATAAAATTTTTTAATTGATATTGAGTTAATGTTCCATTTATATTGTGTATATCTTCTTCTGTTATATTTTCATCTGAATAAGCGATAACTTGATCTAAAATACTTATAGCATCTCTTAAACCACCATCCGACAATCTAGCAATTTCTTTTATTGCTTGATCATTTATGTTAATTTTTTCTTGTTCAATTATATACTTTAATTTATCATATATTTTACTTTCACTTATCTTTTTGAAGTCATATCTTTGACATCTAGATAAAATAGTAGCAGGTATTTTATGTGGTTCTGTGGTTGCTAGTATAAATATTACATGTTTAGGTGGTTCTTCTAATGTCTTTAATAATGCATTAAAAGCTGCTATCGTAAGCATATGAACCTCGTCAATTATATATACTTTATATTTACCTAATGTTGGTACTAAGTTTACTTTTTCTTTAATTTCACGTATTTCGTCAACTCCATTATTTGAAGCAGCATCTATTTCTATAATATCTATATTATTTATTTGTGTACAACAATTACATTTTTCACAAGGAGTTGCATTTATTGGATTTTCACAATTAATTGTTCTAGAAAAAATCTTAGCAATACTTGTTTTTCCAGTTCCTCTTGGACCAGCAAATAAATATGCATGAGAAATTTTATTGTTTTTTATAGAGTTTTTTAGAATTTGAATTATAATATCTTGCCCTGATACTTCGTCAAAATTCTTTGGTCTATATTTTCTATATAATGCCTGATACATATTTCACCTTCTAACCTTTTTTATTATATCATAATTAAAAGGAAAAAATTAGTATTTCCTTTTATTTTTAAAAAAATTTTTAATAATATCATTAATTTCATTTTTACCATTATCTATTTCTTTTAAATAAATTTTTTTATTCATATTTAATTGTGTTTCTTTAAATTTATTATTTGGTAGAATATAGTATATTTTTTTTATTCTTGCTTGTGAAATTGCATTTATACACATTAGACATGGTTCCATCGTAATGTAAATCTCACATTCATCTAAATGCCAATTTTTCTTTTTTTTACAAGCTTTTTCGAGTGCTAATATTTCTGCATGCTTTGTCACTATTTGATATTTTTCTTTACAATTATGTGCCTTTGAAATAATTTTGCCATTTTCAACTATTATTGCACTCACAGGTATATCATCTGTTTTTAATGATTTTTTTGCTTCTTTTATTAATAAATCAATGTATTTATCCATATTTCACCTACTATAAATTTAAATATTAAATAATACATTTGTTTGTATTATTTGATATTTTATAATAATTTTAAAAAAAAAGCACACACACTTAGAGGTTTTTAAGGCTGCTATTTTCCAATCCTGACCTGATTCAAACATAAATGTTGTGCATATACAATATATAATATTTATAAAATTAAATCAAGAAAAAAATTTTATTGAGTATTTATATTTTAATATATGTTTCACGTGGAACATTAATTTATTATCTATTTATGATACATGTTTCACGTGGAACATTGTTTTATTGTTTATTTATTATATATGTTTCACGTGGAACATTGATCTATTACGTATTCATGATATATGTTTCACGTGGAACATTGATTTATTGCTCATTCATGATATATGTTTCACGTGGAACATTGTTTTATTATCTATTTATGATATATGTTTCACGTGGAACATTAATTTATTGTCAATTAGTGATATATGTTTCACGTGGAACATTGTTTTATTGTTTATTCATGATATATGTTTCACGTGGAACATTGTTTTATTATCTGTTCATGATATATGTTTCACGTGGAACATTGTTTTATTGTCAATTCGTGATATATGTTTCACGTGGAACATTGTTTTATTATCTGTTCATTATATATGTTTCACGTGGAACATTAATTTATTTCCTTTTCATTATATATGTTTCACGTGGAACATTGATCTATTGTCTATTCGTTATATATGTTTCACGTGGAACATTGATCTATTGTCAATTCGTGATATATGTTTCACGTGGAACATTGATTTATTGTCTATTTATGATATATGTTTCACGTGGAACATTGATTTATTATTTATTTATGATATATGTTTCACGTGGAACATTGTTTATTGTTTATTCATGATATATGTTTCACGTGAAACATTTTTTTATTGTCTCTTTATGATTTATGTTTCACGTGGAACATTAATTTATTATTTGTTTATGATATATGTTTCACGTGGAACATTGTTTATTGTTTATTCATGATATATGTTTCACGTGGAACATTATTTTATTATCTGTTTATGATATATGTTTCACGTGAAACATTGTTTTATTATCTATTTATGATTTATGTTTCACGTGGAACATTGTTTTATTGTCTCTTTATGATTTATGTTTCACGTGAAACATTGTTATTAATATTTTGTTAATAACAAATATTAAAAAAGAAATACATTTTATTGTATTTCTTCATTTGAATCATTATTTTCTATTATATCTTCCGATTCCTCATGATCAAGAATAACTACTGTGCTAACTTTTTGTTCATCTTTTAGATTGATTAGTCTAACTCCTTGAGCTACTCTTCCAGTTGATGATACCTGTTTTATATCCATTCTTATAACAATTCCACTATTAGTAATAATTAATAAATCTTCATCATCATTTATTATTTTAAATGAAACAATAGTACCATTCTTATCAGTAATGTTAAGTGCTTTAACACCTTTACTTCCTCTATGAGTCATACGATATTCATCAATAACAGTTTTTTTACCATATCCTTTTTCTGTTATAACAAGAATTTTTTGGTTTTGTTCCGCAACTTCACATCCAACGCAAATTCCATCACCTATATTTATTCCTTTTACACCAGAAGCAGTTCTTCCCATTACTCTTATTTCTTCTTCATTAAATCTAACCATTCTACCATTTGAAGAAGCAATTAATATTTCATTTGAACCATTTGTTTTCTTTACAGAAATTAATTCATCATCATCTTTTAATGTAATTGCTATCTTTCCATTTGCTCTTATGTTTTCAAATTCTTTTATGTCAGTACGTTTAACTAAACCACTCTTAGTACAGAATACAATATATTTTGATTGTTCATCTGAGCTAATTTTAAGGGCTGCTGTTACATACTCATCTTTTTCAATTGAAATTAAATTAACAATTGGTAATCCTTTAGATTGTCTACTAAATAATGGTATTTCATATCCTTTAATTCTATATGTCTTACCTTTATTTGTAAAGAATAATATATAATCATGTGTAGTCATGTGAATCATATATTTAGCAAAATCTTCTTCGTTAGTTGTCATTCCTTTTATACCAACTCCACCACGGTTTTGTGTTTTATATGTATCACTTGCTATACGTTTAATATAACCTTTATCAGTAATTGTAATAATTACATCTTCATTTGGAATTAAAGATTCATCTTCAATGAAATCAATAGCTGTCATATCAATTGAAGTTCTTCTTTCATCTCCATATTTATTCTTAATTTCTAATAATTCGTCCTTAATAATAGCTAATACTCTTTCATTAGAAGCTAAAATTGAATTATAATCTTCGATTTTTAACATTAAATCTTTTAATTCTTCTTCAACTTTTCCTCTTTCTAATCCAGTTAACTTTCTTAATCTCATATCAAGGATATGTTTAGCTTGAATTTCATCTAAACCAAATTTAGTCATTAATTTTTCTTGAGCTTCTTCATCTGATTTAGATCCTCTAATTATACTAACTACTTCATCAATATGATCAAGAGCTATTTTTTCACCTTCTAAGATATGAACTCTCTCTTCTGCTTTTCTTAAATCATATCTAGTTCTTCTAACAATAACTTCTCTTTGATGATCTATATATTTTGAAATAATATCTTTTAAACATAGTGTTCTTGGTGTTCCATTATCAATTACTAAGAAAATAATTCCATAATTTACTTGAAAATTTGTATGTTTATATAAATTATTTAATACAACTTGAGCATTTGCATCTTTCTTAAGTGTAATTGTAATTTTTACTCCATCTTTTAAATCAGTATGATAATCTGATATTCCATCAATTATTTTGTTATGAACTAACTCAGCTACTTTATTTTTTAATTCTAGAGTATTTACACCATATGGAACCTCAGTTATAACAATTTGATTATGATTTCC
>JAEEGL010185427.1_pt1 | contig 20934 bp, 18 predicted proteins | sample 9134231 | NCBI WGS metagenome assembly JAEEGL01 (sample SAMN16246548, study PRJNA631951) | gut metagenome | biome: gut microbiome; feature: rumen; material: fiber-attached | host: Bos | place: Iran: Karaj | collected 2018-10
CCAGACTGCCTTTATACAAAGAAAAGCTGAGAATTCTTGCAAAGCTACATAAAAACGAGAGAAATGCAAAAGGAAAGTTTGCTTTTCTTTTCATTTCCGAGTGCATTGTAAGTTCGGCGAAGCCAAAGTTACGGAAAGTCGAGAGCAGAACAAAAGATTTTAATCTTTTTTATGCCGAAACGGAGTAACTTCGCGACTTTCGTCGCAAAGTTACGAAAAAACGAGAGTAGTACAAAATAAAATCATTTATTTTTTGCAACAAATTGCCGTATCTTCGATAATTATGATTATATTTGCACACATTATAAGCATCATTATGAACATACCAACAAAGATAACAATTAAGTGAAGTTATGAAGAAAACAATAATCATAATCGTATTGCTTGCTATTGCGACGATAGGCTATGCCGTAACCGTTGAGACGACGGTCAATCTCAATGTGTACTATCCAGAGTATACAAAGATCGACTTGGTGTGTGGCCAGATGCCGAAGGCTGCACAGAAGGATGTGGAGTTTTGTTGTGAGGCGGCTTTTACTGGCGAGTTGCTAACGGAGTTTAAGCATTCGAACATTGCGGATAACCATATCTGCAAGGGAGAGATGAAGAAGGGCTATCGCTGCAGGGCGAATACGGGTGGCTTCGTCTGGGGTAAAGGTAAATGGAAATTCATGAGGAAGACGGACTATCCCACGACTGCAAATGGGTGGAACATGGGGTTCTGCCAACTGCTGATTATCAAGGATGGTGCGGTCAGGGATATTGGCGCGAAGATGAAGAATAAGAAGACTATCTATCGGGCATTGTGCGAGAAGGATGGCAAGCTCTGTATCATCGAATCTAAGAAGGTGATGACATACGAGTTTTTCGTGAAATGCCTGAGTGCCTATAAGGTTACTCATGCACTCTATCTGGATATGGGCAGAGGCTGGAACTACGCTTGGTATCGGGATAAAGGCGGGAAGGTAAAGGAGATATTTCCTGAGAGCAAATTGGCTCCAAATTACAAGTATAGGACTAATTGGATTACGTTCTATAAGTAACAGAAGACAGAAAAGGGATAGAGAGTAACAAAATACGGAATTCCATCATTGATAAGGAAGGACGGTTCGATTGATTAAGATAATCGGTTGAACCGTCCTTCTTTTTATGTCCCAGGCCGTGGGACAAATTTTTCTGCCATTTTCGCCCCGTTTTTCGCCCTAAATTGTATGTTTATACATAACATGAATATTTATTCAAAATCGTCGAGGTACGAGGTACGAAATAATTTTCAATCTTCAATCTTGATGCTTCGCATCGAAGTCGCTCACGCTCGGCATAGCTCAAGCAAGCTTGGCTCTGCTCTCGCTTAATCGCGACTTTCAATCTTCAATCTTCAATCTTCAATCTTCTTGGTGTCGCGGGTGCTACCGGTGAGGGTGGTTTCAGTCTTCTACTTGTTTCCGCAAGCTCTCTGGCAAGGCTCTGCGGTTGAGGAATAGGTAGGTGGTGTTCAGCGCCATATAGTCGCGCGACATATACCAGATGCCCTTGTACTGACCGCTCTCGCCCCATGAGTTCTTCACCATGTAGTAAGGCTGCCCCTTCTCGTCGACGGCCTTACCGTAGACGAGCATCACGTGGTCATAGGTGAACCGCCAGTCGTCCCACTGCTCCTGTCGCAGCTGCTGCGAAGGCTTCACGCTGTCGGGAAGCATGGCCAGCCCCGTCCGCGTGAAATCGCCCGTCACGTCGCCGCCCCAGGCCACCGCATATCCTGCGTCCAGGGCCTCGTCGAGCACCGTCATCAGCTGTTCAATGGGAATGTTGTAGCTGGGCTTCAGCCGCCACTTATACGGCGACTCAATGACAAACCACTTGTTGAACGGATGGTGCGTGTAGCTCGTCAGGCTCACGTAGTCGTCAAGATTCAAGCCCAGGCTCTCGGCAAACGAACGCGGCGTGTACGTCTTGCCCTCATAGACGAACGACTCCGGACAGCGGCCAACGTAGCGCTCGATGACAGCCTGCACGCTGTCGCGCCAATGGGGCTGCGGTTCCTTGGCATCTTTGACGACAATGCTGCTCACGCGACGTTCCAGCTCAGGGAAGAACACGTTGAAGTTGGCCAGCGAGTCGCCCGTCAGCGAGCCCGGTGCAGGCATCGCCTCCTCCGGACAGATGCCGTACTGGCGGATGACCTCCAGCACGTCGTCGCACGATCCGCCCTCTGAAATCTGGCTGTAGCCGTGCATACGTACATAGTGCGTGGCGCAGTCCATATAGTCCTTGTTCACCACGAACATCTCGCACAGGTCATACGTCCTGCCCGTCAGCCGCAGTATCTCGCTCTCGAAGTACCCCAGCGTGGCATAGTCCCAGCACGTGCCGCTGCGCCACTGGTTCTTGACGCTCGTTATCGGGTTTACCTTCACCGTCGTGAACGTCTTACTGACCTCCGAGGCCACTGCACGCTTCTGCAGATTCTCCTGTGCCGAGGCCGTCGTCAGCCCCAGCATCACCAGCATGTATGTGATGACTCTTTTCATGTCTTCTGTTACTTTTCTTATTCTGTGAGCGGTGCTGTCTTCAGCTGCTCCAGCGCGCGGCAGAGCTGGTCGGGACATGATGTGCCCCGCGTGCCGCAGCGGATGCCATCGAGGCGGCGGATGACGTCGTCAATCTGCTGGCCGCGCACCAGCTGACTGATGCCCTGCAGGTTGCCATTGCACCCGCCCAGGAAGAACACCTGCTGGACGACGTTGTTCTCGTCGGCAGTCACGTCGATGAACTGCGAGCAAGTGCCGTGTGTCTTGTACTGTACGTGTTTCGTCTTCATATTTCGAGAGCCTCTGGGCGCACGTAGAACATCTGTCCCACCTTCTCGCGCAAGGTCATTGTCTGTAATTGTGCTTCTATCTCGTCGGCTGGCTGTACGGGGCTATCGTTATCATCGTCCGAACAAGAGGTGGTAGCCAGGCCGCAGGTGAGGATGGCGGCCAACATCCATAGTTTCATTTGTTTCATTGTATAGTCGTGTCAATTATTTCGAAATGCAAAGGTACAATCATATAGAGGATTGGGCTAAGGCTTTTACAACTAGTTACCAGAGAGCTCGGAAAGCAAGGCCTGGCAGCCTTCGAGGACGTCGCGCCAGGTGGCCTCGAAGTCGCCGGTGTACCAGGGGTCGGCAACGTCGCCGGGACGGCGGGTGTAGTCCATGAGCTTGACAATCTTGCTTTCTGGGTCGCCGCCGCAGATGTTGCGCATATTGCGGATGTTCCACGAGTCCATGCCCACAAGGAGGTCGAAGCGGTGGTAGTCGGAGCGGGTCAGCTGGCGGGCGGTCTTGCCCTGACAGGTGATGCCGTGCTCGGCCAGCTTACGACGGGCGGGTGGATAGACCGCGTTGCCCAGTTCCTCGGTCGACGTTGCGGCGGACTCGATGTAGAACTGGTCGTCGAGACCGGCTTTGCTGACGAGATCCTTCATCACGAACTCTGCCATCGGACTGCGGCAGATGTTGCCGTGGCAGACGAAGAGTATGCTGTGTCTGTTGTTCATTTCAGGGTGCAAATTTAGCACTTTTCCGACAAACGGCCATAAGAATCGGAGAAAAAGATTCAACCCGTAGGCTTGAAAACTTTCATTGAAGATAACAACCGGTTCGCTGAATATTTTTGGCGAGGCGCTTTGTTTGAACTATCTTTGCAACATCAATAATAAAAATGTGACAGAAGAGATGAAGAAGATTTTGTGTTTCACGATGCTTGCAGCATCTGTAGCAGTGATGACCTGCTGCTCGGCGGATGACCCGTTCGAGGAGATTGAAAACTATAGCGATAATGGTTGGAACAACAGCAACGGCATGATTAGTGGAAACGGCAACTCGACCACAACGGACGAGCTGGCCACGTTCGACGTGACGATTGACAAGGTGACGGCAGAGCCTACGGATGCTGCCACGGCCTATTTTCCCGACGAGGAGGACGCGCTGGAGAACAACGACTTCACAACGGAGGTCAGCATCGACATGTCGAACCCCGTGGCAAAGACGGAGAATGGTGTGGAGGTGACGGTCAACGGCGGTCACGTGACGGCCAACCACGGCTCGGAGAAGAAGATATGTTACGTGGTGAGCGGTACGACGGCCAACGGTTCGCTGACCATCCTCGGCGAGAAGAAGTATGCCGTCCGTCTCGGCGGCGTAAGCATCACCAACCCCGACTCGGCGGCGCTGAACCTGCTGAGCGGCAAACGGGCCTTCATCATCCTGGCCGACGGCACGACGAACACACTGGTCGACGGCACGGGCGGCTCGCACAAGGGCGCACTCTACTGCAAGGGCAAACTGCTGTTCAACGGCACGGGCGCGCTCAACGTCACCGGCAACAGCAATAACGGCATCCACTCGGCCGACTACATCGTCTTCAACAACGGTAATAACATCTATGTGAAATCGACCGCCAATCACGGCATCAAGGCCAACGAGGGCATCTATATCAACGGCGGCATCCTGAACGTGGAGGTCTCGGCAGCGGCTGCCAAAGGCATCAACTGCGAGAGCAACATCGTGGTCAACGGCGGGCGCACCACCGTGCTGACAACGGGTGGCGGCACCTACGACACGGACGACCGCGAGGCGAAGGGGGCAGCCGGCATCAAGGCCGACTCGGTGCTCACGGTGAACGGCGGCGAACTGTGGCTGAAGAGCACTGGCTCAGGCGGCAAGGGCATCAATGTCGACATGGAGACCAACTTCTGCGGCGGCAGCGTCTACGTCGTCACCACGGGCGCACAGTACAAGAGCAATAACGACACGTCGTCGCCCAAGGGTATCAAGGCCGACGGCAACATCAGCATCAACGGCGGTCGCATCTGGGTGCGCACCAGCGGCACCAACGGCGAGGGCATCGAGACGAAGAAGGAGTTGAGCATCACGGGCGGCGAGGTGGCCTCGTATGCCTACGACGATGCCATCAACTCGAAGAGCCACATGACCATCAGTGGCGGCACCATCTATGCCCACGGGCGTAACAACGACGGACTGGACGCCAATGGCAACTGCTACATCAAGGGCGGCACCGTCTATGCCATCTGTAGCGGCACTCCCGAGGTGGCCATCGACGCCAACACCGAGGGCGGCTACAAGCTCTACCTGACCGGCGGCACCATCGTTGCCGTTGGCGGACTGGAGAACGGCTCTCAGCTCACGCAGTCGTGCTATCAGAGTTCATGGTCGGCCAACACGTGGTATGCGCTGACCGTCGGCACGAGCACCTTCTCGTTTAAGACGCCTTCGAGCGGTGGCAGCGGACTGGTTGTCAGCGGCGCCTCGCAGCCCACGCTCCAGTCGGGCGTCAGCCTCAGTGGCGGCACTTCCTGCTTCGGTGGTCTCGCCATCAGTGGCGGCACCGTCAGCGGCGGCTCGTCCGTCAGCCTCTCATCCTACACGGGCGGCAACAGCATGGGTGGCGGGCCCGGCGGTGGCGGTCCTGGTGGCTGGCACTAAAGACCATCATGGACGTGGCCGTTAGTCTTTTTTCAGGCTAACGGCCACGAAAACGAAGGAACTTTTTGGTTTTTCACGCGTTTATTCGTACCTTTGTCGCCCATGACAGAGACTCTGAACCTGCCGGCCTACGAGGTACGGCTCAGCGAGGAGCGGGGACGGCGAAAGATCTTTGACGTCCTGCGGCGGAAGTACGTGGCGCTGACACCCGAGGAGTGGGTGCGACAGCACTTCGTACACTTCCTCATTGGGCATAAGGGTTATCCTCAGGGGCTGCTGGCCAACGAGGTGGAGCTGCGCCTGGGCGACAAGAGCCTGCGCTGCGACACCCTGCTATACACGAGCAGCCTGGAGCCGCGGATGATCATTGAGTACAAGGCGCCGAGCATAAAAATACAGCAGAAGACGTTCGACCAGATAGCGGCCTACAATCTTCTGCTGCATGTGGATTATCTCGTGGTCTCGAACGGTGTGGAGCACTACTGCTGCCGCATGGACTACGAGCGTGGTAGCTATGAGTTCATGGAGTCCATTCCTGACTACCCGTCACTCTAAGCCCCTTTCTTATTCGACGTCGTTGGCATCGGCGGCCTTCTTCGACGAGGCTGTCGAGGTCTTGCGGATGGCGCGCTTGCGGGTGCTCTTCTTCTCCTCCACGGGCTTCTCTATCTTGACGCCAGCCAGTTCGGGGTCAATGAGGATACGACCGCAGTATTCGCAGACGATGACCTTCTTGTGCATCTTGATGTCGAGCTGACGCTGGGGCGGAATCTTGTTGAAGCAGCCGCCGCAGGCGTCACGCTGCACGTAGACGATGCCCAGGCCGTTGCGGGCGTTCTTGCGGATGCGCTTGAACGAGGTGAGCAGTCGCGGCTCAATCTTGGCCTCCAACTCCTGTGCCTTCTCCTTGAGCTTCTCCTCCTCGGCACGTGTCTCGGTCATGATTTCGTCGAGCTCGCTCTTCTTGATTTCCAGGTCGTTGTTGCGCTCGCTGATGAGGGTCTTGTTCTTCTCCAGCTCCTCCGACTTCTCGGCAATGCGTGCCTGGGCCTCGCGAATCTTCTTGTTGCAGAGCTCAATCTCCAGCGACTGGAATTCAATCTCCTTCGACAGGGTGTCGTACTCGCGGTTGTTCTTCACGTCGTCGAGCTGGCCCTTGTAGCGGGCTACACTGGCTTCGGCGTCGGCTATCTCGCCCTTCTTCAGCGTGATGGCCTGCTGGAACTCGTCGATATCGGCCTGGATGCGCTGAACACGGGTGTTCAGACCTTCGATTTCGTCTTCCAGGTCGTTCACTTCCTGAGGCAGCTCGCCTCTGAGTGTGCGCTTCTCGTCAATCATCGACAGCGCAGTCTGCAGTTGGTAGAGGGTCTTCAGACGCTCTTCCACCGGCATGTCTGTGGGATCTTTCTTTGCCATAATTCTTATTTCTATTGTCGTTATTACGTTATGTCGTTACAAATAGCAGATGGGATTGGTCATCGTCTCGGCTATCTCCGTGCGGACGCCCGGGCACCGTTCGTTGATGATGTCGCGGAACACCTCGGTGGTGTACTGTTCGCTTTGGTAGTGGCCGATGACACAGATTTGTATCTGCTGTTCATAGCCGAAGTACTGGTGGTAGTGCATCTCGCCGGTGATGAACGCATCGGCGCCGGCCTTGACGGCATCGTCGAGCAGGAAGTCGCCCGCACCGCCACAGAGTGCCACGCGGCTGACAGGGCGCTCGAGCAGCTGGTTGGTCATGGCGCACGCCACACCGAACGCCTGCTTCACTTTGGCAACAAAGGCCTCGGCGGCCAGGGGTTCTGCCAGCTGTCCTATGATGCCGCTGCCACAGGTCACGCCGTCGACCGTCTTGGGGGCCATGAACTGTACGTCGGTGAGCCCCAGTTTCTCGGCCATCTTGAAGTTGACGCCACCCTGGGCATTGTCCATGTTCGTATGCATGGAGACCACGGCCACGTCGTTCTTCACGGCTTTCCTCACGGTGCGCTGCACGTCGGTCAGGTCGCTGATGGTCTTCAGTCCACGGAACAGCAGGGGATGGTGGCTGACAATGAGATTGCAGCCCTTCTCCAGTGCCTCGTCGACCACCGCCTCAGTGACGTCCAGACACAATAATGCCCCTGAAACCTCCGCCTCTGTCAATCCAACCTGCAAGCCAGCATTGTCCCAGCTTTCTTGCAAGGGCAGGGGCGCGAACTGTTCAAGGGCGCTTAGTACATCCTGAATTTTCACGCTTTACTAATCGTATGAATGTGAGTGCAAAGGTACGAATTTTTTCCGTAACTTGTTACTTCTCAGCCCGTCTTTTATCGTTTTTTAAGAAGTCCACACGTTTTTCAGTTCCCCACGCTTGTTGAACACCCGGCGGTCGGCTGCCCACAGCGTCACTATCAGCGCTACGACCGAGGCGGCAACGCTGCCGATGACCAACAGCACGTAGAGAGCCACTGCCTCCACCGGGGCGACGCCGCCGAGGAGCAGTCCCGACAGCAGCATCGGCAGGGCGAAGAGGCCCATCGTCGTGAAACTGGCTACCGTGGGTTCTATCATGCTCCTGAGGCCCTGGCGCACATAGGGTGTCAGCATCGTCACCCTCGAGGCACCGTTGCCCAGCTGCGTGTAGTAGCTCATGGCGTCGGTCTTCAGCGCCTCGAAGTAGGCGCTCACGCCGTGGATGTTCGTCGTCAGCACATGAGCCATCAGCACACCGCCGACAGGTATGAGCCAGTGGGGCGACAGCGGTTCTGCGACGCGCATCGTCAGCAGCAGGTAAGCTCCCACGCTGAAGACACCCGCCACCACACCAGCCCAGACGGGCAGGAACAGCAAGCCCTGCTGCAGTCGGCAGCGCCTGACGAGCACCCACGCCGCCACCATGGCCATGGCCAGCAGCCACACGAGACAGAGCCACGGCGACGCCATCCGCCACAGCAGCCATGTCAGCGCACCCACGACGGCCATCTGCAGCACCATGCGTACCACCGACTTTGCCAGCCGCTGGAGCAGCGGCACGTCCAGCCTCATCAGCACATAGCCGGGCACTGCCAGCAACAGCAGCCCCAGCAGCACACTAAGAACCGTTATCTTCATGTTTTCCTAATCTGATTATCTTGTCCGACATATTCAGGAACTCCTCCCGCTGGCTGGTCACCACCACCGTGCGTCCCTCGTTGGCCAGCGTCCTCAGCTGACTGAGCATCACCGTCGGCGGGTCGTCGGCCAGCACGATGGCCTTGTCCTGGATGGTCACCACCGGCAGCCCTATCGTCTTCGGCTCCCACGGCTCCAGCCCTTCCCCACTCCACGCCGTTTCCATGTCGTTCGTGTCGGGTATGAAGCCTCGCTGCGCCACCGTCTCTTCCGTCTGCGGCACGTAGGCCATGAGCTTCCTGAAGGCCGATGCCGACAGCTCGCTAATCAGTTCGCCGTCGACGCTGACCAGCCCCTTGTCCAGCGGCACCACACCCATCAGCACCCTGAGCAGCAGCGTCTTACCGCAGCCCTTCGGTCCCGTGATGCAGGTCATCTGTCCCTTGTGAGCCATCAGCGACAGCCTGTCCATCAGCAATCGGCCATCTACGCTCAGCGTAGCATCCTTCAGTTCCAGCATATGTATTAATTTGCAGACAAAGGTACAAAAAAAATAAGAAAGGAGAAAGGAGAAAGGAGAAATTTTCGTACCTTTGCACCATGTTTTTTAAAGAAGGCTACCGACTGCCTGCCGAATGGGAGGCTCAGAGTGGTGTGCAGCTGACTTGGCCGCACGCCGGAACGGACTGGGCACCGATGCTGCAGGAGATTACGGCGACCTATGAGGAGATGGCACGCGAGATCAGTAAGCGCGAGCCCCTGCTCGTCGTTGCACCCAAAGGCACACCCCTGCCATCTATGGGCGCATGGTCAAAGGTCAACACCAACGACACGTGGGCACGCGACCATGGGTTCATCACGCTGGTGCCAACAACCACTCACCAACAGCCCCTCCTACTCGACTTCCGCTTCAACGGCTGGGGCGAGAAGTTCCCTGCCGAGCTCGACAACGCCATCAACCGCCACCTCTACGACGAGGGGCGCGTCACGGGCCGTTATGTCGACTGCCTGGACTTCGTGCTCGAGGGCGGCTCCATCGAGAGCGACGGCCGGGGCACCATCTTCACCACCACCCAGTGTCTCCTGGCCCCCCACCGCAACCAACCGCTGACGAAGGCGCAGATTGAGGACGAGCTGAAGCGCCGCCTCTGTGCCGAGCGCATCGTCTGGATCAACCACGGCCACCTCGTTGGCGACGACACCGACGGTCACATTGACACGCTGGTACGCATCTGTCCCGACGACACCATATTATATATGTCGTGCGACGACCCTAAGGACGAGCAGTACGAGGAGCTGCGACTCATGGCCGAGGAACTGCGCCAGCTGCGCACCCTCGACGGACGTCCCTACCGCCTCATGGCCCTGCCCTCGCCCCGTCCCATTTTCGAGGTACCTCGCACCTCGTACCTCGAAAGATTGCCCGCCACCTACGCCAACTTCCTCATCATCAACGGCGCCGTGCTGGTGCCTACCTATGCGCAGCCCGACCTCGACGGCGAGGCCTGCCGCATCATTGGTCAGGCATTCCCCGACCGCGAGATTGTCCCCATCGACAGTCGCGCCATCATCCGTCAGCACGGCTCCATCCATTGCTGCACCATGCAGTTTCCGGAAGAAGTGGTTTCAAATGTGAATTATATTCCTCGCTCCTCGCTCCTCGAAAAAAAAAAAGATACGCATGTCTAAAGAACTGAAGATAGGATTCCTACAGCAGCACAATACTGCTGACATCAAGAACAACATTGAGCGGCTGGCCGACGGCATTGCCGACCTGGCACGTCGCGGTGCCGAACTCATCGTCCTGCAGGAGCTGCACAACTCGCTGTACTTCTGTCAGACGGAGGATGTCGACAAGTTCGACCTCTCCGAGCCCATTCCCGGTCCCTCGACCGAGATCTACGGCGAGCTGGCCAAGCGCTACCAGGTGGTCATCGTCACCTCGCTCTTCGAGCGCCGTGCCGCCGGTCTCTACCACAACACCGCCGTTGTCATCGAGCGCGACGGCACCATTGCGGGGCGCTACCGCAAGATGCACATCCCCGACGACCCGGGCTACTACGAGAAGTTCTACTTCACCCCCGGCGACCTCGGCTTCCACCCCATCGACACGAGCGTCGGCCGTCTCGGCGTGCTCGTTTGCTGGGACCAGTGGTACCCCGAGGCAGCGCGACTCATGGCCCTGCAGGGCGCTGAACTGCTCATCTACCCCCCCGCCATCGGCTACGCCCCCGAGGACACCCCCGAGGAGCAGCAGCGTCAGCGTCGTGCCTGGCAGACGGTCATGCGTGGCCATGCCGTTGCCAACGGACTGCCCGTCGTCGCTGTCAATCGTGTGGGACTCGAAGACGGCGTGCCGTTCTGGGGCACCTCCTTCGTCTGCGGTCCTCAGGGCGAGATCATCTACGAGGCCTCCGAGGACGAGGAAGAGAGCATCATCGTCGAGATGGATATGCAGCGCTCCGAGCAGGTGCGCCGCTGGTGGCCCTTCCTCCGCGACCGTCGCATCGACGCTTATACAGAGATTACTAAGAGATACGTTGATTAGATAAGAGATGAAAAATGTGCTCACCACTAATCATATCTTTCATCTCTCATCTCTCATCTAAAAGAGTCGTTCCTCCTTCCTCGAAAAAAAAAAGAACATGATGAAGAAAACATTACTGGGGCTGATAGCCCTACTTCTCCCCCTGACAGCCTCGGCACAGCTCGTCTCTGTGCAACCGGGCACAGGACGTGTAGCAACCACGAAAACCAAGAAGGCCAAGGAGCCAAAGCAGCCTAAGCAGGCCAAGGAGACCAAGGACGTCGGCGAGTACCGCCAGTCCAACGACAGTATCACGGCCGACTTCTCGGCCAGCCTCGTCAGCCAGTACCTCTGGCGTGGCCAGGAGCTCAGCGGACTGAGTTTCCAGCCCAGCGCCACCGTCAGCTGGCGCGGACTGTCGCTCATCGCCGAGGGTAGCACCAGCCTCGACAAAGGCAGCTACCGCGACCTCGACCTCACGCTGCGCTACCGTCTCGGTCCTGTCACCATCGGCGTCACCGACTACTGGTCCTCAGGCATCGATGTCGAAGACCGCTACCTCTACTACGACGCCCACAAGGGTGGCCACATCTTCGAGGGCAACCTCGGCTACACCTGCCGCTACTTCACGCTCCAGGGCTATTGTATGTTCGGTGGCAACGACTTCAAGCTCAACGGCGACCGCGCCTACTCCACCTACATCGAGCTCGGCGTGCCCTTCCGTCTGGGCAACCTCGACTGGCAGCTCACCGTCGGCGGCACACCCATGGAGAGCGCCGGCGAGTGGGAGACCGTCACCCGCGAGACCATCTACGGCGAGAGCGACATCGACACCCGCGTCTACGAGTATGCCGAGGGCGCAGCCTGCTGCCTTGCCTCCCTGCGCTGCACCAAGGAGTTCCACCTCGGCGACATCTGCCTCCCCGTCTTCGCCGAGCTCAACGCCAACCCCTATCTCTCTAAGGGCTACTTCATCATGGGCGTCAGCATCAAACCGTGGTAGATAAGAGATGAAAAATGTGCTCACGCTGCGCGCTGCGCGCAAGATGATAAATGAAAGATGAAAGAACATAGAAAAGAAAGACAATGAATAATTTGAGATTCCAAGTCGTTGCCGAGGCCTTCAAGAAGCACGCCCTCGACGTCGCCGCCCCCTCGGAGCGCCCCTCCGAATATTTCAGTAAGTACGTCTTCGACCGCAAGAAGATGCACAAATACCTACCCGCCAGCGTCTATCAGCAGATGATCGACGTCATGGACCACGGTGCCAGCCTCGACCGCAGCATCGCCGATGCCGTGGCCGCCGGCATGAAGCAGTGGGCCCAGGAGCTCGGCGTCACCCACTACACCCATTGGTTCCAACCCCTTACCGAGGGCACCGCCGAGAAGCACGACGCCTTCGTCGAGTGGGACGATGGCAAGGCTGCGAGTGAGCGAGAGCAGAACGGAGCTCGCTCCGATTCTGCCGAGCGTGAGCAGGCTCGAACGAAGTTCAAAGGAGGTATGATCGAGACGTTCTCCGGCAAGCTCCTCGTCCAGCAGGAGCCCGACGCCTCCTCCTTCCCCAACGGTGGCATCCGCAACACCTTCGAGGCCCGCGGCTACAGCGCCTGGGACCCCACGTCGCCCGTCTTCGTCATCGACGACACCCTCTGCATCCCCACCATCTTCATCGCCTACACTGGCGAAGCCCTCGACTACAAGGCGCCGCTGCTGCGCTCCCTCCATGCCGTCGACCGCGCCGCCACCGCCGTCTGCAGCCTCTTCTACGACGACGTCACCAAGGTACAAGTCAACCTCGGCTGGGAGCAGGAGTATTTCCTCGTCGACGAAGGCCTCTACTCCGCCCGTCCCGACCTCCTCATGACCGGTCGCACCCTCATGGGCCACGAGTCTGCCAAGAACCAGCAGATGGACGACCACTACTTCGGCACCATCCCCGACCGCGTGCAGCCCTTCACGAAAGCCCTCGAGATCCGGGCCCTCGAGCCCGCCATCCCCGTCAAGCCGCGCCACAACGAGGTAGCGCCCAACCAGTTCGAGCTCGCCCCCATCTACGAAGAGTGCAATCTCGCCGTCGACCACAACATGCTCCTCATGTCCCTCATGAAGCGCGTCGCCCGCAAGCACGGCTTCCGCGTCCTGTTGCACGAAAAACCCTTCGACGGCATCAACGGCTCCGGCAAGCACAACAACTGGAGCCTCTCCACCGACACCGGCGTCCTCCTCCATGCCCCCGGCAAGACCCCCGAGGAGAACCTGCGCTTCGTCACCTTCATCGTCGAGACCCTCATGGCCGTCTATCGTCACGACGGACTCCTCAAGGCCTCCATCGTCAGCGCCACCACCGCCCACCGTCTCGGTGGCAACGAAGCCCCCCCCGCCATCATCTCCTCCTTCCTGGGCAAGCAGCTCACCGAGCTCCTCGACCACATCGAGCACTCCCAGAACGACGAGCTCTTCAACCTCAAGGGCAAGCGCGGTATGCAGATCGACATCCCCCAGATACCCGACCTCATCATCGACAATACCGACCGCAACCGCACCTCCCCCTTCGCCTTCACCGGCACCCGCTTCGAGTTCCGAGCCCCCGGCTCGTCCGCCAACTGCGCCTCCGCCATGATCGCCCTCAACTCCGCCATGGCCGAAGCCCTCGCCGACTTCAAGCGCCGTGTCGATGCCAAGATCGCCGCTGGCGACAACCGCATCTCCGCCATCCTCGACGTTCTGCGCGACGACATCAAGACCTGCAAGCCCATCCGCTTCGATGGCAATGGCTACTCCGACGAGTGGGTCCTCGAGGCCGCCCGCCGTGGTCTCGACGTTGAGAAGTCCTGTCCCCGCATCATCGAGCACTACCTCGACCCCGAGTCCGTCCAGATGTTCGAGTCCACCAAGGTCATGAACCGCAAGGAGCTTGCCGCGCGCAACGAAGTCAAGTGGGAGACCTATGTCAAGACCGTCCAGATTGAGGCCCGTGTCCTTGGCGACCTTGCCATGAACCACATCATCCCCGTGGCCACCCACTACCAGTCCAAGCTCATCAAGAACGTGCAGGGCATGAACGAAGTGTTCACCCCCGACCGAGCCCAGCGTCTCTCCTCTCGCAACATGAAGCTCATCGAGGAAGTTGCCGAGCGCACCGAGACCATCGAGCGTCTTGTCGAAGAGCTCACCGACGCCCGTCGTGTTGCCAACCGCATCCCGTCCATCCACGAGCGAGCCATCCAGTATCACGACACCGTCTGTCCCAAGATGGATGCCATCCGTCGCGAGACCGACAAACTCGAGCTCATCGTCGAGGACGGCCTCTGGACACTACCCAAGTACCGCGAACTGCTGTTTATAAGGTAAAAAAGAGAGGAGGGAGCTTATTCGTCGTCGTCCCAGATAGTATGGCTACGAGCAGCAGCCTGACTGGCATCGCCATTGTAGCGTACACCATTGAGGTTCACCTGAGTGCCATTACTATTGACAGCATCACCCGTGCTGCCGGACAGAAATGTCTGACAGTTCGTCGTCACGACATGAATAACTGGATGTATATAAGGTCTTTTCATGGCTCAGCCTATTTAATGAATATTTTCTTTCCGTCCTTGATATATAGACCACGCCCAGGACAGACTACGCGTTGCCCCTGAAGTGTGTACAAGGCTTCTGCCTCCATAGGTAAAATATCGGTTTGCCTAATAGCGGTCGTCTCGTCGTCGAAAGCAAGGCTGAGTCGCGTCTGGCTATTGGCGCGATGGACAAAGGCACGCAAGCCTCCGAGAGTTCTGGTTGCTTCAGCAGGCACATAAAGGAAATTATCGGTGCCAATAAACAGGTCTGTTCCATTATATTCCAGAGGCGTAGGATTGAAACACCCTTGGAACGTGACACCTCCATCAGCTATGAACAACGGCGCGGTTACTGTAATGGTCACAGCCCGGAACACGGGATTCGTGACGGTATTGTCAATTTTCACCAGGAAGGGCGTTCCTGCCGGAATAACCTCTGCACCAGCTGCCGTTCTAAATGTCATGATGTTGTCGGCGAAATGATCGTAGGTTGTTATATAACAATTCTGCGAGCCACCGATACCCGTATAGAGCACAGACCGGCTGACCGCGAAAGGCAGGCAAAGTGTGTTCCAGATGCCGCCACGCAACGTGCGAACGGTCGCTACGTCAACAATCTTACCCCGATTGTTCTGTAATGTCTCCGTATTGTTGGCACTCTCGCTCAGCGTGATGGAGGGCGGTGTGACCAATAGGATATCGTCTATCGCGAAATTGCCATTATTGAAATAGATGGTCATCGTCGATCCCTCCTTGAGTGTCGGAAGTGCAATGGTGTCCGACTGCCACACATCTTTCGTCAAACCGATGGTCTGGTCGCAGATTGGCGTGCCTTCATTATTCTCCAATGCCCGCACATTGAGTGTACTGCTTGCTGTCGTCCCCTTCGCCCTAAAGGTTAGGATGGCCGAACGACCGATATTCAGATTACTAAGTACGAAGCTGCTTGCCACAGTACTGTCGCCGTGTTCATTAGCTGTGAACGCATCGGCATACAGGAAATCGCCCACGTAGTAATAGGCCGAGGCGACTTCGCTGGCGGTCTCACCCTTATAGGCTATGGCTTTCACGGTCTGTGTCGCGCCGATACTGATTTCTCCCGTATACTGCGTACTCTGGTCGGTCGGCGCCGTTCCGTCTGTCGTATAGTAAATCGTCGCTCCCTCCGTAGCGCAGCTCATCACTAATGTCTGTGGCGTTTTGTAATAGCCTTCTGCAAGGGAGAATGTGGGGGGAGCGGTTATATTATCTCTTTCAGCATAAACGACAACATTATCGATGAGCGCGCCGTTACCCTCTGTACTAAACACTATCTTGGATGCAGAAGTGGCATTCGTTATATGCAACTCGGCAGAAGTGTAGGAATTATTGCTTGTTGGAGAAAGAGGAAAAACTGATTCCGTTATACTGCCACCTCCGACAACACTTACTGTCAGATTTACATAACTAGCAGTTGCTTTTGCATATTGAAAAGTAAGTAAAAGGTCTCCTTCTTCACCTAATTCTGGTGTCGTTGCAGATCCACTTATTTTTAGACAATTCAATAAAGAGTTGGACACTTTAGAACATGAAGATAGTGACCAATTATCATAAGTATTGCCAAATTGCCCACCAGAATATGGCGGATCCCAATCGTCAAAATTCTGCTCGAAAACTGGTACAAGGTCTGCATATACAGTCAATGGAAGGACGTAGATGAGTAGTGAAATTACTCTATGCCAAATATCATTTCTCATAGGCGTTGATTGTTTAAGGGTTTCATTCACCTCTTCTTCGCCGAGGTATCGCGTATGATGAGCTTCTGGGGTACAATCTCGTGATAGATCTTGGTGTCGCCACCAATGGCACGGAGGAGGAGACGGCAGGCGGTCTGACCCATAAGGGTGGACTGGTCGGCAATGGCAGAGAGACGTGGAGTGACAAACGCGGCATGGACATCGTCGGTGAAACCGATAATGGCAACATCGTCGGGCATACGCAAGCCCATCTGCTGAATGGTGGTGTAGGCGGCAAAGGCGATGATGTCGTTGAAAGCCAAAATGGCATCGGGACGGTCGGGACGCTCCAGGAGCTGGCGCACGGCACGGCTGGCCTCGTCGAAGTCGATGCGACCGCAGGCGACAAGGGTGCGGTCGATGGGCAGATGGGCGTCGCGCAAGGCCTCGAGATAGCCGTGCTTGCGACGCACAACCATGTCGAGGTGGTTGGGACCACCGACGAAGGCGACACGGCGGCTGCCGGTTTGGAGCAGGTGCGTCGTGGCCTGGTAGGCGGCCTCGTCGCCATTGGCGGTGACGGACGAGAAGAGGTCGGGCAGGCAGGTGCGACCGAAGAGGACGAGGGGGACACCGATGGTGGAGAGCTCCTCGAGGTGGCTGTAGTCGCGGGTGTCCTGTGCCAGACAGGCGATGATGCCGTCGACATGGAGACCAAGGAAATTGTCGATGGCACGCACCTCGTCGGCGGTGTCCTCATGGCTGTTGGCGCTGATGACGCTATAGCCCTGGGCGTTGGCCTCGCTCTCGATGCCGTCGAGGACGGCACTGAAATAGTGGGTGACGATATTGGGGACTACGACGCCAATGACCTTGGGCGTCTCCTGACGGAGGCTGCGCGCAAAGGGGTTGGGACGGTAGTTGAGCTGCTTGGCCAGGGCCTTGACGCGCTGCTGCATCTCGGGGCCTATCTCGGAGGAGCTGCGCAGGGCGCGGCTGACGGTGGCTATGCTGACGCCGAGCTGTGCGGCGAGGTCTTTGAGGGAGGGGCGGTGTTTGGGCATTTTGAAAATTGAAGATTGAAAATTGAAAATTGAAGATTGATTTTTTCGAGGAAGGAGGAACGACTCTTTTAGATGAGAGATGAGAGATGAAAGATATGATTAGTGATGAGCACATTTTTCATCTCTCATTTATCATCTTGCGCGCAGCGCGCAGCGTGAGCACATTTTTCATTTTTCATCTAAGAATTTAATTCTTTTAGAAGGTCATGCGGATCATGAAGCGGATGCCCCACTTATGGGCGGTGGGGAGGTGGTTGTAGGAGAGGCGACGGACGTACTCGACATGGACGATCTTGAAGATGTTGTGGATGCCGGCGGACACCTCCCAGTAAGGACGGTGGGGGTCCATGACGTAGGAGCCCTCGGGGAAGTACATGAGCAGGGGGTCGCCGGCGTTCTCGGCCAGCAGGGGGTTGTTCTTATCGGAGAGGCCGCCCCAGAGGCACTTGGCGGTGAACCACTCGCGCCACTTGAGCTTGCGGATGAGGGGGATGCGGTTGAGGAGCTTGCCGTTCATGTCCCACAGCACCATGGCGGAGGCGTAGCGGTCGTTGAGGAACTCCATGTTGTTGATGGCGGTGAAGGTGTAGTCCTGCATGATGTAGGAGAGGTTGGTCTCGGGCATGATGAGCAGGGGGAAGGGTACCTTGTTCCACTGGTAGCCGCCCTTGACATAGCAGTCGATCTTACCCCACGACTTGAGCCAGAAGCGCTTGTAGAGGGTGGCCTCGGAGAAGTTGTAGTTGTAGTCGCCTCCGAGGAAGCCCTTGATGCCGGCGGTGTGGCTGACGGTGAAGACGGGGGCGTCGAGATTGACAGGCATACGACGCTGCTTGGTGTTGATGAAGGTCTCGCCGGGGGCGAAGCGGAGCTCGGCGCGGAGTTCGGTAGTGCGGATTTTTTTCGAGGTGCGAGGTGCGAGGTACGAGGTGCGAGGATAGTCTTGTTGACCGTTGTAGATTGAAGATTGAGGATTGAGGATTGAAGATTGATCTTCGACCATTGACGATTGACCTTCGACCATTGGGTTGGAGAAGTTGGTCCAGAGGGTGCGGTCGGAGGTCTCGCTGAGGGGTACGAAGAAGAGCTGGCCGGCGCCCTCGTTCTCCTCGCGCTTGAGCTGGAGGGTGGTGCGGAAGCCCCAGTCCTCCTCGCGCTCGAAGGTGAGGGTCTGGCGGTTGTAGAACATCATCTTGTCGACCTTGGCCCACTTGAAGGCGGTGAAGACGTTATCCTTGTCGGTGTGCATGAACTTGTCGGAGGGCGACATGACATCGTAGGTGGAGGTGAACTGGAGGGTGCGCTTGGGGAACTCGCGCGGCAGGTACTCCTTCTTGTTGAACGACCAGATGATGCTGCCGGAATAGTAGTTCTTGCGGGACTCCCAGCCTCGGGCGACGTAGCCGGCGAGGAAGAGGTTGGAGTCGAGATTGGCGGTGGTCTGGGCGGAGATGCGGGTGCGCAGGCCGTCGACGAAGTTGCGGGTGATCATGGTGTTGACGGGACCGATGTCGACCTTAGAGGGGTGCTCCTTGGAGAGCGACGTCTCGACGAAGTTCTCGATGAAGGCCTTGCCGACCCAGAGGATGTACTTGAAGCCCTTGATGTTCTCGAGGCCATGGATGAACTGGTCCATGGACGACTCGCTCTTGGTGAGCTCGACCTGGCGGTACTGGTCCCAGAACTCGTCGCCACGCATCATGGCGTTGACATCGCGTACCTCTTTCTTCTTACCCTTGAAGAGCTGGGGCGGCAGGGGGTCGAAGGCGTAGTCGGTGAGGCGGGTGTTGCGGATGACGGCGAACTTCTGGAGGAAGCTGGCGACGACGAGCTCAGTGAACATGTCGTCGACGGAGAGGACCCACGTGCTGTCGGGCAGCTGCGTGAACTCCTGGATGATCTTCATGTTCTCGACGAAGTTGACATCGCTCTTCTTGGGGATGGTGAGCTCGCAGCGCTTGACCTGGTAGCTGCTGTCGGCGAGGATGTAGATGTCGCCACGGAAGCCGAAGTCCTGCTGGTTGTTGGGCAGGAAGTTGAGGTGGAAGCAGCGGTCGCGGTCGACGTAGACGGTGTCCTCTATATAAAAGCGGTAGAAGGCGATGGCGTCCTTGCCGATGGGCGAGGTGAAGGGGAACTCGAGGAAGCGTATCTGGTCGTCGTAGATGTTGATATCCGTAAAAATCTCCTTCATGAAGGTGTTGAGGATGTCGCCCGTCTGCACGAGGTCGTTGATGCCGGTGGAGTTCTGACCTTTGATGATGGTCTTCTCGTCGTGGGGCTTCTTGCGGTAGACGTGCTGGGTGACGGTCTCGTCGACGGAGAGGGGCAGGATGAGCTTGTTGTTCCAGGGACAGGTCTCTATCTGGTTGACGAGCCACTTCTTCTTGGCGAACTTAGGGTTCTCGAGCATGGCCGGCGTGATCTCGTTGGCGGCCAGGGTGAGCTTCTGGTACTTGTTATACTGGTAGTAGTCGCGCTGCGAGAGGTCGGTGCGTTTCTTGGCGGCGACGACCTTGCGCATGAGCTCGACGGCGGGGTTGTTCTTGCGGGAGTAGCGGTTGCGGCGCGACTTGACGGTGACTTCCTTCAGGGCCTTGGTATCGTCCTTGAGGCGGATGTCGAGGCGTGTCATGTCGGAGGTGACGGTGACGGTCTTCGTCTGGTAGCCGACGGCGCTGAACGTCAGTGTCCAACCGGGGTGGCGCGCAATGGTGAAACGGCCATTGAGGTCGGACGCCACGGCGACCTGATGGCCCTTGTAGATGACGCTGGCGTAGGGCACGCCCTCGCCGGTCTCAGCGTCGGTTATTGCGCCGACGATGGTCTGCGCAAATAAACTGAGAACGGAGAACGGAGAACTGAGAACTATGATTAGTAATAAGCGGAGAGATGAACGGAGAGATGAACGGAGAACTGAGAACGGAGAACTGAGAGGTATGATTAGTGATGGGCGGAGAAGTGAACGGAGAAGTGAACGGAGAGATGAACGGAGAACGGAGAACGGAGAACGGAGAGGTATGATTAGTGATGGGCGAAGGGAGTTACTGAATGCAGTTCTGTTTACGGCAGAACCGCACGTCATATCGGACTTATCAGCGCTCCATGTAATCATACCTCTCAGTTCTCACCTCTCAGTTCTCAGTTATTAGTCGATTTCCTCATCAGCCTCGTAGCCGCCCATCTCGCGGATGGCGTTCTTGAGCATGGTGTACTGCTGGTAGAGGTTGTTGACGGCCTCCTCGCCCTGGGTGTAGTCGTGCATAGGCGACTTCAGGAAGAAGGAGAGGAAACGCTGGGTGCCATAGCGGCCGGCACGGGCGGCGAGGTCGCTGAGCAGACAGAGATCCAGGCAGAGCGGTGCTGCGAGGATGGAGTCGCGGCATAGGAAGTTGATTTTTATCTGCATCGGATAGCCCAGCCATCCGAAGATGTCGATGTTGTCCCAGCCCTCCTTGTTGTCGTTGCGTGGCGG
>JAEEGL014035908.1_pt1 | contig 20934 bp, 20 predicted proteins | sample 9134231 | NCBI WGS metagenome assembly JAEEGL01 (sample SAMN16246548, study PRJNA631951) | gut metagenome | biome: gut microbiome; feature: rumen; material: fiber-attached | host: Bos | place: Iran: Karaj | collected 2018-10
ATTTTTCGATGATTTTGTAGATCACTATCCGGATCTTCATTATCTGTATATAGTGAAAATTCTGGATCCGGATGATCCTGTCGGGATAAGAAGTATATGTTCGGCAAATTCAAGGTATGAGAAGGAAAACGAGCCGGAGAACGTCATGCATCTCGGCGATGGAAGTGAGGGATGGTATGACAGGGATACCGTTGCAAAGTTCCGGGAGATATTAAACGGTGATGAAGATGTGATATTTCTCCAGCCGTCCAAGTGGGGAGTGGACTACACACTTGCCAGACCTCTCATTGATTCATCGGGTTACCATTATGGCGTGTTTTGTGTTGATATATCCTTGGATGAGCTCAAACAGTCATTATATAAGAACATGATATTGAATATCCTGCTCATAGTACTTTTGGGTCTTATCCTGATGCTTATGATGCTTTTGTGGCTTAACAGGAATGTGATCGGTCCCATTACTCTTCTTAATGACAAAGTGAAGGAATATGATGAGTCGGCTCATGGAAAATATGATCCGGATAATCTGGTCTTTTCACAGCCGGAATTGAAGGTTAATAACGAGATCAGGCTTCTGAGTGAGTCCATATTTAAAATGTCGCTTAATGTCAGGGATTATGCAAAAGACAATGTTTCTGCCGAGAAAAAGGTGGAAGGCCTTAAGGGATATGTGAACAAGATAAATGATGTTGCGTATTACGATCCGCTCACAAGGGTAAAGAACAGGGCTGCATATGAAAAAAAATGTGAGGATCTCGAGACAGACATCTTTAATCAGATGGCTCATTTTGCAATAGTAATGGCAGATATAAATTTCCTTAAGAAAGTGAATGACGAGTTCGGACATGACAAGGGAAATGAATATATAGTCGGGGTATGTTCGATCTTATCGGATATATACAAGCGTTCCCCGATATTCAGGGTAGGCGGTGACGAATTTGTGATCATTCTTGAGGGCAAGGATTATGCCAACAGGGATGAACTTATGAAGATAGCGAGGGATGAACTTGAGAGTGCATCCGCGGACACGAACGCGGAACCATGGCACCGTTATTCGGCTGCCATGGGAATGGCCGTATATGTCCAGGGTGAAGATGAGAATGTTGAGAGTGTGTTCAAGCGTGCGGATGAGGAGATGTATGAAGCCAAAGTCAACATGAAAGCTCAGAGATAACAGACTTGAAATATGAAGGATTTTTATATACAATTAAAGTTGTTTTTCATGTGCTGTTGACAGCATGGTAAGCGAATAGAACGGAGTTGTTTACTATACCGGAGAAATGGGAGAAGCGTATGGAGAGGGAAAAAGAGAGTTTTAAGGTATGGACTGATGAGACCAGAAGGATAGTATATTCGAAGGGACACGGGGTTGCGCATGCCCATGAGATCGAGTGGCTGTATGAAAACCTTGTCGATCTTGCCAAGGACTGGAATGACGAGAAGGGCTTCGCGTATATGGCATTTATCGAGGAACTTCAGCAGGTCAGTCCCAAGGGGAGCGGACAGTATGTCAAGCTTCATGAGACGCTGGCGCATGCGGGATGTAAATGTATAGCATATATAGAAGGCAATTCTTATGAAGTATCGGTACAGTCGAGCAAGCATAAGAAGATGTCAAATTCGCCTGAAACCGAGAATAAGTATTTTATCACAGAGGCAGAAGGCCTTAAGTGGTTTGAGGAAAAGGGATTTTAACAACGAGATCAAGGGAATACGTGGTATCCTGATCATAATATGAAGAAAGAAGGAAACGGAAATGGCTAAGAATTTTAAGGAACTGACGGCAAACCTGTCATCCATCAGCAGGAAGAAGGTTGCCGTTGCGGTAGCACAGGATGAAGCGGTACTGGAGGCCATAAAGGCAGCCAAGGAACGCGATATCGCGGATGCTATCCTTGTCGGAGATGAGGATGAGATCAGGAGGATCGGAGAATCTCTCGGAATGAACATGGATGATTATGAGATCATTGATGAGAAGGATGTTACGGAAGCATCACTTAAGGCCGTGGGTCTTGTGCATGACGGCAAAGCGGATATGTATATGAAGGGACTTCTCCCTACAGCCACATTCCTTCGCAGTGTGCTCAATAAGGAAGTAGGACTTCGGACCGGTAAGCCTCTGTCTCATGTTGCTGTATTTGAGATACCCGGTATCGACAGGCTTCTGTTCCTTACAGATGTTGCGTTCATGCCGTATCCGACACTTGAGGATAAAAAATGTATCATTGATTATACAGTTGAAGTTGCCAGGGCCTGCGGTGTAAATATGCCCAAGGTTGCGCCTTTGGCAGCGCTTGAGACAGTCAACGAGAAAATGCCCTGTACGGTAGATGCGGCCGAGCTTACAAGGCTTAATGCGGAAGGCGGGATAAAGGACTGCATAGTTGACGGTCCTCTGTCATTTGATATAGCGCTTTATAAGGAAGCTGCAGAGGAGAAGGGTGCTACAGACCGTAAGGTGGCAGGTGATGCGGATATCCTTCTGTTCCCCGATATCCATTCGGGTAATCTTACCTACAAGGCGATAGTCCATATGGTTCCCGGCGTTAAGAACGGATGTATCCTTACGGGTACCAAGGCACCGGTAGTGCTCACATCAAGATCGGACTCATTTGAGACCAAGGTTAATTCGATAGCGCTGGCTGCAATTGTGGCTGAGGAACTGTCGAAGAAAAACTGATATGTCCGAATAGTACATATGGCCATGATAGTATGGCGATGAACGGAGTAGATTAAGAAAGGAAAATCATATGGGTAAAAAGAGTCTTATAATCAATCCCGGATCCACATCCACAAAGATCGGAGTTTTCGAGGATGAAACCTTACTGTTTGACGAGACCCTCCGTCATACGACCGAGGAGATCGCAAGTTATGCATCAATTGTAGATCAGAAGGACTTCCGTAAGGATATAATCATGAACTTCCTTAAGGAGAAGAACTTCGATATAAAGTCACTTGATTTCATCGTTGGGCGCGGAGGAATGCTTAAGCCCATTCCCGGCGGTACATATGAGACCACGGATGCTCTTATAGAAGATCTTAAGGTCGGAGTATCCGGACAGCATGCATCTAATCTCGGCGGTATCCTTGCAAGAGAGATCGGTGACTCACTCGGGATCCCTTCATTTATAGTCGATCCCGTGGTAGTTGATGAGCTTATGCCGATCGCAAGGTATTCGGGTGTTCCCGAACTTCCGAGAAGGTCGATCTTCCATGCTCTTAACCAGAAGGCGGTAGCCAAGAGGTATGCGAAGGAAGTAGGAAAGTCATATAAGGATCTTAACCTTATCGTTGTTCACATGGGAGGCGGAGTTTCGGTAGGGCCTCACAAGAACGGAAAGGTAATTGACATATTCAATGCTCTTGACGGTGACGGGGCATTTTCTCCGGAGAGAGCAGGTGCGGTTCCGGTAGGCGATCTTGTAAAGATGTGCTTCTCGGGGAAATACACCGAAGCCGAAGTATATAAGAAGCTTGTGGGTGACGGCGGTTTCAATGCCTACTGCGGAACAAACGATATGCGCGATGTTGAGAAGATGGTACAGGACGGTGATACGAAGGCTGCCGAAGCAAGAGATGCGTTTATCCTTCAGGTGAGCAAGAACATCGGTGCCATGGCCTGTGTGCTTGACGGCAAGGTGGATCAGATAGGCGTGACCGGCGGTATAGCCTATGACAAGTATGTTGTGGCAGAGCTTAAGAAACGCTGTGAATGGATCGCTCCGTTTACGGTATATCCCGGAGAGGATGAGCTGCTTGCACTTGCTCAGGGCGGACTGGCGGTCGTTAACGGTGAAGAAGAGGCAATGAAGTATTGATGCTATGAAAGACAAACGTCCGTACCAAAAGGTACGGGCGTTATTTATCATAAGGGGAAGGGAATATGTCACAGAAAAAATACGGTAAATCCTTTGGCGATCTTAATTCGCTGAAGCAGAATTTTTTTAACAATAATGACGGAATGCTTAAAATGGCTGACGGTATGGCGGATATCATAAACGCACAGCCGGTAAGGAAGACGTGCAAGATATGCGGAGCACCGCTTGGGAAAAGTGAAGATACCGGTAAAGCGGACGGTCATGCAGGCTGTGTCGTCAGATCCCATAATATAGATTATATTGTCTGCGGCAGATGCGGGCATCTTAATTCCGCCAATGAAGATACGGATGATTTTGCCTCAAAGGTATATGTAGAGGATGATTATTCCAAGAACTATTCAATGAAGGATAAGGAGAACTATGACCGGAGAATGAACATGATCTATGTCCCGAAGGCACAGTTCCTTGTCGACAGCCTTAAGAAAGACGGAGTGGAACGGGGGGATATCAGGGATCTTGATATCGGAGCCGGCTGCGGGTATTTTGTTGCGGCCATGCATTCCTTCGGGATAGAGGCAAACGGTATAGAGGTTTCAGCGACAGAAGTTGAACACGGCAATGCGATGATAGGAGATGGCAGCGGAAGCTTCCTTAAGCATATCGGACTTACGGATTCGATAGATTTTATAAAGAATACCGACGCAAATGTGATATCTGCTATCGGGGTACTGGAGCATCTCATTCATCTTCGGGAGAACTTAGATGCCATAAGGGATAATAAGAATATCAGATATCTGTACGCATCGGTTCCCATGTTCTCGTTCTCGTGTGCATTTGAGACAGCCTTCCAGGAGTGCTATAACAGGCATATGGGCGGAACGCATACGCATCTTTTCACCAATGAATCAATCGCGGTAATGGCAGAGTCTATCGGATTCGAGGTCGCTTATGAGTGGCGGTTCGGATCTGACATAAATGATCTGTACAGATTCATAAGCGTGTCCATGCGTAAGAACGGAAACGAAGAATTCGCGGACATGTTTGCGGAAAAGTTCACACCTCTTATGGACAGACTGCAGCTTATACTGGATGAAAGTGAATTCTCATCGGAACTGCACTTTATACTGCGCAGAAAACAGTGAATCCCGGCATCCTATAATCATTGAATTTAACGCCGCAATCTGATACAATATAGTTTGCGGCGTTTTAGTCTGCCTACGTATATTTTAGGAGAATGATTTTGCATGAAGATAATAGATAAGATATTCGGAACTCATTCCGAGAGGGAACTTAAGCTTATCACGCCGACCGTTGATAAGGTCGAGTCACTGCGTGATTCGATGATGGCGCTTTCGGATGAGGAACTTAAGGATAAGACACGTGAGTTCAGATCCCGTTTGAATGATGGAGCTACGCTTGAGGATATATTGCCGGAAGCTTTTGCGACTGTCAGGGAAGCTGCAAGGCGTGTGCTGAACATGGAACATTACAGAGTACAGATAATCGGCGGCATCATCCTTCATCAGGGTCGTATCGCCGAGATGAAGACAGGTGAAGGTAAGACGCTCGTTTCCACCCTGCCTGCATATCTTAACGCTCTTTCGGGACGCGGCGTACATATAGTAACCGTCAACGACTATCTGGCCAAGCGTGATGCTGAGTGGATGGGGCAGGTGCATGAGTTTTTGGGTCTTACCGTAGGCGTTGTGCTTAACTCGATGACGCCTGAGGAGAGAAGGGCCGCATATAATTGCGATATAACCTATGTTACGAACAATGAGCTGGGATTTGATTATCTGAGGGATAATATGGTCATCTACAAGGAACAGCTCGTTCTTCGCGATCTTGCATATGCGATCATCGATGAGGTGGACTCGGTGCTTATCGATGAAGCCCGTACGCCTCTTATCATTTCGGGACAGAGCGGTAAGTCTACCAAGCTTTATGAAGTCTGTGACGTACTCGCCAGACAGTTAAAGCGCGGCGAAGATATGGAAGATCTGTCGAAGATGGACGCGATCATGGGTGTTGAACGTGAGGAGACGGGTGATTTTATCGTCAATGAAAAGGATAAGTTCGTAACCCTTACGCAGCAGGGCGTGTCGAAGGTTGAAAAGTTTTTCCAGATAGAGAACCTTGCGGACCCCGAGAATGTGGATATACAGAACAATATAATCCTTGCACTGAGAGCGCATAATCTGATGTTCAGGGATCAGGATTATGTGGTTAAGGATGATCAGGTGCTCATAGTAGATGAGTTCACAGGACGTATAATGCCGGGACGCCGTTATTCGGATGGCCTGCATCAGGCGATAGAGGCGAAGGAGCATGTCAAGGTTAAGCGTGAGAGCAAGACTCTTGCCACCATCACATTCCAGAATTTCTTCAACAAGTTTGAGAAGAAAGCAGGCATGACCGGTACCGCACTTACAGAGGAAAAGGAGTTCCGTGATATTTACGGAATGGACGTTATTGAGATACCTACCAACAGACCGATAGCACGTATCGATAAGCAGGATGCCGTATATAAGACCAAGAGAGAAAAGCTTAATGCCATCTGCGATGAGATCGAAGCTGCTCATGCAACAGGTCAGCCGATACTGGTGGGCACCATCACGATCGAAGCATCCGAGGAAATAAGCGCAATGCTGAAACGCCGCGGTATTCAGCACAATGTCTTAAATGCAAAGTTCCATGAGATGGAAGCGGAGATAGTAGCCGATGCCGGTATCCATGGTGCAGTTACGATCGCCACGAATATGGCCGGCCGTGGTACCGATATCAAGCTTGATGAGGAATCAAGGGCAGCAGGCGGACTTAAGATAATAGGTACGGAGAGACATGAGAGCCGTCGTATCGACAATCAGTTACGAGGCCGTTCCGGCCGTCAGGGAGATCCCGGAGAATCGAGATTCTTCATATCTCTTGAGGACGATCTGATGAGACTGTTCGGTTCCGAAAGGCTGATGCAGATATTCAATACTCTCGGAGTACCCGAGGGTGAGCAGATAGAGCATAAGATGCTGACGAGCGCGATCGAGAAGGCTCAGATGAAGATAGAAGCCAATAACTTCGGTATCAGAAAGAACCTTCTTGAGTACGATCAGGTGAATAACGAACAGCGTGAGATCATATATGCCGAGAGACGCCGTGTGCTTGACGGTGAGAGCATGAGGGATGTTGTGTTCAAGATGGCTACCGATTTTGTGGAGAGCACAGTGGATATGTGTATCGGCGAGAGCAATAACTGGGAAGACTGGGATCTTCAGGAATTAAACCAGCACCTGCTTGCGACCATTCCGGTCAATGAATTAAAGACGCCAGATATCCGCGGGCTTAAGAAGGAACAGCTTAAGCATAACCTCAAGGAGGAAGCGGTTAAGTTATATGAGGCCAAGGAAGCCGAGTTTCCCGCTTCGGAGCAGATAAGAGAGCTTGAACGTGTGGTTCTGCTCAAGGCAATAGACCGTAAGTGGATGGATCATATAGATGATATGGATCAGCTGCGCCAGGGTATCGGTTTACAGGCTTACGGACAGAGGGATCCCCTTGTTGAGTATAAGATGTCAGGTTACGATATGTTCAATGCGATGACCGACAGCATTGCAGAGGAGACGGTGCGTGTTCTCTTCCATGTCAAGATAGAGCAGAAGGTTGAGCGTGAGGAAGTGGCCAAGGTTACCGGGACCAACAAGGATGACAGCGCGGCACGGCAGCCCAAGAAGAGGGCAGAGAACAAGATATATCCCAACGATCCCTGTCCGTGCGGATCGGGCAAGAAGTATAAACAGTGCTGCGGCAGAGCACGAGGCGGCACGGCATAGCCCTGAAGGACCGGTTTTGCGTGGCTGTATCGGAGTTCTTATACAGCTTTGGCGGATGGAATATCAGAAAAAATACGAAGGTTTCTTGCATATTTTGGAAGGAAATAAATGGTAGAATTAGACAATATTAAAACCGAACTTGTAACTTACGAGGAGCCCCTTAAGGAGATAAGGGCTTCTCTTTCTCTTGAAGACAAGGCGCGCCGTGTTGAAGAGCTTGAGCGCGAGATGGAAGCTCCCGGATTCTGGGATGATGCCGAACGCTCGCAGAAGTTTACCAGGGAATTAAGCAGTCTTAAGGATACGATAGCACTCGTGAACGGTCTCGATCAGCAGTATGAGGATATACAGACACTGCTTGAGATGGGTTATGAAGAGAACGATCCCGAAATGGTGCCCGAGATACAGGCGGAGTTTGACGAATTTAAGGAGAAGCTGGAGAACCTGAGGATAAGCACGCTTTTGTCCGGTGAGTACGATAAAAACAATGCGATCCTGCGCCTTAATGCGGGTGCCGGCGGTACGGAGAGCTGTGACTGGGCTTCGATGCTTTACCGAATGTATTCAAGATGGGCAGAGAAAAAGGGATTTTCCGTTGAAGTACTGGATTTTCTCGACGGTGACGAGGCGGGTATTAAGTCGGTTACATTTCAGGTGAACGGCGAGAACGCCTACGGATACCTTAAGTCGGAGAAGGGTGTGCACAGACTGGTACGCATATCTCCGTTCAATGCACAGGGCAAGCGTCAGACGAGTTTTGTGTCGCTTGATGTTATGCCGGAGATAAATGAAGATCTTGATGTCGAGATAAATGATGACGATCTGCGCATAGATACATATCGCAGCTCCGGAGCGGGCGGCCAGCATATAAATAAGACCAGTTCGGCTATCAGGATAACGCATATCCCGACAGGTATCGTTGTGCAGTGCCAGAATGAGCGATCCCAGTTCCAAAATAAGGACAAGGCCATGCAGATGCTGAAGGCAAAGCTCTATATGTTAAAACAGGAAGAGAATGCCGAGAAGCTGTCCGACATCAGGGGCGATGTCAAGGAGATAGGCTGGGGCAATCAGATAAGATCCTATGTAATGCAGCCCTATACCCTGGTTAAGGATCACAGGACCAATGAGGAGGTAGCTCAGGTCGACAAGGTAATGGACGGGTATATAGATCCGTTTATCAATGCATATCTAAGGTGGATCCAGGAGTAAATCCGAAGATCACAGGAAGAACTCAAGTATGAACACAACTACGCAGCAGATTATGGATACGGGGAACAGACCCAGTCCCGAAAAGGCTGCGATGATACCGAGAATAAGTGCGACAGCTCCGGCAACGGGGCTGTTTGTTGCTTCCATGATGGCGGGAAAAGTCATGACCGCCAGTGTTACATAAGGAACATAATACAGGAAACTCTGGACGAACCTGTTTTTTATCTGTCCGCGGATGAGCGTGAGCGGGATAATGCGTATCAGGTTCGTTGTGATGATCATTATTATGATGTATATCCAGGTTGAGTGTGTCATATTTATGAATCCATTTCTTCAACATTGGTGAGCACCGGATGGATCATGGCTGCCGCTGCGGATATCAAAAGAGTAAGTATTATAGTGATCGTTCCGGAACTGAGATTGAATTGACCAAAGAAGTCAATATTTCGAACTGCCCAGCTCAGCAGAAAACTTGCGGCTACAGCGATACCGATTGCCTTATCCTTTTTCGAAGGCGGGATTATTATCGCTATGAACATTCCGTAGAGGGCAACGCTCAATGCAGACACGGCCCTTGCGGGGAGTATGGAGCCTGCGATAATACCGGTAGTTGTTCCGAGAGCCCACAGCGGGGTGGATATCGCAAAAGCTCCGAAGGTATAATAAGGATTCAGATATCCCGTATATGCAATGGATATCCCGAATATCTCGTCTGTGACACAGCATCCCACAAGTATTCTCTTAAGCAGTGAAGTTTCAGGCGAAAATTTCTGAGTCAGGGCTGTACTCATAAGAAGATATCTCAGATTTGTGACAAGACTCATTGCTATGACGCTTAAATAGCCGGCGTTCTGCACAACCAGTGAATAGACGCCGTATTCGCCTGCGGAAGCTCTTGTGAAGAAACTCCCGATGAACCCCTGAAACGGAGAGAGCCCACACTTTTTTGCCATAAAGCCCAGCGAGAATGCCACGGCGAAATAACCTAAAGCTATCGGAGTACCGTCTTTTAATCCTTTTTTGAATGCGATCGAATTTTCCATATTCATTCCTCTGATCATCTCAAACTCTGATATTATACTCTAAATACACGGCGGGACGCAACCGGTAATAATATGCACTTGTGCTTGCAAGCGGTGTGCTTTTTTAATAAAATTAAAGTGCTTCATTTTTGTTTTGAGAAGGGACCGGTATGCATACAAAGACTGAAGAGAGACAGGGATATATTAATATAATGCGGGTTTTCGGGCTGGCGTTCCTGCTGACCTGTGTTCTTACAATGGTGCTTCTTGCCGGTTACAGCGTCAGGGATAAGATCAAAGTCCTTGAAAGCAGCACTCCGCGATATATAAAGACCTGGGAAGTTACCGATCTTTCGGGTGACAGCTTTACCGTTGATGCACCGTACAGGGATCCGCGCTTTGCGACGGAGGATTTTACCATAGTATCGACACTTCCGGATGATATCAGGGATGGGGATTATCTTTGCTTTATCACAAGAGGCAGTGTGGATGTGTATATAGACGGAGATCTCAGGAAGAGCTTTGATGTATATAAGGATATATCATTGCCCGGCGGTACGGTAAAGAGTTTTTATATGGTGGTCCCCCTTGAACCTGAAGATTCGGGAATGGAAGTAAAGATGACGCGTATCCATACTGACAGACGTCTAGAGATAGTTCCGGAGACCTTCGTGGCGGATTCATCGGGCATACATGATGTGCTGGTGGATAAGTACGGCGTTTCATTTATCATGTCACTCATGCTCCTTGCCATGTCCGGTTTTGTCATGCTGATCGCAGTGGGGGTACAGATCGGGTACAGACGCACGATAAGCCTTATGTACGCATCTGCCGGTATCTTTGTTACTGCGGGGTGGCTTATAACCGATTCCTATCTGTATCCGTTCGTTTTCGGGCATTACCATATAGACGGAGTGATCAATTATATATTGTGCATGCTGCTCCCGCATGCCTTTCTTCTGTATATAGATTCTCTGCAGAAGGGGAGGTACAGGAAGGTTGTTGTGATACTCCTGGCTCTTTCGAACGCAAGCCTTTTCCTGTTCAGCCTGCTGCATTTTACAGGGATATTTAAGTTCCGCCAGGCTCTTGCATATATAGATATCATCCTCGGTATCGCCATGCTCGGCGTATTTGTGATTATTATCATGGATATACGCGGGAAACATGCAGGAGAGTATATCTATACACTCATAGGTTTTCTCGGCTTTTTTGTATTTGGCATGATCACGATTTTCATGCTGTCATTTATGACAAATAAAAATGAAGGAGTCATGATGCTCCTTGGTCTTATTTTCCTGCTCGCATGCGTTATCATGCAGCAGATCGCAGACTTAAGGCGTATGTCGGCAGAGAGAGAAAGGGCTATACGTTTGTCCGATACCAAGACGAGATTTCTTGCCGGCATGTCACATGAGATCAGAACACCCATCAATTCCATCCTCGGTATGAATGAAATGATCCTTCGGGAAAACAAGGATCCGGTCATTGACAGTTATGCCCGTACCATACAGAATTCAAGCCGCATGTTATTGTCTTTGGTAAATGATGTGCTCGATTTTTCGAAGATCGAAGCCGGCAAGATGGAGATAGTAAACGAGGAATTCGATCTTGGTATGATGCTGTCGGAGACAGAGACGATAGCAAGGGAGAGGGCGCAGAGCAAGGGTCTTGCATATACAACGGTATTTTTAAACGCCATACCGCGCAGGATCCGGTCCGACGAAGTAAGGATAAGGCAGATCCTGGTCAATTTTATCAATAATGCGGTAAAATATACCGATGAAGGCAGCGTTACCCTGATGATATCGGGGAGCCGTTCGGATAATGGCGTATATGATCTAAGGTTTGATGTGAAGGATACGGGACAGGGGATCAAAGCGGAGGACAAGGTATCCCTCTTCGATGCTTTTTCGCGTATTGATATGAAGAAGAACAGGAGTATCGAAGGAACCGGACTGGGACTTGCGATAGTAAAAAGCATAGTCGATTCCATGAACGGGCGTATATTTGTTGAGTCGGAGTATTCGGCGGGATCCACATTTTCCGTAATACTGCCGGTAAAAGCAGCCGATGATACACTGCTCTCATCCATACACGAGGAAGCAGGGGGACGTACGGGCGTCCGTAAGGATGAAATGACAGGGCCGGGCTTTAGGGCTCCGGCTGCCAGGCTGCTTGCGGTCGATGATAATAATTCCAACCTAAGCATAGTGAAGCTTTTCCTGAAACGTACGGGTATAATCCCTGATATGTGCCTTAACGGGAATGATGCGCTGAAAATGTGTAAGGAGAAAAAATATGATCTTATACTGCTCGATCATATGATGCCCGATCCCGACGGTATAGAAACACTTAAGCTGATACGCTCCGATGAGGCTTCGCTTAATAAGGAAACTCCGGCGATCGTGCTCACGGCAAATGCCATTGCCGGCAGCAGGCAGATATACATGGACGCAGGTTTTTCGGATTATCTTACAAAGCCTTTAAATTCCGGCCTGCTCGAAGAGACGGTCAGGAATTATCTTCCCGAGGAAAAGATCATATCGGACGACAGCGCTTATATAGAGGATGATCCGGTAAACGGTGCGTCTGATGAAGCGGCAGTGGGTTACGGGAATACGCATGAGAACGGCATCCGGGCAAGGATGACGGCGATAGAAGGTCTTGATTACGATGTGGCGCTCTCTAACGCCGGGGACAGCGAGGAGCTGCTTGAAGTCATCGCCGGTGAGATAACAAAAGAGTATGGCGACAGGATATCCAGAATGAAGGGATTTATCAAAGATAAGAATTATAAAGGTTATGAGATAGAAGCTCATGCACTCAAGGGGCTTATGGCAACGATAGGAGTGAGCGGCATGAGTGAACGCGCAAGAGAACATGAGAAGGCAGCGGAGGAGGGGAATACGGCATTTATCGAAAAAGATGCCGGAAGTTTTTTGGCGGAATATGAGAAACTGTGCAAAAGAATAGCGGAGGGATAAAGTAAGGAACCTATTGCAATTTATTTTATTAAGCGGTAAAATTAAACGGCTGTCCATGATGGCGCATGGTTACGGGCTCTGTCGGGATGGCCGTGAAGTATGTAAACGGAGATCGGTACGAGGAGATTGATATGGCAAATATAGCAATACTCGGATATGGGACGGTAGGTTCCGGTGTGTATGAAGTTATTAAGAAGAATCAGGCGATCGTGAGTAAAAATGCAGGTGAAGCTGTGGAGATCAAACATGTGCTGGATCTTCGCGATTTTCCGGGAGATCCCGTGGAAGAGATACTCACACACGACTTTAACGATATCCTAAATGATGAGGATGTGTCGGTAGTCGTTGAGGTGATGGGCGGTGTGGAACCTGCATATACATTTGTAAAAGGCTGTCTTGAAGCCGGCAAGTCGGTATGCACATCAAACAAGGCACTTGTTGCGGCCAAGGGTCCGGAACTTATAAGGATAGCGCGGCAGAAGGGTATCAACTTTTTCTTTGAAGCTTCCGTTGGCGGCGGTATTCCCATAATCAGGGTACTCAATCTGTGCCTTACCGCTGACGACATTGAGGAGATAAGCGGAATCCTTAACGGTACCACGAATTATATGATGACCAAGATGGCCGATGAAGGCTGGGAGTTCGACGAGGCTCTTAAGACCGCTCAGGATCTCGGATATGCTGAGAGAAATCCCGAAGCGGACATCGACGGATGGGATGCCTGCCGTAAGATTGCCATACTCACATCGCTGTATACGGGGAAGAATACCGATTATGAAAGAGTATATACAGAGGGTATAACGAAGATAAGCGCCACGGATATCAGATATGCAAAGGAACTCGGGTATAAGATCAAGCTCATTGCGGAAAGTCAGAAGACGGATGACGGTCTGGTCGCAATGGTGGCACCCATTATGCTCAAGAAATCCCATCCGCTCTATAACGTGAATGATGTCCTGAATGCCGTATATGTAAGAGGAAATGTGCTGGGTCCGGCAATGTTCTTCGGCTCGGGCGCAGGCAAACTTCCTACTGCAAGCGCAGTAGTCTCCGATGTTATCGCGGCAGTTAAGAATAAGTCAAATGTGAGAGTTGACTGGGATGATGAAGATACGGAACTTTGCAGCGTGGGTTCGGTAAAGAGGAGCTTTTTTGTTCGCGTATCGGGAACCGCGGATGAGAAGCTTGACAGGATAAAGGAACTGTTTGGAGAAGTAGATATAGTAGAAGCACCCGGAGTGACGGGCGAGACCGGTTTTGTTACCGGTGTGATGACAGAGGAAAAATTCGAAAAGGGATTTAAGGAGCTCGAGGGAGCGATAACAAGGATCCGTGTTGATAACAGGGAGGATAAATAAATGTTGATCGTTAAAAAATTCGGTGGTACGTCCGTTGCCGATAAGGAACGTATCATGAATGTGGCAAGACGCTGCATCAAGGATTATCAGGCAGGCAACGATGTCGTGGTCGTACTGTCGGCGATGGGCAAGCAGACGGATGTGCTCATTGATATGGCAAAGGATATAAATCCCAATCCATCAAAGAGAGAACTCGATATGCTTTTAACAACAGGAGAACAGACTTCGGTTGCTCTTATGGCAATGGCAATGAGCATGCTTGGAGTCCCGGCGGTATCACTGAACGCTTTTCAGGTTGCGATGCATACGACCAGTGTTTACGGAAATGCGAGGCTAAAGAGGATCGATACCGAGAGGATCAGAAATGAACTGGACCTTAAGAAGATAGTGATAGTGACCGGCTTCCAGGGAGTAAATAAGTATGATGATCTTACGACCTTGGGAAGAGGAGGCTCGGATACAACTGCAGTCGCTCTTGCGGCCGCACTGCATGCGGACAAATGTGAGATATATACGGATGTTGACGGTGTATATACAGCCGATCCGAGGATAGTTAAGAAGGCCCGCAAGATGAAGGAGATCACTTATGATGAGATGCTCGATCTTGCAACGCTTGGAGCCGGAGTTCTTCATAACAGATCCGTAGAGATGGCTAAGAAGTATAATGTAGAATTGGTGGTCCGCTCGTCTCTTAACGAGTCCGAGGGAACCGTTGTTAAGGAGGAAACCAAGGTGGAGAGAATGCTTGTAAGCGGTGTTGCAGCCGATAAGAATGTAACGAGGATATCACTTGTAGGGCTTAAGGATAAGCCGGGTATCGCATTTAGGGTGTTTGATATACTGGCCAAGGCCAATATCAATGTGGATATGATACTTCAGTCAATAGGACGTTCGGGTTCCAAGGATATTTCATTTACTATACCGAGGGATGCATGCAATGACGCACTGAAGGCTCTTGAAGATAACATGGAAAGGCTCGGAAATCCCGAGATATCCCATAATGATAAAGTAGCCAAGGTTTCTATCGTCGGTGCCGGTATGATGAGCAATCCCGGAGTTGCCGCAAGGATGTTTGAATGTTTCTACAATTCAAATATCAATATAAACATGATCTCGACCTCAGAGATAAGGGTAACGGTACTCATTGATGAGAAGGAGACGGAGAAGGCCATGAATGCCGTGCATGAGGCTTTCGGACTTGAGGACTGAGCCGCAGTATAAATTGGAAAATGACGGCTGATATAACGGGAAAAGTTTACATTTGGCATCATATGTGATATAATTAATATGGATTTATATCCATTACTCCCGACATATCGTAAAGACGCCGAGATTAAGGATTGGTTATATGGATCAGGAATTACTGAACGCGAAGCGGATGTCGGCGGAAAAGTTTGCAAAGCTTGCGGTCATCTTCGGAGTGATATCCCTTGCGGGTATTTTATGTTGTTTCCCGCTTATGCCGGTAATTGGCGGTCTGGGGATAATATTTGCGATCATATCAAGGGGCGGTTCCGAAGAGTATTCGAAGGAAGCCGGAAAGGGACTGACTTTCTCGATAATAGGTACGGTTGCATCGCTTTTACTGACAGTCGGACTGGCAGGCTACTCCGTATACTATACCATGAATGAGCTTAAGACAAACGATAAGCTCGTTGATGAGATGAGGGAATACTACGAGCAGCTTTATGACAACATAGGGACCGAAATGCCTCCGGAGATGGAGGAGATGCTTGACCGGCTGGAAGAGAAATCCAGGGAGTACAGAGATAAGTAAATGATCATTTTGGAAGCCGTGCGAGGGCTCCCGATCTTCCCGGAGAGTGGGGTGATCAGATATGATGATAAATCCGTACGGATACGGCGGATACGGAATGTATAATGCGATGATGAGCCCGCTTCAGGGTTCGGTCGGCGCTGCAGGATCCGTTCAGGGGACTGAAGGGACCAAGCCGATAGTAAACCCGGGAGAATCCATGGAGGTAGCTCCGGGGCGGAAGTCATCACCGGCGGAATGTGAGACCTGTAAAGAACGTAAATATCAGGACGGTTCGGATGAAATGGTCTCATTTAAATCTGCCGCGCATATCTCACCTGAAGCCTCCGGTGCGAAGGTGAGGGCACATGAGCAGGAACATGTTGTTAATGCTTATGAGAAAGCTGCGGAGAAGGGCGGAAAAGTCATTTCGTGCGGGGTGAGCCTTAAGACGGCCATCTGCCCGGAATGCGGACGCTCGTATGTGGCGGGCGGTGTAACAAGGACGGCCATAGCATATCCGAAGGATAACAGTCCATATACAAAGGATATGAAGGCGATCCACGGTATGGCACTTCGAGGCGCAAATCTGGATCTTGCAGGATAGGAGATATATTGAAATGAACGGTAAGTCCGTAGGACTGCTTAAGGCATTGACACGGGAACAGCTTCTGGGTAATTACTCGAAGCTGTCCGTTTATGTTTCGCTGTATATTCTTATATACTTTACGCTGTCCGAACTGCTTCTCATGGTCAGCGTGTCGGGTCTGCTGGTAAGTGTGCTTGTAAGCCTTGTTCAGGCGCTTCTTATCAGTATTTTTGACGTAGGCCTGATAAGGATATGCATGAGGCTTACAAGAGGGCAGGAAATAAATATAAAAGAATTCTTTTATGTGCTGAAGCATGACCCTGACAAGGTGATAATAGTATGCTTTGTGATGTGGCTTTTTATGACATTAATACAGCTCCCGCTGCTCATTCCGGAATCCTTCGCCGAAGGAGCCGGACTTGGCAAGGGAGCCGTTATCCTTGTAAAATGTGTTTTGGTATCGGCGTTTCTGATCATATACATATTTGCCAATATTTTGCTGTCCCAATGCTACTACCTGTATCTTGATCATCCCGAATACACGGTAACGCAGATCCTTAAGCTGAGCATATCCGTCATGAAAGATCATAAGATAAAATTCTTCTATCTTATGATCAATGTGTTCGGAATGGGCTGCCTTACGGTACTTACTTTGGGTATCGGAATTTTTTGGATGCTGCCCAATATGTATGTGTTGATGATCAATTTCTACGAGGATATAAAAGGGGAGTTCGACAGCGTCAGCTTACTGTGAAGTACCGTCCGCAGTATTTGCATCTGTAGTTCCCCATGATGTCGCCGGGGCCTATGTATTCGATCATGCTCTTGGATGCTTCGTTGCAGTTGGGGCATTTAACTTCCTTGCCGTAAGTATCGCGCCCTATGTCATCCTCAATATAACCGCCAATGATATTGTCGAGTTCGCTGTTGTTTAATGATTTTTTCTTATCTGACATATTTCTCACTCCTTTCAAGGTTTCTTCTGTTTTCGTTTCCTTCTGTTATTTTATACGAAGCAGAAGTAAAAGTGGTAATAAAAATTTATTTTATTTATAAATCCCCGTTATTCCTTTACAGACGATTTTGTGATATACTAAATTGATTATGTATGTCTATTGAGACGGAGTCGGCATTGTTATATGAAGATAGAATTTGATGTGAAAATGACAACACCGGTAATGTATGATTATATGATGTATCATACACTGACCGGGATACAGTTCTGGATGGCGGGAGTTATCGGTCTTCTTCTGTTTGTGATGTTTTTCTTTGATCACAATCCGCTGTATATGATCGCGGGTCTTGCTGTGATCGTGTATCTCCCGATAGAGAGATATATCCAGGCAGGGAAGCAGGTGACGCTTAATCCCGTATTTAAGGAGACGCTCCATTATACGCTTGATGATGAGATGATGGCGATCGATGTTCTGGATGAGCATATGGAGGCAAAATGGGATCAGGTGGTCAAGGTACGCAGCACTAAGAAGAGCCTCATTCTTTATACAAACAGGGTGACTGCCACCATTTTTCCCAAGGAGTCTTTGGGCAGGGATTACGAAAAGGCCGTGGAACTGATAAAGAAGGGTGTTCCGGAGGACAGGGTAAAGATCCGGTGATATGATCGCAGAAACATACAGCAGTGAAGAAACATTTGAACTTGGAAACAGGCTTGGCAGTAAGGCCAACGCTGGTGAGATCTATACGTTGACGGGAGACCTCGGGACAGGAAAGACCGTGTTTGCACAGGGCTTTGCCAGGGGGCTTGGGGTCACGGAATATGTGAACAGTCCGACATTTACGATCTTGCAGATATACGAGGATGGACGGCTGCCCATGTATCATTTTGATGTATACCGTATAGAGGAACCCGAGGAAATGGAGGAGATAGGTTACGAGGATTATTTCTTCGGCGACGGTGTATCGCTTGTTGAATGGGCGGAACTCATTGAGGAACTGATCCCGGCCGGCGCGCACAGGGTGGTTATCTCCAAGGATTTAAGCAAAGGCACGGACTATCGCCGCATTGCGATAGATGAAGCATAAGTAAGGAAGAAAAATGAAGATACTGGCAATAGACAGTTCGGGAATAACGGCAACCGTTGCACTGCTTGAGGATGATAAACTGATCGCGGAGTATACGATCAACCATAAGAAGACACATTCGCAGACACTGGTGCCAATGCTTGATGAGATAAGGAAAATGACCGAGCTTGGTATGGATACGATAGATGCCATTGCGGTAGCCAAAGGACCCGGCTCTTTCACCGGGCTGCGTATAGGTTCCGCAACGGCAAAGGGCATAGGCCTGGCACTTGATAAGCCGCTGATAGCCGTATCTACACTTGAAGGGCTGGCCATGAACGCATGGGGGATGAGCGGACTCATCTGCCCGATAATGGATGCAAGGCGCGAACAGGTATATACGGGGATCTACAGGTTCGATGAGGGCACCGGAACAGGCATTGGCGATGCCGGAGAACTTGTTACCGTAAAAGAGGGATGCGCAATAGCGGTTGAGGAATTGTGCGGGATGCTTAATGACATGCCCGATGAGAAGGTGCTGTTCCTGGGAGACGGCGTTCCGGTATACCGGGAAGCAATAGATAAGACACTGAAGATCCCGCATTCATACGCGCCTGCACATATGTCAGGGCAGCGTGCGGGAGCATTGGCGGTATTGGCCGCAAGTTATTATAAGGAAGGCAGGATCGAAACGGCCGCGGAACATAAACCCGAGTATCTTAGGGTTTCTCAGGCGGAAAGGGTCAGGACGGAACAGGAAAGGGCAGGTAAGTAAGCCGGCTGACAAAGTACGCATTTGATGATATGGACAGAGAGATCTTAATACGTGAAATGACAGCGGAAGATGTGGATGCAGTTGCAGCAATGGAGAGGGAGAACTTCACTGCACCATGGAAGAAGGAAGATTTTGCGGATATCATTGATAAAGTTGACAGGGGCTGCGTAGTGGCCCAAAAAGCCGGAGAGATAATCGGCTGTGTCGTTTATCATAACATAGTCGGTGATGTGGATATAACCAATGTCCAGGTAAAGGAAGGATTCAGAGGGCAGGGGGTAGCAACGGGACTTATGGAAGCGGCCATGGAAAAGGCACGCGCGATCGGCGGAACGAGTTTCACGCTTGAGGTAAGGGAATCAAATCTTGCTGCCAAAACACTGTATGGATCTCTTGGGTTTGTTCAGGAGGGGATACGCAGGGGATTTTATGAAGATCCACGTGAAGATGCGGTTATCATGTGGCTCAGATGATAAAGCCCGTATTATCCATTGATGCCGGGGAACGCAGACAGGGGAAGAAAATTTACGGATAAGGGGATCGGGAAGAAAAATGCTTGACGTATGTTTGCTGGGCACGGGAGGCATGATGCCTCTGCCCTACAGATGGCTGACCTCCCTCATGATGAGGTATAACGGCAGCAGTATTTTGATAGATTGCGGCGAAGGCACACAGATCGCGATGAAGGAGAAGGGCTGGAGCCCCAAGCCGATAGATGTGATATGTTTTACGCATTATCATGCGGATCATATAAGCGGATTGCCCGGGCTGCTTTTGTCAATGGGTAATTCGGAACGCACGGAGCCTGTAACGATGATAGGACCGCGCGGCCTTGCAAGAGTGGTGAACTCTTTAAGGGTGATAGCTCCGGAACTTCCGTTTGAAATTATTTTTAAGGAAATAACTGAACCGGAAGAAGTCGTGGAGATGGACGGTTACCGGCTTAAGGCATTCAAGCTAAACCATAATGTGATCTGTTACGGATACAGCATAAGCATAGACAGGGCCGGCAGGTTCTCGGTCGATGCGGCGAAGGAGGCGGATATCCCGCTTAGATTCTGGAACCCGCTGCAAAAGGGTGAGACCATAGAATACGAAGGCAGAACCTTTACTCCGGATATGGTACTCGGTCCGCCGAGGAAGGGGATCAAGCTTACATACTGTACGGATACGAGGCCTACGGAATCGATAGTGTCAAATGCCGAAGGATCGGACCTGTTCATCTGTGAAGGTATGTATGGCGAGCCCGGGATGGAAGAAAAGGCCAGAGACCATAAACATATGACTTTTTATGAGGCGGCGGAGATCGCAAAAAGAGCCAAAGTCAAAGAACTGTGGCTTACACATTACAGTCCGTCATTGTCCTACCCGCAGAATTATGTAGGGGCGGCGAGGGAGATATTTGCAAATACTCATACGGCCAGGGATGGCCGCAGTGTTGAAATAGATTTCAAGGAGGAGAAGTAGTTTAAGTGGCGCGAAGGAGCGACGGCGGTATTAAAAGAATAGTGATAATGCTGATCCTGGCGGCGATAGTGGTCGGTGGCTTTGCTATACTTGCGTTCAGAAAC
>JAEEGL015864717.1_pt1 | contig 20934 bp, 32 predicted proteins | sample 9134231 | NCBI WGS metagenome assembly JAEEGL01 (sample SAMN16246548, study PRJNA631951) | gut metagenome | biome: gut microbiome; feature: rumen; material: fiber-attached | host: Bos | place: Iran: Karaj | collected 2018-10
AGAGATATGAGCATAACAGAGATGCCTATACCAATGCTAAAACTGAGTTCATCCGCAAGTGGACAGCAGAAGCCCGCATGAAATATGTCGACAGATACTTATAAATTCGAGTTTGTCGGCATGAACGTTGGAACATAAAATCGGAAAGATAAAAGTAATTGGTGGATATTAAGTGATAAAAGTCATAGTCATAGCATTGTTGCTTTGCATAATAGAGATATTTGTTATCGTAGTAGCCAGTCCTATTGCAAAACCTTCTGTTGTTCTTAAGTTTCTTCCGGAAGATGTGAGAAATGCAGCTAAAGACCATGATGAGCCGCCAAAAGTGAAGCAGATGATAGCGCATATGCTCCTTGCGATATTCCTTATGGCAATGGTTGCAGGGATCATCTATATTGGCATTGACGGAATAAGAAATGGATGTGGGTTCTGGAAGCTGACCTTAAGGTTTATAGTTATGCTGTATATCATGAAGGCATTTGATATTATCGTTCAGGATCAATGGCTTGTGATGACGATTGGGTACTTCAAGAAGATATTCCCTGAGACTGCTGATTGTGACGGTTGGAAGGATAGAGGATTTAATAACAAGAATCAGCTGATCTGGATCATTGCGTATCCGTTTCTAAGCATGGCGACAGCGGGGATATTTTTGTTGTTCAGATAAACCGGATGTTATGGAATTTACGATTTGTGTGCGAAGGGAAAGACTCAAAAGGATATCCGGGCTGTCGATCGGCGGCCTGGATATTTTTTGTCTGAGTGTGAGAAATCGAGCTCGGGCAGAAATGAACTGAGGAGTTTGCAATACATAGTCTGATTTGGTACACTATAAGTAAAAATCAGGGAGGATGCAGTCAAGTGCCATGAATACCGAGAAAAAAAACAGGAAATATATCATGATTCCGATCAGCGAGGATGTAGATGCTGCGGTCGGTATCCTTCTTAATATGATTGGCCGGTAATCTGAACTGTCTTGTTACAAACGTAGGAAGCTGATGGGGCCCGGGGCATGATCGTATACCTGCGGATATGGAATGTGAGGTGTAACATAAGCGATGACAGATAATCAGAGAGAATGGATCAGAGCACGGGACGAGCTTGTCCGGGAGATAAAAAGCTTAGGATTTCCGGAAGAGCTGGGAATGCAGATCGCAAAGCAACTCGGCAGCCCGAAGGCGATGAGCAGGATGATGGGATATCTTGTAAATGTAAGACCGCGGAGTGCGGAGCTGATCGTAGATGAGATGCTTGCCATATGCAGCGATATAGACAGGTGGAGAGATAAGAAAGCCTGTGAGGATGCGAATGCAAAATACAACGAACTGCTCTACTATGGATTGAACTCTGATGAATGAAAAGGCTGTGATCAAGCCTGATGATCCATATCAAAAAACGAAAGAAAAGTATGAGGATATAAAATGAATTTCCTGTTTGTAGCTCTCGGCGGGGCGCTTGGAGCAGCAGCCAGATATGCGATAAGCCTGATCCCGGTGAAAATGTCTTTTCCGGTACTGACACTGATAACGAATATTTTAGGTGCTGTTCTTATAGGATTTATCGTTGGAATAACAGACAGAAAGGGAAATGTATCACCCGGGGCAGTGATCTTCTGGAAGACCGGGGTATGTGGCGGTTTCACAACATTTTCAACGTTTTCGCTAGAGGCTTATAAGCTGTTTGAAAACAAGTCGTACGCCCTTGGCGCTGCGTATGTGTCGTTAAGTGTCTGCTGCTGCATTCTGGGTATCCTGGTGGGGAAAAAACTGTCGACAGCGATCAGCTGAGCGGAAGGAGAAAATATTTCGTAGAAGAAAACACGGAAGCAGAGATGCTGGATGAGATGCGGGAAATGAGGTGATCCTATGCCATTAGTCAGGATAGAAATGATGAAGGGACAGAGCCGGGAGTATAAGAAAACTCTCTTGGACTGTGTCCATGAAGGGCTTATGGAAGCTATCGGAATTGAGGACTGGGACAGGTTTCAACGGATAACAGAGATTTCTCCCGAAGATTTTGAAACAGCGCCGGGAAAGACAGATAAATTCATGATCATAGAGATCACCATGTTTCCGGGAAGAAGCAGGGAACAGAAGAAGGCGCTGATCGAAACGATCACACAGAAGCTGGGAGACAGATTATCAATAGCGCCGACGGATGTATTTATCGTTATAAATGAGCCGCCAAATGAGAATTGGGGATTGGGAGGTAAGCAGAAAGAATGAAACTGATCAAAACACCGGTAGCATTGGTAGTATTGGCCCTTGCGGCGGAGGTAGCTTATACTACCGTCCGCCGACTGTAAGGAGGGGGACTAACCTCTTGTTGTTAAGGGCAGTAAGGAAGTGGCTGTGGAAAAGCCGCATAAGGACAGCAGGGACAGGCCATGTCGGAAATGATGGATAAGCACATCGGGGTAAAACCATATACGATCATAATAGATATCGTTTTATCAATATCTATATCGATATTGTTCGTGTCTTCTGTCTTTATTACAGATCTGATATCGATCAAGCGTTCTCCATTTGAGTATGTATGTATTATCTTTGCAGCTCTTTTGTATGGGTTTGGAATGGTGAGCAGGAATATCAGACACTGGGGGCTGAAGTGGATTCTTTCCATTCCGATTTCGTATCTTGTGATGCAGTATTTCTGGCAGACAGAGTTTTCAATAAGAGCATTAAACTGGCTTTTGCCTGAGTACGGAAAAAGATCAGCGGGAGGAAATCTTGCCGGTATGCATTTACTATGTATTCAGCTGATCGTATGCGCTATAAGTGGGATAGTGGGCATAATTACAGGGAAAGTGCTTGTTGATCGTGATATGTATGATAAGTTTGAGATAAGGCAGGTGATCGCAGCTGCGGTTATTGCTCTGATCATAGTGATCATTGTTGTGATATTGGAGAGCAGATTTCCATCAGCGGATACATGAAAGCGCTGATGTCCTGTTATAGACTGCATCCGGATAGATGCCATGCGGATTGTCGGGGATACAGAGGCGGCTCCGATCGATGGTATTGGTAATCCGGTATAGTTTATGCTCTGGTTCGAAGCAGCAAAATGGGTTTTATGGGAAGCATTTTTCGAAGATCAGGCTTTGAAAAGAATTGCAGAATAATAGAGGAGATTAAGAAGGGACTGTCCTGCAGAGATGAGGGGCGGTTCTTTTGTTTATCAGGCGGGTTTGAAAAACATCTTGACAAAATCTGCAAATCGGGACATAATGTATCAAAATGATATATATCAATACGATATATTGGCGAGCTGTATTTGACGATGAAAAGGAGCGTTTGGACATGAGACAAAGAATCCGTAAAATATGTCTGCTTTTTTCTTTTCTGTTGTTCCCGATCACGATTTGGTACTTCTCACCTTATCTTATAATACAGGCAGCGACGGAGCATATCATGAACGGAAGTTTCATTGTATTTTGTCTGATGTTTGTGCTTTCCGTGTTTTTCGGAAGAGTATGGTGCGGATATCTATGCCCTGCAGGAGGACTCCAGGAGTGTGTCATGAGGGTCAATGATAAACCGGCTAAACTTGGGAAAAGAGACAGAATAAAATACGTGATATGGGGAGTCTGGATCACAGCGGTGGTAGTGACTTTTATCCTTGGAAAAAACGATGTGACGATCGATCCGTTTTATATGACGGATCACGGCATTTCCGTATCGAGCATATATAATTATGTGATATACTATGGAGTAATAATATTGCTGGTTTTACCGGCACTGCTTCACGGACGCAGGGCAGCGTGCCATTACATCTGCTGGATGGCGCCGTTCATGGTTATAGGCAGTTCGATCGGCAAATGGCTTCATTTTCCGCAGCTTCATATTGAAGTCGAGACCGGTAAATGTATTTCTTGCGGAAAATGTAACAGAGCCTGTTCAATGGGGCTGGATGTAAAAAAGATGGTTTCGGATGGGACGATCGCAAATTGTTCGGAATGCATTCAGTGCGGTGCTTGTGTGGATGAATGTCCGAAGAAAGTTTTGGGCTATAAGTTGAGATGGAGATGAAACAGTATTATTGAGTTTTTGTAAAGCTGCAATGATACGGATATGAATTTGGAGAAATGTGATGGCGAAAGACAGGAAAATCGATCTGGTTATACTCGGACTTCTGGCGCATGAAGATCTTACAGGGTATGACATCAAGAAAAACATTGACAGAAGCATCAGCTTCTTCTGGAAAGGAAGCTTCGGAAGTATTTATCCCGCACTCAGTGATATGGAGAAGCAGGGGCTGGTAAAGCGTAATGAATCCGATAACGCAGGCGGCAGAGAGAAGATAGCTTACCATCTGACAAAAAAAGGTAAGGATGCCCTGAAGGGGTGGCTGAAAGAGGAAAGAGTGAGTAATGAATTGAAGTATGAAACACTACTCAAATTATATTTCGGTGGGGTGGAAGACAGAAGCGTGACGATCAGGAATCTGGAAGTATTTGAGGAGAGTATCAGACAAAATCTTGAGGTTTTGCAAATCTATAAATCCAATCTCGAGAAGGTACTGGATGAAGAAGATCATTTGTATTATTACCTTACAGTCACATTTGGGATTGATACATATGAAGCCTATCTTAAATGGTGCGCGAAATCAAAGAAGCTGCTGAAGAAATAATATGTTAAAGTTTATACATTTGTTTAGGAATTTCTATTTGGGGATATCCTTTATCGGGATCGCAGCATTCGTGATCCAGGAAATCCCATATATCGTTATGCCCATTATCAAACCGGCGTCAAATCCTATTATGAACATGACGAACGAGATAAGATGGATTGAGACGGTGCAGTCTGTATTCGGTATGTTGTCAATGATCTTACTGATGTTGATCGTAAGGGATGATGTTAAGCTTATCCCAAGAGAAATGGCAGAAGATAAAACTTTCCTTTTTCTGATGCTTATGATGCTGCTGATCAACTTCATTGGATGGATTTTGTACTATATGGGGCATCAATATGGGTGGCTGATCATAATCTGTCAGTTTGCGGCTGTTCCCTTATACTACCTTTTCTTTGGTCTTTGGAAAAGAAATTATCTGTTGGTGGGGACTGCGGTTCCGTTCTTTGTGATACATACCATCAATGGAATAATGAATTTTTCGGTTAAGAAATAATATCTTTCAGAATATTTCACTAAAAGGAAGGATATGGTATGCGTATATTATATCGGCTATTATGGGGAAAGGGAATATGGATCTTTAGTATCTAATGGGAGAACGTTTTTTCTGTCCGTTCCTGATGACTACCGGTTCAATTTATGGTAGAATATAAGCTGTGTATGGCTTAAAGGAGCGGTACTGCGATAGAAGTACTTGCTATTTTTACAGTTTGTATTAATTACACGGGAGGTATAAATATGCTTATAATTACTGATGTGGAAACCTTATACAGAATACCTGATAATGAGCTTAAAAAGCTTACTGCCAAAGACAGGGTAGTGATCTTTTCACGGAACGGGGCACAGATGCCTATGTCAAAGTTCCAGGCACTTGCTTCGATTAAAGCCAAAATGGAGATAATAGAATCTCCTGCTGAAATTGATGCTATGAGTGAAGAAGATAAGCGGCTGTACACAGGATATCTTTATGGGGCCCACGCAACTACGGCAAAGGCTCAGGAGCCGGTTAAAATCTATTCGGCACATTTTGACAGGATAGCGAGAGCAGGAGCGAAAGCACCCAATATTATAAAATCGATGGGTAAGATACAGATATGCGGCGTTGAAGAGAAGAAGAACGATAAGAAAGCCACCGCATCAAAGAAGAGTGCAGCTGCATCGCCGGCGGTTCCCGCTAAAGAGGAAACAAAGATAGTTTTATCTACAGAGAAAAAAGCGTCAACTTCAGCTAAAAAGCCTGAAAAGAAAGCCAGTCCTCTGGTAGAAGAGATGTGTCGTTTAGGGCTTAAGGATATGAAGGCTAAGCTTTCAAAGAATGAAGAGCATTTAATAAAGGCTCTTAAAGATGCCACTGATGCGGAGATCGGATATAAGTTCCAGCTTAAGATGTACTTTGGCGAAGCTGATTCTTTGAAGATATGGGATAAGACATCTAAAGCGTTTAATCAGCTGAAGAAACTTATATGATCATAGGCGTCTGCGAATAGGGTTTGTTAATTCATTCACGGCGAAAGATAAGGCTTATTGAGCATTTTTGTGATGCAGATAAGCCTTTTTTCCATAAGTTCTCCAATGTACATAAGGATGCACCTGTGATATGTTAGAGTAAAGCCGGGTTTTTCAAATAGAAACAGAAGAAGCTGCTGCGTAAGCAGATTAGATTGAGGTATTAAGAGAATGCAAAGAGAAAGCATACATGAAGAATACTCATATGACAGACTCTACAGATTTATTGTCTGCAGGGAGTCTGAGTATTTTGAAGTATGGGTGCAGAAGAAAGTGATCGATGAATACCTGGATCCTGATGAAATATACTACTCAGATATTCCGGATATTAAACATACAGCAGACTGTCTTGAAAGGGCGATCGAAATAGGACAGGAATGTTTGAACAATCTGTCTCCTAAACCGAAATATGAAACAAGCGAAGTCATAGAATTGACCGGGACGAAGAAGGGGCGCATTGAGGAGGCGATTCGCCAGGCATATACGGATGTCAGCGAGCAGGAGATGAAGCATTTCCATGAGGTATATGAAAAAGCTGGAATACCGTTACTTCCGGCTGCAGAAAGGCTTTATAAACGATATGGAGGTGTATTCAGGAAACATTATATAGAATTGGATGAGCCTGTATACAATAATGACATTATCCTGTTCTTTTACGCTGATCTTGTGGAAACAAGCTGGCCGAATGAAATGGAAAGACGATTTGAAGAGGCAATGTATGACATTGACACTGTAAGAGAATTTGCAGGTCAGGAAGTCTGCCCCATAGGCGATATAGGTTTTTATTATCCGCCCGTTGTTTATGTCGGCAAGGATGGCCGTTTGTATTGCATATATGAGTATAAAGAGGAAATAGATGTCTTTGCAACTCCTGAAGAAATAATAGCGGATCAGCTAAGCAACCATATGCCGATAGCACTGAAAAGTAATATACAGTGAGCATAAGCGCCATACGGATTTCGAAAGCCGAACAGGAAGGGGATCGAATATATCGCCGCTGCTCCTGGAATTGAAGTGTCCGAAATACTTTTCGTCGGGGATGAAAAGTAAGATGAGGATACCGCGATCAATGCCGGGTATGGATTTAAATATATAACGGATTATTTAGGGACATATTGATGAATGATGATCTGCGGTTAAAAAAGCTTCTCTTTTATGACGAATACGAGCAGTTTTACCTGATGGCAGAGACATCAGCTGCATTCAGATCATTTTGCCGGAAAGCATTTGGCGCGGATTTTTCACAGGACGGGTTTAGTGATATCGGCCAGATCGACAGGATTCTTCCGTATATTCCCGGAGACAGGGAAGTGCATATTCTCGACATCGGTTGCGGGAATGGGAAAGTGCTTGGATATATTCAGGAGAAGACCGGATATATGAAGATCCAATAAATTTTGATATAATAAGTTTTTGCTGAATAAGTAATAGGAAGAATTAACTATGAGAGAATTAACAAGAGGGAAACGTCCGGTACTGATATCCTTTTTCACTTACACGCTTATCGCACTCGTTACGGTATTATCTGCATGGATCATTAATCTGTACAGATTTGATCTGTCTCTGACCATATCACGATATGTGGCGCTCCGCCCGTGGACCGCGATAAGCTATGGTATATGCATAGCTATAATGGTTGTGCTGATCGTTATGTATGTAAATAAATTGGAAATTCCTCGTATACGTAAAGCCTTATACTATTTAGTTTTTTTATGTGTGCTCGGATGCGCGGTTTTTCCTTTTAACTGGGAATGGAGCAGCTTTTCGGCGACGATACATAATTACTGTGCTTACGCCCTGATGTTTCTTATGGCGATATCATTTATCGTGCTTATGATTACGGGGCGAAAAGCACAAAAGATTTTTGCACTCTTATGCATGCTGTATGCGGTGTTATTTATTTTCGCTTTTTTTGTTTTTAGCTGGCTTTGGTTTTTCGATACGATCTTTATTTGGGAGAATATCTTTATTTATCTTCTTCTGTTTGAATTATGGCTGGAGAAGAACGAATAACTCTCTATATCAGTTTTTTTGATAAGGGGTGTAAAATGAATAATATGCACACCTTGACTGGTATAGGAACGATCCGGAGGACTATATTTCTCAAATGAAGGATGATGAAAAAGACCTGGAACTGGTAAAAAATCGAGAAGACTGTGGTTGATGTGGTTGACTGGTAAATAAGGTTTGTAAAGATCACAGGGTGGATTAATATTCTTGAAGGGTGGATGAAATGAAAGGGAATGTGTTTTTTATACTGGGATGTCCTTGCGCAGGCAAGACAACAGTCGCCGGGCTATTAGCTCAAAGGAATAAAATGTATCTGTTAAGCGGTGATGAAAGACGATTTGATTACTATAAGCATGCGGACAAAGCAAAACACAAATATATGACGATGGATGCCTCTTCCTTTTGGGACTGGTCATTAGATGAGATGGTGGCTTGGGAAAGAGGTGTAATATCGGAACAGACACCGATGATAATTGAAGAGTTAAACAGCCTTTCGGAAGAACGTGATCTTGTGCTGTTTGAGGGGATGATGGATATAAACTGTCTGTTGTCGGTGGCTGATCGTGATCATATAGCATATCTTACCGTAGACAGAGATGTATGTGAGAAGGATTTCTTCGGGAGAGGCGATCATAACGGAATGCTGACGGCAATAATGAATACGGAAGATATTTCTGATGAAGAAAAAAAGCGAAGGATAGAAATCAGAAGAGCTGCAGCTATAACTGCTTTTTATCAGGATGCTCAGAGCTTTGGACTTCAGAGTTTTTCAAGAACAGACCTAAGCTCTCCGTTAGAGATGACATACATAATTGAGCAGTATTTCAACATGGCTTAGTTACCCGTAATATGATGTACATACATGTTAAAAAGAATAGAGGAGGTGATCATTTTGGAAGACTACAGCAAACAGCATAAGAAAGCCTGGGAGTTCGATGCTTATGAATTTTGGGTAAGAACTTCAGGTACGCCGGAAGAAAGGGCATCAAAGGATAAAGAAAATCCAAAGAAAATGCTGAAACAGTACGTAAACTACTTTGATTCTTTTGAAGCTGTCAAGGTAGCTAACATATGCGGATCCTGCGGAAAGAAAGCAATACCGCTGGCTTTGCTTGGGGCAGAAGTTACTGTTTTTGATATTTCGGAAGCCAACAGGAAATACGCGGTGGAAACTGCTGAAGCTGCAGGCGTGAAGATCGGATATGAAGTATGTGACATCATGGAGATCGATATGAGAAAATATTCCGCTTTCTTTGATGTGGTGTTCATGGAGGGGGGAATCCTTCATTATTTCCATGATATAGATGCTTTCATGAGGATTATGAACGAGCTGATTAAGCCCGGTGGAAAGATGATCTGCAGTGACTTCCATCCTTTTAACAAAATCTCGGATATACTGGGGTTACAGCAGCCTGCCATGAGTTATTTCTCAACAGATATCTTTGAAGGAGAGATGGCGCACGCGAGATTTTACGATGATGAGATCCGCAGGCTGATTCCGAAGTGCCATTATAGAAAGTACACCATCAGCGAGATCATCAATTCCATCATCGGGAATGGCTTTACTCTGGAGCGTTTTGATGAACATCCCTCATGGGAGAACGAGAAGCTTCCGGGGGAGTTTACTGCGATAGCAAAAAAGAACTGAGAAACGTATGGCATGAATGATACAGATGGTTGCGCATGATCCCGGAGTACAATGAACGAAGAAAGCGAAAAGTCATCATGGAACATAGAACAGGAAATGGAGGATTAACTGTTTTCGGACCTTTTGATTCAAAAAGAATAGCGCTGGGATACGCAAAGAGACCGTGGCTTCACAAAGAGGTAATAGAACGGGTAAAAAGAGATTGCGGTCTTGAGCCGGAGCATACCTTCAAAAACGGACTTGATGTCGGATGCGGCGCCGGCCTGTCGACGAAGGCACTGCGGCTTATATGCGACAGGGTCACAGGAACGGATGTTGCGGATGCCATGATCGAAGTCTGCAGGGAATTATACGGAAACGATCCATCCTACCGCTTTTATACAGCGAAAGCGGAAGAGACAATGATCCCGGAAGAAGAATACGATATCGTAACAGCGGCCGGATGTATCAACTGGGTAGATGAAAAGCGCTTTCTGGCAAATATGGATGAAGCGCTTTGCGATAGCGGTCTTTTGGTGATCTATGATTTTGGAATAAGTGACAGGATGATCGGCGATACAGGAAGCTATTTAAAATGGTATCGGGAAGATTATCTTAGCAGATTCCCAAAACCTCCGAGGAAAGAGCATAAATGGACGCAGGACGACCTTCCGGCCGGATTTGTCATGGAAAAGCAAACGGAATATGAGATCAGCTATGCCTTTGATCTGAACCGGTTTGCTGATTTTATGCTGATACAGTCAAATGTTAATGTGCAGATAGAGAATGGAAGTATTACGGCAGATAAAGCCGGACGGTGGATGCGGGAAGGGCTATCGGATATATTTGATGAGGGCGAAAGGGAACTTGTATTTACAGCTTATAGCTGGTATATAAGAAAGAGTAAAGAGGGGTAAGATCATGATCCGTAAAGCAACAATTAATGATTCGGCAAGGATTGCAGAGATCGATGTTATCAGCAGCCGCTATGCATATAAAAGCATTGTTTCGGAAAAATGCTTACTTGAAGACTTGTCTGTTGAAAAGCGGATCCCGGTATATGAAAACTGGATAAGCAAAAACATCTTTGATCTATATGTATACGAAGATCCTGATACAGGAATGCTCAAAGGGATGATGGGCATCGGAATGTGCGAAGACGATGATGAAAAGGAGTCCTTTGAGCTTCATTTTCTATATGTGGATCCTGCCTGCATGAGAATGGGCGTGGGATATGAGATGCTGCGTTTTTACGAGCAGATCGGAAAGGAAAGAGGCTTCCGGAAATATGTGATCTGGGTTTTGGAAGATAATGATATTGGGAAGAGCTTTTACGAAAAGAATCACTATTGTCCTGACGGGAAAGAGAAGATATTTAAGCGATGGAATAAACGTGAGATCAGATATGTGAAAGTGTAAGCATAAAACAGGATCGGTGGGAATTGGCTGAAGGAAGAGGAAAGACTATAAAATGGAGATCAAAGAGTATAAAGAATATAATGCAGAGGAGATTAAGAGTATTGCACGTATAAGTTGCGACGTAAAAAGGCTTTGAGAAGAATTACAGATGAATAGAGGAGATAAAAAAGAGACTGACCGACAGAGAAGAGCTTTTATGGCATAGAGGAAAAAAATGACAAAAGGACTATAATCCATTCAGGTTTGTTGAATATACTGTTCTGGCTGTCGGGCAGGCAGTTGATGCAAAGCCGGTATTTTGGTATGGGGACAGTGAAGGGGAAAGCATCCGGGAGATCATAAACAATCTTAACAGAGGAATAAGCATCTTATCTGAAGAGAAAGGAAAGGGTGAAGAATAATGACAGGAAAAGAAGAATTGATAGTTATATTTGAGGATACGAAAAGCTGGTATGAAACAGATCCTGACCTAAAGGAATCCGTAAGAGCTTCAAAAGAAGGATCCCATATTTACTATGAGCAGGATGTGCCCCGGCTTCCGGAAACAAAGCTTTTTGATAAAACGGAGATAAAGCTAAGCAGATCAAGAAGCTTTGAGGCGGCGATGAGGCTGAGAAAGGAATATCCGGACAGTAAGATCGCAGTGCATAACTTTGCAAGCGCTACAAATCCCGGCGGTGGTGTTACAAAGGGTAGTCGTGCACAGGAGGAATGTCTGTGCAGGTCTTCAACTCTGTATCCGGTCCTGGATACAGAGAGTAACCGGAATGGGTATTATGAATTTCATCGTAATCGCCATGATGCAAGATATACGGGTGCCTGTATCTATACACCCGGAATTATGATCTTTAAGAGCGATACAGATGTTCCAAAGAGGCTCCCTAAGGAAGACTGGTGCGAGGTGGATATTCTTACCTGTGCCGCACCCAATCTGCGTCCTATGCCCAATAACGCCATGAATCCCGGCAATGACAGCGCGCTTCACTTGACGGATAAAGAGGTCCTTGAGATCCATTTATCCAGAGCAAGGCATATGCTCCGGATCGCTGCGGCAAACGGGGATGAAGTCCTTGTACTTGGAGCCTTCGGATGCGGTGCCTTTCAGAATAAGCCGGAGATCGTGGCCCGGGCATATAAGGAAGTGCTGCCTGAGTTTGACGGATATTTCAAACTGATTGAGTTTGCGGTATATTGCAGTCCAAGAGATGAGAATAACTATGAGGCATTTAAGAAGGCATTTGGAGATATTTCGAAATAAAGCTGTTTAAAGAGTACGCTGAGTACATGTTTGAACGGATAAAGATGTTCAGGCATGAAACCGGGCAAAGTGAGGGTAACATTGACAGGGCGGCATGCTGCATGAGCGCACTTAATAGTAGCAAAAATGACAAGAGTTCTTGCTGGAAAACGGATCTTACATCAACTACAATCAGAACATAAGTAAGAGAGATGTTGTTTATTCCTTTTACTGAATCCCCTTTTGGCCGGCTCTTCATCAGAAAAGTTGAAGAGCCGGTTCTTTTAGCACATATTTATGGTATAATCATCTGATATAGGGGAGCGGGGATCAGAACTGTGGCTATCGAACGGTGAAAGGAGGTTCATAAGGCATGGTGATAGGATTTGTTATTTGGAGTGTCATAGCAGTGATGTTTATAGGTATCAGTATCTGGGCATGGAATGCAAAGGAAGCGGTAGGATTTTTTGCGGGTATCAAGCCGCCTGAAGTGAAGGACGGAAAGAGATATAACCATTCCGTGTCAATACTATGGCTGGTCTATGCGCTGTTATTTGAAGGCCTGGGCGTTCCGTTCCTGTTTCTTAAACAGAACTCTGCCGGCTTTGTGATCCCGTACCTGGGTGTCATAGTGATCACGATAGGACTGGTCGTAGCATACAGTATTATTCTGGAAAAGAACCGCTGATATCGCTTTGTAACGGAGTGCCGGTCCCGGGAAATCACGGTGGCCGAATGAAACGGAAAGCCGCTTCAGCCGGCAGATGATATAATGGATGTGCTTCTAAAGAGTTTTGGGAGAAAGATCAGAGTATGCGGATAGCAGTATTGGCGGATATCCACAGCAATCATATTGCCCTGGATGCGTGTGTGAAAGAAGCATTGGTGCGTGGTGCGGAAGAATTCATTTTTCTCGGAGATTATATCGGGGAATTGACGTGCCCTCAAAAAACGATGGAGAGTCTTCGCCGGATCCGGGAAAGCAATCCGTGTACATTCATCCGCGGCAATAAAGAAGACTATTGGATCAATCGTAAAAACGGAAAGAATGCAGACTGGCAATGGAAAGACGGAAGTTCCGGTTCGGGAATGCTGAAATATGCTTACGACCGGCTGGAAGAAAAAGATATCCAATGGTTTGAGGAACTTCCTATTTCCAAAAGGATGCATTATCCGGAGATGCCGGAGTTTGTTATCTGTCATGGATCCCCCTGGAGAGCGAATGAGGATCTTCGGGAGGATTATGATTATATAGATGAAGTGACGAAAAAACTGGAAACAGAATTGACGATCTGCGGGCATTTCCATATCCAGTGTCAGTATACGCGACACGAAAAAAGGATCGTTAATCCGGGATCTGTCGGGGTTCCTCTGTTCTGCGATGGGAAAGCACAGTTTATGATGCTTGAGGGGATATCCGGACAGTGGAATACGGACTTTGTTTCTCTTAGCTACGATGTTGAAAGCGTGATACGCGAAATGGATGAAGAAGGTCTTTCAAAACAGGCGCCGGGATGGTATCGTGCAACAAAAGCAGTGCTTATGGGGAAAGAGGTTTCGCCGGCAATAGTCCTGTTTAAGGCATTAGAGTTTTTTGAAAGATATACCGGAAAGAATGATTGGAAGAATATTCCTGAAGAATACTGGAATATGGCATGTGAAGAGTTGGGGATTTGAGATGAAGCTGGATATCATCGGATCTGTTGCTGGCGGCAAGACCACACTGGCGAGGGATTTATCTGAGATATATCATTTTCCTTTTTTTCAGAAGGATAATATTGTATGGGAACGAACTCCGAATGGTGATAAGAAACGTGATGCCAAAGAGCGGGATCAACTGTTTCAGGAGATAATCAACAGTGATGACTGGATCGTAGAAGGTTCTCCCAGAAAACTGTTACATGAGAGTTTTGAAAAATGTGACTACATTATCCTTTTGGATATACCGCTCTGTAAAAGATCATGGTTCGAAGTATAAAAGATTCACAACATCGGAAAGTGCGAAACTGTTCCTAAGCAGGGAGTACGGGAATGGTAAGGTATGAATCAATATGGAGATAATCGTCCGAAACGAAAACAATAATATGGACAAACAGATTGGGGATTAAAAAACTTTATGGAACTAAAAGATTATATATTTGTGACCGGTGCCAGCGGGATCGGAAAAACCACGCTGGCCAAAGGGCTTCTTGAACACTATAAGACGACATGCATAGAACAGTCTATGATCCCGGAATTTATCTCCAGAGACGGGGTGGAAGCTATGACCGGAGAACTTGAAGAATTGACCTGCTGGGAGAACCAGGTGGCGATGCTTAAATGTTTTCATAAGCTTGGATATAAGAATATCATTGCATCGGACATTGATGACCTGAGAACAGCGGATATCCCCATTGTGTTTAAGGGTTCGAACTATATAACAATTAAGCTTGTATCCAGCGATCCGGAGCAGATACGAGAGCAGATGAAGAATCGCCCGAACAACGGATTGATAGATTATGAACTGCAGCAGAAGACGAATGACAGGAACCTCAAGAGAGAACCCTTGGTTAACGAAGTGGAGATTGATGTTGCCGGAAAATCCATCGCAGAAGTTTTGAACGAAGCAATTGAAATAATCGACACAAGAGAGTCACTTCTGGATTATGAATATGTAAAGCCGCCTAAAGAGCTGTTTTATTCATGGGTGTTTGCTAATGGATTGAGATAAATCCTTATGCCGATAAAAGACGAAACAAAGGAGTAAACAGAAATGACAGATTTTTCAACGATCACAGCCTGTGGCGAGTGCTGTGTCGGATGTTCTAAAAAGAAGGATGGATCCTGTCCCGGGTGTATCGAAGCTGATGGCAGGGTTCCGGAGTGGGCTCAGTCAGGGATGTGCAGGGTACATGCCTGCTGCAAAGAGCATAATGCACGGTTCTGCGGCCTGTGCAGCGAGTTCCCCTGTGACAGGCTTCCTCAGATGATTTCCTGGAATCCCGGGATAGTGCAGCAGCTTTCTGCCCTGAGGGATGAGTATATTGGAAGCGGTTTATTTAGTGAAGGAGAATAATAATGCTTGCTATAAAAGAATCAACTTATGATGATATCAAAGATATACAGAGACTCTGGGCAGACGAAGATGTTATGAAATATATCCGGTCCTGAGGATTACAAAAAGAAATGCCCGAACATGTTATTGCTATGGGAGAAGACCCGGATAGATTTACGTATATGGAACTACGCAAAAGATGAAAAGGAGAAAAACTATGGAACTTAATATCAACGATTCGAAAAAGGTTAAGGAGCAGTATTCAAAGACAGAGGGGCTTAGCACAAGGATTTCCATTCACGAAAAGTATTCCACCAACAGGATGGGGCTTTCAAACTGGTACTTCACGATCTATGAGATCAAAGAAGGCATGAAGGTACTGGAGCTTGGATGTGGCACGGGTTCTATGTGGGCCGGGCATAAGGATGTAATTGAAAGATGCTCCGAGCTTGTGCTTTCGGATCTATCTGAGGCGATGTTAAAAGAAAGTGAGAATAATATCGGGACACTTCCCAATGTGAAGTATCAGCTTATCGACATCCAGAACATTCCTTTTCAGGATGAGCATTTTGATATCGTTATTGCAAATTATATGCTTTATCATGTGCCCGATCTGAATAAAGCGCTTTCGGAGGTGTGCAGAGTGCTGAAGCCCGGCGGACATTTTTATGCCGGGACTACCGGAGAGAAGGGCGTCATGGAAACGATCTGTATGTGGCTTGGTATGGACAACGCATATAAGAATACCTTCTCTCTTGAAAACGGCGGGGAAAAGCTTTCGAAATACTTCGGGGAAGTGAAAATAGAAAGATATATTGATTCCCTTGAGGTAAAAGAACTGGATGATCTTGTGGAGTACATCTACTCCGGTATCACTTTCAAAAACATATGTCCTTTTTCGAAAGAAGAGACAAAAATGAAACTGTCAGAGCATATGCTTGACGGAGTGATAAAGCTTCCGAAGGATCCCGGAATGTTTGTGGCAGTGAAGACTGATTGAAGAAAGACCAGCAAGAGGTGCAGATATGAAATTGTACAGACCGGTAGGAACAAAAGAATTAGAACTGATCATTCGGAGCGGAAATAAGGCTTTTCCGCCACGATTACCGGAACAGCCGATTTTCTATCCCGTACTGAATGAGGAATATGCTGTTGAAATTGCTTCGAAATGGAATGTTGATTATAACGATGATCACAAAGGATATGTAACGGAATTTGAAGTTGATGATGAGTATTGCAGTATGTATGAAGCTCATACAGTGGGAGCGGGGTATCACCGGGAATTATGGATCCCGGCTGAAGAATTGGAGGAATTCAATAAACATATAATCGGCGAAATAAGAGTTATAAAAGAATATCCGGAGTAATGTAATAACGTGATTTATGCACTAAGGCTGTGGTTGGAGCCTTAACTAAAGCGTCTAAGCGGTAGGGGGGATAAACCAATCCACAGCATCTTCAACAGCATACCCGATACCTATAGAGAAGGCAAAGAATGGGTATGAGTATATATAATACGGGGGGGATAATGGGTGAGCATAAGAACAGATTACGAGAAATGGTATGAAGGAGAATATTATTACTGGGGGCTGGAACCCGGGGACTTTCTGGAAGAACTGATAGAACTGTGCCCGCCTTCTGCGGATAAAAAGGTTCTGGATATTGGCTGTGGTGAAGGAAACTGGACCGTATCACAAAAGAACAAGGCATCGTTTACAGCAATGTATTCGTGGAAAAGCCCTTTCTTGAATTGCCGCCGGATTGGGATAAGGAAGAAAAGATGTGGAAGTCCGGCGAATTATTCACTTATTTTTCTGATTGGAAATTCGAACGTATTGATGAAGTGATCTTTGAGGACAATAGTGGCGGGGTGCCGCATTATCACTGCATGGACACGATCATCTGCAGAAAGGAAACAGTATGGCAATAGAAGCAGTTAAAGAGTATTTTGCGCAATATGGGATTGCGGATCGTATCATGGAGCTGGATGATTCCAGTGCCACAGTAGAATTGGCAGCGCAGGCCTTGGGCTGTGAGCCCTGCAGGATAGCAAAGACGCTTTCGTTTATGGCAGGCGGAAAGCCTGTTCTGATCGTAACGGCAGGAGACGCAAAGATCGATAATGCAAAGTATAAAGCAAAGTTTGGCGCCAAGGCTAAAATGCTTACACCGGATGAAGCGGAAGAACTGATCGGACATGCTGTCGGAGGGGTATGTCCGTTTGGGATCAAGGCAGGGGTAGATGTTTATCTTGATGAGTCGCTGAAAAGATTTAAAACAGTATTTCCGGCTTGTGGGAGCAGTAACAGTGCTATTGAACTGACGATAGAGGAACTGGAAAAGTATTCGGGATGTTCATCGTGGATCGATGTCTGTAAGAACTGGCAGGAGATGGAATGATCTGATTCACTAATGGCTCTGTTGAACGGAGCACGTTTTGCGGTATGTTTTTATATATTTATGAAGCAAAAAGAAAGGAGGAAGAAAATGGTACGACATGTAATATTATGGATGCTTAAGAACGAATACTCGGGAGTACAGATCGAAAGCATCAAGGCCGGGATAAAGGAAGGACTGGAAGGATTAAAAGGCCAGATCCCCGGTCTTATCAACATTAATGTAAATACCGAACCGCTGCCGAGTTCTAACTGTGACCTGATGCTGGACTCATCATTTGAGTCGAAAGAGGCGCTTGAAGGATATGCCGGACATCCAAAGCATGTGGAAGTGGCAACGACGAAGGTAAGACCGTATACGGCAAGCAGAGTATGCATGGATTACGAGGTTTAGGGAGCAGGACGATATTGAATATGCGAGAGAACAGAAATATGATGAAGTATCTCAGGGGATTTTGCAGCAATAGAAAGAATTGAGGGCTTGCATGGCATCAAGCATAATACATTTAGCGATCACGAATGAACTGACAAAGCAGTTAACGTTTTCCGATGTTGCCAGACTTAAGTTTGGAGCGGTAGTTGTTGATGCCGGAGTTGGCGGAAATCAATACAGCAACACTCATTTGAAGATAAATGTTCAGGACGGTAAAAAGAGAACCTATGATCTTGACAGATACCGAGAATTGTTTGGGGACCGGATGTTAACGGATGATCTGTATATGGGCTATTATCTGCACCTGGTACAGGACTCTTTATACAGGCATTATGTATATGACAGATATCACTGGAATCCGAGGATCCCCGGAAATGTTGAAAGACTGCATAAGGATTATGAGATGATCAATCAGTATGTTATCAATAAGTACGGGCTGAAGAATGATCTCATAGTACCTGACAGCTTTGAGGATGAGGCTTTAAACAGGATCAGTGCCTTTGACACGGAGAGACTTATGCGGGATATGGCCTCGTATTTTTCGCCTGTGGATGAAGAACCCATTTTCTTTTTTACAAAAGAAATGTCTGATGAATTCATAGAGGAAGCAGTGGGATTCTGTGTGGAGGAGGTTAAGAAAATCCGGAATGGAGAGCGGGGTATTGATATGCTCATGTATGCATGGAAGCGGGCAGATGTTTGAAACAGATCAAATACTGTGGTGAGAAAGAAACGGGGAGTGGAAATTGACGATGAATAATTCACTGCAGTACTGCTGATCATATTGGAGGAATACTTATGAAGGGACGCAATATCAGAACTTCAAACAACGGAAAGTATTTGCCGGTTGCTGAATTCGAAAAAACATTGCAGCATATGAAGTATCTACCGGGGAAAAACTTGGTGAGTATTCCACGAAATACAGCGGTGAAAGGCGTATGTGCATTTCCGACAGCGGAAAACTGTTCGCTGAAGCTGCATACCAACGGTATTGAGTATCTCTTCACAATGTTGAGAGTGGAAAGATCATCTGGACAAACAAAGAGATCAAAAGGATAAATTCCATCTGTTTTTCTTCGGATGGAAAGCTGCTGTGGTCGGCAGAGAATAATCCGGAAGAACATTACATACATTTAGCATATTGCTCTGATTATGATTACATCCTGTGCTTCGGATACAAATTTGGAGATAAGAGAAAGAAACCTTTTGGTTATAGATGCGACCGGAAAGGTGTTTGAAGTGGGCAGGGATTCATGTGTGCTGAGCAGCAGACGTTTTAAGGTATCTTCGGCGTTTAACAGTAAAAAGAAAAGTCTTTAATGTGCTGATGCATAAATCGCTGCAGGATGCAGAATAGGGCTAATTTCTTTGCTTTTTGAACGTTATCCTGCTAAATCTGCAGTTAGTGGAGGGAGCATGCAATGAACAACTGGTATACGGCAGATCCGCATTTCGGTTACGATTCATTATCTGTGTTAAAGCGCGACAATCGTCTGTTCAAAGATAATACTGAATACACCGTTGAGCAGGTCAGGATATGGAATGAGCAGGCTTCATCAGATGACACGATTTATGCCATCGGAGATTTCTGCAATTACAATGCGACGGAGAAGGATTACGTTAGTGGTCTTGCGGTATCAAAGCAGATCAATGCACACATAATCCTTATTACCGGGACATCGGAAGATCGCGTTATCAGAGATATCTTCGGTGGAGATTTCGAAAAGTTCAGAGAGTACTGCCTGACGGATCCCGAGTTTAGCTTTCAGGATGTTTTAAGGGATGCTTATGTCAATATCCGGGGCGAAAAGTTTTTCCTTACACATAAGCCAACGGACCATGATAAAGAGTGCCAGACATTATTTGGTCACACGCACAGATACGGCGGGCTTTGGAAGCCATTCGGATTTAATGTCGGTGTTGACTTAAATCATTTCCGATTATTTGGAGATGACGACATAGTGTTTATGCTCGACCAAAAGAAGATCTACTGGGACGAAGATATGGCTATTAACAGCTGAAAAAGCCCAAAACGATGGCAGGCATATTTTACGGAGGGAACATGATCAAAGGGATTCATCACATTTCGATGAAATGTAATACAGAGGAAGAGATCAATAGGGTAAAAGATTTTACATCTCGGTTCTGGGTTTGAAGATCATCCGCGAATGGCATGATGGTTTTATGATCGATACCGGTAACGGATGTATTGAGATTTTTACAAATGCTGACGGAGAGCATCGTTTAGGAGCAATCCGTCATTTCGCCCTGCTTACGGATGATGTGATAAAAGATGCTGATCTTGTGATCACCGGAGAAGGCCGCCTGGATGTTCAGAGCAGTGGCGGGAAAGCGGTGCAGGGGGTGGCAGAGAGGGCAAAGAGAGCCGGGATACCGTGCATGGCAATATGCGGCTGTCTGGGTTCCGGCTATGAGCTCATAAAAGAATCCGGGATAGCGGATATCGTGACATTGACAGATGAGAACACTTCGCCGGAATATGCCATGCAGCATGCGGAGAGAGTGTGAAAAGTTTTCTGTAAATACCTGATCTTCTATGGTTAGTTGATATGAGGCTGAGGATGATGTTGATCATCTCTCAGCCTCTTGAATATAATGTCTATGCCATCAAATGTCAAGGCG
>JAEEGL011522900.1_pt1 | contig 20932 bp, 9 predicted proteins | sample 9134231 | NCBI WGS metagenome assembly JAEEGL01 (sample SAMN16246548, study PRJNA631951) | gut metagenome | biome: gut microbiome; feature: rumen; material: fiber-attached | host: Bos | place: Iran: Karaj | collected 2018-10
CGTTAATGTCTCCGAAGCCCCATTTGTATGAGTCAAATGTGACTGCCTTGTTCTTTACCTGTGCTTCCATAGGTGCAATAGCAAGCATGGAGCACAGTAAGATGGAGTAAATTCTTGTCTTAGCCATTTATCAAATGTTTCGAGTTAGTTAATCATATTTCTGTCTATAGTTTATATTTGGAAGTTAGACAGAAAGCATGGTAAAAGGTTTAACCTGCATTACTGTTTAAAAAGAAAGTCCTTCTGATTTTGTGTTGGAATTTTTTTTAACCACGAATTACACGAATTTACACTAAAAATTAGTAACTCATTGTTGTTTTCATTACACGAAGAATTGCTCGTGCAATTACGAATTACACTAATCTGGTACACGGCATGAAACCGGATGGCATTCGTGTTATTTGCAGACAACACGAGTTGTCTTAGTGTAATAACACAAATAAGAGAACTTGAAGTTCGTGTAAATTCGTGTAATTCGTTGGCAGAAAAATCATTGTATATACGGATTCCTGTAGAACCACACAAAAGAAAAGAAGGTGTCACATGAGTGGCACCTTCTTGAATATAACGTATGTTTGTTGTCAGATTACTTTACGATAACCTTCTTAACCTTGCCGTCAGCCATCTTGACGATGTTGATGCCCTTAGTGAGAGCAGAAACACGTACACCTGAGATGTTGTAGATAGCAGCTGGCTCTGCGTTTGTAGCTGGCTCTGCAGCAACCTCGTCGATAGCAGTTGTTGTGTTAGCCTTACCGTGGTAGAAGAGCTGGAAGTAGTCACACTTGTACCATGAAGCAGAGTTAACCTTGATAGTCAACTTAGATTCTTCCTCGCTGAGGTAGAACTTGAGTCCTGCCAATGTAGCGTGAGTCTTGTCACCTTCCATCTTGTAGTCCTCAGAGAAGTTGTTAGCGTAAAGAGTAACGATGTTGTTAGCATCACTTGCGAGGATAGCCTTAACTGTGTAAGTTCCTGCTGGGAGTCCGTAGATGTCCTGAGAGATTGGAAGACCACCGTCAGGAATAGAACCTGCCCAAGTATTGAATACATAGTCGCCTGCAGCCTCATAACCCTCTGGGAAGTTTACTGTGTAAGTACCATCGCTGATAGGCTTAGCATCAGTATCGCCACCCTTAACGATTGTCCATCCCTCAACAGTTGGGTTGCCATCATACTCGAAGTTGTTGTTCTCGATTGCTGGAGTTACATTGATTGGCTCCTCGTCTGTTGCCTCATCGAAATTAACGTCTGCCAATACAGTAGCAAGTCTGTCACGACCTACAACAGCATTAATCATATCGCTAACCTTGTGACCTCTTGCTGCAAATTCCTTGATGTCTTCATCTGACATCTTTTCGTATGCAATTTTCTCGTATGACTCAATCCACTCTTCGTATGCCTTCTTAACATCCTCAGGAACATTCTCATCAAAGGTTCCTAATTTCTCCTCAAAGTTGTTCTTTGCTGCCACAATAGCTGTGTTAGCTTCGTCAGCAATTGGGATAAGTGCTACTCTTGCATTGATAGCTTCGATTTCAGCTGCTACAATTGTGATGTTGTCGAACATTGCATCAACATCTTTGTCCTGGAATGCTTTATTAGCTACCTTAAGAATATCGTCTGCTTTATCGCTCTCTGCCTGAGACAAATATGGGAGGTTGTCATTAATCAAGCCATCAAGCTGATCGAGATATGATGCAAGGATTTCTGTTACAGCTTTCTCTGTCTTTCCTTCAAAAACGAGCTTGAAGTCAGCCCAGAGTACCCAGTCAACCTTCTTGCCGTTTGATGTAAGACCGATGTTCAACTTACCATTGTCGATAATACCATATACCTTCTGCTCATAGCGTCCTGCAGCGAATGCGTAAGATGCACCTTCCTGTGAGTTTGGATAGAGCCATGTCACACCTTCACCATCTGTATAACGACTATCTGCTGGGTATTCAGTTGAACCATCGTCCTTTGTATCGAAGCAGTTAATCTTGTTCTCTGCATTTTCCTGATTGATAGCACCAGTCTTGATGTGCTGTACAGGAGTCTTGAACTGGTTGAGGAAGAGGAAGACGTTTGCTGGGTCATTGTCACCACGACGCTCGTAAACTCTACATGTGAGAGAATAGATACCATTAGGAACCTTGTTGATTGTCTGTGAGCAGTCAACTGAATTCTGGTAAACCTCTACGTTGTTCATTCCGTACTCACCTGCTGTGTAAACCTTGCTGCCATCGTTGATGTTCTTTCCGCTCCATCCGTTGAATCCATTACCGAATGATGCATTTGTGAGCATGTCAGAGCAGTCTGTACCAGGAACGATTGCACCTGCAAGTGCATTAGTGAATTTCTCTGTAAGTTCGTCGATGAGTTTGTAAACCTCATCTGTTGTCATTGGGCGTTCACCATTATTGAAAATATCTGCAATGTTTATTTCTGGGTAGCCTTCGATGTCATCTTCGCCATCAATGAAATCCCAGAAAGCATTCCACTCATCACCAGTAAGTCCTTGCTTTTCTTGTCTTGTTGTTTCCCAATTTCCGATTTTCGCAGCGAGAGTCTCGTAAGCCTTAACATTTGCATCTAAGGCAGCCTTTGCATTAGCAATCTCACCGAGCAACTTCATGTATTCATCGAAGTTTGTAGCCTCCTCGAATGCCTTAATCTTATTGTTGTAGTCATCCTTGAGAGACTGTAATGCTTCTCCTTCAAATGGATCGAATGGAGGAATAGACTCCTGCATAAGAGCGATTGCGTTCTTGTTTACATCCTCGTTTCCGTAGAAGTTGAGAGTTGTGTTCTTGAATGCAATCCAGTTGAAGTTAGCACCCTTGATGTCGAATCCGAACTGAACCTGTCCAGCTTCTTTTACTACAGACACAATCTTGAAGTAGTCTTCCTTCCAAAGAACAGCCTTGTTGTTCTTAACATACATGTCAACTTGTGCCTGAAGGTCAATTGTGTCCTTACCGAAGAACATAGAGAGACCATTGAAGCGGTCGATAGCACCTGCCTCGTTGTAAGCACGAAGGTCAACAATGAGTTCGTAGAGACCTGGTGTTGCGTAGAAGTTCTGGTAAACCTTCTGGTCTGAGAGCTTACCGCCTGAAGCAACCCAATCCTCGCAGAATGGAGTGAGCATATCTGTACCGTCACCACCATCGTTAGCCTCTGTTGACCATGTGTTAGTGTGCCATGTTCCAACTTCTCCTTCACCAGTGAACTCACGAGTCCATGGAGCGATGTCAGAACCGTCACCGATTGCCATCTGTGCAGGATTTTCGAATGTAGCAATTGTCTGCTCGTATTCTGTGATGATTTCAGTAATCTTCTTCTTTGCTTCTTCAAGTTCTTCTGTTGTAGCATCAGGATTGTTGTAAACAGCGAGAACAGAAGAGAAGTCGCAGCGACCCTCATACTCAGGTGTCTTTTCGTTGATTTCTTTGTTGAGTGCTACGAATGCGTTGATGTTTGCAATTGCAGCTTCCATGTCCTCAACTGTAGCCTTAGCCTTGTAAACATCATCGAAACGAGAGTAATCGTGTGCCTCGTCGTTAGCCTTTGCATTGAGTATAGCTGCATAGAGGTTCTGCGAAGTCTGGTATGCTTCAACTGCTGGTGCGAGTTCTCCATATACTTCTTCGGAAATGAATACCCACTTGTCGTAAACCTTACCATCGAACATTGGCTCACCCTCTTGGTTCGTGATATTAGAATCGTAGAACCATAGTTCTGTCCTTCCCTTTTGACCATTTACGATTTCTACCATTGCGAAGTTTCCACCACCGTATTGTTCTTTAGCGTTGTTGTTTGTGAATGTGTAGTAACCGTCATGCTCTTGGAATGACCATGACTGAACTCCCTGATAACCATTGCCAGTGTCTCCATCAACCCAGTTATCTTTGTCATTGTTTGCTGAGATGTATTTCCATGCATTCTTTGTTGAAGGATAACATCTGAGTGAATAGAATTCATCGTCTGGTGTCTCAAGATATACCTTGTCACCAGTTTTTGAGACAGATGCACGTGTGCCCCATGCGTTTGCACCAGCAAGGAATCCACCTGCTTCAATGTTGTAAAGGTAAGCAGCATTTGATGCATCCTTAGGCATCTCCACTGTAGAAGAAGGAACAGGGAGAGTCCACTGTGCAAATGCGCCGACATTCGTAGCAATAGAGGCTACGAGAAGTAACCATTTCTTCATAATTGATTTATTTTATTATTTAGTTGTTAATTAGGTATAGACTAATACAACTGAGCGAAAGGATTAGGTAAAGATAAACCTCACGCAGAGATGATTAATTTATAATTTCGTTCTTTAGTTTTTGTACGTTGATTAGTTAGATATTATTTTTTTCGAGCAGTAGGAAAAGTAAGAATACAGATTAGAATTAAGAATTAGGATTTGGATGCGACTTATTAGTGTGCCATCATCAATAGTCTCTATCCTTTTGTCTTCTGTTTTTCCTCGATTTCTATACCACTTAAAAACTTGTGTTAATTATCAATTTTTTCACTAAATGAATTTTTCTGTAGTTCAAATGTTGGTGCAAATGTCAAAAAAAAATATCTAAACTCCAAATGTTTTTCAATAAAATTTTGTTTCTCGTTACTAAAATTTTTCAGAAGACTTCATTTCTCGGGTATCCAGCATTGTTCATTATTCATAATGGGGCAGGGTTGTTGACTTGTTACTTTTACATCGCTTCGCTATATCCATATTCTTTGTGTGTGATAAGTATCATGTTTATGACATGAAAAGTGCCACTTTACACTCCGTAACTATGATAGTTGTGAGATGTAAGTGGCATCTTTTTCTGTAATGTAGTGTTAGAATCTTACTGTTGTCTTCTTGCCATCAATGATGTAAATGTTGCCGGGAATGGCGTTCTTTACTTTCTGTCCCATTAGGTTATATATACGTGAGGACGTTGATGCAGGTTTAATTTCAACGTCGTCAATGCCAACGGTAGAAGTCACGTCTGTGTAGGTAATGGTGGTGCCAGTGAGTGACGCCTCAAAGAAACGGTCAGTCGTGATATTCTCAATATCCGTTGTCTGTGGCTTACCACTACCTTGGTTGAAGATGATGTTGAAGTAGTAGCCGTATGACTTAATCTCGAATGTCTGGCGATACCATGTCTCTCCATTGATAGTGACCGTTGAACCTGTCATGAGCTTACCCGGCCAGTTGCCGTTGAGCTGTGTGTTGTTGTTGCTGTCCCATACATAGAAATAGACAGGAGTGAAGTCTGCTTTTACATACACGTTCACGCTGTATGGCTGGAAGTTTGCTCGTTCATCTTCCTCTGCCTTCTGCTCTGCATCTATGCCGTCAAGGGTAGTAACCCAGTCGGCAACAAGCTCGTTGGAAATATAGTATCTGTATCCCTTGCCCTCAGTAACAAGTGTATATAGTGAAGTGTTTGCAGTATATTTTTCTGGAGCATAACCTACCACGCAGAGGAGCTTGCCACGTGTACCATTGGTAAGTACAGCGTAATACTCGTTTGAGCAAGCCATATTGACGTATGTACTCTGGTTGTTTATGCCTACGAGTTTGCGGATGGCTATCATCTTCTTCAGGTCGTATTTGCAATCCTGCCAATGCTTGAGGAATATGCAAGGTGTACCAGGCATGGCAAGCAGATAGGCGTTAGCTGCAAGTGTGTCTGACTTGATTGGGTCCTGATTGGCAGAAACACGTTTCTCTGTGTCATGATTCTCCACAAACGTGACGGCATACTGACGATATGCTGGGTCGTAGATAAGTGGACGTGCTGCTGCATCTGACGTGTTGTCCTTGAGACATGTCCAGTTGTGACTGTTGATAGCATCACGCACACGATAGCGGAACTGGAAGTCGAAGGCAGCACTCGTTGGTGTACCATCCTTCTTTGTTCCGTTTATCCAGTTCTTGATATTTGTAGAACTGTCCCAGTATTCGCCTACAGAGAACTGAGGCTTGGACGCTGTGTTGTAATCAGCTGTGTAACTTGCAGAGTAGCCCTTGACCATGTCGTAGCGGAATCCTACGTAACCGAGGTCGTTGATAAGGAAATCCTCGTAAGCCTTGACTACCTTGTTCACATTAGCTGACTTATGGTCTATGTCGCGACATCCGTCCCAGCCCTCGCCTGTATCGTTGTTTGCAGACAACTGTACACCGTCCTTGTTAGCCTGCGTGAGAGCAGCTCCGCCGTCATCATTCCTGCATATATCGGTTGACTGCAACTGGTAGGTCTGTCCTTTGTATGTCTCAGCAGGGAAACCAAACCAACCATTGGTGTTGTGATGATTGATAACCACATCAGCAATGGTTCCAAGACCCTTCTCCTTGAAGGTCTTAATCATGCTTCGGAGTTCAGCCTCAGTACCGAATGTAGAGTTCTGATTGAAATAGTAAAGCGGGAGATATCCCATGTTGTTGCTGCTTGCGCAGAAGCCTGAGTTAGGCACCCAGACAATGTCGAAGTACTTAGAGAGTTCGTCAGCCTTACTCTCCAACTTGGTCCACTTTGTATCGCCAAAGCTGTCCCAGTAGAATCCCTGAAGCATTACGCCGTCATAGTTAGATGGCCAGCCTTGAGCATTAGAGTGCAAAGCAAAAAGTGAAGATAATAAAAGTGTGAAGAGTTTCTTGTTCATAATTGTTCGTTTTATGATTAAAAAATGTTCATACGTATGAATCGAGTCAATCATACGTATCATTGAAGTCATTCATACGTATCAATTAAATTATCGAAGCGCGTCAATGAGTCCATTGGAGCGCGTCAGTTGTTTTTATGCCTTTTTCCCGTTTCCACGTTTTAACGAATATTTAGCAGCATTTTAACAACGATTAAACCGTGTTTGAACAGTGTTAAACTTCCGTTAAATAGCCATTAAATACATGTCACGAAAAAAGTATCAAAAAAGCATAATGCGCATTATCGACCCTGATATTCCGCATTATCGAGGTCAATAATGCGCATTAATGATTTTTAGAGATTATTTCTTTGTGAGTACCACCTTGCTCTTGCCCTCACAAGTGAGGTACAACTGAACGAGGTACTCACCATCGCCATTAGGAGCGTCGAGATCCTTACCACTATACTGAGTAAGGTTGTCGTAGTTAGCTGGATTGCCGTCAGCACCACCCCAGCTAACATCCCAGCCATCGTTCATGGCGAACTTGAAGCCATTAGTGAGGGTAGTAGTGATTTCCCAGCACTTGTTCTCAACGTTGTATGTCATGTGCTGACTTGCATCACTTACGTTCCATCCATTGTGATTACCTACACAAGTGATAGATGTAACCTTTGTGAGGCTGTAAGTGCTTGTCTGGAGATTTACATCTACCTGATATACGCCAGCCTCAGCGTTGAGGTTGCTACCTGGTTGTGTAAGCGCACCTTCTGTACCATTACCGCCCCATGTGTCGGCATCTGCCCATGAAGCATTCTGACGAATCTTGAATTCTCCGTTAAGATATACATATCCCTGATAGATACCATCGTATGAAGGAGAAGCGATAGGCTCGTCTGCACCCCATCCGTTATGATTACCGATAACACCAATGTACTGATTGAAGCTGAGTGGAGTAACCTTGTATGTTCCATCCATCATGTTAAGTTCAATCTTGATGAATTTAGCACCAGCATCTACCTTGAATGAGCCATCGTTACCGATTTCGTTGCGTGGCTTGAGCATACCTGATGTACCGCTCTCACCATTACCTGTTGTGTTGCCAAGGAGTTTGCTCCAGTCGCCAGCAGCAATAGCATCACAAGCCTCATCATCACCAATGGCAAACCATGTGTCGCCCTCAGCGGCAGCAGGAATGGTAATCGTGAAGATTGGGTCATCATATACATCCTTATCGCTGTGGTTGAACTTCTGTGCCTTTGAAGCAGCAGACTCAGCCCAGTCAAGAGTACCACCAACAACGTAGTAGTTTTCGGAAATCTTTGGAGCAACCAATGTAACGTTGAGTTTGCTTGTACTGAATGCGGAACGTACAAGCGTACTCTTTGAAGCATCTGTATAGGCATATATTGCGGACTTTATAGTCAGCTCACGTGGAGTAGGACGTTTGCCATATATCTTTTCTACAACATCTATGAGTTCAGCCTTTAATACTCCGACCTTACGTGCCTTAAAGCTTTCCTTTGTAGGTGTTACAGGATATTTTACACCAGTGGAGTCTTCCACATACACCTCTATCGAATCAACGGAATATGAGTCTGGCGCATCTGTGCCGAAGGAAAACAGATCAATCGTGTCTTTTGCCGTAGCAATGTCAACATCCTCTGCAGGAGTGACATTTATTTGTACCAATTGTGATTCCTCAGGTTCAAATCCCTGTGGTGCTGCCCAATCGTCAAAATTCTCGTCACAAGAAGAGACAAAAGCCATGAGCGCACATCCGTATAATAGTTTTTTTAGCATAGTTGTTTCGTTTTAGGTTAGTGGTATGAAGTAGAGACGACGGTCTCTACTCCGTACCTGTTTGTTTTACTGTTTTACAAAACGGAAAAGTCCTGTGATATCATTGAAGAATATCTCGTATGTTCCCGTCTCTGGAATGTAGAAGTTCCAACCGTTAGAAGCTCCAATACCATAATGTCCGTATGATACCTTGTTGAACATTCCACCGCCCCAGTTGTGATCCCAAGAACCTTCTTCCTTGAATTTAACCTCGTCTCCAGCATTGAGGTCAATAACTGCGTACCAGTCATGATTCTCGCATACTGTTGTAACGGCAGTCATAGGTGTGTCTTTCCATTCATTGAAACTACCAGAAAGTGCAATGCCTGTAAACACATTGACTTTTCCTTCGTAGGCTGTTATCTCTGGTGTATTTGTCTTTGTGTCGAGATTTACAACGTAGTATCCGTCGGCAGGGACAGTAATGTTACCAGACCCACCATCATTAAGAACATAGTCACCAAACGCAGAGCCTTGTCCAATCTGAACTTTCCATCCGTCTGTGTTTGAACCACGGAACTTCATTCCTGTGCCCATCAGATAACCTGTCCAAGTAATTACACCTGTACCCGTAACTTCATCATAAGTGTTGTTAGGGTCAATGTACAATGGTTGGCATCCATTAGGAATAGGATCTGACCATGAGCCATCACCAATAGTTGAACCTGTCATATACCATATTATTGGGTCGGTAGCCACAAGTGTCCTGAAATATGGCTTGACAAGCACGCTTACAGTGTTAGAATAGATCAGTTGTGAAGAGTATGTCTTTGCACTCACACGGATGTTTAACTTTTGTGTGGCTGGAACTTGCTCGCTTTTTGTGATGTCGAGTAAGTGCATGATGTTACGGTTTATGTCTTCATAAGCCAAGTAACCACGACAAACGTTAACTGGGTCATCTATCTGAACATAGTTGTATGTTACCTTACCCTCGTCGTCTATGCTTTCTTTAAACTCATCCTCCGTGGTGTACTGAATGTAGTAGCTAACTGCAGCAGGGTAACCACCATAGTCTGGTTGACTCCACGTAATAGCAAGTGAATCTTTGCTTGATTCCAAATCAATAGCCATTCCCGCCAATGCTGGCGTGTTGAGAGCAAATGTCTCTGGCTGGTGCATTGTCGGATTTGAGCCATTGTCGTCAGAACATGATGTTGTGGCGATGATACCAAGTCCAATTAATGCAAATGAAAATATATTATTTAGTTTCATATACTTCTAATTATGTTTAACAATGGTTAATAACCTTCGTTCTGCTTAAGATTAGTATTTGTGTCAAGGTCTGTTGATGGCAAACCAAACACGTTGAAATTAGAAGAGAAAGAGCCGCCGTTAGGCTGATTGCTCATGAACTCCCAACGATATTCTGATTGACCTCCGAAACGATTGAAACGGACAAGATCCGTGCGTCGGCGTCCTTCGAACCAGAACTCACGTGCCCACTCGTCAAATACATCTTCAAGGTCGTATGAACCCTTCTGCTCAGCATTTGCACGAGCACGTATCTTGTTTATGTACTTGTTTGCAGTTGGATTCTGTCCGTTTTTGCGGATAGAAGCCTCAGCATACGTTAGGTATGCCTCTGCTACACGTAGAAGAGGAAGGTCTGTATCTACGAAATTCTCTGCCTGTGCTTTCTTTCCGTCAGAACGTACGTTACGGAATTTTACACAGCTAAAGCCTTCACTGGCATCTTCAGTTTCAACATACTGGCTATAGCCTTTGCTGAAGAATAGAGCACGATCGTCCTTAGCCTTTGATATCATCTCTGCGAGATTGTCAGTTTCCGGAGCATCTCCCTTAGGGAAGAATTTCTCTACGAGTTTACCCTTTACTCTTGCACATTTACCCCAGCTGTTATTTGTTCCAGATGGAATGGCATCGCTCTCTTTGCTTCCGTATGTAGAGAAGACAAGGAAGTTTGTTGCATCATAACTCTGCGTCCTGATACCATCAAGTATTACAGGGAATATAGCTTCGTATTGTGCTCCATTCTCGTTGTTGTCAGCAAGGAAAAGCATCTGATATGGAGAATACACTTCGTTAGTAACAGGATTTGTCTTTCCAGTTTCAAGCAAGTGGTAGTACTTGCTATTGATGACCATCTCTGCATATTTCATGGCATCATCCCAACGTGCTTCGCCTGTATAGACTTCCGCATTGAGATAAAGACGTGAAAGAAGAATGTAGGCAGCTGCTTTGTCCAAGCGACCATATGTATTTGTTCCTTCATCAGCAAGGTCTTCAACACAAGCCTTAAGCTCAGACTCGCAGAACGCAAAGAGTTGTTTGCGGTCATAGTATGGAGCCAACTCTGATGAAATGGAGGTTGACATAGGGCCTGCACCAAACAAGTCTGTCACATACATATAGTTCAATGCACGTATCAATCTTGCTTCTGCACACTTCTGTGGATCACTCGCCTGATCAAGATATGAGTTACAAAGAGTGATTGTGAAGTATAGACGATAGTACATGGCAAAAGAGAATGTGTTGCTTGCTGCAAAGGCATTGTGCAACAACTCAGGAACTCCTGCATCAGACCAGACCCAGCCAGCCTCGTCAGAAGTAAACTCATTGAGTGACCATGACATACGATAGAATCCAGACATACCTTCGTTGTCAAAGATTTCCTTTGGAATATCGCCAGATCCTGCACCACCATTCTGACCAGTCAGAGCGAAACTTGCATATATCTTATTAAGTAGGGCATCTTGGTTTAGAATGAGTGTTTGCTGAGGATTGATAGGAGTAACATCAAGGTCTTTGACACATGATGTTGTCAATCCGCCAACTGCTATAGTAGCAATTGTAGCAGACAGTATTGTTTTCTTTATATTGATGTTCATAATGTTTTATTTTTATCAGAGTGTATTGATATGATGTTAGAAGTTAAGTGATACGCCGAGAATACCTGTGAATGGACGTGGGTAGATGGCACTATCGTAACCTCCGCTAACTTCTGGGTCAATTCCCTTGTAATTTGTAATGGTAAATACGTTCTGTGCTGTGAAGTAAACACGACCAGTTATATCCCAATTGCAAATCTTATCAAAAGAATAACCGAGAGTGATATTGTCACACTTCAAGAATGAAGCATTCTGAATGAAGTAGTCTGATTGTGAAGATACATTGTCAATGTATTGCCAGCTCTTGTCAAGCTGATACTTCACTACATTATGCCATGTCTCGTTGCTGTAAACGTATGATGCAGATACATTAGCACGGTCATTTGCCTCTATTGAGTTGTACATGTAATTGTTGAGGCTTGCACGAAGGGAAATTCCCAAATCCCAGTTCTTCCATATGAGTTTTGAAGAAAGACCCATGATTACATCTGCGTCTGCTTTCTTGTAGAAATACTTGTCCTTCTCGTTGATAACACCGTCTGCATTACGATCAACGAATTCGCCTTGGATTGGCTGACCGGCTTCATTATACACCTGCTGATAAACATAGAATGAACTTGTTGGGTGGCCCTGTGCATAAGCCATGACAGCACCTGCACCACTTCCACCTACGGAAGCATAAGCATGTCCGATAGGTGCGCCATCGGTAGTTGTGAGCTCGTCAATCTTATTCTGATTCCAAGTTAAATTATAACCGATTTCCCAACGCCAATCCTTTGTCTGTATAGCACGGTATATGAGTTGTGTTTCAATTCCTGAATTGTGAAGCGAACCAATATTGCCCAAAATACGTGTAGAGAAGTTAGTACCAGCTGCAACAGCCTTTGTGTTAAGAAGGTCTGTTGTTTTGCGATAATAGTAATCAACACTACCCACGAAACGATTGTTGACAAAACCGAAATCAATACCTGCATTCCAAGTGGTAGTCTTTTCCCACGTAATGTCAGGATTGTATCCTTCTGGACGATATGTTGTACCATCGCCAACTGCAGGATAGTAAGCTCCAGCTGAGTTTATCGTGTAGTTTGCAAAGTATGAATAGTCACTGATACCTTCCTGTTGACCAGTCTTACCCCAACCAAGTCGAATCTTTGCTTCTGATATGGCATCGCAATTCTTCAAGAATGGCTCTTCGTTAATCTTCCATGCAAATGCAGCAGATGGGAAGTATCCAAAGTTCTCGCCACGATATGGGAATCGTGAAGAACCATCAGCACGCATTGTGAATGTGAAGAGATATCTATTGAGAAGACTATAGTTAAGTCTTCCGAAGTAGCTCACAAGAAAATTTTCTGTCTTATATAGAGAGTTCTTTGTGTCATAATATTCTGGGTCTGTTAACTCACCAGGATGTAATAAGTTTGTCAATGGATAGTACTTAGGATAATCCCAGTCTGTTTCTCTATGGAAATGAGATTCCTCTGCACCAGCCATTACATCAATGTGATGGATATCGTCTATATCCTTGATGTATTGTGCATATGCAGAACCTGATAGATTGTACTTGTCACCTTCATTCCATCCATTGCTTCCATAGTAAATATTGCCTGAATAATCATATGGAGAGACTTTCTTGTCGCTATGACCATGTCCTACGGAAAAACCGCCATTAACATGAATATGGAGATCCTCAAATCCGTGAATTTTGTAATCGAGTTCAAGGTTACCAATAAATTCACGTGCCTTTCCTATATTTGACTGGTTATAAAGTGCAGCAATTGGATTGTCTGCATTAAGACCAGAATATGAATGTGTCCATTCGGAATCGCCAAAGTCAGCAGTTGTCTCCCATTGCCAATATCCACCATACTCCTTTGCACTTTCTCTATCATCATAGATAGGCTTGGTTGGGTCTGCATAGATTGCCTTACCAACTGCTGAAGTGTTTGCGAATGAGTGACGAGAGAACATTGCCTTAGCATTGAAATTTACAGTCAGATGCTTGTCGAGTAAGACTGGACTGAGATTGATGCTTGCAGTATAGCGGTTGAAGTTTGATGTCTTTAGTGTTCCGTCTTGGTGTGTATAACCTAAACTAACACGGTAAGGCAAATTCTTAAGACCACCACTTATTGTTATATTATGGTCTGTATTGATTCCTGTACGATAGATTTCCTTCTGCCAGTCTGTATCTGCAAATAGATGTTCACCAGCAGCATTTACATATCCAAGTTTCGCGTATTGGCTTGATGCCAACCAACCAGCGTCATCACCTTCAAAGCCTGTAAGTTTCTGTGCAAAATTGATATATTCAGAAGAATTCAAAACTTCAAGACGTTTTGTATTGAAGCTTGCGCTCACATTACCATTATATGAAATCTTTGCTTTTTGTCCATTGGAACCTTTCTTAGTGGTGATGATGATGACACCATTAGATGCACGGCTACCATAGATAGCTGTGGAAGATGCATCCTTAAGAACTGTGAAACTTTCAATGTCAGCAGGATTGATAGAGGAAAGTGCATTTGCAGAACCCTCATTTGCTCCGTAGTTGTCAAGAGCTAATCCATCAATAACGATAAGTGGGTCGTTTGATGCGTTGAGAGATGAACCACCACGTATTCTGATTGTTGCTCCACCTCCAGGAGTACCATCACCAGGAATAACACTCACACCAGCAATCTTTCCCATTATCATGTCTTGAGGGTTTGTTTGAAGACCATGGTTCATCTCGTCAGGCTTGATAGCAATTACCGAACCTGTGAGGTCTGTCTTCTTTACAGTACCATATCCGATGACAACGGATTCGTTGAGAATCTTCATGTCTTCACGGAGTGTGATGTTCATGTTCTGAGTGGCACGAACTTCCTGACTTTGGAAACCGATGAACGAAATTACGAGTGTGGAACCTTTCTCTACCTTAAGCGAGAAGTTACCGTTGACGTCTGTAACGGCACCTTGTGACGTTCCTTTCACTCTTACGGATGCACCTATGACATCTTCACCGATGTCATCTTTCACGTGTCCCTTGACAAGTATGTCTTGGGCAAACGCGCTAACAGATACGAAGATTCCGATGACCAGCGTCATGAGGAACCTGAGGTTAAGTTTCTGTTTCATGTTTTTTGATTTATAGGTTTGTTAATATTTAGTTTTTTGAGTTTTTAAGTTTTTGAGTTTTTAGGTTTGTGAGTTCGTAAGTTTTTAAGTTTGTGAGTTTTTGAGTTTGTGAGTTCTTGAGTTTTTTAGTTTTCACGTTTATCTTTTCCGCAATAACTTAAAAACTTATAAACTCACAAACTTACAAACTCAACTTTTAATTTTTAATTTGCAATCGCGCGCAGCGCAATTGCAAATCCTCCACCGCTGGCACTCTTGAGACGGAGTACGCTCTTGCTTGTCACCTTACGCTTTGTGATAGAGTAGCTCTGTGGATTCTTGTCCCAGCTTGCGTCCTTGCCGTCGGCGTAGATTGTTGCCTCATACTGTGTCTTTGGTGAGAGGAAGCTGAGGCTGAGTGTACTTGTATGACCATTCTCGTCAACTGATGAACCGACGAACCAGTTGTCTGAGTTTTTGTCCTTACGGGCAATGGTTACGTAGTCGCCTGGCTCTGCCTCAAGATATACTGACTTCTCCCAGTCGCATGGCACATCCTTGATGAACTGGAAGGCATCTGGGAATCGCTTGTAGTTCTCGATGAGGTCGGCTGCCATCTGGAGTGGACTATAGATTACAAGATAGAGACCCAGCTGACGTGCAAGGGTACTGCGTACCTTACTTGTGTTGCCTGGAGCCACCTTTGAAAGATCCATCTCGAAGATACCTGGAGTATAGTCCATAGGACCACCAATCATACGTGTGAATGGAAGTATTGTTGTGTGGTCAACAGGATTACCGCCGAAGCTCTCGTACTCTGTTCCTCGTGCACTCTCGTTGCCTATCCAGTTAGGATAAGTACGACAGATACCTGTAGGACGTGTTGCCTCATGTGCATTCACCATAATCTTGTAGTCAGCTGCCTTCTTGATGCAACGGAGATAGTGGTTGTTGAGTGGCTGACTGTAGTGATGCTCACCGTAAGGAACGATGTCGCCTACATATCCGCTCTTGACAGCGTTGTAGCCATTATCCACCATGAACTGGTATGCCTTGTCGAGGTGACGGTCGTAGTTGGCTGTAGATGATGATGTCTCATGGTGCATAATCATCTTTACACCCTTTGAGGCTGCATACTCGTGGATGCCCTTTAGGTCAAAGTCTGGATATGGAGTGACGAAGTCGAATACATAGTCCTTCTGATGTCCGAACCAGTCTTCCCAGCCTTCGTTCCATCCTTCTACGAGTACAGCATCGAAACCGTTCTCTGCTGCAAAGTCGATATATTCCTTTACGTGTGCCGTTGTTGCTCCATGTCTGCCATGAGGCTTACATTTCTTGTAGTCAGTCTCGCCAAGTTTGACGCTATACACATCATCGGTGTATGACCAATGACTCTTGTTGGTTATCATCTCCCACCATACACCTACGTACTTTGTTGGCTTAATCCAGCTTGTGTCAGTCAACTTGCATGGCTCGTTGAGGTTGAGTGTGATACGACTTGCAAGGATGTCCTTTCCGCTTTCGCCTACTATGACAGTTCGCCAAGGTGTGTTGAATGGAGTCTGTATGCGTCCCTTGTACCCCTGTGCATCTGGAGTAAGGTGAGATGTAAACACCATGTTCTTGTCATCCAGTTCGAGGTGCATGGTTGCATAGTCGATACATGCAGCCTCGTGGAGGTTAATGTAGAGACCATCGTCAGTCTTCATCTGGAGGGCAGTCTGCACGCATGTAGGACCTGCAGGAGTCTGTGATGAGTTCTCTGTGATGGCATCCTTCATCTTGCCACGTATCTCTGAGAGACGACTTGTCTGATACTCGTACTCCTGTGTATCATAGTCGCCTGCAAGCCACCATGCCTTGTGGTTGCCTGTCATGGCAAATTCTGACTTTTCCTCCTTTATGTTGAAATAGGTGAGGTTCTTCTGTGATGGGAACTCGTATCTGAATCCAAGTCCGTCGTTGAAAAGACGGAAACGAATGAGGATTGTTCTGTCGTTGTCTGGCTGACTGAGTGTAACGGCAAGTTCCTTGTAGTTGTTGCGGATACTTGACTCTTCACCCCATACGGGTTTCCATGTCTCGTCAAAAGCACTTTCATTTGTGCTGACAATCTTGAAACCAGTGGTCATGTTTGCCTTCTTTTCAATCTTGTCTTTGTCGGCAAAGGTCTTGTACTCAAAGTCCATTGCCTTGTTGGCATTCTCCTTCACGAGGTCGAAACCGAGGTGGCTGTCAGCAATTACGGTCTTTCCTTTTCTCGTGAGGTTATAGGTAGGCTTACCTTTGGCATCCACCTTGAAGTTCAGTTCCATCTGTCCGTCAGGTGATGTTAGTCTCTGGGCATTAACTGTCATGGCTGCGAGTAATCCCAGAATTGAGATGAATAATGTCTTCATATTTGATTGGTTTTGGTTTTCTTTCTTTCGTGCTTTTGGCCTTATTGGAAAGCCTGCGAAAGTAGATTTGTTGTTTCTTGCTTAATCGAATTAGTTATTAAAATCCAGTATCATTATCTCACGTGGAGACATAGTGATACTCTGATGTAAAGTAAGTTGTTTGTCTGTAATCACCTCGTGGACATTCTTCTTTGGTAATACCTCATCATAGATACTTGCATCCACGGTCTGTGGCTTGCTTGTTCCGTTGATGAGTACTGTCACCCTCTGTCCTTGGTAGAATCGTGAATATACATACACTCCGTTGCGGACGCCATAGTGGGTGAGTGTGCCGTAAGCCACTGCCTTGTTACCCTTGCGCCAGTTAAGAAGTTTCTTTGTGTAGTCAAAGTACTCATTCTGCAACTTCGTTCTGCCTGCCTTAGTGAAGGCGTTGTGGCTGTCCTCTGCCCATCCACCAGGGAAGTCCTGACGCAGAGCACCGTCATTCACGCTCTTGTTGGCATACATTCCTATCTCGTCGCCATAGTACAACTGAGGTGTGCCACGAAGGGTGAGGAGTAGGGCAAGTGCCTGCTTGTATCTCGTGATGTTACCAGCCATCTCCTTGGTCTTCTGGAATCTGTCCGTATCGTGATTGGCGAGGAACGTGAGGAGATTGTTTGTATTGGCATATACTATGTCCTGTGAGATGTAGTCGTAGAGCCTTGCCAAACCTTTGCTCCAGTCGTCGCTATCTTCATCCACGATTGTGGTGAGAAGATTCATGAGTGGGAAGTCCATCACAGTCTTGAGCTCTGAATTGAGAGGTGCTGCCAGACGGCTGTCCTTCTGCCAGTAGCTTACTCCCACGTTGCTGTTCATCCAAGTTTCACCCACGATGTTGAAACCTGGATATTCCGTGTCCATCTCATGACACCAACGCTTCATGAAGGCGAAGTCGTTGTATGGATATGTATCTTGACGGAAACCATCTATTCCTGCATATTCTACCCACCATTTGCTTGCTTGGATGAGGTAGTCAGCTACGAATCGGTTTCGCTCGTTGAAGTCTGGCATACTCTCGACAAACCAGCCATCTACGGTCAGTTTCTTGTCGAGAGTTGATGCGTGGTTATCCCCAGCGGCACCTGTCATGTAACATGTCTGCGTGTACTTGCTGTCGTAGTTGAACCAGTCGTCAGCTGGACGATCAGTAAACAGGAAGTTGTGTGAGCCGCAATGATTGAAAACAATGTCCTTTATTACCTTGATACCTTTATTATGGGATGTGTAAACAAAACGTTTGTAATCTTCGTTAGTACCGAGACGCGGATCCGTCTCATAATAGTCAGTAATGGCATAGCCGTGATAAGACATCTCTGCCATGTCGTTTACGAGACTTGGTGTGTGCCATACAGCTGTGATGCCAAGCTCCTTGAGATAATCAAGATGCTCGGTCATACCTGCAAGGTCTCCTCCGTGGCGTGCCATGTCCACCTTACGGTTCCATGTCTTCTCATACTTTGCCTTGGCGTACATAGGCGTCTTCTGCTCCTTTGTAAGTCCCTGTGCAAAGCGGTCTGGCATGAGAAGGTAGAGCACGTCGGATGAGTCGAACGACCCAAGACGTGTGTTCTTACGTTCCTTCAATTCGTAAGGGATGCTCTTCACAACCTTCTTTGCCTTCATAAGGTCAATGTTGAACGTCTGTGCTGGGGCACCCTTCGTATCTACATATAATATAATGTAATTGTTGTTGTCGAACTTGTTTACGCTTTTCAATACTATTCCCTGAGCATTCTTGATCTGTACATCGTACACACCAAGTCCCGTACCGTGAATCATTATCTGAAGCTCGGTATTCTTCATGCCAGCCCACCAACAAAGAGGGTGGATGTGGCTCACGTTTATTTTAGTTGCGCTTATTCCCATAAAAGAGCAAAGGCTCAAGAGGAACGTTAGTGTTAGTTTTGATTTTATCATTAGTAAAGTATCTGGTTGACTAAGTTAGTTGTCTTTGTGAATTTCTCGATTGCAAAATTACGGTATTATACGACACAATAAAGTGATAATAAGAAAAATATAAGTACTGTCAAAAACTAACATACTGATAAATAGTGATAATTATTGAAAAATAATTGCAAAAATATAAACGAAATACAAAAAAATAATCTTAAATTTGCCCACAAATGTAACAAAAGTCTATACCGACATGAAACATATTGTAACAATTATACTTATTTTATTTGCCTTTATTGGCAAGACATACGGCCAGCAGTTGCCTTCTTTGTTAACGGAGCTTGATAATGCCATACAGAAAAAAGACATATATCACAAGAGGGTTCAAGATAGGATTGACAGTCTCAAACGGCTTGTTGGTAATGCATCCGATGATGAGTTGTACTCGTTGTATGAACAGATATACAGCAGCTACAATAATTTTCAAGTGGACAGTTCCTTCCATTATATAAGGTTGATGGAGAGACTTGATGACGTGAAGCATGACAACACACGTCGTCTCATGATTATGATGAAGAAAGCTATCACGTTCGGTATCATGGGCGACTTCTCATCTGCCATAGATATTGTTGACACTATCAATGTGGATGATGCTTCGTCCGAAGTTCGTGCCGAGTATTTCCATACTTGCCGTACGGTGTATGGATGGTATGCTGAGTATATCAAGGACTTCCGTCATGATGATAATCATTACGGACAACTCACACAGGCTTATCGTGATTCTATCCTTCAGTTTACTCCGCAGGGAATACGTCGTGACAATGTGCTGGCGGACAACTACATCGTGCATGGTGAGGCTGATGTCGCTATAGCTGTTCTTCAGGACATACTTGCCAAGGCAGAGGATGAGCAGAAGGTATATGCCTACTATAACCTTGCTCAATGTTATAAGGTGAAGGGTGATGATGACAAGTATGCCGTCTATCTTGCTCTCACGGCAATAGCGGACATAAGAAACGGAGTGACAGAGTATGTCGCCTTGCCTGAGTTGGCAAGCCTCATGCTCAAGATGGGGGATGTGGACAGAGCTTACACCTATCTGTTCTGTAGCATGGAAGATGCTCATTTCTGTAGTGCTTTTCTCCGTACTTTCGAGGTGAATACCATCTTCCCTATTATAGATAAGGAGTATCGTGAGCAGGAGAAACGTAATCAGATGTTTGAACATACGCTCTTTTCGGGTGTATGTGCCTTTGCTGTGTTCCTCATTCTTGCCTTGTTCTATCTCCAGAAACAGATTAAGCGTGTGCATAATATCAAGGAGAAACTGTCGGAGGCTAATAAACGTCTTGCTGTGACTAACAATCAGTTGGAGGATGCCAACCGTCAACTCGAAGAGGCAAATATGCAGTTGCAAGGCTACAACTCTCAGTTGGGTGAGAACAACGATATGTTGTCACGTGCTAATGACTTGTTACAGAATACCAACAAGATAAAGGAAGAATACATTGCCCATTATCTTGAGATGTGTCGTAGCTATATGGATGCTTTTGAGAATTTCCGCAAGTCACTCCTCAAACTCGCCAAGAACAATCAGCAGCAGGAACTTATGAAGCTACTCAAGTCAGACGACGTGATGGAGGATGAGCAGAAACGTTTCTTTGCTGACTTCGACAAGTCGTTCCTCAGTATTCATCCAGACTTCATCAGCGAGTTCAATGCACTCTTGAAGGATGACTGCCAGCTTGTTCCAAAGAAAGGTGAACTCCTCAACATCGAGCTTCGCATCTTTGCCCTTGTCCGTCTCGGTGTAGATGACTCAACCATGATTGCTCACTTCCTCAACTACTCACTTCCTACTATCTACAATTATCGTTCCCGCATCCGCAATAACTCCATATACGACAAGGACGAATTTAATCGTCGCCTCATGGCTATCAGTTGATATGGGTATCTATTTATAAATTAAACTATTACTGTCCGCTAAACATACATTAGAGCTCAAATACGCTCGTTTTCTTGTTGGATAAGCCCCTTTAGAAAGGGTGTTAACGGCTGTCCGCTAAAAAAAATCTGCTTAAAAGATGACAAAAGATACATCAGATATGGCTATATTTTCCTTTTTGAGCCACACTTATGTCGTTATCCCTCTTGATTGGGGCATATATACATCCA
>JAEEGL012270596.1_pt1 | contig 20932 bp, 11 predicted proteins | sample 9134231 | NCBI WGS metagenome assembly JAEEGL01 (sample SAMN16246548, study PRJNA631951) | gut metagenome | biome: gut microbiome; feature: rumen; material: fiber-attached | host: Bos | place: Iran: Karaj | collected 2018-10
CCAAATAAACTTGTACTTTGAGTATTTCCTGTTTGATTACCAAATAAACTTGTACTTTGAGTATTTCCTGTTTGATTACCAAATAAATTTGTACTTTGAGTATTTCCTGTTTGTTGAAAGTTCATTTATTTATAATATAGATGATAAAATTTTAAATATAAAAATAATTTAAAAAAAAAATATATTTAATTCTAATATAAAAAATTACTTTTTTCATATAATAAATTTATTAAAATAATTTAATATTTTTATTATTTTTTACTTATTGTAGAATACATATCCATAAAAGTTTTACTTGAATTTTTATTTGTTTTACTAATAGTTTTAGAAGAATTTTCACTAAATAACAATCTTTCACTATTAGAACCTTTAGAATTTCTAGAATTATTATTAGTATTTTGTAATAATTGTTTAAATCCTTTTATTTGAAATCCTTTAATATTAATTTCAGGTTTATTTGAAAAAACTGAATTTTTAATTTTTTTAATTTTATGTTTATCATTATTTCCTAAAAAAGTAGATTTAGAATGAAAATGAGTATAAGTTTTCATTATTTTATTATAATCAGGTGAATTATGAGGACTTTTAGAATTATTATTATTATCTCTTTGAGATTTATTTTCTGGACTAAAAAATTTAGAATGTATTGCTATAGATAAACTATCTGTCATATTATTATTTTTTTTATTTTTATTATTATTATTTTTACTTCTATTAATATCTGAATTTATTGTTTTATAATCTTTATTTTTATTATTCCCATAAGATGTATTTTGAATGAAATTTTTCTTTGATGAAATTGACATATAAATTCTTTTATTAGAAGATATATTTTTTATTTTTTTAATTTTTGAATTTAACATTTGCATTAATTCAGGAGAAAAAGAATTTTTAGATTCTCTTGAAGTATAAGGAATAGTGTCTTTAATATTTAAAGTTCTAATTAAATTTTCATTTTTTTTATCTTTAGTTTTATTTTTTTGATAAGAAGATTTTATATTTGAACTATTTTGTAATTTACTCATTGAAAGTGCATTTTTATTATGATAACCAGTAATTAAGCCTTGTCCATGAGAAGAAGAAGAAGAAGATAAAGTTTTCATATGATTTGTTGATGAAGAAATTTTATTAAAATGAAGATTATTTCTTGAAGGTGAAATTATATTTTTACTTTTCGATTTTTTTCTTGTATGAGATATATTAGATATATTTGAATAAAATGTATTTTTATTTTTATTTAATTCTTTAATTACTTTTACTATAAAATCTTTATTTTTATTTGAAAGTAAATTATTTAATAAATTTTGCTTTTTAACTCCTGTATTATGTGAATATGTTGTATTATTATTTTTAATAGAATGATTATTATTTCTTGAACTTGAATTAACATAAAGTGTATTATTGTTATTATAATAAAGATGATTATTTTTTGAAGCAATATCTATTGTTGATGAAACTTTTGTATTTTTAGAATTTATACTATTTGAACTTAATACATTATTATTTTTTTTCCCTAAATTACTATTTGAACTATTATTAAAACCAACATCATTATTTCTATTATAATTTCTTCCTTTAATTTTATTACTTGATTGATTAAAATTATGAATATTTAATTTATTTTTATCATGATGATGAGTTTTCTTATTATTATTATTAACTTTATCATTATTTTCAGCATTAGAAATTCTTTTAATAATATTATCAAGAGAAATATTTTTACTTTCAGTTCTACTACTTCTAATTCCAAAAAACTTTTTAATTCCACTAGTATCAGTTTGATCTAAAATTGAATCAAGAGCCATAGTAGTAAAAACAGGATCTTCATCATCTTTTATTTTAATTAATCCTCTCTTAATTCTTTCTTGTTTTTCTTCTAAATCTTGTTGATTATCAATAACTCTTTGTTTTCTTTGAATATTTTTATAAATATATTTAGATTCAGGTAATATAACATAATTAGGAAAAATAACTGAACAACTATCATAATATTCATAAATTTTAGGAAGACATTCTTTACTTTCTCTTAAAGAATATAATTTTTGAAGAAATTCTGATGTATCACCACTTATTAAAAAATCCTTAAAAACTGCAACAATATGAGTACTATCATTACAAATAATTTCATTTATTATTTTAATATTATAAAAATCTTCTTCATTCGAATAAAAATCATTAAATTTTTTAAAAGTATATTGTTCTAATTTTAACATTGATGATATGTGATTATGATTTATTTGCTGGAAAATTTTTTTTATTTTTTCTTCTTGATCATTGGTTGTATTTTTTGTATTTTCACTATTATTTTTTGAAGTTGAATTTGTTTTATTTATATTTAATGCTTGTTTTATTTGAGATGATTTGGCTGAAATTTGGGAAAGAGAAGAAGATGATTTATTTGATTGATGATTCTTCATATTAGTCTAATTTAATTAAATTAAATTTTTTTTCATTTGATTTTTTTAATTTTTTTTTTAATTTTATTTTTTAATTATTTTTATTATAGGAAAATTTTACTATAATCATGTAAACATTAAACTAATAATTTAGACAAATTTTTTAGAATATCAATAGACAATTTTTATATTAAAGTTTGGATATATAAAAACTTTTTTTTTCTATAAAATTTTGAAAACAACTAATTTATTTTTAATCTATTAAAATTAATATCTTTGAAAAAGAAAAATGAAATTTTCTTTTTAAAGACAATTGAATTTTCAAATAATTTTTATAATTTAATTTATTGGAACATTTTGAATTGTTTTTTATTTTTTATTTTTAAATGATTAAAAAAATAATTGTTAAATTTATAATTATTAAAAATTATTAAATTAATTAATTACCTTTTTAAATATATTTAAATAATATTATAAATGTATTATGATAATTAAATAATTTTCATTCTAATTTCACTAAATTAGAAGATAATTGGGAAAACAATTTAATATCATTATATTTAGTTAATCTATTCATTATATCAGGATAATCATCATTACTTTCTAAAACTTTAATATCATTCATTTTATTATCTCTATATTCAATAATATTTTTAAAAGCGTTGAATATATCTCCAAAATGATCTTCATTTAATAAAATATTTCTACATTCAAAAATATTTTTTTTAATTTTTTCTTTTAAATTTTCTTCGATTTCATCTTCCTGAATATAACTTTTAACTTTATTATTCTCATCAAAATCAATTTTAAGTAAATCAACAATATAACCATCTTCATTAAAATTTGTAATATATCCACTAATAAACTTATCATTTTTAACTTTACCATAATAAATCTTATCTTTAGTAGCATTATAATAATAACATTCATTATCATCTTTTTTTCCTTGGTTATTGAAATTTCCATAATAAACATAAAAATTATTATTTCTTTTAATTAAATAAGCTCCTTTAGTAAAATTATCATTATTAATTAATCCAATATATGAATCTAAATCACAATTTTCAAAATGTGAAAACATTTTAATATTTTCTGGTTCTTTTAACCATAAATAAATTCCTTTTCCATCTTTTAAATTATTTTTCCAAGTCCCCCAAAAAAATTCAGTTTTTCTAATATTATTATTAATTGTAGACGGCCAAGAATATAATCCATGTCTACTTCTTAAGTCTTGAGAAAAATTTCCAAAATATTTTTCCTCATTAATATAAGAAAATAAAGCATAACCTTCTTTTTCTAATCTTTGATTTAAAATTCCTAAAAAATGAATATTGTTTAGATTTATTGAAGAAGAAAATAAATCTGAATTTTCCCATTTATGAATTGTTACTCCATTTGATTTATATTCTTTTGTTTTTTCTATTGAAATTAAAATTTCATTTTTGTTTAAATTTATTGAAAAATCTGATGCAGAATTCATTTTTTGAATATCCATTTTTTAAATGAATGATGTTAAAATTTTATTTAATTTAATTAAAGGAGTTTCTATTTTTTTATTTAATTCAAAAAGTATTTATATTAGAAAAAGGAAATTTTTGTCTAATTAATAATTTGAATGTTTAAATGAAGAATAATAAAAAATATTAATTGAAAATTAATGAAAATAAGCCGATGATAATTAGAATAACATCAATTAAAAATCTATTGATTTGTACTTTAATATTTTATATTTTGTGGTTTGTAGATAAAAAAAATAAAAAAGAAATTTCAAAAAAATAATGATTAGATCATAAATGAGTGTATTTAATTAAAAGTAAAAATTAATATTTATATTATTATTATTATTATTAATTTAATATTATATATATGTTTAGTTAATTATATCCATCTTGTTTATTTTTTTTTAAATAAATTGAAGAGTCTTCTAAAGCTATTTTTCTAAAATTATCTAATTCATCTATAATATTATCTCCTGAATCATTACATTCTAAATTTCTTTTTAAATTATTTTTTAATAAATTTACTGATTGATTATCATGTATTTCTTTATAGTCATCTAAATTTACATTTGTATTCTTTTCTTCATTTTCTTCTATATTTTTTAAAGTTACTTTATCTAAATTAAAATCATTTTGATAATAATCTTCTTCTAATTCTTCTTTATTGATATTGTGTTTTTTATCCTTTTCATCCCAAGAATAATTATTTTTAAAATTACAAGTTGTAGTCCCTGAATATTGGTCATTTGAATAATTATTATTATTTTCTTCAAATTCATCTTTAATTTTTTCATTTAATAAATTTACTTTATTTTCATTTTCTTTAATATCATCATTTTCATTTTTTTTTTGATAATCATTAAAAGTTCTATTATTATTTTTAAAGGTAATATAATTGTTACTCAAATTTAAAGAATCTTTTTTCCATGTTTTATAGAAATTTTTATCATTAAAATTATTATTGTCATTTCTAACAACTAATTTACTCCATCCATTTAAAGATTTTTTATATTCTGAATTTTGTTCTTCACCAAAAATAGATCTTCTTATATCTTCATATTTTGATTTATAATTTATTCCTTGAACTAATGTTTCAAAAGTTCTGTTTGAATAAGGAGAAAAGATATTTTCTTTATTTATTTCATTTTCATTTTTTTTATTATCATTCTTTTCATTATTATTATCGTTATTATAATTATTATCAATAATTTCATTATTATCTTTATTATCATTATTAATATTTTCTTTTGATAATTTTTTTTTGTTTTCTTTTTTATATGAATCTTCGATTTCTTTTATTTTTCTGTCAAGAATTAAATTTAGATATTTATTAAATTTTTCATTATAATTCATAATCAAGGAAGAAGAATCACCAAATTGATTTTGAAAATTATAATGATTATTTATTAATTTTTTACTCATTTCGTTTTTTTCATTAACTAAAGCTTGTAATGTTTCTTGATGATTATTAATATTATTTAAATTATAACTTTCAATATTGTTTTCATATTGATTCATGAGATTTTCACATTCATTAATATAATTTGTAAATAATTGTTCAATTCTTTTCCCTTGTTCTAAATTTATATTATTTTGTTGAGAATAAGTTTGGTTTATATTTGGATTATAATTTTGATTTATATTTTGATTATAATTTTGGTTAATATTTGGATTATATATCTGATTTATATTTGGATTATATATTTGATTTATATTTTGATTATAATTTTGATTTATATTTTGATTATAATTTTGATTTATATTTGGATTATATATTTGATTTATATTTTGATTATAATTTTGATTTATATTTGGATTATAATTTTGATTTATATTTGGATTATAACTTTGGATTTCATTGTTATAGTTTTTATTTGGAATGTTATTATAAATAAAATGATTATTAACATTAGTATTATTGTTATTATAATTTATTTCTTGATTAAATTTCTGGTTAAAATTATTTTGAAAATTTTGGTTAGAATTATTTACAACATTATTATTTACATTTGAAATTATTTTTTTTTTTTGATTATAAACATTCAAATCTAAATTATTACTTTTAGATTTTTTAGGCATTAATTCCATTTGCTTTTCTAATTCTTCCTTTTTATTTTTTTCTACTATTTCTTGTTTTATCTTATATTCTAATTTTATTTCTTCTTCAATTTGTTTTTTTTTTTCCATTTCTTTTTTCCTTTTTTTTTCTAAAATTTGTTCTTGTAAAATTTGATTGTATTCTTTTTTCTTTTGAATATTTTTTTTTCTTTGTTCTTCATCTTCAAAAGGTTTTGTAATTTTATTATGAATCATTGTATTATTAATTATTTTATGGTTCATAGTATTGTAAAAAGAACTACTTTCTTCGTTATTATTATATCTTATTTGTGGTTCTTTTTGAACTTCTAAATTATTTAAATTTAAATTTCTTAAATTATTTGAATAAACATTAGAACTCATTGGTCTTACTATTCTTTTTTTAGGATTCATATTACAGTGTATATTCTGAGAATTATTATATTCTTTTTGAAATGCATTATTTGTATGATTTTTTTGGTATTGTTGATTGTAATCTTGATTAGATTGAAAATTTTGATAGTTTATATAATTAGGTAAAGTATTTGATTGTTCATTATATCTATTAAACATTTGATATTCAAAATTTAATTCATTTGCATTTTGGTTATTCATTAAAATATAATTTGAATATAATGAAAAATTTGGTAAAAGAATAATATTTTAATGAATAAAATAATAATAAATTTTAAGTTACTTTTACCTATTATATTTAAATTTCTTTAAATTCAAATTAATATATAGTATTAATATTAAAAAAAATATAATAATAAAAAAGAAATTTTAAAAAAACCCTATCCAAATTATTTTTATTGATACTCTTTTTTCTTTCAATTATTCTCTAATTAGAAAATAAACATATTCAATTAAATAATCAAATTTTTATATAAATCTAATGATTAAGAATTATAAACAAAAAATAATTATTTATAAAATCTTTGAAATATATAAATCCAAAAAATACCTTATTAGACATATAATATTTATTCCCTAAAAACAGAAAAAATAAAATAATTTCTTTTTTATTTATATTATTGCCTTTCTTTTCAACACTTAAAAACTATCTATAATAGAAGAAAGATACAATTAAATTGTATAGAAATTAATAATAATTGTTTAATCATATCTTTAATTTTAGGCTCTTCTTTTAAGTAATAGTTTTATTAAAACCTTTTTTAAATATTAACCAAATTTCACAGCATCATTATCAATAATAGAATCTCCAAAACTTCTAATATTTGTAATATTATTTTTTTTATTATTTGTATCTCTAAAAAAAACTAATTTTCCTTAATTTATTATTATTTGTAAATTGATTTTCATATGCTATTCTTACACTTATTATTTTATTTTTGACAAAATAAATTTGTCATCCTTGGCAAAAATTACTTTGTTGAAGATTCAGAAAAAAGAAAATAAGAAAAATGAATGGAAAATAAACTTTATTTTCTTTCATATTCTTGAAATAATATTAATAAAACCAAAAGAAATATTTATATATGTTCATTTTTTTGATGTAAAAAAATAAAAAAAATAATTAAATGAATCTATTATTAAAAAAATAGTTATTTAAATATTAATTAAATTCCTTAAATATTTATTTCTTCTCCTTTATATAAACTTTTAAAATATAAATAATAAAAATCACCCATAATAATCAATTGTAAAATTTGAGCAATAATAACAATATATCCAGCATATTCAGCAAGAAAAGGGAATTTAACATCAAACATACAATTTAATTCATCATAAGTATCAAACCAAAAAATTAAAGAGAAAAGTGTACTTAAACCGCATAGAGCAACATAATGAGAAGTATAACTTTCAATTTGTCCTTTTTTATTTACAAATAAATTAATTTGAGGATAAATAGCAAATGTTTGTAAATACATAGCAAAAGTCCAAAAAGTATCAGTTAATAGATTTTCATTTAAAGTTGGATGTATTAAAAAAGCAATTAATAAACATGGAACTGCTAAATAAAAAAATTGAATTTTATCTAAAATAATATCTGTTGTTTCTTTATATGTTTTTTTCATTAAGAATATTATAAATAGTATTAATAGAAAAGATGCTATTTCAGTAAATTGATAAAACCAATCTCCTGAAGAATCACTAGGTAAATATGCACTATGAGATAAAGTTGAAGTTAATCTACCAATAAATATTAATAAATAACATATTAATGTATTCATAGATAATCCAGAACAATTTTTGAAAGTATAAACCTTTAATAATACAATTAAAAATGCAAACATTTGAGTTAATGATGATAAAACTAACATAAATGAAAAATCTTTACTGGATATTAAAAAAAATACTAATATAACTATAGAAATCAATATTCCCCAAATACAAATATCTTTTTTTCTTTTTTTAATTTGAAATAATAAATTTTGAGGATCTTTAAACATACTTCCAACTTTGACATCCATTTAAAAAGAATGAATAAAAAAGATAAATAAATATAAAATTTAAATAATAATATTTAAAAAAAATATAATAATATCAAAAAATATTTAAAAATAAATGTTCTTTAGTTCAAAGCCAGTAAACATACAACCAGGAGATAAATTAAAAGAAGGTTTTTTATCAAAAGAATCTCGTTATAGAAAAGTATGGAGAAAAAGATGGTGTGTGTTAACTTCTCAACATATGTATACTTTTGAAAATGAAAAATTATATAGTAATCCTACTGAAGCAATAGAAATATCAAAAATAAAAACTGTGAATACAGATGATACTAAACAAGGACATTATTTTGTAAAAATATATTATTTAATTTATTTATAGAAAATTCAAACGCCCGAGGATATTTTTCTTTTTAAAGCTGAAACTTTAGAAGATAAAGAAGGATGGATTGGAGCTATTGGAAAAGCTATGGTTAAATGTTCTAAGTCAAATATATATATTATTGAAGATGATAATATTTAATTACTTTATAATATATAAGTTTTTCATTTTGTTAATTAATAATATGGAAAAATAGTTTTTTTGCTGTGTTTTTTTTTTCATATTGATCATTTTGTAATTTTTTTTTTTTAATGTTTTAATTTTTTAAGAGGAAAATTAAAATCGATTAAATAATAAAAAATTTTTTTAAAATTAATCAAATTAATTTATATAATTAATATACTATAACATATTTAGAAAAAATAAATTGTAAAAATCTTATTCAACATCCATTGCATTTGAAGTATCTTTTTTTTCTTCTTCTTTAGTAGCATCCTTCATTTCAACATCTTCTTTTTTTTCTTCTTCTTTTTTATCTTCTTTTTTTTCTTCTTTTTTCTTTTTTTCTTCTTCTTCTTTTTTCTTTTTTTCTTCTTCTTCTTTTTTCTTTTTTTCTTCTTCTTCTTTTTTCTTTTTTTCTTCTTCTTCTTTTTTTCTTTTTTCTTCATCGACTCTTTTTTGAGCATCTTTAAAAACATTTTCACTATTAATATATAAATTATCTTTATATTCTTTAATATCTTTTTGTTCAACTGGAGGTTGTTTTTTTCTATCTCCTTTATCAAAAGCTTCTTTAGTTTCTTTTCCTTTTTTAAGAGCATCAGCAATTAATTTATCTAATTTATCAAAATCATCTTTATTTAAAATAGTGGTTTTATCATTTTTTTTTTCATTATTTATTTTTTCAGTAATTTCTAATATTGCTTTTTCTAATAAATTTATATTTTCTTCTAATAAATGCCAATTTTGATATCTTGAATAAATAGGATCACCTACTGTATACATATCTTTTGATTTAGTATTTAAAGAATCTAAATTATATATATTCTCATCTTCTGAATATAACCATTCATATAATGTATCCATTAATTTAGGTAATTTTTCTTTTTCTTCTGGAAGAATATAATCTTTAAATTTACTATCTATTTTTTCTCTTGTTGAATATATATAATTTTCTATAGAATTTTTACGATGAGTGATTTTCTTAAATAAATCATCTTCTTTTGATTGTTCTCTTTCTTTTTGAATTAATCTTTGTAAAATTCCACCTGCTGTTCCAAATAAGCAATCTACTTGTTTAATATCTAATTTAGTAACTCTTTCTTTATCTACTTTTTTCATTTTAATTTCTTCTTTCTTTTCTTCTTTTTTTTCTTCTTTTTTTTCTTCTTTTTTTTCTTCTTTTTTTTCTTCTTCTTTTTTATCTTCTTTTTTTTCTTCTTTCTTCTCTTCTTTCTTCTCTTCTTTCTTCTCTTCTTTTTTTTCTTCTTTCTTTTCTTCTTTTTTTTCTTCTTCTTTTTTATCTTCTTTTTTTTCTTCCTTCTTTTCTTCTTTTTTCTCAGTATCAACAACTTTAACTGGAACTTCTTCAGTATATTTTTCAGTTAGTTCAGCAGTTTTTGTAGAAGGTAAACAATTTAAATCAACATAAAAAGTGAATTTAACAGAGCTTTTTTCTTCTGTTTTTCCAGGAATAGTAACATTAAAAGCATTTAATAAATCATTTTCAAGCCATTCAATTTCATTTTTATTATAATAAAACTTTACATTAAAATTATTTTTAACAAGCATACTTTTTTCAAAAGTATAGTCTTTTCCTTTAGGGAAATTATCTCCTTGTTTTATTAATACATCTCTTTTAATAATAGTAGTCCCATCTTTTTTAACATAAGGATATTCAACTTCAATAGTATAAGGATTATAATGATGAAATGCGAAATTTCTTACAGAAAAATAAGGAGAATTCATAGCTGCAAATAGAGTACATCCTCTACTAATACATTCATCAGGTAATAAAGTTTTACATACTTCTTTTTTAAATATATCTTTTATTATTTCTTGTATTATTGGAGTTCTTACAGCACAACCTACCATTTCTATTGAATGAACATCTTCTAATTTAATTTTACATTTTTCTAATAAATTTTTAACTGATTTTTCACATAATGCTCTAAATTTATCTGTTACTGGTTTAATTATTTTTTCAAATTCTTCTCTTGTTAAATTATATGTTAAATCTTCTCCATCCATTAAACTATCAATATTAAGGGTAGTTTCTTTATTTACAGTTAATGTTTTTCTTATTTTACCAATATAATCCATTAATCTTATTTTTATTTTTGGAGCGCTCATTGGATCACAACCATATTTTTGTTCAAATACATTAGAAACATGTTTAGCAATTAAATAATCGAATTCTCTAGCTCCACAAAATCTTTCATTATTAACAGAAATAACTTTCATTTCTTTTTTATTAAAAGTTCCGAAGAATATAGTAGTTTTAGCTTGTCCCATATCAACAAAACCAACAATTCTATCTTTATCATCAGTAAATTGACCTAATCTTAAAAGTCCATAAGATAAAGAAATTGCACTAGATTCATTAATTAAAGCAGAACATTTTATTCCAGAAATATCTATTGCTTCTAACATTGCTTTTCTTTCATAAGCTGTAAAATAATCTGGAATACTAACTACTATATCATCTGTATCTATTCCTTCTCTCGTCCAATTATTTTTTATTTTAGAAAAATATAATCCCATTAAACTTTCAACAGAATAAAAGTCTTCTTTTCCTTTGTAATTTATATTAAAACCTATTTTTCCTGTTTGATCAAAAACAGGTTTCACATTAGAATATTTAGATTCTTCATCAAAGAAAGGCCAATTTTTTTGTATACCTAACCATCTATTAGGATAAACAACAGTTCTTTTAAAGTTAGATTTATTGGTTTGAAGAGCTAAATCACCAAAATTTCTTTCTCTATCATTATATGAAACAACAGTTGGAACTTGACGATTTGATGAATCACTTAATACTACATCAACTACTCTATCTTTAAATCTTCCTACTACTGAACCTAAACTTCCTATGTGTAATCCTATTACTTGATGAGACATTTTCTATTTTTTTTTTGTAAATGCTATTTTTTTTTAAATGGGTTTTAAATATTGTTATATATTTACTTATAGTTCTAGAATATGTGTTTTTATTTTTTTGGAATTTTTTTATTTGATTAAATTACTTTTTATATATTTATTTTTTACTATTATTTTTTTTTGAGAAGGTTATATTTTTTTAAACAAATTTGAAAAGTTTATTTTTATATTTACGCACGTTGTTTTTTATTTTTAATTTTTTGGTTATTGATTTATTTGGGATGAATATTTAAATTAATTATTTATTATTTATTTTATTTTAAAAATAATTATTTGAATTAATTTAATTATTTCTTTTATGATAAATAAATATGATTGAATCATCGAATTTTCAATATAATTAATAAGAAAAAATATTAAATGTTAATAAGATATAAATTCTACTATATTCTGATAAATTAATTTAAAGAAAATAAATAAACATAAACAATAATATAATTATTTTTATAATGTTTTTTATGTTAAATTTTTTTTTTGGAAATTGGAAAAATCAGAAAGATTAAATAATTGAAAAATATAACTTATTCAAAACAAATAATGAGCTAACTTTATATAATTTTATAAAAAACAATGAAAAAAAATAATTTTTTTTGAAGTGGAATGATAATAATTATTTTTTAATGTTTTTATTTTTTTTTGGTTCCTAAAGGCTTTTTTTAATAAAAAAGAGATTTTTTTTTTTATTTTATTACGTAATATAAAAAACAATTAATATTAAAAGAATGAAAAACAATGGAAACAAAAAGGTATTTGTATGTTATTTCTGTAATTCAAAAAATTCTCTTTTTCAAATTACAAATGAAATAAATGATATATTATTCAAAACTAATTTTTCCAATCTTCAAAGTAACATTTATTTGAATTTAAAACAAATTTTAATGAATATTCCTAAAGAAGAAGAAAAAATACTTTATATTTGTGAAAATTGCTTAACAAAAATAATGAATTTTCATTTTTTTGGAATAGACGATTTTCAAAAAAATATTATGTATGATTTTATTGATAATTCTCGAACTGCAAATTTATCTTTTTTACAATTAATGGAAAGTTATAAAACTTTAAGTAGAAATATTTTAGAATGTAATTATCAAATCTTCAAAGATATTAAAAAATTATTTGATTTTATTTATTCTAATTCTCAAGTTTTTTATACTCAATTCGGAAATAAAACTTCATTTATGATAATTGATCAAATTTATTCTTTAATTAACATTTTAAGAGAATCAATTAATTCTAATAATAATTCAAATAATTTAGAAGCTAGTTTTTTAACTGAGATTAACAATTACATTGAAAAAATGTTTGGAACAATTGACTTTTATAAAAAGATAAATAATCCATATATCGAATTTATTTCAAGTCATTTTGATTATTCAAAGTTTTTGAATTATCAAAGTGTGAATAATTATAATGAATATGTTGAAAAAAATAAGAAAATATTATTAGAATTAACAAATAATATAAATTCATTTAATCAATGATTACTTTTATTCATTATTTTTGTAAATACAAAATAATTTAAACAATATTCAAAATTTATAATGTACAGAAATATAAAAAAAAATTAAGTGTAAGTTGAATTATTCATATAATTCAATTTATATATTGCTTTATTAAATATAAAAATCATTAAGTTTTTTAGCATATTTATTAGAAGAATAGTTATTAAACTTATTTTAATATGGAACCTTTTAAAATGTTTTTAAGAGTATTATAAATTAAGATAACACTAAATAAATATATCATATATATAAATATAAATTTAAAATAATAAATCTAAAAAATTAAAAAGTTTTTTTATTGAAATTTAATTTTTTATAATATTAAGTCTGAAAAATAATAATATAAATTAAAAAATTATTTAATTTACTTAATTACATATATCTGAATAAGTGACACTTTTAGTATAATTAGCATTTTTCAAATAATCAATTTCAACCACTTTAACAAATCAAAATGAATATCTTCTTTTTCTGGGGTATAATTAATATTAACATTTCCAGGATCATAATTATTATATTTTTGATTTTGGGATACAGGAACTTTAACAATAAAACTTTTCTACAAAGAACAATATAAATTATATCAACATAATCAACTAAACCTAAACCATGAGGTATTGATATCAATAAAATTATTATAATTAAATTTTTAGGATTAACCCATTTAAACAATGTTTTACTATTTGAAACATAGAAGAAATAAAAGAAAAAAAAACCACCAATAAGACAAAAAGAATCATCAGATAATATTATTAAAAAACTCCAAATGAAAAATAATACAATTTTCAGACAAAAAAATAGGAGAAAATAATATAAAATTTTTAATTTCACAAATTGAAATATCAAATGATAATGATAATTTTTTTTTATTCTTTTATAGATTCTTGTGTTCAAGATGTTTTTTATCAATCATTTGCTAATCAATCATTAAATAATAATTATCATTGTTTTGATAAGTTCAATTATCCATAAAAATATTAATACAAATTCAAATTTAAATAATATTTCTAATAGAACAGAATCTGAATTAGAAGATAATATTGAAATTGATAAAAAAGTTTTGAAAAGATCTGAAATTAATCCTCATTTTTTATTAGGTTAAAAACCATTAAAAAAAAATTAGAAAATATTCTAAAAAATAGAATAGTAAATCTTCTAAAAATTTAAGTGGTTCTTCTGATAAGTGTTTTATTTTTTCATTTTTTTCACTTGTTTTATAAAAGGTTAAAAAAAGTTCTTGTAAATAAATCATAAGGATTTATATTTCTAATATTGTTTTAAATAGTATGATAAATATTTTATTTTTAAAAATAGAAATAATTTTGAAACATTTTTTATAATATATTAAAATAAATATGTTATGTTTTAATAGTTTACATTATATTATAAACAAATTATAATAAAAAAAATCTTTTATCTAAAATGAAATTATTTTATATAATTATTTATACATAGAACCTTTTTTTACAAAACATTAAATAATAAGATACTAGAGCATTATTTTAAAATATATTACAATCTTGGCAAATATCATTATTGCTTTGTTCAGTAATAACTATATTTTTTTTTAATCTATTTATCAATTTTCTTTTATCATCTTTTAATTTATTCATAATTCTTTGTCTAAAACCTATTTTTTCAATTCCTAAATCACTTTTTAATTTCTCAATATTTAAAGGTTCTTTGCATTCTAATTGGATTAATAATAATTCAAGACTATAATAACCATTTGAAATAAAGTTATTTAATAAATTTTCGACATTAATATCTTTTAACCAATTATTTAATTTATTAATAGATTTATTATTTTCAATATTATTCAAGTCATCACATTTATAATAAACTTCTTTCGGAATTTGATAAGGAAAATTTCCTGCAAGTTCTTGAATTTTAATAATAATTTTTGCTCTGTCTCCGGGAATATAAACTCCAGTTTCAATTAAATTATTTTCTGTAATTCCTAAATCTGTTTTTGTTTGATTAATTATTAATTTAATATCATCAAAGCCATTTATAATAAAATTGTTATAATATTTTTCCATATTTATACTTTTTAAAAATGTTAATAAATCATTCAAATTTGAATTTTCATTTAATGTAGAATTATTATTATCAAAAATTGTTGATGAAACAGGATTTGGATTAGAATTAATATATGGAATTGTAAATTTTGATAATTGTGAAGTATTTATTTCATTGAGTTCATTATACTTTAAATTATTATTATTTTGGCAAGGAGAAGAAAATCTAAAATTTTCATTAATATCTATTTTAGGATTCATTAAAATTAAATTTGAATTATTTATTGTTGAATTTTTCCTTACTGTTATATTATTTGAACGAAAAAAATTTGTAGTATTATATCTTTTCATTGAACTTCTATTAAAATTAACAATATCTTCATCATCATTTATTTTATATTGACTTTCATATATTCTATCATAATTTTCTTTTTGATTTTCTAAGCTCGAACTCATATTAAAAGAATTCGGCTCTTCTTCAATATAATTTATTTTATTTTTTTTATTTGAATTATTAATATATTTTGGGCTATTTGTTTTAGTGTCTTCAGTATAATTTTCATCTTTTTTTTTATTATATATGATTTCAGATTTTAAGTTATCAAACGAAGTTAAATTTTTAGGAATACTTAAATTTAATTGTCTATTTTTTTTCATTAAATTAGAACCACTCCATTCTATTTTAATAGATTCAAAAATTTCAGAATCTCCATTTTCTTTTTGATATTTATTAATTAAACAATTATCAATAACTTCAGAATCATTATCATTCATGCTATTATTGTCCATTAAAGGATTTTCATCAAAGTTATTACTTTCTGTGTTTCTAATAGATAAATCAACCATTTCTCCATTATTATTTTTAATAGTATAATCAATATTATTTTCAATTAAATAATTTATAATATTTTTATTTCTTGTAAAATAAGCTAAATGTAAAGGAGTATTCCCATCATTATTTTGAATATTAAGATTAATACCTTTTTTAATAAGAAGAATAATCATATTTACTCTTTCAAATTGAACAGCTTTATGTAAATACGAATTTCCTTCTTTGTCTTGATAACTTAAATCTAGAATTGGAGATGTTAAAATTAAGTCAAAAATATTTTGTTTGTCTCTTTCAATTGAATATGATAATAAAGTTTCTCCTTTATTATCTTTTTGATTCACTAAAAGTGGATTTTTAGATAATATTTTATATAAAGTTTCTAAAGAATAATCACTACTAATTATTAAATTTGAATGATTCCTTAAACTATGAGAATTTTGTTCAGAAATCTTTTTTATATTTTTTGTTATTTTCATTTTTAATTAATATTCTTTTTAAGTCTATATTTTCCAAATAATATTTTTTAATAATTTTTATTAAAATAAATTTAAGATTAATAATCCATCAAATTGAGGATTAATTTTAAGTATTTTATTCAAGGAAATATTGAAAAAATGAAATTTATACATTTTTATTAATAATTAATATAACATATATCCTCATTTAAATTAAGATTTATAAATAATTATTTAGTTGATTTATTATATAATCAATTTTAATCTACATTTTTAAAACAAGAAATTATATAATTAATTTGATTTTGAATTTGTAATTCAAAATCAAAAATAAATATTTATTAAATTCAACAACAAGTAAAAATTAACCTTTTTTTTTTTTTATTTTTTTCTGAAATTTTATCTAATTCTGCAGTTAAAGTTTTCATTTTAAAAGTAATATTAACACAATTTTCTTTTTTTATCTGATTAGATAAATTAATTTCTTTTGATGTGTTTGATTTAACAAAATTTCTACATTGTGAATCAATTTCATAAGAAGTAATTGAAAGATTATATAAAATTTGTTCGATTTTTTCTAAATTTTTTTTTTTAAAAATTTCATAAATATTTTGTAAACAAATGAATACCATTGACATACTATTTTTACCTCCATTTTCAATAACTCTTTTTAAAATATTTATATCTATATTATTTAAAAACTCTTTAAAAGATTTATTTTCTTTAATAGTATCTTTTAAAGTTTCATAAATAATTTGGTTAATTTCAATACAATATATATTTTTATATATTCCTTTATTCAATAATAAAATATAATCAAAATTGTTATCATATTCATAAGTTTCTTGATATTGTAAAATTTTAATTGTTGAAGAATTATAAGAAGAAAGAATAGATAGGTAATTTGAAGATTGTTTTAAATTTAAATTTAAATTCCTTAAAATATTAATATTATTATCTTCTACTTTAATCATTAAAAATTCTTCAGAAATTTTCTTTAATTGTTCAATTTGTTCCGTTTTTCCTAAAATAATTAATTTTTTGAGTAAATCAATTTTAATACCTTTTTTATACATAGTAAAATAATGATTATACCCATTATTTCCCTTTCCCTTTCTAAGTAAATTTATATCAATTAAAATTAGAGTTTTATTTTCTACTTTATTATCATAATCAAAAGCTGAAAAACCCATAATTTTTTTATCTTCTGTTTTTGAATCAAAAACCACTGGTTGATTTAATTTTAAAAATTCATTAAATAATTTTAATAATAACATTTGACTATATATTGAAATTGTTTTTGAATTTAAAGCATTTTTATTATTTTTGAAAGTATCGAAAGAATTAATATCAAATTTTATTTGACTGGAATTACTAAATTTTTCATTTTGAGTTTCATAAGACAAATAATTTTTATTTTCAGATGGATTTTTATTTGTAAATTGATTTGAAGTTATATCATTTTCTTCTGTAAAAATTGAATTTATATTATTTATATCTGATATTTTACCGAAAGACATAGAAGTTATTTCATTATGATTTTGATTATCCAGTTTTTCTAAAATGAATTTTTTTTGATTTGGACTTAAAATCAATGATTTTGAAATATTTGAACTTATATTATGAGATGATTCAGAAATGTTTAATTTATAATTACGTCTCGTGTTAACTCCTGTTGCTGTTAAATGAGAAGAAGAAACTTGATTAGAAAAATTATCGTTAATATCACATTTTAAATTTAAGAAATTTATATTTGCATTTTGGGTTTTCATTTATTTTTTCACTTAATAAATTGTAATTAATATATTTTTTATTTTATACCTTAAAATTGTTTAATATTTTTTATAAAAATATAGTATAAAAATATAAAAAAAAAACTATTTTAAGAGTAAAATTCATAATACACAATATTTTTTATCACAATAAAAAATAATATTTTCTTAAAACATAATTTAGAATTTAATTAATCAGAAACTTCATTTACTAATTGATTAATCATATTTTTAAATTCTTCAATTTTATCATTATTTTCAATTTCATTTTTTTTATTTTTAAAAGTATCTAAATAATCTTTATTATAACTTAAACTTCTATGTGAAAGACTATTAATATTTGGTAAATAATTTTCATTATCATAATTTTCAGTTAAAGGATAATATTCTTTTTCTTCATTATCATCATTATAATAAAATTGTTTATTTCTTAAAGAAGAATTATTATTTAACACACTATTTCTCAGATTGAGACTTTTATAACTTCCATCAATAGTTCTATTTTTTAATTGTTTGATTTTTTTTTTTTGATCTTGAATTATTTGAAATAATTCAATTGAATAATTTTCATTTTCTTTTAATATTTTATTTTTTTTTTTAATTAATTGTTCGACTTTATTTATTCTTTCAATTAAAATGTTTAATTTTTCTTCTTGTCTAATTATAATATCTCCCATTGTAATTCTTTCTTTAACATAATTATTTATTTGAATTTGTAAATTTTTATTTTTATTTGACAAACTTTCGATCTTTGAAATATAATTTTTTTCTTTTTCTTGATATTCACTATTTTGTTTATTCATTGTTTCGATTTTTTCTTTAAATTTATTTTCTTTTTTGCTTATTTCATCTTTAATTTGTTCTTTTAATTCTTGAACTAATTTTTTCATTGAAGAAATTTTTTCTTCTAAAAATTCAATTCTATCATCTTTTGCATTTGAAAAAATAAAATCAAGTTCTTCTTTACAATCACACTTTATTTTTTTATCATAATAATCATTTTCTAATTGAGTAATATATGCATCTTTTAATTTTAATTTATTTTGTAATTCTAAAATATATTCATCTTTATCTTCATTAGTTTGAATATATCTTTCATTTTTTTCATTATTATCAGAATTATAATTTGAATTTATATTATTATTATAATTCATATCTTCATATTCATTATTTTCTGAGTTCTTGTCATTATCACTCATTGTAAATAATTAATATAAAAAAATGTGAAAAAACAAATGAAATTAAATAATTATTTTAATAGAATTAAACAAAAAATATGTCATCATTAGAAGAAAATGAAAACATTAATTCAACAGATAATAATATATTAAACAATAACAAAATAAAAATAGAGTTAGCAAAAATTCAGGATGAATTATTAGTAACATTTAAAAAATTAAAAACTGAAATAGAGAATCATTATCAAGAAGAAAAAAAATATAAAGAAGAATTTGAGAATCAAATATCGACAAAATTTAATAATATTGAAGCAATAAATAAAGCATTATCAGAATCAATTATATCAATAAATGTAAAATTAGATAAATTCAATGAATTAGATTCATTTAAAAAAAAAGCAGAATCACAATTAATAACACATGAAATAAGAATAAATAACACTATATTAGATTTAAATGAATCTAAATTTAAATATGATAAAATATTTATTGATAATTTAACAGTTCCAGGAATAATAGGTCCACAAGCACAATATAAAACATTAAGAGATTATCTTAATATTAACATACAAAATATTTCTTCTTTAATATCATCAAGAGATCAAATGAAAAGAGATTTAAAAGAAATAAAAGGAAAAATTGAAAATATTAATAAAGAAATAATTACTATTATAAATTCAGCTGAGCAAAGATGTAATATGTATTGTGATAATAAATTTAATTTAGTTGAAAATGATTTCAAATTAGAAGATAAAATTATTGTTGAAAAAATAATGGATGTTAGAATGGAAAATGTTAAAGAAGCAATTGCTTTAGAAAAAAAAACAAAAGAAATGGAAAGTGAATGGGAAAAAATTATAGGAATAAAAAAAGAAATAGAAAAAAAATTAGGTGATCATTTATTAGTTTATAAAACTGATGCTCAAACTGCAATTAATAAATATAATGATGGAAGAAAAGATTTTAATAAAATTAAAAGAAGGTTTGAAACTATGTTTGAATTTATTAAAGATATTAGATTTAGAAAAAACTTAGAAAATTTTAAAGTTCATAGAAATGAAATGAAAAATCTTGTAAAAAAATTAGATTTTAATAAAAGTGAGAGTTCTGATTCTAATGAATCAAAAAAAGTAAAAAAAACTAAAGATGAAATTACTAGTGATGAAGAAGAATTTGAAAAGAAAAAAAAAGTTAGGCAATTATTTAGAAGATTAACATCTCACAATATACAATTTCAAAATAATAATAATAATAATAATAATAATAATAATAATAATAATAATAATAATAATAATAATAATAATAATAA
>JAEEGL012853332.1_pt1 | contig 20932 bp, 16 predicted proteins | sample 9134231 | NCBI WGS metagenome assembly JAEEGL01 (sample SAMN16246548, study PRJNA631951) | gut metagenome | biome: gut microbiome; feature: rumen; material: fiber-attached | host: Bos | place: Iran: Karaj | collected 2018-10
TAAGGTTCCTTTTGCAATTGCAGATGCCACTACCCTTACAGAAGCCGGTTATGTTGGCGAAGATGTTGAAAACGTTCTGCTCAAGCTTATAAATGCTGCAGACGGTAACATTGAAGCTGCACAGCGTGGAATTATCTTTATTGATGAAATTGATAAGATTGGACGCAAGAGCGAAAATACATCAATTACTCGTGATGTAAGCGGCGAAGGTGTTCAGCAGGCACGACTTAAGATTATTGAAGGAACAGTTGCAAGCGTACCTCCTCAGGGTGGAAGAAAGCATCCGAACCAGGAAATGCGCCAGATAGACACAACTAACATTCTGTTTATTCTTGGTGGTGCTTTTGTAGGCCTTGATAAAATTATTGAACAGCGTATTGCAGCCCACTCAATGGGCTTTGGTTCCAACGTAGGCATGATGGATGAAGAAGAAAAAATGAATCTTTTGAATCAGACTACGCCAGATGATCTTGTAAAATTTGGACTTATTCCTGAACTTATTGGTCGTATGCCTATTACTGTTGCACTCAAAGAGCTCACAAAAGATGACCTTGTTTCAATCCTTACAGAGCCAAAGAATGCCATTACAAAGCAGTTCCAGGCAAGTTTTGCAATTGATAACGCAGACCTCAAATTTGAAAAAGAAGCCATCGAAGAAATTGCAAACGAAGCTATAAGACAAAAGACCGGTGCCCGTGGCTTACGTACAATCGTAGAAAAAATGCTTACAGACATTATGTTTGAAATTCCTGATATTGAAGGAAAGAAAGAACTGGTTGTTACAAAGGATGTTGTAAACCACACAAAAAAGTTTGACATTCAGTCTTTGATTAAAAAGCTGCCTTCTTCACAGGAACTGGCTGCTTCATCATAAACTTATATACTTAAAAAAGAGTGGCTATTGCAGCTACAGTTTCTTTAATTGTGTTTTCCCAGTTAAAGTTTTTGGAAACTGCAAAGCCCTTCTTTACCATTTCTTTTGCAAAATCTTCATCTTCTACAATCTTTTGCATATCAATTGCAATTTCTTCTGCATTATCTGAATCAAAATAAATTGGGGCGTCTCCACCCATCTCCGGTAATGCCCCCTGATTGGAACATAAAACCGGAACTCCACAGGCCATAGCTTCTATTACAGGAAGCCCCACTCCTTCACTTACAGCCGGAAAAACACAGGCTGCAGAGCCGCAGTATAATTTTTGCAGGCTTTCTTGAGGAAAATGTCCTGTAATTAAAATTTCAGAAGCGTATTCTGAGTCCCAGGCCGCTTTATGAATTTTTTCTGTATATGCTCCATCACTTCCGGCAAGAACCAGACGGTGCGGACAATTTGTTCTTTTTTTAAAGATTTCAAAAGCCTTGATAAGCTCAATATGCTTTTTATCTGAACTGGAAAGCCTGGAAGTATAAATAAAATATGGACGTTTAATTGCAAAAGGTTTGATATCAACAAACTCTGCATCTGCTTTTGTTTCTTCCAGAGGGAAAAATAATTTATGGTCAATTCCGTTTTTAATTACACGAATTTTTTCTTTTTCAAAGCCATTAACAACAAGATCGTTTTTTATATATTCAGAAGAAGCAATTATAAGCTCTGCATTTTTAAACGCCTTTTTAAGAGCTTTTCGTTCTCTGTTATCATTAAGAGAACAGAAAGTTCGATTCATAATAAAAACTGAAAGACATTTTATTTTACGGGGAAGAACAATATCTGAAGCAGGAACAATTACAGCATCATATTTATTACGCTTACAGAAATTTTTAAGCCGGATTTTGTGCCATCGACGGATTGCCTTTATATTGTCATCAATACTTACAGAAGTAAAAGGGATTTCTGAATCTGCGGTATAGGTATAGCGGTCAATTTCAAGACCAAAAAGTTCAAATTCAAGTGAAGTTTCTGGAGGAATGTTTTTTATAAAATTAAGGAGGAAAGCTCCAATTCCAGATTGCCCGTGATTACAGCCGAAAGCATCAATTCCGATTTTCATAATATATATATTATAGCAGATTTTTTTGTAGTATGCTATATTATGTTTATGAGTAGCGATAATACCGGAAAGCCAGGCGCTTTTTCTAACCTTTCTCAAACAATTCTCAAAAAGCTTGAAGAAAACGGAATAACACAACCAACTAAAGTACAGAATGAAGTTATTCCTCAAATTTCAGAAGGAAAAAGCCTTATTTTTCAATCAGAAACAGGAACTGGTAAAACCTATGCATACCTTTTGCCTCTTATAGATAAGCTTGAAAAAGACAGTGACACTACACCCCTGCGAATTCTGGTTTGCGCACCAACCTTTGAGCTTGCCAGCCAGATTAACACTGCTGCAAAAAAAATTACCGAACGAAAAACAGCTCTTTTTATTGGTGGGGCACCTCTTAAACGCCAGCTCGAAACTTTAAAGGAAAAACCACAGATTGTAATAGGTACTGCAGCACGACTTGTAGAACTTATACGCCTTAAAAAACTTAAGGTAAATGATATTTATGCACTTATTTTTGATGAATGCGACAGACTACTTAAAAAAGAAAGCTATGAAGATACAGATAATCTTCGTAATTGTGTGGCCAAAAATTGTCAGATAATAGGATGTTCTGCAACTTTAAACAAGGCTTCAAGAATCTTTTTTGCAGATGCTGAACAAAAAATCATGCCCGAAGAATTTATTCTTTCTAAAAGCATTACTCACTGGGCAATTTATGCAGAGAATCGCGAAAAAATTGACTTTTTGAGAAAGTTTCTTGCTGCAGAAAACCCGGGCAAGGCATTAATATTTACCTCCAGGTCTGATCAGGTAGAAAACATTTATAAAAAACTCACCTATAAGCATGTTGACTGTATGGCTTTATTTGCCAAAGCCGACAAACAAATGCGAAAAGCTGCAATAGATAAATTCAGAAGCGGAAAATGCAGGATTTTAATAACCAGTGATCTTGGGGCAAGAGGACTTGATATTCCCGATATTACACATATTATTCAGATGGATTTGCCGGAAGAAGATGACTTTTTTATTCATAGAAGCGGACGTACAGCCAGAGCCGGAAAACGCGGTATAAATGTAGTTATTGGCGATGAAGTTGAAATGCGGCATTATGCAGCGCTCGAAAAGAAGTTTGGACTTACTGTATATCCTAAGCAGATACGGAACGGGAAAATATCTGAACCAGTGATATAGTTGTAGATTGCTTCGTCCCCTTCGCTACGCTCCTCGCAATGACATTGAAATATCCCTCAAAAATCATTATAATAATAAGGATAAATTTATTAATATTTTTGATGGGCGGAAAGACAAGTGTTTTTAAAAAGTCTGGACATTTATGGTTTTAAGTCTTTTGCAGACAGAACTCATATAGATTTTGCAGAGGGTATTACAGCATTGCTGGGCCCTAACGGCTGCGGAAAAAGTAACGTAGTTGATGCAATTAAGTGGGTATTGGCCGAAAACCGCTCTAAAAACCTTCGTGCAGAAAAAATGGAAGACGTTATTTTTAACGGAACAGAACGAAGAGCTTCCCTTAATACTGCAGAAGTTACTTTAACTCTTTCTAACGAAAATGGACTTCTTCCTCTTGATGATTCAGAAATTGCAATCACAAGACGTTTATATCGTTCCGGTGACCAGGAATATTTTATTAACCAAAGACAGGCAGGTCCTACAGAAATCCGCCGGCTTTTTATGGATACTGGTGTTGGTAAAGCAGCTTACTCTGTAATGGAACAGGGTAAAATTGATCAAGTCCTTTCGAGCAAACCGGAAGATCGTCGCTATCTTTTTGAAGAGGCTGCAGGAATCAGCCGCAGTAAGGCAGAATGTGCAGAAGCTGAACGCGAGCTGGAAAAAACCAGAATCAATATGCAGCAGATCGAAATCTCTCTTAACGAGATTAAGCGCCAGTATGATTCGCTCAAGGTTCAATCCGAAAAGACAATCAAGTATAGAAAATTCAAGGAAGAAATTTATCAAAACGAGCTTGACCTTACCCTGCTCCGTCTTAAAAATTTTGTTCAGGAAAAAGCACGTCACGAGGAAGAGCTTAAAAACGTTCAGGCTAAACGAGACAAGATTCGTCAGGAAATTGATGAAATCAATAATACAATTTCTGAGAACATGGATAAAGTTAAGTCTCTGCAAAATGATTTATATGCCAAGCAGGGACTTTTGATTGGTATTGGTCAAGAAAAAAACGGCAAACTTGAACTTATAAAACAGGCCAATCAGCGTGCTTCTGAAATTAAAGAAAAGGTAAGCATTCTTGAAGCAAAGCTTAATACTATCCAGGAACGCATTGATAATCTTCAGGAAGAAATTGACGAACAGGATGCAATTCTTCACGAAAAGAACAAGCAGCTCGAAGCCATCAAAGATAATATTGTTTCATTCAAAAAGAACATTGAAACTTCCGGCTCTCAGATTACAGAAAATGATAAACGTGCCGGTCAGCTCAAAGATCAGATTGCACAGCTTGATGAAAAACGCGCAGAACTCCAGAAAGAACTTGCGGCTATTACAGAAGACATTGTAACTAAGCTTGATGAAAAACTTAAGTCTGCCGGTTTTAGCGAAAGCGCAATGAGACTTGCAAAAGAAGAGCTTGATACAAATATGAGCCGCCTTAAGATCTATCTTGAGGGACGAAAAAATATCTTTAATGATTTTGCTTCTCAAAAGCACAATGCCGAAGAAAGTCTTTCTACTGTAAAAGAAGCTGCAGATTCTTTTGGTGAAGCACATAGTATTTTTGAAGAAATCCAGACTTCACTTTCTAAATATCTCGAAGCCTCCCCTGCCTTTATTACAGAGTTCCTTTCTCCACAGGGAATAATGACTAAGAAACGCGGTATTGATGAAAAGATTGCCGAAAATCTTGATCAGATTAAAAATATTAATGGTCAGATTGAAGGCCTTCATGCTCAAAACGCAGATCTTAGCCGCAAGATAAATGAATACAATGAGACACTGAACAAGCTTCGTATTAACGAAATTCAGATGTCTGAACAGATTACTGCCTGCCAGAATCAGATTAGCATGATTAAGCGTTCTCTTGCTTCCGAAAAAGCTACCTTCCAGGAAACACAGGATGAGCTTTATGGCGAAAATAAACGTGCTGATGAAATCAAAGAACAGATAATTGAACTTGAAGAAGGACTTGCCGAAATTGAACAGCGTGGAAAAACGCTTGCAGATGAAATGAATAAACTGGACAAAGAAATTGAAATCTGCAATAAGAGTGTTTCCGGTAAGAGTGACACATTAAACAAAAAACGCGAAGAACAGAACAAGTATCAGGAAAAGGTTGAAAGTCTTTCTCTTTCTTTAAACTCATCTGACAGTGACATAAAAAACATTAAACAGAACTTTCAGGATAAGTACTCTCATGACCTTATGGAATTTGAAGAGCGCATGTATAAGATTACAACTCCGGCTTCGGACATCCGTGAAAAGCTTGCAAAGGCACGCGAAAGCTTTAACAGTCTTGGCTCTGTAAACCTTATGGCTCCGGAAGAGTTTAACGAAGTTCGTGAACGTTATGACAGACAAAAAACAAACTATGAAGACACACAGCGCTCTCTTGAAAACCTTGTTCGCGTTAGTGAAGAAATTAAGTCCAAGTCTGCAGAAATGTTTATTGAGACTTACAACCAGATTAAAAAGAATTTCCATAACATGTTCCGCCGATTGTTTAATGGTGGACGTGCAGAGCTTAAGCTCGCAGATCCTGCAAATATTTTAAGCTCCGGTATTGATATTTACGCACAGCCTCCTGGAAAGAAGCTTGAAAATATTGCACTTCTTTCTGGTGGTGAAAAGACAATGACTGCGGTAGCCCTGCTTTTTGCAACCTATCAGGTTCGTCCAAGTCCTTTCTGTCTGCTTGACGAAATTGATGCAGCTCTTGATGATAAGAACGTTTCGAGCTTTGTAACTACTTTGGAAAGCTTTGCAAACGTAAGTCAGTATATTGTAATTACTCATAATAAGAAAACTGTAATGGGTGCTTCTACAATGCTTGGTATTACAATGGAGGAATCGGGCGTAAGTAAGGTAATTGCACTTCGTCTTGACCAGGATATTAAATACGGAGCCGACATTGACCGTTCAGCAACTCCTTTTGTTGATGAGGATGTTCCTGAAGAAGAAGGTGTTGTAATTCCACCTCGCCCGCCAAAGCGTATTCATAATCCGGATGGTACTATTACCGATCCGGAAAAGGAAAAATAATCTATGGATTTTAAAAGTTTTTTTGAAAACTTAAAAGAAAAGATTGTTTCGCTTTATGAAAAAATTGCAGAATACTGTCGTGAAAATAAACGTAATGCAATTTTGTTTACATGTCTTGGTGTGAGTGTTCTTCTTCTGCTTATTCTTCTTTTGTGTCTGCCACATAACAAAAAGGAAAAGGCTGTTGATAAAAAAGAAATTGTTCTTACCGAGCAGCTTCTTGTTCCCGATGGTCCTGAGATTCATACAGATTACAGCATTTCCAGAGAAACAAAAGATAAATGGGATGATGAACAGACTGGAACCTGGTTTGCAATACCAGGCCAGAAAGATATAGATTCGCTTGAAAAAGCAAATGATAATATTATAAATGATATTATAGGAGCCGCGCCATGATTAGAAAAATAGTTTCTTTATTCGCAATTGCAGCTGTTTTTACTTTAGTTTCCTGCGGTTCCAAAAACACCGGTACATTAGATCCCAAGGAGCTTACTGCACCAGAAATTACAGAAGAAACCGATGTTTTAGAAGATGCAGTAAACGAGCTTGAATCTGGTGACACCGCTGCTTCCACCGAAGAAACCGATTCCACAACACCAGCTGAATCAGAAGCCACCACCGATTCTACAGAAACCGCTGTATTCATAAATAACGAATATCCTCCACTTGAAGAAATTGAAGAACCTGAAATCATAGATCTTCCATACGTTGAACCGGAAGAAATAAAGAAGGCTTTGGAAGAACAGGAACACTCTCAAAAAATAGAAGAGCCTGTTGCAGAGGAAGAAGAGCTTCCTCCTTTGCCGGAAACAGCTTTACCGGAAACAGCTGCAGACGAGACAGAAGCTGCAGTTGCAGCAGAGGCACCTGGTGACGCAGAGGCTCTGGCTGCCGTAGACTCTTCTGACACAGCAGCTGTGATTGAACCAGAAATTGAAATTCAGGAAGAACCGGAACCAATAGTAATTGTTCCGTCCAGAAGCGTTTCATTAAAGAAGGGAGAATCTTTAGTAATCACCTACCCTGGTAATGGCTGGATTTACATGGGCTCTGACGGTGAATACAACAATCTTGCAAGCCGGGGACGAAAGCTTGGCACTGCAGATACAAAATATACACTTCTTGCAAAAGAGGCCGGCACACAAATTCATCACTTTTATAAGGTTGATAATCTTACAGGAGAATATATTGACGACTATATTGAAGTAACTGTTCTTGAAAAGAAGGGCTCTTCAAATACTGTAGTTAATGCTCCTGAATATAAGGAAGTTGTTCCTGCAAAACCAGAAACTCCTGCAAAGTCTTCTTCAACAAAAAATAAGGAAGCCCAGAAAAAACAGGAAGAGGAAGCAAAGGCTGTAGAGGCTGCGGCTCCAGTGGTTACAGAAAAAACAACACAGAGCAAGACTGAAACTAAAGCTGCGGCAAAACCTGTCCAGGAAGATGTGATTGTTATTGAAGATGATGAACCGGAAGTTCTTGAGGTAGAAGAAGTTCCTGATTACAGTGCATATGTTAAACAATCAAAATCGCTGATTGATAATAAAAACTATTCCGAAGCATACAAGCTTTTAAACTCATATATGGAATATGCAAATGATAACAGAGACGAAGCTCTTTATCTTCTTGGCCAAATTCTGGAAAGTGACTCTCCTCTTAAAAACATAAAGGAAGCCATCAATACATATCAGACCTTGTGCGACAATTATCCTGCCAGTCCTTACTGGGATAATGCAAACAAACGAATTATCTATCTTAAAAGATTTTATATAGACATTCACTAATAAGGAGGAATGGAATGTTTAAGAAATTTTCAATTTTAATTGCAGCAGGAGTTTTACTTTCGTTAGCCTCCTGTACAGTAAATAAACCCACAGAACAGGTAAGAACAATAACAGTTTCGGGAACAGGAATCGTAACAGTTCCTGCAGATCAGCTTACAGTACGTTTTCTTGTAAGAACAAATGAATGGAATGTTAACCTTGCCCGCGAAAAGAATGCAGAGCTCACAACAAAGGTTATTGAAAAAATTAAGGAAGCAGGTGTTTCTTCCGACGACATTACAACTACCGATTACAGAATCTCACAGGATAACTCAAATACTTATCCTGGAAAATACACTGTTACTAATTACATCCAGGTTCTTATCCGTAATCTTGAAAACGCAGGTAATGTAATTGATAACGCAGTTGCAAATGGAGCAAACGGGCTTACATCGTTCAACTATTCTGCAAAGGAAAATCCTAATTCCTTGCGCGAAGCACGCACCCTTGCAGTTCAGAATGCACAAGATGCTGCAAGCCTTATTGCAGGAGCAAGCGGCTGCAAAATTGCAAATGTTATAGAAATTAATGAAGGCTACAATCCTTCTTCTTATTCAAAGTCTGCTACTAATGGGGCATTAAGAGCAGTAGCTGCAGACTATTATTCTACACCAATAGAAGCAGGAAACGTTTCCATTACTTCTACAGTAACTATTACTTATTCATTAACAAACTAAAAACACGAGGAATATAAAATGCTTGATTACAAATTTATTAAGGACAATCTTGAAGCTGTAAAACAGAATATCATAAACAGAAATATGACTGCAGATGCAGACAAAGTTGTAGAACTTTTTGATAAGAGAACAGCTTTAGTAACAAAACTCCAGGGACTTCAGCAGAAGAGAAATGAAAACGCTCAGGCTATGAAGCAAAAGCTTGATAATGATAAGCGTCAGGAACTCATTGCTGCAGGTAAAGCTATTAAAGACGAGATTTCTGCAGTAGAAGCCGAATCAAAAGAAATTGAAGCAGCTTTGGAAGAAGCTGCACGTCAGATTCCAAACATGGTTCACCCGGATGCTCCAATTGGAAAGCTGGATACAGAGAACCTTGAAGTTAAAAAGGTAGGAACTCCACGTAAGTTTGACTTTGAACCAAAAGATCACGTTCAGCTTGGCGAATCCCTAGACATCATAGACTTTGACCGCGGTACTAAAGTTAGTGGTCCTAAATTTTACTACCTTAAAAATGAAGCAGTTTTCCTTGAACAGGCTCTTATCATGTATGCCTTGAACACACTCCGCAAGCATAACTTCCAGATGTTCATTACACCTGATGTTGCTAAAGAAGAAGTTCTTAAGGGAATTGGTTTTAATCCTCGCGGTAACGAATCAAATGTTTACTCAATCGAAGAAGAAGGAACCTGTCTTGTTGCAACTGCCGAAATTACTTTGGGCGGTTATCACCAGGATGAGATTTTAGACAAAGCAACTCTTCCTCGTTTTTACGGTGGCCTTTCTCACTGTTTCCGCCGCGAAGCCGGAGCTGCAGGTCAGTTCTCTAAGGGTTTATATCGCGTACATCAGTTTGACAAAGTAGAAATGTTTGCCTACTCTACTCCTGAACAGTCAGATGAAATTCACGAAAAGCTTCGCCTGATAGAAGAAGAAATCTTTACAGGCCTTGGTCTTCCATTCCATGTTGTAGATACATGTACAGGAGATCTTGGTGCACCAGCTTACCGCAAGTGGGATCTTGAAGCCTGGATGCCGGGACGCAATGGTGGAGAATATGGAGAAGTTACATCTACTTCTAACTGTACAGACTATCAGGCTCGCCGCTTGAACATTAAATACAAGGATGATGACGGAAAGAATAAGTACGTTCACACTCTTAACGGAACTGCAATTGCCGTAGGTCGTGCAATGCTCGCAATTCTCGAAAACTATCAGAATGCCGACGGTTCTGTTACAATTCCTGAAGTACTTGTACCATACTGCGGCTTTGATAAGATTATGCCTAAAAAATAAAGGAATAAACATGGAAGATAAAAGCTTTGCAAAACCAATATTTTTTTTATTGCTTTTCTTTGCCATAATTCTGGCAGGATTTCTTTGCATGGAATTATCTTCCGTTTTAATTCCTGTAACACTTGCAATCCTCATGGCGCTTTCTTTTTATCCGGTTGTACGTAATCTGGAAATCAAAGCAAAGATACCATGGATTGCAGGGTCACTCATCATTGTTTTATTAATTCTTGTTACAATCTTTTCTGTTTCGGGTCTTCTGGTTAAAGGACTTTCTACAATTGCAAATGAATATTCAAAATATGAAAACCGTTTTATGTCAATTTACAAAGTTATTGCCGAACAGTTTGGGCTTGCTTTTGATTCCGAAAAGAGCTTTATCAACAACATGTGGGATATTCTTGAAGTAAGACAATATATTCAAACTTTTGCTTTGGAACTTTCTTCGGGAGTTGTATCTTTTGGGAAATCCCTTGTACTCATTCTGATTATGTTTGCTTTTCTTTTAATAGAAATTAAGGCCTTAAAACGCCGCATCACAAATTCGGTAAAAGAAGAAAACAAACAGACTGTATTGAATATTTCTTCACAGATTGGTGAAGATGTTGTCCGCTTTCTTTCCATTAAGTTTTTTATTTCGCTTGCAACCGGTCTTTTGGTTTATGTTGTTTCTCTTTTGCTCAAGCTTGACTTTCCGATTGTCTGGGGCTTTGTTGCTTTTATTCTGAACTTTATTCCAACCTTTGGTTCAATTATTTCGACAATTACAACAACACTTTTTGCATTACTTCAATTTTATCCGCATTATGGAAAAGTAATTTTTATTTTTGTATTTATGATTGCCCTGAATTTTCTGCTTGGTCAGATTCTTGAACCAAGAATTGAAGGAGAACGGCTTGGGCTTTCTCCATTTGCAATTCTTGTTAGTCTTGCCTTATGGGGTTACATCTGGGGCTTTATAGGAATGATTTTAGCAGTTCCAATGACTGTAATCATAAAAATTTTCTGCGAAAATATTCCTTATCTTAATCCAGTTTCTATGGTGCTTGGAAAAAAAAGGGCTTTTACAAAAAAAGAAAAGAACAAACCTGCTAAACAAACAGTCTCTTAGTAGCCTTTTCGTAAAGATAGCGTAAATCTTCTTCCTGTAGTGTTGTATAAATAAAATCTATGCATTTACGTTTTCCATCAGCAGAAGAATAAATATTATTTACAGCGCAAGTGACAAAAATATCTCGTGAAAGAATAGGACTGTTTTTAATTGAAAAACAAAGTTTAAGTCCATATTCATTTCTAAGAACATAATTATCCTGTTCGTTAGTTGTTCCTAATACAATTCTTTCGTGATCAACATAAAGAATATCATGTGGCATTACACGGTTTTCGATTGATTGAATTTTCTGTTCCGGTTCATACGTAAGATAGTTGCAGACAGGAATAAGCTGAATACCATTACCGGCATTCTTTTCGACTTTAGCCTTTGCTACAAACTGTTCAAGCAATTCTTTTGCTTTCTTTTGATTTTCCAATGGAATTGATTTCCATACCGGGCGGGAAAATAAAACTTCTTTTTCCCAAGGTACACAAGTTTTATTAATGTCTTTTTTTGAATTGCACTCAAAGAACAAAACTGCAGAAAAATCGTAATCAGTTTTTTCTTCTACATCTTTTATGCGATTCAGGGTTTCCGGAACCAGAATATAAAGACCCTTTCTGTCTTTATCGACAATTGATGAAAAATACAGGCCTACTCTGTTAAAATAAAATTCTACGCGTACAGTTTTACCGGCAAATCCAACAACTGACTGAGGAGGATTTTCCAGATGGATTTTTCCATTTTTCTGAACATGAATGTGTTCTGGTTTTAATGCAATTGGAAATATTTGCGAAGACAGTGAATGAATGGTTTCGTTAGAAGTAGATTTTACTTCTTCAACAGGAGTTAATGTAACCGGTACATTTCCATCCATAAGATATTGAAGAACAAGAGCTCTTTCAATGCCAGACAGTTTGTCCTGATTATTCTCTTTGGAATTACTGTTTTTGTTCTGTTTCTCCATTCAAGTTCCCCCACCTGATTATTTCAATTTTTGTTATCTTATACTCACCATAGTAAGCCAGATATAAAGATAAATCAACAAATTCTTTATCTTTATAAAATCTTACCGGAACCTGAGCAATATCTTTGTTTTCAAAGGCTTTACAAATTACAAAGCGGTCAAAAAGCTCTTCGTCTTCTTCTACAGGCCAGATATCTTTAAGGTCTTTTTTGAAGAATACATAATTAAAAAAGTAATCTGTATTAAAATAAGAATCAAGGCTATCTGAACTGTCGGTTAACTTTGTGCAAAAGTCTTTAACTACATTATAAAGATTTGTATTCATACCAGATGTATCAAGACTTTCCAAATCTTTTATACAAGGATAAACAGGAGGTGTAACATCTCTAAGAGACTGAATGAGTTTTGGACTGATAAGATTTTTATCTGCAATTTTGATGAAGGTATTCATTTCTTCATTTAATCTTGAAGCATCAATTTCGGTTGTCCAAATAATTTTTTCTGATTTATTATTTAATTCATTTCGCAGAGTATTTTCCTGATTTTTTAAGTTAACGTTCTGAGGGTTAGAACAGGAATAGAAAGAGAAAGCAATAAAAATGTATAAAAGTATCCGAAACTTTTTCATTTACTTAAATAATAACAATTTTTTCGTTTAGAAACAAGTGAATGTATTGACATAAAAAAAGATTTTTGTTATATTAATTTTATCACTTATGAGTGATTCGGGCAGTTAGCTCAGCTGGTACGAGCGTCTGGTTTACACCCAGAATGTCGGGAGTTCGATCCTCTCACTGCCCATAGGCTTGGATTGTTCCAAGCCTTTTGTTTTTTAACGCCCTTTTCATTCTGTCCCGACATTCTGGCGCCCTCAGTCGCTCCCGCTCCTTCGGAACTGTTTGTCGGAGAATCCTAAAAAATTGCTGGCGCAATTTTTTTTAACGGATTTCCGATTTGAGTATGCCGGGATTTCGACACTCTCACTGCCCATCTCTAGCTGGTTTTTTTTTTAAGTTTTTATTTATCTTGGATTACCATTTTGTAGCCCAGGTGGTGGGAGGCGTAGTTTTTGCAATTCAAAAGTCCGCAGAAGAGTTTGGTAGGAGTAAAAATGGCGAAGATGTCATTTGGAGAATCTATCTGAACTTTTTGAGAGAAGAAGGATTTATGTAAAGGGCGGCCAAAGCGGAAATCTTCTTCGGACTTCTCATCTTTTAAATTCAGGATTTTAAAACCACATTGAAGGGCTGTTTCTTCGTCAAAATCGCGCGCTTTTTTTATAATCTCTTTTTTTATGGATTCGTCATCGGCTTTTGTATTGATTGTTTTCTTTTCTGCATAAGCCTGGCAGGTTTCTATATCAAAGGATGGTAAACCTTCAAAGCCTGCAGCATCTTTAATATCAAAATTGCCAACTCTTGTTCTGTAAAGTCCAATCAAATGAGCGGCAGAACCACAGGCCTCTCCAATATCTCTTGCAAGACAACGGATATAAGTTCCTTTAGAAACAGAAAAATCTACAAGGCAGGCCTGCACTCCTCCATTTGAATCCATTTTCATATCGAGGATGTCTGCACTGTAAACACAAATTTTTCTTGCAGGCAGCTGGACTTCTAAACCTTTACGGACAAGTTCACTTGCACGTTTCCCATCTACATGAATTGCACTGAATACGGGAGGCATTTGCTCCTGTTCTCCTACAAACGAAGCAACAACCTTACGTACAGTTTCTTCGTCCGGCAAAGGTCCAGTCTTAACAACATTTCCTTCGTAATCAAGAGTATCTGTCTCACATCCAAAACGAAGTACTGCCTTATAAGATTTGTCAAATTCAATGATGTTTCCTGCAAGTTTTGTAAGACGGCCTGTACATACAACTAAAAGCCCTTGAGCAAAATTATCAAGGGTTCCGGTGTGACCTACTTTAGTTGTATTGAAGGCTCTCTTTACATTATAAAGAGAAGTAAAAGATGTGATTCCCGGCTTTTTTGCCAGAAGAACAATTTTATCCATTATTTTCCGCGTTTTCTTTTCTTTCGCGTTCAAGTTCGTTAAGCTTTTGTACCATATTAAAGCCTTCTTTCATTCCGGCATCTACAACAAAAGTTAACTTTGGAAACTGACGGATACGGAGTTTTTGTGCAATTTCGCGCTGGATAAAGCCTGCAGCTGCATTTAAACCTGCAACTCCACGCTTTAAATCTCCATCAGGAAGAAAAGAGGAAACAAAAACTTTTGCGTAGCTTAAATCCTTAGTAACTTCAACCCTGTTAATACTTAAGAAAGTATTAACACGGGGATCTTTTACCTGACCACGCATAATCAGAGTTGAAATTTCATCCCGCAGCTGATCATCAAGTCTTTGAAGCCTGTATTGTCCCATTATTCAGCTCCTTCTGAACCAGCTGCAGTTACATTACGCTTTGCGGCTTCGGCTTCTTCTTCTGCAATTGTCTTACCAAGCTTCTTGGCAATTTCAACAATTTCGAATACTTCGAGCTTATCACCAACCTGAATATCCTGCCAGTTTTCAAGACCAATACCACAATCGTAGCCTACGCTAACTTCCTTGGCATCATCCTTAAAGCGCTTGAGGGAAGAAATCTTTCCTGTAAACTTTACAATTCCATCGCGGATAAGGTTTACGCTGGAATTTCTTCGTACAATACCTTCTGTAACCATACATCCGGCAATAACTCCAACCTTTGGAACCTTGAATGTATCGCGAACTTCCACCTGTCCAATAACTTCTTCCTTTGTATCCGGCTGAAGCATACCTTCCATAGCGGCTTGTATTTCTTCAACACACTTGTAGATAATATTGTACTTGCGGATTTCTACCTGTTCCTGCTCTGCAAGAGTTTTAGCCTTTGGAGTTGGACGAACATTAAATCCGATAATAATTGCATTTGAGTCTGCTGCAGCAAGTGTAACATCCGATTCGTTGATTGCACCTGCACTTGAATGAATAACAGAAAGACGGATTTCGCGGGTAGAAAGTTTTTCCAGAGAAGATTTAAGAGCTTCTGCAGAACCCTGCAAATCGGCCTTAATAATAACCTTAAGCTCGCGAACTTCTTTGTTTTCAATATCTTTGTAAAGAGTATCAAGAGTTGTTTTCTTAACAGCCTTAGCTGCTTCGAATCTTTTAAGTTCCTGACGTTTAGAAGAAATTGCACGAGCATCCTTTTCGCTTTCTGTTACCTGGAATGGATCCCCTGCATTTGGCATTTCTTCCATACCCAGAACTTCTACAGGACTTGATGGACCTGCTTCTGTAATGCGGCGGCCTCTGTCATCAAACATGGCACGAACACGTCCAGAATAAATACCGGCAACAAATGGGTCACCCTGCTTAAGACAACCACGCTCAATAATTACAGATGAAACAACACCACGTCCCTGATCTACGCGGGATTCAAGAATCTTTCCCTCGGCACGACATTCATCATTTGCTTTAAGCTCAAGCATTTCGGCCTGAAGAAGGATTGCTTCAAGAAGGTCATCAATACCTTCTTTCTTAAGAGCAGAAATATGAACATATTGAGTATCTCCACCCCACTCTTCTGGAGTAAGTCCAAGCTCGCTAAGCTGAGTCTTAACACGATCCGGATTTGCTTCCGGTTTATCAACCTTGTTTACTGCAACAATGATTGGAACCTTTGCATCTTTAGCGTGAGCAATAGCTTCCAGAGTCTGAGGCATAACGCCGTCATCGGCTGCAACTACAAGTACTACAATATCTGTTACCTGAGCACCGCGGGCACGCATCATTGTAAACGCTTCGTGTCCTGGTGTATCAAGGAATGTAATTTTACCCTTTTCTGTTGTAACTGAATAAGCACCAATAGACTGGGTAATACCACCGGCTTCTCCTTCTGCAACATGTGAATGGCGGATAGCATCCAAAGTCTTTGTCTTACCATGGTCTACGTGTCCCATTACAGTTACAATTGGAGGACGAGGTTTAAGTTCAACACCTTCGTCATTTTCACTTTCAATTACAGTTTCATCATAAAGGCTTACAAGATGAACTTCGCAGCCATATTCTGCGGCAAGAAGAGTTGCTGTATCGCTATCGATAGACTGGGTAATTGTTACCATCATACCCATACCCATGAGCTTGGCAATTACTTCACTTGCCTTAAGGTTCATTTTGCGTGCAAGGTCAGATACAGAAATTGATTCCATAATATCAATTGACTTTGGAACTACTGAGGCAGGAGTTTCGACCTTCTTTTTCTGTTCAAAGAACTTGTCATCGTACTGCTCTTCGTCCTTACGGTTATAAATCTGTTTTTTGCCTTTGTATGCAGCTTTTTTTCCTGGTGAACGTGAATTATCAATTGGCATTACAGGTGCAGCACCAGGTCCACCCATTCCAGGACGTGGGCCACGGAAATTTCCTCCGCCGTTACCGCCGAATTTCTGTCCGCCAGCCTGACCACCACGATTAAAGCCGCCCTGTTTATTCTGAAAACCACCCTTTCCACCGTCGCGTTCACGGTTCTGATATCCCTGACGTGCCTGGGCACCGGTAAATCCACTGCCACCGTTTCCACCTTCGCGGTTGAAATTGCCTTTTTGTCCTGCACTAAACTGTCCGTTACGGTTAAAGTTTCCTTTTCCCTGACTGCGGCCCTTATCAGAAAGATTTCCGGCCTTTACATTAGGGCGTGGAGGATTAAGTTCAAATGTGGTACGTGATTTATTTTCAGGTTTTGCAGCTGTTTTTGTTTCACCTTCAGGCTTTTTTTCTGTACCGGCAGCCACAGCAGTCTGCTTTTTAACTACAAGCTTCTTTGGCTGTTCACCGGTTTTGGCCTTAGGCTGAGCTGCACCCTGTTCGGGAGTTACAACCTTTTTCTTTACTACGCGCACCTTTTTTACAGGAGAAGCAGTACCTGCAGAAGCAGTTTGAGCTGCAGATGGAGCTGCATCCTGTTTTTTCTTGTGAACTACAAATTCTTGTTTCTTTTCAGTTTCTTCTGACATAAATTATTCTATTCCTCGTCCTCTTCAAATACAAGTTCAATTCCGCAGTTAGGGCAAACCTTATCATCAAGGGTAATCTTTGCTCCACATTCAGGACAGAAGTATTCAGCTTCTTCAGCAGTTTCTTCTTCAGTTTCAGCAACAGCTTCTTCACTCTGTTCCTGCTCCTGTGTTTCTGCGTTTTCATCTTCTTCAACAAACTCAACATTCTGATTGATAAGCTCGTTCACAGCATCCAAATCTTCTTTTGTTACGCCTTCGATATTAATTGTGTTTTCATCATAAGCTTCAACAAAGTCCTGAATCTCTTCGATTCCATTTTCTTTAAGAAGCTGTGCAATTCTTTCATCAACTCCAGGAAGCTCGGCAATTGTTGTAATTTCATCATAAGCTTCTTCAACCTGTTCATCATTAAACAGAGCATGAGCATTCTGAACAGTATTGAATGAAGAAAGATCCATTTCTGCTGCCTGCTCAACAGTCTTAACATCAATGTTCCAGTCACAGAGTCTGTTTGCAAGACGAACGTTCTGTCCCTGACGACCAATTGCCAGAGAGAACTGAGATTCTTCTACAATTGCAAGAGCCTGACGTTTATCGGCATCCATAATAAGAACACGATTAACCTGAGCTGGTGAAAGAGCGTTTTTAATAAATTCTACAGGATCCGGATCCCAACGCAAAACGTCAATCTTTTCGTTCAAAAGCTCACGAATAACATTCTGAATACGGATACCCTTAAGACCAACACAAGCTCCTACTGGATCTACTTCTTCGCGTTTTGAATAAACAGCAATCTTTGTACGATAACCAGCGTCACGTACAATCTTAGTTATTTCTACAGTTCCATCAGAAATTTCTGGAACTTCTTTTTCCAAAATTGAACTTACAAGCTTTGGATCACTACGTGATAAAATAAGCTGGAGACCTGTTGAAGTCTTTTTGATATCAACAATAAGAGCCTTGATTCTGTCATTCTTTTCATAGAACTCAAGCTTTGACTGATATTTAACAGGAAGTACACCTTCAAGACGTCCTGCATTTCCCAAATCAACATAAATATTGCCATTGCGTTCGCGCTGGTAATAACCGATGATGATTTCTCCAATCTTATCTTTATATTCATTGTAAAGAGAATCCTTAAAGGTCTCGTTAAGTCCCTGATGTGCAGTCTGTTTTCCGGTTGCTACTGCAGAACGGTCAAAGGTTTTTGGATCTTCAAGAAGGTCAATTTCATCACCCTCTTCCAGATCTTCACTAAGCTTTTTAGCATCTTCAAGCTCATATTCTCGTACAGGATCGTATACACCATCTACAACAACCTTACGTGAATAGATTGCAACATCCGACATATCTTCAGCAAATTTAACAATAGCATTTTCATCAGTTCCGTAAGTTCGTTTATATGCAGCTTTAAGAGCCTTCTCGATTGTCTGCTTTACAGAATCTTCTGAATAACCTTTTTCCTGAATCAACTGGCGAATTGCCTCTGCCATTTCTGACATAAAAAAACTCCTCGTGGTTTTCCGTTTATACGGCTTCCACTTTTATATATTATATATAAATTTAGCTTTTGCTATATTTTCAAATGTTATTGTACTCTCGCTGCCTGCTTCTGTTTTGAGAGTAACACTTTTATCATCTGCGCTGGTGATTGTTCCACTAACCCAGTCATTTATAGTCTTGTCCCATACACGAACACCACGGCCAGTGAATATACCAAACTCTGCTGCATTTTTTATATTGTGTTCGATTCCAGGAGAAGTAAGTTCCATTGAAGTATCTTCTGTTCCAAGAAGAGCTTCAAGGCGGGCAAGAAGAGCTCTGTGTACCTTTGCACAATCATTTACTCCAATATTTACGTTTGGATCATCTCCGGTAATTATTGCCGAAATTTTTGTTATTGTTTTTGAAGGTACAATCTTAAGATCAACAAGACGATAACCAAGTCCTTCTACGAGTGGTGCACACTCATCGTAATACTTAATTTTGCTATAAGGTATGTAATCCATAAGCTCCATGTAATTGTCGGGCTTGTCCCGACAATCTCTTCCAGTAAAAAAAATGGACTCGGTTTTTGCCGAATCCATTATTAATAGTTATATTAAGAATGTATCTATAATATAGTAATTATTTTGATTGTTGTCAATAGTATAGTTGTAGATTGCTTCGTCGCCAGCTGCTCCTGTCGCAGAGCTTACCGAGTTTGCTTTGCAAACTCGCGCAATGATGAGGCAATCACACCACCACCAACAATTACACCATCTTCATACAGTACGACAGACTGACCTGGAGCAATAGCTCGTTGCGGAGTTTCAAAGCTTACCTTCCAGACCTGGCCTTTATAGTTGTAGTCGTCATCAGCTTGTGGAGTATAGCGTTCTATAGTTGCAGGAACAGGTTTACTTGCAAGCCGGATTTTTACCATTGCCTTAAAACCATCCGGAGGCTCTGCATCCCCCGCCCACACAAAATCATCTGCAAGCAGGCCAACCGAATCCAATGCAGCATTTGGTGCAAGAACTACAACATTGTTTTTTGCGTCAATTGAATGAACATATACCGGATAACCCACTGCAACATCAAGTCCTCGGCGCTGCCCGATTGTATAATGTTCAATTCCGCGGTGATGACCAATAACGTGTCCGTCAAGGTCAATTATATCTCCCGGCTTTGAAGGAACATCTGCAAAAAGCATGTCAAAATATTCGGCGCTTACAAAATCCTGACTTTCATCACGCTCTGCGGCTTCGAGTCCAAGCTCTCGGGCAAGCTTAAAAACTTCTTCCTTTTTCATAAGGGCCAGCGGAAACCTTACCTTCTCTAAAACTTCCGAGGGAACCCGGTAAATAAAATATGTCTGATCCTTAGAAACATCTGCAGCTCCCGCAATCATTGCAGGACGAATGTCGGTTCCAAAAAGTCCTTCATCCGGACGTACAACCTTGGCATAATGGCCGGTACAAAAATAATCAAAATCAATTCCAAGCTCGTGCACACCCTGCATAAGAGCGCCAAACTTAATCATGCGGTTACAGCGGATGCAGGGGTTTGGAGTTCGCCCTGCCCTGTATTCTGCCTTAAAATATTCGATTACTTCTTTTTTGTATTTTTCTTTTACGTCAATTACGTGATATTCAATGTCGTATTTTTTGCAGAAGCGCTCGCATTCTTCTATGTCGTCTGCTTCTCCGGGACCAAAACAGGCATCTTTTAATGCTCTTGGCTGTCCGTTTTCATCACGCAGAATTGGAAATGAATCATCCCACAGTGACATAGTAACACCAATTACTTTGCAACCGCGGGATTTGAGCATGTATGCTGTGAGGGTGGAATCTACCCCGCCGCTAAGACCTACGACAACAGTGTCGCCGGCAGAAGGTAAATTTAAATCTGTATATTTCATTAATTGAATCTATATATAAAAAAATGCTCACGCGGGGAACCTGACTTTGCTCCGCAGGGCGAAGATGAAGCTCCGCAAAGTCAGAACCCCCACTCCGCATTTTTTTATATCCTTTCTTTAAGAATAGATATTTATTTACTTTCTGCCTGCTTCTTCTTCATAGGTCTAACAAGGAAGAGACAGAGGCACATTGCAACAGCGTACAGGATTGTTGTTACGATGAGTACTGTCTGATAACCTGTAGGGTTAGCCTTTACGCCGGCAACTTCAATGTATTCGCCTACGTGGTTTACAATGAAAGAAGCCATCTGGTTTCCGGTAAGTCCTGCAAAGGCCCAGGCAGAAAGTGTAATTCCGTGGATTGCAGAAATGTTACCCATACCATAGTGGTCAGAAAGCAAGGTTGGAACGTTAGAGAATCCGCCACCGTAGCCTGCGTTTACAATGAAAATCA
>JAEEGL013386568.1_pt1 | contig 20932 bp, 14 predicted proteins | sample 9134231 | NCBI WGS metagenome assembly JAEEGL01 (sample SAMN16246548, study PRJNA631951) | gut metagenome | biome: gut microbiome; feature: rumen; material: fiber-attached | host: Bos | place: Iran: Karaj | collected 2018-10
CCTGAGCACGTCGGAGCTGGCGGCGGTAACGTCGATCAACGTCTACAACAAAAGCATTTCGAGCCTCAAAGGCGTGGAGTATTTCACATCGCTGACGCTCCTGAACTGTGAAAAAAACGCGCTGACGTCCCTGGATGTCAGTAAAAACACGGCGCTGATGTGCCTGTACTGCGACAAAAACCAGCTGACTTCCCTCGATGTGAGCATGAACACGGCGCTGGAATACCTGCTCTGCTACGAAAACCAGCTGACGACTCTGAATGTGAACAACCACAACGCACTGAAGATGTTGGATGTCTCCGACAATCCGAAGCTGGAAAGCCTGAACTGTTGTTTCAGCCACGCCTTGACAGAACTGAACGTAAGCCGATGCCCGGCGCTGAAAGAATTGAACTGCGCTATCTGCTCCCTGAAGACTTTGGATGTTTCCAGCTGCCCCGCGCTGACGGACTTGTGGTGCTATGGCAACCAACTTTCTTCTCTGGATGTGACCGAGAATACGGCTTTGGATTATTTGTTTTGCGCCTCAAATAAGCTGACGAATCTTGATGTGAATAAGAATACAGCACTGCGGACTCTGATCTGCACCGCCAACCAGCTGACCTCTCTGGATGTGAGCCAGAACAAGAAGCTGGAAGCGCTGATCTGTATCAACAACCAGCTGACCTCTCTGGATGTGAGCCAGAACAAGAATCTGAAAGAACTGTTCTGTGCCAATAACCAGCTGACCGTGCTGGATGTGAGCAAAAACACCGCGCTGGAACAGCTGGGATGCGAGGTAAACAAGCTGACTAAACTGGACGTAAGCTATCACAGCGCATTGAAGACGCTGGATGTGCACAACTGCCCGAAGCTGGAAACCCTGTACTGTTACGGATGCGCTTTGGAGAACTTGGATGTATCCGGCTGCACGGCGCTGACAACACTGAACTGTTATAACTGCGCATTGACGTGGCTGGATGTTTCCGGCTGCACGGTTTTGAAAACTCTGCAATGCAAAGAAAACCAGCTGACAGAGCTGAACATCAGCGACTGTCCGGCTCTCACAGGGCTGAACTGCACCGGCAACCAGCTGACGAAGCTGGACGTGAGCAAAAACACGGCGCTGAAAGAACTATACTGTTACGAGAACAAACTGACGTCTCTGGATACGAGCAAAAACGCAGTACTGGCGGTACTGAAATGTGAGAACAACAATCTGACATCTTTGGATGTAAGCAAGAATACCGCGCTTGTAGACCTTCGGTGCAACAACAACAATCTGACGTCAATGGATGTGAGCAAGAATAAAGAGTTAAGATTCCTGAACTGCTGCGTCAACAACATCGCCAGCCTCGATATCAGCGCCTGCAGATTACTGCTCGATGCCTATACCAACGGTTCCAGAACGGAGGAAACCGTTGACGGGGTCAAGGTCTGGCATTATGTGCGCGAATACAATGAGCTTTATGTAGACAAAACCGTGACGCTCACCACCGAAGGCGTCAAGATCGGCGACGTGGACAACAGCGGCGCGGTCAACGCCACCGACCGCATGATCCTCGCGCGCTACCTCGCCGGCTGGGAGGGCTACGAGGCCAAGATCACGAACAAGAAGGCCGCCGACGTCGACAAGAGCGGCGCGATCGACGCCAAGGACCGCATGATCCTCGCGCGCTACCTCGCCGGGTGGGCCGGGTACGATTCGTATTTCAAATAAACGCAGCCGCCGGTCCTTCCGGGGACGGAAAAACGGTTCTCAGAACATGCAGGAGGGTTTTATGAAACAGAGAAAGCTGCTGTCCGCACTGCTCGCGGCCGTGCTGCTCCTCACGGTCTTCCCGATCGGCGCATCCGCCATGGACGCGCGCTCCACGCTCAGCGAAAAGGACCGGGGCGTGTATGACAGCCTGAAAACACAGATCGAAGCGGTGGCGTCCGGGGAGGCGAGCACGACGGTCTTCACGGTGGAATGCCCCGGGTTTCAGGCGCTTTGGACGCTCGAAGAGCTCGGCGCCGGCGAGACCGCAGAGGGGGCGTCCATCCTGATGGACAGGATGGATAAACACTGCGTGGACGATCCGGATGCGGTGCTGCTCGCCCTTTTGACCGATCTGCCGTACGATTTCTATTGGTTCGACAAGACTTATTTCAATGAAGAAACGCTGGAAAGCGCGGTCGCGTATACCATCCCGGACGGCGTCGCCGGGATGACGGACGGATCCGGAACCACCTACCTTTTCCCGGGAAGCTATGACCCGGACTCGGGGGAAGAAACCGCGACGCTGACCTATGAGTTTTCTCTGCGGGTCTCGAAGGACTACGGCACCCTCTATGAGGTGGACCCGGCCGAGGCTGCCAGAGCGCAGATCCTGCCGAATGCGCAGGAGATCGTCGGCAAGTACGCGGGCGCGTCCGATTATGAGAAGCTCGTCGGCTATTCCGCCGCGATCTGCGAACTCACGGACTACAACGACGACGCGGCGGCCGGGGGCGTCTCCTTCGGCGATCCGTGGCAGCCGGTCTGTGTTTTCGACGGCGATCCCGGCACAAAGGTCGTCTGCGAAGGGTATTCCAAGGCGTTCAAGGTCCTCTGCGACCTGTCCGATTTCGAGAGCTCCCGCATCGAATGCCGCCTGGTGACCGGAATGCTGAGCGGCGGAACGGGCGCGGGGCCGCACATGTGGAACGTCGTCACGATGGAGAACGGGAAGAACTACCTCGTCGACGTGACGAACTGCGACAGCCACGACGATCCCGCCCGCTTCCTCCTGCGCGGCGGAGAACCTGACGAACCCGGCGTCTACACGTTCGACGGGCTGACCTTCGTCTATGACGCGGAGACCGAGGCACTCTGGCCGGAGACCGCACGGACCCTCGCCGCTCAGGATTACGATCCCTCAGCCGCCGTGAAGACGTACCGGCTGACTGCGGCCGTTCCCGGCGGAGGCGGCGCCGTGACCTGCTCACCCGAGAGCGAAAGCGCGGACGGCTATTATCCCGCGGGGACCGAGATCACCGTGACCGCGGCGCCGAAGGATGAGAACTTCGAATTCGTCGAGTGGCAGGACGGCGCGGGCAAAACCGTCGGCACGCAGAACCCGTACACGCTGACGCTGAACGAGGACACCGTGCTGAACGCCGTCTTCCTGGACAATACCCCGCCGGCGCACGAGCACACGCCCGGCGAGCCGGTGAAGGAGAACGTAAAACCCGCGACCTGCACCAAAGACGGGAGCCACGACGAGGTCGTGATCTGCACCGAATGCGGCGAGGAGATCAGCCGGACAACGGTCACGGATTACGCGCTCGGGCACGAATGGGATGCGCCGACCTATGAATGGTCCGAGGACAACCGCTCTGCGACGGCGACCCGCGTGTGCAAGCATGACGCCTCGCACCGGGATTCCGAAGAAGTCAAGACGACCGCCAAAGTGAAGATCAAAGCGACCTGCACGGAGATGGGCACGACGACCTACACGGCGGCCTTCACGAACAAGGCGTTCACGGCGCAGACGAAGGATGTGCAGGACATTCCCGTGAAGGACCATACGCCCGGCGAGGCGGTGAAGAAGAACGAGGTCCCCGCGACCTGCACCGAGGCAGGACATTATGACACCGTGACCTGCTGCACCGCCTGCGGGAAGGAGCTCATGTGGCTCGTGACCGAGGTCCCGGCGACGGGCCACCTCTGGGACGACGGCGTCGAGACGGCCGCGCCCACGACGACGGCGCCGGGCGTCATGACCTACACCTGCACGGTCTGCGGCGAGACCCGGACCGAGGAGATCCCGCAGCTGACGGTGAAGACTGGCGACGTCAACGCGGACGGCGACGTCAACGCCACCGACCGCATGATCCTCGCGCGTTACCTTGCCGGGTGGGAAGGCTACGAAGAGAAGATCCTGTCCATGGACGCCGCCGACATCGACAAAGACGGCGACATCACCGCCAAGGACCGCATGATCCTCGCGCGGTATCTTGCCGGATGGGAAGGCTACGCAAAGTATTTCGAGACGGAGATCGCCAATCGGTGAGCCGAAGAACAACACGACAAACAACGAAGGAGAACGACCATGAAACGAATCCTTTCCCTCCTCATCGCAGGTATCCTGTGCATCCCGCTTCTGGCGGTGACAGCTGATGCAGCCACACCGGCTTCCTTCAGCGGGACCTTCCGGCAGGGCTATGCGCGTACGGTCGCGGAGATGGTGAACACCTTCCGCACCGGCAGCGAGGCATGGTTCTGGAATGAGGATAACACGACCAAGACCGTTTACAACACCGCGGACGGCACCGCCCTGAAAACGCTGACCTACGACTACGCGCTGGAGCAGATCGCGATGCAGCGGGCAGTCGAGCTCGCGCGTCTCTTCTCACACTCGCGGCCGAACGGGACCGGGTGCTTTTCCTGCACCTATGACGGATATCAGAGCTGGGGTGAAAACATCGCCGCGGGTCATCGGACGCCGGCAGAAGTCGTGGACGCCTGGAAGGAGACCAATGACCGTTATTCCGGGCAGGGTCACCGCAGAAACATGCTGATGAAGGACTACACCGCCATCGGCGTGGCCTGCTTCGAGTGCGACGGCATGCTGTACTGGGTGCAGGAATTCAGTTACCTCACCAGCACCACCCCGGCGACGGATCCCTGTGAGGACAAGGTCGACTGTACGGTGGACAGCGACGGGAACGTGACCTATGAAACCTTCAAAGCCAGGACCGGCGACGTCAATGCGGACGGCAAGGTCGACGCCACCGACCGCATGATCCTCGCGCGTTACCTCGCCGGGTGGGAAGGCTACGAAGAGAAGATCCTGTCCATGGACGCCGCCGACATCGACGGGGACGACGACATCACCGCCTCCGACCGCATGATCCTCGCCCGCTATCTCGCCGGGTGGGAAGGCTACGCAAAGTATTTCGAGACGGAGACTGCCAATCGGTGAGCTTCTCTATCCACACGTCAAAAACAGCCGTTCGGTTTTGTGGCCGGACGGCTGTTCTGCTGTTCTGTTCATTCATGCTGCGGGGCAGGACCCCGGGGTCATTCCGTGTCCCCCACGGGCTCGCCGAGGTTTCCGTCAAAGCGGCAGCTGCCCAGGCCGTCCCAGCGGATGGTCTCCTTCATCGAGCCGTGGTGCATCGCGTTGTTGGCGAAGACGCAGTAGTCGCAGCCGCGGATCACCATCGCAATGTCCGGGCTCCACGCGCCCTGCCCGTTGTCGTCCCGTCCGCGGCGGAGAGTATTCCCCGTAAAGGTCACGTTGACGCATTTCTCCATCAGCACGTGGGAGTTCTCCTCCTCCGTCTCGAGACCCGGTCCCGGCTTGCCGCTGCGGTTGATGAGATTGCCGGTGATCGTCACCGATTCCATCCCGCCGTCCGGCGCACCAAGCTTGAGCGCGGGTCCGCCGCTGCGGTCGAAGTAGTTCCCGGTGATGTTCATGGTGTTCCCGGACGGGATCACGAAGCCGCCGACCCGGTTCCACTCCACGCGGTTGCCCGTCGTCGTGACGGAGCAGGCGACCGGTCCGCCGAGGATGCCGCCGTTCGCGTTGCCGGAAAACCAGTTGTCCAGAATGAAGCCGTCCCAGCCGTCGATGTAGAGACCCGCACCGCCGCTGAAGCAGAGCATGCTGTGGCGGATCGAGAAGCACCAGATGTGCTCGAGGTGCACGGCGTCCCCGGTGAAGTGCCCGATCTTGCAGTCGTCGATCGTGGGGGTGTCTTCCCTGCCGCCGCCGTTGTAGACCGGCCAGTACAGCTTGACGCCGTGAATGCGCTCGCCGAGCCGGCAGCCCTCGAGGTTCATGCCGGAGATCTGGACGCCGAACGCCCCGGTGATGTCGATCATGCAGTCGGTGTCCGCCGTGTTCAGCCGGAAAATCGAGCCGCCGTAGCCGCCGAACAGCCACGCGGACGTGCCGGAGAGCTTGGTCTGCGGACGCATGACGAGCCGCCCGGTGAGGTAGATCCCCGGTGGGACCGTCACCTCGCCCATGCATTCGCCCGCCAGATCGAGCGCCCGCTGGATGGCGGCGGTGGAGTCGGTCACGCCGTCCGGCACCGCGCCGTAATCGAGGATGTTGAAAATGTTTGCCATGATGAGCGTCCTCCCGGTCCGGCTGTCCGTCAGCCCGGCTCGCCCGCCAGCCACTTCCGGCGGACTTCCTCGTAGACCCGGTCGTCGATGATCGGCTGCTTCCACTGCGCGGCGGTCGGCGAGACGTACATGTCCCCCGCCGATTCCTCGAACGTGCAGAAGGTGTCGTGCCGCACGCGGTCCCGCTCCTCCGGTCTGCGCAGGTCGGGCACGTCGAGGGTCCTGCCGCCCTCCACGATGGACCGGTACGCAAGGATGCCCGGGATGCACATGTCGACCGCGCGGTACACGTCCACCGCCTCCGCAAGGGCCGCCTCGTCGCCGAGGATGGAACGGACGAAGTAGTGCGTCGTGAAGTAGTCGCTGCCGCCGTGACCGGTCCCCTCCGCGCCTTCGAGCCGGAACGCGGGGGCGTATTTCTCATGCTCACCGACGCAGTTGCCGCCGGTCTCGCGCCAGACGTGCAGGTTTCCGCCGTCCCAGCGGTCGGTCTCCATCGAGCCGCGCGTCCCGTACATCTCGTAGTTGATGGAACCCGGCTCGCGCTTCAGGCCGCCGTGGATGCTCTTCACGACCGCGCCGTTCTCGAGCGTCACCATCTCCATGCCGAACGCCCCGGCCCGCGCGCCGAGCTTGATCATGAATTCCGCCTCCTGCCCTTCGAGCCCGACGACCTTGATGGGCCGGAGCCCCGTGGCGTGGAGGATCGGGCCGAGGGAGTGCGTGCAGTAGAACGTGGAGGCGTCGCGGTTTCGCCAGTGATCGCGCTCCCCGTACGTGATCTGCGGCCAGATCGACGCGCAGTCGTGGATGTATTCGCCCTCCGCGTACATCAGCTCGCCGATGTCGCCCGCGCGGTACAGCCGCCGCATCTCCGCCGTGGTGTTGAAGAAGCAGTAGTTCTCCGCGTACTGGTAGACCTTTCCGCTCGCCTCGACCGCCTCGATCAGGGCGACGGCCTCCGCGAGGTTCGCGCAGGTCAGCACCTCGCTCATGATGTGCCGTCCGCTCTTCAGAAGCCGCACGGCGAATTTCGCGTGCTCATGCGCGTAGTTCGCCAGTACGACCGCGTCCATGTCGCAGGTGAAGAAGTCCTCGAAGTTCTCGAAGAGCGCGACCTTCAGGCCCGCGTCCTCCGCCGTTTTCCCCGCCGCATCGAGGGAGGGGCGGTGCTTGTCGCAGATCGCCGTCACCTCCGCGTCCGGGTTGCGGAGAAGCTGGTGGATCATCGTCATGCCGCGGTGCGCGCCGAACACGCCGATTTTCAGTTTTGCCATGATGAAAGCCTCCTGTCATGATGAATGTCGATTGCCGCCCCGGCGGTTTTTGCCCGGGTATCGTGCGGAAAAGAAACGGCTGATGCCCAGTCCGCACATCCACGCCGCAGAACGGTCTTGCGCGGCCCGGGAAGGCGGAATCTCTTTCCGGATCCATTTTACCGTAATCTCGCCGCCCTGTCAATGGGGAACGGCGAATTCCCGGCGATTTTCTCCGCGGGAACAAAACGACCCGCGGCAGCGCGTACCGCGGGCAGTTTGATCGCATGTGACCGGACGCCGGTCAGGAGCTTTTGTGCATCGCGCAGATCCTTCCGCGCTCGGGATAGGGCCGGAAGCAGAATCCGCAGGAGCGGCACGGCGATCGGTGTCCCTCTTCCTCGCGCAGTCGGGTGGGAAAGGACGGATCGCAGAGCAGCGGCCGGCTCACCGACGCGGCAACGGCTCCGGCGTCGAGGATCGCCTCCACGTCCGCCGCGCACCGGATCCCGCCCACCTCGATGAGGGGAAGCGCAGCCGTCTCCGCCAGCCGACGGACCACATCGAGGAAATACGGCCGATCCGTGATCACGCACGGCGCGGAATCCCACCCGGAGATCTCCGCGGCGGCGATGCCGCACTTTCCGGCGACCCGCAGCGCGTCCGCGACGTCCCGTTCGTATTCCGCGGTCCCGTCCCGGTCCGTCGCGTTGATTTTCATGAGGACGGGATAGCCGTCGCCGCAGACCGCATGGATCTCCTCCGCGCATTCCGCCGCGATCCGGAACCGGTTTTCCGCCGATCCGCCGTACCGGTCCGTCCGGTGGTTGAATTCCGGGTAAAAGAACTGGGAAAAGAGGTAGAGATGGGCGACGTGGAGCATCACGCCGGCGAATCCCGCCTCCTTCGCCCGGAGCGCCGCTCTCCCGAACGCGCGGACCAGCTCGCGGATCTCCCGCTCCGTCATCGTGTCGGGGGTGTAAACCGGCAGGCCGCCGTTGCTGCCCTTCGCCTTCATGCCGCCGTGACCGAGCTGCATGACGCAGGGGATCTGACCGCACGCCTCGGCGATCGCACGCCCGTCCGGGAGATAGCCGTCGTCCCAGAAGGCGTTCTGATAGCGGTTGGCGCGGCCCTCGGGAGAGACGCAGGTGTGGGCGGTGAGGATGAGGCCGAGCGGTTCGCGGGAAAGGCGCCGGTAGATCGCGATCTCCTCCGGCGGCACATGCCCGTCCGGAAGCGAGCCGAACAGCTCCGTCGCGGAGCGGACGATCCTCGTCGGCAGGGTCATTGACCCGACGGTCACGGGGGTGAAGATGCGGGAAGACATGGGCGGACTCCTTTTTTCGTCAGTCCTGCTTGATGTGGACGTCCATCTGCTGGTACGGGATCCGGATGCCGGCCTCGTCCAGCGCTCTCTTCCCGGCCAGGGTCATGTATTTGCGCACCTTGCTGAAGTTCGGCGCGTCCGTCCAGGCCCGGACCTCGAATTCCATGCCGGAATCCCTGCACTTATCGAAGACGACCTTCGGCGGCGGATCCTGCAGGATCAGATCGCTTCCCTTGGTCATGTTCTTGAGGGTGCTGAACGCCAGATCGATGTCGGTGTTATAGTTCACGAGGAACGAGACTTCGACACGGCGGATCCCGCCGCGCGTATAGTTGATCACCGCGGCGTTCGTCAGATTGCTGTTGGGGAGGCTGATGATCGTGTTGTCCTTGGTCTTGATCTCGGTGTAGAACGCGCCGATGTTCTTCACGAAGCCGACGTGATCGCCGATCTTGACGAATTCACCGGTTTTGATCGGCTTGAGGATCAACAGGGTCACGCCGCCGACCAGATTGCCGAGCGCGCCTTGCATGCCAAGGCTGATGGCGACGCCGGCGGAGGCGAAGATCGTGAGGACGGAGGTGAGCGGAACGCCGAGGACGCTTGCCGCGGTCAGGACGACGATCACGATCAGCAGCAGCTTGATCAGATTGCGGAAGAAGCTCTGAAGGGAAGGGTCGAGTTTGGTGAACGCCTTGCTTTGGGAGAGGAGCTTGACGATCCAGTGCGTCAGGAAGAGGCCGACGACGAGGATGATGATGCCGAGCAGAAGATTGATCCCGGCATCCATGATGATGGTTTTGAGGTCATTGAAGTCCATGCGGGTTGTCCTTTCATTGATGATGATTCCGTTGGCTTCATTATACATCATCCGCGCAGCGGTGTCAAGAGAATTCTGCCGTCCCGCCGGCGGAGAAGCCGAAACGGTTTTTCCCCGCCCGCTTGACACGTCCCGCTTTGCGTGATATGATAGGGACGGCAGAACTGCCGAAACACAAAAACCGGCCCCGGCCGGAGGAGGACGACATGACGATTTTCATTGAAACCGACCTCGAAGGGATCTCCGGGGTCTCCTCGCTCGACATGGTGGCGTCGGGGGAGCGGTACGCACGGGAAAGGCTGATGGCCGACACCAACGCGGCAGTGGCCGGCGCGTTCGACGGAGGCGCGGACCGGGTGTTCGTCCTCGACGGTCACGGCGGCGGCCGCAATTTCCTCCTCGATATGCTCGATCCGCGCGCCGAGATCGCCCCCATGGACGCGATCCGGGAGTCCGACGCCTGCTTCGAGATCGGCGCGCATGCCATGGCGGGGACGCAGAACGCCTTTCTGGATCACACGCAGAGCTCCGTTTCCTGGCACGACTACCGGATCAACGGCAGACGGTACGGGGAGACCGGTCAGCTTGCGGTGTTCGCCGGCGCCTTCGGCGTTCCCTTCGTGATGGCGTCCGGGGATTTCGCGGTGTGCGCGGAGGTCCGCGCGCTCTTCGGGAACATCGAGACCGCGTCGGTCAAAACGGCTGTCGGCCGAAACAGCGCGGCGTGCCTCCCGGAGGAGGAGGCGGAACGCCTGATCCGGGAATCCGCCGCCCGCGCCGTGAAGCTCGCCGGATCGGTCCCGCCCTTCCGGGTGCTCTTCCCGATGGAGATTTCCGTGGAGTTCAACCGCACGGACTACGCCGACGACGCGATGGCACGCCGCCCCGACGCGGAACGCACCGGCCCCCGCACCGTCCGCCGGATCATACGGGAGATCCGCAGCTACGACGATCTGATGATCTGACGGCGGATCGGGGAACCAAAACGCCGCCCGGCGTCGAAACCGGGCGGCTGCGTTTTGTTTTCACGCCGATATCGCGGCGGCATGGTTTTGTGCGATGAAGTCGGCTCACCCTTCGAGAAGATCGAGCGCGTTTCCGCGGCAGATCTTTTCGTATGCGCCCCAGGAGATCTTCCCGCGCGTCACGGCGTCGTCGAGGAAGCCTGCGAGCTTCATCATGTCGCTGTGCATGTTCCGCGGGGAGCAGATGTCCGTGCCGAAATAGAGCCGGTCGGCGAACTCCTCGAGGAACGCCCAGCCGAAGTCCGGATCCCGCGTGATCGCGTTGTAGCCGGATCCCGCCGACAGATCGCCGCAGAGATTCCCGTACTTGCGCATGAGCGCCGGGATCCGCCCGGGCGTGACCTTCCCCTTCGGATAGCCGTTCCGGGATTCCTCGTCCGTTTCGCCGATCTCCGCCCAGAACTTCTGGGAATGCCCGAGGAATCTCAGCTTCGGGAACATGCCGAGGACCTTTTCGAGCCGCGGCAGGCCGAGATCGTCGACAATCCCGTAGTCCCCGCCGAGCCGCCCGATGTGGAAGAGCACCGGCATCCCGCAGGCCTCGCAGTGCCGGAAGAGGTTCAGCATCATCGGATCGTCGAAGGGGCGGTTCTCGCTGATCTCCCCAACGCCCTTCGCCCCCGCCGCCCGGTACTGCTTCAGGAGGACGGATAGGTCGGTGTCGGGCGAATTGTTCCCGGCGGAAGAGGCGAGCGGCGCGAACCACCAGCCGAAGGTGCCGGGGTGATCCCGGACGAGGGTTTTCGCCTCGCGCGGGGAGCAGATGTCGGAGGAGCCCTCGGGATAGCAGCCGTCCGGCAGGAGCACGCCGCGCTCGATCCCGTAGGCGTCGTAGATCGCGCGCACCTCCTCCGGCGTCGGATAACCGTCGCCCGTCCCCCGGCAGATCATCCGCTCCGGGACCGCGTGCACATGAATGTCGATTTTCGGCAGCAGCTTCATGTCATGCCTCCGTTTTCCCCGTCACTGGTTCTCCGAGCCGTACCAGCGGCCGCCCTGCGCTTCCTTCGCGTCGCTCTCGAGCAGCTGCCGGTGGTTTTCGATCACCTTCCGGTAGCCAGCGGCGTAGCGGTCGATGACGTCCTTGTCCAGATAATTGAACCGCGGGACGGAGAAGCAGTATTTTTCGAGGGACGGGTCGCACAGGCGGTCGTCCTCCCACACGTCGCGGTCGTTGTATCGGATGCGCGAGGGCGTCCCGCAGTGGGTGAGATCGAAGGTCTTGAACAGGGGGTGCGTGTGGAGGCAGAAGTTCGCGCCTTCATAGCAGTGACCGCCGTTTTCCGCGCGCACCGCTTCGGCGAACCGCTTCACGGACAGCCCGTGCAGCTCGTCGGGGTAATAGGCGCCGTGCGGCTCGTAGAAGCCCGCCATGTTCGATCCGGTCGATTCGTCCACGCGGATCGGACGGATGCCCGGCAGCCCTTCGAGCTGATCCCAGAAGTAGTTCATCGCCCGGCGGATCTCGCGGCACCGCTCGTCGTAGTGCTTGAGCTGATCCCGCGCGATGGCGGTGCAAACCTGATTCGCCCGGCCCTTCACGCCGCCGAGCGCGATGTGGAAGTACGGCTTGAGATCGTCGCATTCCGTGATGTAGTTCGCGTTGTTCCGCTCGTAGTGCCCGAACGCCATGGCGCGCTCGTAGATTTCGCGGCTGTCCGTGACCAGGACGCCGAGCTCGCCGCACGCGAGGGATTTGGTGCTCATGAGCGACATCGCCGCGACGTCGCCGAACGTGCCGAGCTTCTTTCCCTTGTAGAGACCGCCCTGCGCGTGCGAGACGTCCTCGATCACCTTCAGCCCGTGCCGCCGCGCGATCTCCATGATCGGATCCATGTCGCACGGATAGGCGAGATAATGCACGACCATGATCGCCTTTGTGCGCGGGGTGATGCAGCGTTCGAGGTCGCCGGGATCCATCGACAGCATGTCGTTGATGTTGCAGAACACGGCGGACGCGCCGAAGTTCAGCGCCTGCGAAACGCTCCCCCAGTAGGTCTTCGTCGGGCAGATGATCTCGTCTCCCTCGCCGAGTCCGATGGCGAACATGGCGGCGGTGAGGGACATGGTGCCGTTGCAGTAGGCGATCGCATACTTCGTGCCCTGCCAGGCGGCGAATTCTTCCTGGAATTTCTCCGTGATGTCCGTGAACGAGAACGAACCGGCCTCGATCACCTGCATCGCGGCGGCTTTTGCCTCGTCCGTCAGGATCATCTTGCGGAAGAGTCTGTCGGCGGTCTCCGCCGGGATCGATCCCGCGGGGATGACGGGTTCACCGCCGAGGACGGCGAGTTTTTCCTCTTTCATTGCGCGTCTCCTTTCTCGCATCCGGTCCGTCCGGCTTCATATCTGCGTTTGGCGTCAGCGAAGGCGTCGGCTGCCTCGTTCATGCGGTCTTCGTTCGCTTCGAGGGTCAGGACCCACGGCGTCTGCATGAAGCCGAGCAGATGCTCGTCCGACACATGCTCCATGCAGTAGGCGGTGAGGCTCTCCATGTTCTCGCGGTACGCCCAGTTGCTCCCCGTCGGGACCTGATCGAATCCGGCGCGGTCCAGCGCGTCGAACGCGGTGAGCATGTTCGAGAGCGCGGGGGTCAGATCGGGCTCCGCGAATTCCCGGTTGTAGTACCAGTTGCTCTGGACGACGGATTTCGGCATCTTTGCGAGGAATTCGTCCCGGTGGCCCCAGATGTAGTCCGACCAGATCCACGCCCGGGCGCCTTCCCGCTCCACGCACGAGGTCATGTAGTAGAAATCGTGCCACCAGAGATCGTGCTGGCGGATGACGCAGTAGTCGTAATCCCGCTGATGCCCGGCGGTCTCCTCATCCATGCCGAGATGGAAGAAGCGCGGACGGAAGATCTCCGACACCTCGCGGATCAGGTCCGAGACGACTTCGTAATAGACCGGCGTCGAGAGCATCCGCGCGTAATCCCGGAGCCACACGTCGTGGCACGCCGAGAAATTCAGCTTCGGGATCACCTCGAATCCCATCGCCCGCATCGCGCCGAGCTCCCGGACGAGGTCCTCCCGGCTCCACGATCCCTCCACGGCGAGCTCGGGATGCGATTCGTACCGCAGCCCCTCTCCGACGTCGAGCACGATCATGTTGACCCCCATCCCGGCGAGGCGCTTCAGATACCGGTCCCACACCGGGCGGGAAAAGCGCAGCTTCTGCGACGCCACCGCGTCCGGACAGGATTCCCGTCCCCGGATGTTTCCCTCTTCGTTCCACATGTTGCCGCCGAGATGCAGCAGCACGCTCCAGATCTTGCCGCTCATACCATGCCTCCTCTTTCTGCGGTCCCCCGCGTTTGGTTTTCACCGTCCGATCCTATTATAGCACGTCGGAGAGGCGGTTGCAAGCGGTATTTCCGCGGACGGGGACGGCTTTTCGCAAAAAATCCCGCGGGAAGGTTCCTCCCCGGCGCCGTCCTGTTTCCCAACCCCCTTGACACCGTCCGGCAGAGGGAGTATAATAGGCTCGGATCCCCCGTTTCCGGTCAGCCGGCGGGCGGGATCCGTCCGTGAATCCGAATGCAGCAGCAGAAAGCGGGTCAATATGATGAAAACGAAATTCTTATCCCTTTTCCTGGCAGCGGTGATGCTGCTGCCCATGATCGCCGGATGCGCCGAGAGCGCAGGGGAGACGGAAGACGTCTCCGGAGCAGTCTCGTCCGCCGACGGGGAGATCGCGGCTCCCGCCGAAGATGCGGAAACCGAGATGAGCCGGGAGAACACGCCCGACAACCTGCCCTCCGATCTCGATTTCGGCGGGCTGAGCGTGCCGATCCTCTACCGGGGCGGCGTTGACGAACAGGAGATCTACGTCGAGGACCTGACCGGCGAAGTCGTGGACGACGCGATCTACAACCGCAACGTCTCCGTGAGCGAACGGCTGAACATCGAATTCCAGTACCGCGCGTCGGGGAACGGCACCGCGCAGGATTTCCCGGGCGAGGCGAGAAGCTCCATCACCGCGAACGCGGATGACTACGCGATCATCTCGTGGGCGCAGTACGCCACCCTGCCGCTCTGCCTCTCGCACATGATCATGGACGTGAGCGGCGCGAAATACATCGACTATGACATGCCGTGGTGGAACACGGACTACATGGACATCCTCCAGATCGGAAACGACAAGCGCTTCTTCCTGATGGGGGACATCGCCCTGAACTCCCTGAAGGTGACGGCGGCCGTGTTCTTCAACCAGAAGGTCTACACCGACCTCTTCGGCGAATACGACTCCCTCTACGGCGACGTGATCGAGGGTGTGTGGACGCTCGACAAGCTTTACGACCTCTCCGAGAAGGGATACCGGGACCTCAACGGCAACGGCAAGAAGGACAAGGGCGACCAGTGGGGCATCTCCGCGACGACGGTCGCCAACACGGAGCTCTTCGCCTACGGTCTCGGCCTCAAGGTCGTCGGACGGGACGCGGACGGTCTGCCCGAGCTGATCGTGGAGGATGAGCGGAACTACACCGTCCTCGACCGTCTGAACGAGCTCTACTGGAACAACGAGGGCATGAACAAGTCCTACGACGACAACCAGGCCTTCAACAGCCCAGTCGTCTCGAACCTCTTCGCCGCGGACGAGATCCTCTTCCTGCCGCTCTGGCTGAAGACCTGCGAATCGCTGCGCGACATGGAGAGCGGATACGGCATCATCCCCTATCCGAAGCTGAACGAGGCGCAGGAGAACTACATCTCCCTCGTGCAGGACACCTCGTCGATCTTCTGCATCCCGGTCACCTGCCTGCACGGCGACGAGATCGGCGCGGTGATCGAGGCGATGTGCGCGGAGAACTACCGCACGGTGATCCCGGCGTACTACGACACGGCGCTCAAGACGAAATACTCCCGCGACACGGTGTCGGCGCAGATGATCGATTTGATCCACGCGACGTCCATGACCGATTTCGCCTACGCGTACAACTACAGCATCGGCAGCATCGGGACGGTCATGCGCTCGGTGGTGGCCGCGAACGGATCGCTCGCTTCGACGGTGGCCAAGTCCGCGAAGGCGGTGCGCAAGCAGCTCTCGCGCCTCGTCGACACATACCTCGGGGATTGAGGAATCCGACGGACGGAAACCCTCATCACGACACAAGGAGGCTTTGAAAATGCTTTGGAAAAGAATGGCGGCGGCCGCACTGGCGGTCCTCTTCCTGCTGCTGGCCGCCTGCTCGGAAACGCCCTCGGAAACCGGCGAAGAGGGCAGCGCGGGATCCGACGTCGAGCCTGAGATCGCGCAGCCGGCCGATCCGGCGGACGAAAAAACGGACCGCGCCTCCGTCCCGGACGACCTGCCCGCGCTGGATTTCGGCGGGAGGGATTTCCGTGCGGCGCAGCAGACGTCCCGCACCTACGAATTCTATGCGGAAGAGCTGACCGGCGAGGGGACGAACGACGCCGTCTACAACCGGAACCTGAAGATCGAAGACCGGTTCAAGGTCAAGATCGTCTCCGTGGACTACGATTCCCTCTCGTCCATCACGAACGACGTGGCGACGCTGGTGAAGGCGGGGACGGACGCGTACGAGGTCGTCTCGCATTACGCCTACCGGGCCTACACCCCGATCCACGCGCACGCGTACCGCAACTGGCTGGAGGTCCCGAACATCGATTTCACCCGGCCGTGGTGGAATTCTTTGGCGAACGAGCAGAACACCATCAACGGGATCCTCTATACGGCGACGGGCGACATCAACATCTCTTCCCTGCTGACCACCTATGCCTTCTTCTTCAACGTCCCCGTGACGGAGAAGTACGGCATCTCGCCCGAATCCCTGTACAGCGCCGTGTACGAGGGGACCTGGACCATCGATCACTTCATCGACCTGACCTCCTCCATCTATGAGGATACCAACGGGAACGGGAAGCGCGACGACAACGACACATTCGGCTTCGCGGCCTGGCCCGGGATCAGCTGCGACGCATGGCTCCCCTCCTTCGACCAGCCGATCACGCTCAAGGACGACGAAGGGTTCCCCGTGCCCGCGATCAACTCCGAAAAGACCGTCGCGGCGCTTGAAAAGATGTTCCACTTCTATTACGACACCGAGGGCGGCTACGGAGACGTGAGCTCCGCCGAAAACGAGGTCAACATGTTCGCGGCGGACTGCGCCTGCTTCGTGCCCTCCATCTTCAACGACGCCTTTACCGTGTACCGCTACATGGACAGCGCGTACGGGATCCTTCCCTACCCGAAGTGGGACGAGGCGCAGGAGATGTACCTGACCAACTCGCGCGACCAGTACACCGTCCTCGGCATCCCGACCTTCAAGAAGGACGAAGACCTGACCCTGATCGGCACGATCGTGGAGGCGCTTTCCGCGGAGAGCTGGCGCTCCGTCTATCCCGAATACTACGACATCGCACTCAAGGGCAAGTATTCGCTCGATCCGGATACGTCGAACATGGTGGACCTGGTCCTCGCCGGGCGGAACTACGACTTCTCCTTCCTGTTCGGAGAAGCGGAGTGCGTCCGCATCCCGTATCTGTTCCGCGATATGATGATGGACCGCGACATCAATTTCGCCTCGCGCTACAAGAGAATGGAAAAATCCCTCAAAACCAACATGAAGAAGCTCCGGGGCTATTACGAATGACCGGATCCCCCCGTGATCGCTTTGACAGCGCAGAAAAACGCCTCCGCCGGACGGCAGCGGGAGCGTTTTTCTTGTGTTCCGCCGGGACAATCCCGATTCCCCCTTGACTTGTATCCGTTTTTTCGGTATAATCAGAGAAAAAGAGGCGCCGCGCCCCTGCAGCGTCAGCCGCCTCCGGACGGATCCGGGAATATCCATGCGAGGGAAAACGATCATGAAAAAAGCCAGCCTGAAAAAGAAAATCCTGTATTGGTTCGACAACCGGATCTCCGGCGGCAGCATGGGGCTGATCCGGCTTCTCGCCATCCTCTCGCTCATCGTCGTGCTCCTCGTCGCCCTGATCATCTTCCTCTTCGGGCTCAACGGCGAGGACGGTTTTCTCGCCGCCTTCTGGGACAGCGCGGCGACCGTCATCAACGCGTGGATGCCCTCCTTCGAGGACGGCGGGATCGGATATCTGATCCTGATGTCGGTCTCCGCCGTCGCGGGCCTCTTCATCACGAGCATCCTCATCGGTATCATCTCCTCCGGCATCGAGGAGAAAATCACCAGCCTGAAGCGGGGATCGTCCGCGGTTATCGAAGAGGATCACATCGTCGTGCTCGGCTTCTATCCGGGGGAATACACCCTGATCCGGCAGCTGATCCTCGCCGCGGCGGAGGAGCCCTGCTGCATCGTGGTGGCGGACGACATGGAACAGGAAGAGATGCAGCAGTACATCGCGGACAACATCGAAAAGCCGAAAAACGTCCGGATCATCTGCCGGACGGTGGATATCTTCGACCCGAAGGCGCTGGAACGGTGCTCGCTTTCCGCCTGCCGCTCGGTCATCATCAGCCCGACGGACGATTACCGCACCACGCGGGCCCTCCTCGCCGTGTCCGCGATCATCAGCCCCGAGACCTCGAACGTCCGCGTCGGCGCCGTCGTCTCGAAGCCGGAATACCGGTTTCCGCCGTCCATCGCGGCGAAGCACAACGTCACGACCCTGCAGACGAACGAGATCGTCGCCAAGATCATCGCGCACTCCTGCACCCAGTGCGGGCTCTCCGTCACGTTCCGGGAGGTTTTCAACTTTGAAGGCTGCGAGCTCTATTCGGTGGCCCTTCCCGCGGCCGGCATGACCTTCGAGGAGCTGACCCAGCGCGTGGACTGCGCCGTCCCCGTCGGGATCTGCAGCGCCGGCGGGATCCGCATCAACCCGCCGAAGGACACGCGCATTTCCGAAGAGGACCGCATCCTCGTCTTCACGGAGGAGGACGACACCGCGAAGCTGGTCGAAGCGGCGAAAACGCGGGAATTCGCGCTCGATCCGGAGCAGCGTCCGGAGAAGAAAAAGGAAAAGGTCACCGTCATCGGCGGCCTGGAATCGCTCGGCACCATCCTGTACGAGCTCCCGGAAAACGTGTCCGAGGTCACCCTCAACATGGTGAGCGAGCCCGACCGGGAGGCGGTGTTCGCCGCGATCTCCCGCCGCAAGAAGCCGTTCCTCGTCAATTTCTCCTCGGAAAACCTCCTGCAGGAGAAGACCATCGCGCAGCTGGCAAAGCAGTCGGAGCACATCGTCATCCTCTCGGACTACACCAAGGAGGACGACGAGGCGGATATGGACACGATCTTTCTCCTCCTGAACCTGCGGGACATCCGCACGCGGCTCGGCCTCTCGTTCAGCATCACCGCGGAAATGCGGAAGGAGCACAACCAGCACCTCGTCGTCACCGATGACAACACGGACTTCGTCGTCTCCTCCAACATGTCCTCGCTCTTCCTCGCCCAGCTCGCGGAGAGTCCCGAGCTGATCGACGCGTTCCGCGAGCTGCTCTCGAACCGCGGGAACGAGCTCTATCTGCTCGAAGCGGGCGGGATGCAGTGCGCGGGCAGGCTGACGACCGCGGAGATCCGCAAGATCGCGCTGGAGCAGCGCATGGTCGTCATCGGATACATCTCGTCGGAGACCCGGCTGAGCGTCTTCAACCCGCCCCTGAACGAAGAACTCGAGCTCGCGGAGGACGACTGCCTGATCGTCCTCGCGGAATCGTGAGCGGAAATCAACGAAATCAGCGCCTTCCCGGCGAAAGGAGATCCCCCATGAGCGAACGTTATCAGAAACTGGTCCTTCTCCACTCCAACGACATGCACGGCGATTTTCTCGCCGAACAGGTCGACGACCGCCTGCTCGGAGGGCTTTCCCTGATGTCGGGGTATCTCTCCAAGGTCAAGGCGGAAGAGGAAAACACCCTGTACTGCATCGCGGGCGACATGTTCCGCGGCTCCGTGATCGACGCGGAGTACCACGGCATCTCCACGATCGAGATCATGAACATGCTCTGCCCGGACGTGGTGACGCTCGGCAACCACGAGACCGACTACGGGGTGGCGCACCTGCTCTTCCTCGAAAAATGCGCGCGCTTCCCCATCATCAACGCCAACATGTACATCAAGACCAACGGCACGCGTCTGTTCAACCCCTACGTCATCAAGGAAGTCGGCGGGATGAAGATCCTCTTCATCGGGATCCTGACGGAGGAGGTCATCGCCCAGACCAAAAACGAGCCCCTCATCGGGACCATCCTCGACGTGGAGGACGCGGCGACGGAGGTCGGGCGGATCTGCAACGCCTACCGCTCGCTCGACATCGACTTCACGGTCCTGCTCACCCACATCGGCTTTGAGGAAGACCGGCAGCTGGCGGCGAAGCTGGATCCGGACTGGGGCGTGGACATCATCATCGGCGGGCATTCCCACACCTTCCTCACGGAGCCCGTGCGGGTGAATCAGACCCTGATCGTGCAGGCGGGCACCGGGACCGATCAGATCGGGCGCTTCGACATCATCGTCGACACGGAGGAGAACTGCATCTCCGACTGGTCGTGGCAGTGCGTTCCCATCGACGGGGACACCTGCCCCCGGGACGAGGAGCTCGAAAAGCTGATCGACCGCTACAAGACCAAGACGGACGAAAAATACAGCCACATCATCACCCGCTTCAAGCGGCAGCTGACGCATCCGGACCGGAACCGCGAGACGGAGCTCGGCGGCCTGATGGCGGATGTGTTCCGCAACAGCCTCGGCGTCGACATCATGCTCCTGGCCTCGGGCAGCATCCGTTCGACCGCCATGGGCCCGGTGGTCATGCTCTCCGATCTGCTCGAGTGCTTCCCCTACGACGATCCGGTCCACATGATCCGGGTCTCCGGCGAGCAGCTGAAGCGGATGATCCTCTACATGCTCCGCGACGAGGTCTGGGAAGGCGCGCACACGGAGTTCTACCAGTTCTCGTCCGGGATGCGCGTTGTGTATTCGCGGAAGGAGCACCGCTTCCTCGAATTCCGGTTCAACGGCGAGGAAGTCCCGGACGACAAAATGTTCCGCGTCGGGCTGCAGCACTACCACTTCATGAACTTCAAGGACTCCTTCGGCATGCCGACGGAAGAATTCTTCAAGAACGGCCGGCCGCGCATCCTGAGCACCTCCTCCCGCGACGTGCTCGAGGAGTACCTCGGCGCCAACCAGAACCTCGACCGTCACGCCGGAGACCGCCTGATCGTGGAGTGAGGCGGAACGAAACCGAAAAAACGGGGCTGTCGCATTTCCTCCTGAAACGGAGAAGTGCGGCATCCCCTTTGTTGTTCTGGATAAGACCGAGCGACGGTGCTGAGGATCATGGCAATGCACCGACTGTCATGTGTCATTGCGAGGAGCAGGTCCCGAGACCTGCGACGCGGCAATCCACATCCCCTGTATGAGGGAAGAAGCCATGAAAAATGGCTGTTTGTTCATGAAGGAGTACGGATTCCCACGTC